>Ga0070716_100000003_pt1 | contig 312721 bp, 253 predicted proteins | sample LARL112metaG_FD_71395 | JGI IMG/M metagenome (GOLD analysis project Ga0070716, IMG submission 71395) | Corn, switchgrass and miscanthus rhizosphere microbial communities from Kellogg Biological Station, Michigan, USA - LAR L11-2 metaG | ecosystem: Host-associated > Plants > Roots >... | reverse complement strand
GTATTCCGGCGTATCCAGCGGATTCGTGTTGTCGCCGGTTGAGGAAGCGCTGAAGGCCGCGTCGGTGTGATTCCCGATCTGGCTGAACGAGCGACTGACGGGGCTGAAGTTATAGTTCGCGCGCGAAGGCGTCACCGTGTAGAAACCGTTCGTGTCGACATTGTCGAACTTGTAGTTACCCTGAGCGTCAGTGATCGTCTTGCGCGTCTGCGTGCCGCTCAGGTTGATTACCGCGCCTTCTACGAACGTCCCATTGTCGGCTACAAGCTGTCCGCTGATAACTCCGTCGCTCGCCGTCGGCGGGCTCGCAGGTCTGAGCGGCACGGCCCCTTGGGCCCAGGGCTGGTTGGCTCCCAGCGTCCAGGAAGTGGTCACACTACCGCCGGCCGGGGGTGCCTCTTTGTGACTGCCGCCGCCGATCGATCCATTGGGACCGGCGCCGGTAACGACATTCCAAGCCTGGACCTGGTTGACGCTGGCAGCGGTCACTGAGTTTGCGTCTGTTTGCGTCGATACGGTATCAACGACCACGTCGTTAAAGGATGCCTCTGCTACTGTAGTCGTAGCGACCGAGGCCGGCGACGTCGTGCCACTTGCCGACGCAAATGTTCCCAGCGTGGTAGTCTGATTGACACCCAGAAACGATGCTGAGCCGGCCACGAAGCGTCGTGATGCCGCCGCGGTAACAACTACATTCGCCGTAACGGTGGAACCAGAGCCCAGGTTGATGAACCACAGTTCGGCGCGCACCGCCGTACCCTGGCTCACGCCATTAATAAACGTCAGGGGATTGCCGTTAAAAGTTACGCTGCTGATCGACGTCGCGGTACCGTTCATATTGATCGATACACCCACAATCAGAATGCGGTCCGGCCCAGTCCCTACGGTATGAGAAAAGGTAGCGCTGGTCGCGCCCGAGCTTCCGGTCGCTCCGCTGCTGGCGGCGTCGAATTTGATATTAGCCTTGACCTCACTTCCGGCCACCGAGAACAACATGACAAAGAGAAACAAGAAGACTGCTCGCTTCCAGTTAAAGGCCGCCCATCGCTCGAAGCTTCCATTGGAACATGCCGTCTGTTTTTTGATTAGTCTACGCATTCTTTTCATGACCTCGCTATCTATTGTTCTGAGAATGCCCGCAAACACACTTCGTGAGTTTGGCGCAATCTGCCAAGTTGTTTCTGGGGCATTTTCCGGTGAGGGTTTTGAGCCGGTGAGCAAACGGCGTGATTGCTATTTCCCGGTAAATAGAAGAGAGGACGCGAACCGTATGCAAAGACGACAAACCCGCATTGGCGCATAGACCAATGCGTGAATCGCTTCTCGGCGAGGCTTGCCAGGTAGGCCATGGGGCGATATGGAAACTACCGTCAACGTTCGTTTGTCGCAGCTACTAGTATCTTTCTCTTTACTCTGAACCAAAGAAATACAAAAGAAATAAAAAATTTTTCCTGAAAACCATCACCCAACGACCGGGAAGGAACAGCCGTCAGGGTAACATCTGAGGAACGTGAACTGTACGACAAGTTAGGCCTCAGGTCAATAAGTATTTCGTTCTCAGAGTTGTCCATTTTGATTGCGGCGCGCGCATCTTGCGTGTGATCCGCGGCCGGATCGCGTGCCACTGGCTCTCTCAAATGAACCAGTGCGTTGTGCGAGCGTGTTGAATGATAGCGTTCAGAAGAATCCGGAGAGCAAGCAGACCTTCGGAGAGTCATAACGAACGAGATCTAGTAATTCGTAAGAATCGCTTCAGGGGCAAAGCCCATCTGTCGCAAGCGCCCGCGTGTCTGCTCGATCATCTCGGGCGAACCGCAGATCAAAGCGATGGGCGATTTCAAATCGGGCAACACATGGTCCAGCAATGATTGAACATAGCCGGTGGGGCCGGACCAATCGTGATCGCCGGGACGCGAGACTACCTGGCGCAGCTCGACGCCCGCATCTTCCCAGCCTTCGGTTTCATCGCGGTAACAGAAATCATCGGGCGTGCGCGCGCCATAAAGCACGACCAGCCGGCCAAAATCATTTTTGCGGTTCAGCACGTGTCGCAAGGCGGAGCGTAAAGGCGCTACTCCCGTGCCCATCGCGACAAAAACCAAATCGCGGCCTTTCTGCTCCTCCAAATCAAACCCGTGTCCGGTCACGCCGAGCAGTTCGACGCGGTCGCCCGGTTTCAAATCAAACAGCGCCACGCTGGCGCCGATCGTGCGTTTGACGAGAATTTCGATTTCGCGATCTTCGGGCGCACCGGCAAACGCAAAGTAGGCCGGCTCTTCTTTGTCCACGCGCAGGATTCCCACCTGGCCGGGAATGAACTCGACGCCGTGACCGTCACTGGAGTTTTCCGGCATCAGATCGAACGAGCGAGTATCGCGCCCCTGATCGCGAACATCAGTAATAACGAGCGAACGTGGCTGCCGATTATTCATTCCTGGATTCACTGAACGATGTTTCGAGTCTAATTGATTCAGTCATGGAAGGTAAGCGAGGAGCGATGTTGGAACAGTAAAGCAACCAAATGTTCCGTGCTAGAATCCTTGTGCGGATGACGACCTTTCAATACCATCGACGGTATCTCTTTTCCTTTACCACCTCATCGCTAATCGCGGCGATGGTGCTGTTTTCCGTTTTCGCCGCCAACGCGCAATCCGGACGCCGCTCGACGAAATCAACTGAGAAAAGCGAAAAGACAACTTCACAGCGAAAGGTGTCGCTGCTGGTCAGCATTGAAGATCGCAATCAGTTTTCCAACATTCCTTATTACCTGGCCGATAGCGCGTTGGACAGTTGCATCGATCGATTGCGAGATGCTGCGGAAATTAGCGTCAGCTCGTCAGCCAAAGGAATGAATCGCACCGATGCCGCGCACCGAGCGAAGAATGAAAAAGAAATGTACGTGGTATGGCTGCAGATCGTCAGCGATATTCCTGAGAATGGAAAACAGCCTAAGAAAGGACCCGACGAACTTTATCTACGCTACACGATCTTCGAACCGGCGACCGCGAAGATCAAGGCTGAAGGCCGAACTCATCAAGCGATCTATCGCACGAGCGGCGGCGGCATGTCGGCGCCGACGTCTTCGCGCAACAATCCGATTTATTCGGAATACGCGCTGAAGCAAGCGGCTCGCGAAGCCGCCGAACTGGTAATGCGCGCCTTTGAGATCACGCCCCCGGAAGAACGTTGACTCGTCCGTTCTCTGCTTCCGTATAGAGACGATCAATCAAGTCGCGATACTTTTCATCTATCACGCGGCGTTTCACTTTTAAGGTGGGCGTCAGTTCCCCGCCCTCGACCGTCAGTTCGTGATCCAACAAAGCGATGCGTTTTACCTTCTCATATTGCGCCAACTCTGTCGTGCGCGCCGCGATTTGGCGCTCGAACAGATCGATAATCCGGGGATCACGACAGAGTTCGGCTCGAGTTCCCTCTTTGAGGCCCTTCAGTTTTACGTAAGATTCGATGCGCTCCCAATCAGGCACAATTAGCGCGGCGGGAAATTTACGTCCATTGCCAATCAAAACCACCTGACTGACAAAACGCGATCCTTTGATCAACTGCTCGACAGCTTGCGGCGCGATGTACTTGCCGCCGGAAGTTTTGAACAACTCTTTCTTGCGATCCGTGATGGTTAGAAATCCGTCGCTGTCGATCGATCCGATGTCGCCGGTCCTGAACCAACCATCGCCGGTAAAGACAGCGCGCGTGTCTTCCGGTTTGTTCCAGTAGCCGCGCATAACGTGCGGCCCGCGCGTTTCGATTTCGCCGTCCGCGGCGATGCGCACCTCGACGTTGCGTATGGGCTTGCCGGCCGTCCCCACCCGATCGTCGTGCAGTTGTCCCGCGGTGATCGTTGGCGACGTTTCTGTCAGTCCGTAGCCCTGTACAATTCGCAAACCCGCGCCGAGATAGATGTAGGCGATCTCTTTTGAAAGGTGTGCTCCTCCTGAGACGAGAATACGAATGCGACCGCCCATCGCCTCGCGCCATTTCTGGAATACAAGATCGCCGGCAATTTTGTGGGTGAGAGAAAGCCGGGATGGAACTTTTTGGTGATTGAAAGTTAGCCGCGCCCACTCAGCTCCGACGTCGATGGCCCATGAAAACAAGGCGGCGCTGAGTTTTCCTTTCGCCGTCGCGCGATCTTTGACCCGCTCGTAAATCTTTTCATACATTCGCGGTACGCCGACCAAAACCGTCGGCTTCACTTCGCGAATGTTCGCGCCAATCGTGTCAATCGATTCCGCGAAATAAACACTCATGCCATGGTAAAGGTAAGTATTCATGGCCTGGCGTTCCAGGATATGCGACAGAGGCAAAACCGACAGCGCCGAATCGTTCTCGCCGAATTCGAAGTCCTTCGGCGAGTCAATCACGTTCGAAACCATGTTCGCGTGAGTGAGCATCACGCCTTTCGGTTCGCCGGTGGTGCCTGAGGTGTAAATGATCGTGGCCAGATCATCCGGAGCGATCGCTTTCGCCAGCTCATCAGAAAGTTCTTTTCTTTCGTCTCCAAATTTCTGCCCCAACTCTTCAAGCTCAGCGAAACTCAATCGATTTGCCTGCTGCAAACCCTCGGGCTCGAAAATCACTACGCCCTCAATAGCCGGACACTCTTGCACCGCCAGCTCGACTTGTTCGTACTTGGCGCGGGTGGAAACAATTAAAAGACGAGCGCCCGCATCGCTCATTATGTATTTCACCTGCGATGGCGTGAGCGTCGGATAGATTGGGACCGTGATCGCGCCCGCGAAAATACAACCCTGATCGGCCAGGACCCATTCGACGCGGCTGTCCGAGAGCAAGGCCACGCGATCGCCTTTGCGAATGCCGAGCGCAAATAATCCCAGAGCGATTCGGCGCGCGCGCGCGACCATCTCAGCAGTCGAAATCGAATGCCAGGCGCCGTCTTTTTTGAAGTTTAGCGTGTTTGGTTTCGGATGAAATCGCGCCACGCCTTCGTACATCTCGACCAGCGTTGCCGGCTCTCCGGCCGGACGCGGCGTTCGGTTTTCGATAGACTTCGGTTTGTCGTAGGTTTCCAACATAAACGTCTTACTCTTCCCTCTTCCTTGTGGGAGAGGGTTAGGGTGAGGGTGTTAGCGCGAAAGAAAAAGAGTCTACCCCTTCTGCGCCCCGTAACTATGCCCCTCACCCCGGCCCTCTCCCAAAAGGAGAGGGAGCATCACTCTGCGCTGACTCCGTTTAGAAAAGCATCCATGACCAATTCGGCCATGGGCTCGAGCTGATAACGACGCTTGGAGATGATCCAATTGGTTGCCATTTCGTCCAACGCGCCAAAAAGAATTTTGGCGACAACTTTCGCGTTCATATTTTTGCGAAAGACTCCCGCGCGCTGCCCTTCCTCGAAAGTCGTGCGAATCAAAGACAGGTATTCGGCAAAGCCGGCGGCGGAAAATTCTTCCATGAATTTTGTCGAGCCGCGCAACTCAACCTGAAAGACGATGGCGAGGTCGCGATCGGCGCCCAGCCGGGCCAAATGCATTGCCGCGACGCGGCGCAACTTTTCCCGCGGGTCCGCGACGCCTTTGATTAGCTGGTGAGCTTCGGCGATCGCCTTTTCCATCGAGGTGTCGAAGATCGAATGCAGTATCTCTTCCTTGCTCTTGAAATAGAGATACACGGTGCCGTCGGCAACCCCGGCCGCGTCCGCGATATCGGCAACCTTTGAGTTGAAATAGCCATTCCGCGCAAAGACGCGTATGGCCGCGCGGAGAATCGCTTCCCGTTTGCCGGACAGGGCATTTCGTGACGACGCGCGAGCTGGCGCTGGAGATCGGGTCATAATGAATGAGTCCTCACTCAGTTAGCTTTGGTAGCCTAACGCGAGGAGCATTCGATTGCAATCATAGCCCAGGCTCCTACGTTTCAGCTCGTTCGTCGGAGGGGTTGGCGGTCAACAAATCGTCGGCCGAGTCGAGGCGGAAGGACCCGTTACGCAAACGCAACTCGGTTTGCGGAAACGGGATTTCGATTCGCGCTTCGCGGAAAAGGCTTTCAATGCGAAAGTTGATGTCGCTGCGGATTTGCGTGTGCAGGCGCGGCCGATTCGTCCAAACCAGGAGACGAAAATCGAGCGACCAGTCGGCGAACTTCAGAAATTGAACTTTCGGCGGCGGATCGTTCAAAACGCTGTCGACTCCCTCGGCCGCGCGCAATAAAGTCTTGGTAACCACATCGACATCCGAGCCGTAAGCGACTCCGACGGGAATCGAAATGCGCGCGCGCGGATCGCCATACGACCAATTGATCAATTGATCGCGGATAAGTTTGGAATTGGGGACTATGACTGAGACGCGATCATTCGTCGTCATCACGGTCGTTCGCAGATTGATGCTCTGCACATCGCCTTCTTCTTTGCCGATAGTGATGCGATCGCCTACGCGCACCGGCCGCTCGAACAATAAGATGAAACCGGAAGCTATGTCGGCGGCAATGTATTGCAAGCCAAAACCGATTCCTACGGAAAGAGCCGTGAAGATTACTGCGATTGAAGTTAGATCGACATTGAAAGCTGCTTTTAGCGCCAGCAGTAAGCCGACGGTGACGATCAGGTATTGCGTTAGTCTCCCTAACGTATATTTCAATCCCGGATCGAGATAGGCGCGTTTTGCGATTCGACGCTGAAGAAGAGCGCTTAGCGTCCGTGACAACAGCAGGGCTACTAAAAAGATAAATATCCCTTCGACGAACCTGGTAACTGAAACCTCAAAGTTGCCGATTTGGTGCGGATCGTTCAGGTAATGCCAGATTCGACTGAGCAATTCTTTCCAGTTTTCGATCAGGGCGAACGCCGGAATCAAATTGATTGAATTAGTTAAGGCTATAGTAGACATTGCTTCAATCACTATCACCGCGCCGGATTCTCGTTCAAACGAACAAAAGCCGCCGCAATTCCTGGGGCACGCGATCGGTTGTTAACTCTATAGACTCGATTGCGCATTCGTCAAAGCGAGATCGTAATATTCATCCTAATATCCTTGTAGACAAGGGCTATTCCTGCCAGGCCACACAGAAATGACCGGTCGTTACCGGCTCGAACCCGCTTTGATTTTTTCGCAAAGAAATAATTGACATGCATCTTCTCTTTAACTACCATGCGACCACCTTCGTGAGAATCCTGAACCCGCAATCCTTTAGCGTTTCACGCTATCTAATGTTCGCGCCGAGCAGTGCAGTTCGATTCGCGGCCGGCCTCGGACGTGACTGGGCAAACCTGAAGGTCAAAACTGAACCCCTAAACCGATAGGAGAAGAACCATGCACAACTTGACGTTCCCTTCTTTTTTCCGAAAGGTCAAAGGATTTGCTGTTGGTCTGCTTGTCATCATCGCCTGCGCAGCCGCAGCCAGTTCACAAACTCAGATCACCACCGGAACGATTCAGGGCACCGTGACGGACACCAACGGCGCCGTCGTTCCGGGCGCAAGCGTGGAGATCAAGAATCTCGACACCAACTTTTCGAAGACTTTTACGACCGATGATGGGGGACGGTTTGTCGCGCTCGCGCTGTCGCCTGGTAGCTATTCGGTTACGGTTTCCAAGCAGGGCTTTGCTACCGCCGTTGCAGAAAAGCTGGAGTTGACTGTCGGTCAGGCGCTCAATCTCCCCGTTTCGATGAAGATCTCTCAAGTGCAGGAACGGGTCACGATAACCGCGACGCCCACAGTCGATACAGTAAAGACTGAGTCCAGCACAACGCTGAACGAAACCGCTGTCAGCACAACTCCGATTTTGGGACGCAAGTTCGAAGATCTGTTGACGCTTACGCCGGGCGTTAGCGTGGTACAGGGGCCCGACGGAGATGAGATTAACTTCGCCGGCCAAAGAGGTATCTTCAACAATGTAAGCTTTGATGGAGGCGACTATAACAACGGCTTTTTTGGTGAGCAGTTGGGCGGGCAGCGCGCCGCGATCGATATTCCCCTGGACGCAGTTAAGGAATTTCAGGTGGTGGCGACGGGAGCAACGGCTGAGTTCGGTCGCACCGCGGCCGGTGTCATCAATGTAATTTCAAAGTCCGGCACCAACAGTGTCCACGGCAGCCTCTTTCATTTTCAAAGACTTGAAGCGCTGAGCGCCCACACTTCCGATGGCCAACCCCTCAAAGGCTTCCGGCGCGAGCAATTTGGCGGCACTGTCGGTGGACCAATCAAGCAGAACAAAGCTTTCTTCTTCTTTGCTTTTGAAGGTATTCGCGAAAACCTGAGTCGCGCGAATCTCAGCGTGCCGATCGGTGCGCCCTGCTCCGTTTCGACGCCGACCATAATCGCCAACGAGGCATTAATTAACGGCAGTGCGGATTGTCAGAGACTTGCCCTGATTAACTTTATTAAGGCGAACCGAAGTCAGGACGAGGGACTCCCCATCAAACATCAGATCAATAACAACGCTTTTCTGGCAAAGGTCGATTGGGATTTGACACCTTCGAACAAACTGGCGATCTCGTACAACTTCGATTATTCGAAGAATACCAACCAGACGTTTGACGTCTCGACTTACGGAAACTCTGCGAACGGCATCGAGGGTCCGTCTAAGATCAACAACTTCAACGTGAACCTCTTCAGCACCATGGGAGCAAACAAGGTTAATGAGGCGCACTTTTCGTATACCCGCGAGTTGCGACCGCGCAACGCCATTCCCTCGAATGTGCCGGCTGACACGGCGATGGGGTTCGGGACGACGTTTCGATTTGGTAATCCGTTCTTCCTGAATCCAACGATTGACGAACTGCTCTGGCGCACCGACGTGAAGGACAATTTTTCGATCGTTCATGGTAACCACAACATTAAGATCGGCGGCGAATGGCTGCACACGCTCAACGATCAGACCTTCCGCGGGTTCTTCGAAGGCCGATATATTTTCGACAGCGTCACGGGCTTTCTGCGCTACGCCTCGGCGCCGGCAGCTAACGGTTTCGGTTCAACTGCAGGCGAATGTTTTACCAACCCTCCACCTCCTGCACCTCCGGTCTTCACTGGCTGGATTACGGCGGGTCCTCCATTTAATCAAACTTGCCCTGTGGGAAGCAGCGTCGGCGGTCCACTGTTGCTGTATTTGCAGAACGGAATTCCCACCGGAATTGCGGGTGTTCCGCCACCGGGTAAATCGACGATCAAAAACGAAGACCTGGCGCTGTTCGCGCAGGACAAATGGCAGGTGAGGTCAAATCTGACTTTTAATTACGGTCTCCGCTGGGAAGCTCAGATCTTTCCCAAGCCCGTTGTGCCTCCTTCGCAGACAGCCTATGGACCTCTCCTAAGCAATCCAAGGTTTCCTTCGGACGGCACGCTACACAGTCCCAAGAAAGAATTCCAGCCACGCGTTGGCTTTGCCTGGGACGTGTCAAAGAACGGCAAGTCGGTATTGCGGGCCAGCTACGGAATTTTCTATGGGCGGCAGAATATGTTGTCTCAGGTCGGATCGATTACCGACAACGGAGTTCAGCAGTTCGGCATATTTTGTAACTCCAGTTTCGCCTTTACCTGCTTTGGCGCAGCCACCAAACCGCCGACCTGGCCCGGCATACAGACGGTGCCACCGTCGGGCGGGATTCCTCCCGGCGCGTCGGTACGCGTATTCAGTAAGGATTACGCGAACCCGCGAATCTACACGGCGAACGTTCAGTTCGAGCAGCAGATCGCCCGCGATCTTTCGTTGTTCTTTGACTTCACTCATTCGAAGGGCGTGCACCTGACTCGCTTCTTAAACTTCGGTACCACCGGCTTGTTTCCGACGCTGGGTGACGTGTTCGTTACCAGCGCCCTCGGCAAATCACTCTACAATGGTTTTACTGTAGGTATGAGAAAGCGGTTCAGCAAGCGATATCAGTTCGAATGGAACTATGTGCTTTCGAAAGACAAGGACGACGACTCCAACGAGCGAGATCCTTTCACGGACCGTTCGTTCAACATCAACAACCTTCAGCTTGATTACGCGCTCTCTGATCGCGACATCAAGCACAAGTTCAATTTCTATATGTATGCGGATTTGCCGTGGCACCTGGAATTTGTCCCGCGCGTTCAGGCGCGCTCAGCGCAGCCAGCCACGCCCGCCACGCGCACTGCAACCAATCGCAACACGCTACGCAAAGACAACGACTATTTCTCGTTCGATTGGCGTTTGGCGCGGCCCTTCAAACTTGGCGAGCGGTTCCAGCTGATCCCCACGGTGGAAATGTTCAATACTTTTAACCGGGATAACCGAATCAATTCGCTTTCAGGCCCCGGAAATCAAAATTCTCTGACCGCACCCAGCCTCTTTAACTTCGACGGTTTCTTGCGGCAGGGCGTCGGCGATCCGAGGGAGTTGCAACTGGCGATCAGGTTCATATTCTGAGTTGCTCTTCTTTTTCGTTTTCGCGACAAAGGCGCAGTGAATCCAATTCTCTGCGCCTTTCTCTTTGTACACATCACGAACCGGGGTCCATCTTATTTTCATGAGCAACGACGCCAGAGAACAGATCGAAGAAATGATACCCTTTGGATCAATGACGCCGGCGAAGCGAATCACTGGAAAGGCCGCGTCTGCAAGGTGTATTCGAGAGTTGGTAGTGAATGGAAGATGACAATGCACACGGGCGTGCTCGATTATTCCCAATGACCAAGAGGCGTTCAACCAACTGGTGAAACCGCTCCACGATAGGTTGCATGTCGGTGAAGGTCGCGAAAAAAGTTGACTTGTTCCAACATCAGGAATATGGTGATGCCAGTTTCGCATCTGGGACTTGTCCGAAGTTACTTTTGCTCACTGCGGGCATCTTCCCGGATGCTCGATGTACTGCTCATTAACGTCCCAAATTACCTCCAGGAAGGAAAGCCTTATGTCCTCCAACGAGTGCCGCAGCGGTTGTCTTCATACCTTGTTTTGTTGGCTATTAAGCATATTACGCATCCTGCACCTGGTTTCGAAAAAATTTTATCGCAAACATTGTTCGTGTGACCTCAAGCTGGTGGCGATTTCATTCAATCACAATAGCTCTGCGCTGACTGCCGACGCCATCAACGTGAGGAAGAACTTCACGACGACAATCTCGGCTCCTGAATGGACTGCTGGTAAAACCGTCGCCACGGATTCTCCTGCCGCTTATGCAATCAAAGAGACTCAGGGCCACAAGATAACGATTAAGGCCAAGTTCACGATCAGTCCAAACAGTGCGACGCAGGCTGAGATAAAGGCGGAGGGTGGCGGTGTTCTGGGATCTCTTGATCCACAGATTGTCGCTTTCGCTAACGGGGTTTCCGTGCCTGAGTTCGTCTCTTTTGAATTGCACCATCACACGATCGGGAACGACGGCATAAAGCTGGAAGACATCACCTGGAACTGGAAGTACCGGTGTTGCGGTGGCTCGGAGTGGGAGCCATTGCAAACTACGCATCACCGCATCTACGTCATTCTCGAGGAACCCAAGCTGCCCTGGAAGCAACAGCCATTTCCCGACGCACAAAATCCGTGGACCGACGCATTAGACTATGCCTGTGCCTGGGCCGCCGGCCAGAAAAACCGAGACGATGCTGCCTCAGCGATCACTAAACAGATCAATGCCAATTTGGGACTTGTCTACGACAATGCCCTTGGAGCTTCGCATTACACAAGTGGTGGGCTGGTGGCGCTGTTCGAGTTGACTCAATTTCTGACTTATCTGAAGAACGGCACGGGCCTCGGTAACATTGTCAATTGTACCGACTGCGCAACCATAACTACGACCTTCTCAAATCTGGTTGGCTGCGATCTCCACGCCTCCAAAATGGGGTCGGCCTTTGGCTTTGACCTCACTCCGTTCCGGGGCATCGGCGCGGCCGGTTTTGGTTGTCCCGGTTTCGGCTGTGGTTTCAGCTACCACGAAGTTGCGTGGAAGGGAGGGCACGGCAACGCCGATCCGCTCTTCGACGCCTGCCTCCGGGTAGACGGCGACACCAACCCCTGGGCGGCGCCATATGCGGAAATCTTCCCGGTCAACATTGTCTTTTCCACTAATCCCGGCGCGCCTTTGCCGCTGGCGGTGCCTTTCAATGCGCAGAGTTATAAGGAGAGGCTTTGCACCAATGACGCTGGCGGCATAGGAAGCTGCAATCCGATTGGCCCATGGCCCAACAGCAGTAATGGAAGGAGGCCAGTGAAATGATCGACAACGAGGCGGACGATGCCTACAGGAATCAAGTAAAGCTCAACTACCAGTTCTCGAGTTGGGCGGGCCAGACCAAAGTGGGCAACAGCAACGTACGGTTATTGGACTTTCGTATCGAGTCTGAGGACCTGCAAGGATGGAAGCTGGAAGAGAAAGAAGAGTTACCACCGGGTACCAGGCAGCAGCGTGTGTTCCGCTATATTCATAGTCCCGCGCGCGAGTCCAGCAACCAGCGTTATGTCTCAACGATATTTGAGTGTAGTTCCGTGTTCGATGCTCATGAAACGCTGATAGATGTAGTGATGACTTACATGGCCCGCAAGCTTCCCCGATGCGAGACTCGAGGACTCGAGATAGGTGACATCTGCTTTGGCAGCCACGGTGAGGTGAATCTTTCGGTGATCTTCGCTCGCTTCAACATCCTGGTCGAAATTCAGAGTGCCATACCCGGACTGGCCCCGGTAAACGCATTCGCTGGCAACGTGGACTCGTTGATTCTGAGCCGATACTCGCGAAACAAAGAGTTCCATGAAGGTTAGCTGTCCGATGAATTTGCGTTCCGCCGCGCTATCGCGCTAGGTGAGACTATTCTTCACCGCGCCATCACGCCCCTGCTTCTAAGTTTTATATCGACATGACCGTGTAGGCAACTTAGCCAGCATCAGAGTTATCAAAGCCAACGCGAACAGGTGTTCGCAGATTGTTTTCCAGAGAAAGATCTTGACACAATCGGTATTGATACTTTATACAAGAAAGTTCGCGCAATAGCGGTGTCGCGCACTGTGAGGAAGAAACTTTCAATGATGACGAGCAGGACATACAAAGAACAGTCGACGAAATGGTCGACCCGTGTCGAGATGCGCGCGGTGTGTTTAGCAGGCGGTCTGAGCTTGTCATCCGTCAATTATTTCGGCGCCAGACTCGGACAAGAGACGTCCATAGATAGCCGGAATATCAGGCATTAATCAGCGGGAGCGGACTCCCGCTCCCAAATCTCAAAGCAAAATTCGCGAGACTTGTAAGGAGCGGGCAGCTTCCCTGGGAGGCTTAAAGCCCGCTCTTTTTGTTTTTTGACAATCGAAGTACCTATTTGCGAGAGAGCGGGGTCCCCAAGCGGGCATCCCGCTTGGGGTGCCAGATGAAGGCAGGGAGCCTTCAATGGATGACAATCTCGGTCCTTTGCGAGATCCCAAGAGATCGCCATCTCAGGAGAAGTGTGCCTCGAAGTGTGCTAGCACCCCACGGGGGCTGCCCGCGCGGGGACCCCGCCATTCGCGGCATTGTTCTCTCTGCCTTCATCTATTTTTTAGCACAGATGGATCTCAGATTTGAAATCATTTGGAATTTTGAATTTGAAATTTGAGATCTGACTTGCATGTGTGGCTGAGCAGCAAAAGCACCCTCCTTCGAAATCAGGCGTCCAACGACTTCGTAGGTGCGAGTCCTACCACATGCACCAACAAAAAGGACTTAGTACTTTGATCTTAGGACTTTGATTTCTCGTGCTCGATTCGCGCATCTGCGTGCAAAGGTTTCAAAGTTCAAAGCACAAAGACCAAAGATCGTTTTTCTCTTGGAAGGGTAGCCTAACTGGTAAGGCAGTAGTCCCGAAAACTATCGCGCATTTGTCGCTTGCAGGTTCGACTCCTGTCCCTTCCGCCAAATGTCAGAACCACCTCGGTAGCGGGTGGGTAAATTTTTTGGAGGCGTCGCCTAATGGTAGGGCAGCGGTTTGCTAAATCGCCGCGCATTGCGTGTGCAGGTTCAACTCCTGCCGCCTCCGCCAAGTTTCGGTGGTGAGATCGAGCGACAGCACTGGTGGCTGTCAGCGCAACTCGCTCACCGCCGGACATCCCGGACCTATAGCTCAGCGGAATCAGAGCGCGACTCTGCGAAGGTCGAGGTCGCACGTTCAAATCGTGTCAGATCCACCAAAGAATTGCGGATTGCGAAATTCGGATTGCGGAATTTGATCCGCAGCTCGTGGTTGCAAACAAATCCGAATTCCCCAATCCCCAATCCGAAATCCTTTCGCCGGCGTAGCCCAATCGGGAGCAGGCGCTAGTCTTAGGAACTAGACAGTGTGGGCTCGAATCCCTCCGCCGGTACCAATTCAAACACGTTGCTGTCGTGGCGCAACTGGCAGACGCGCACGGTTGAGAGCCGTGTAGTTGAAGGTTCAAGTCCTTCCGGCAGCACCAACATCTGCTCGCGTGATGCAATCCGGCAGACATCGGAAGCTCAAACCTTCCGTCTTAGAGGTTCGAATCCTCTCGCGAGTACCAATTCAAATTATTCTTGCGCGTGTAGCCCAATTGGCAGAGGCGGCTGACTTAAGACCAGCTTTATGATGAGTTCGAATCTCTCCACGCGCACCAAACAATTACGGGGATGAACGCGAAATGGAAAGCGGACTGATTTTCAATTAGTTGATTTGCGAGTTCGAGTCTCGTCATCCCTGCCAACTCTGGGCGAATGCTGAACGTGACTACATCTGCTAAATGTCTCGTCACGCTCGATGACTTGTCGCCCCTCTGTGTGGGTCGTAGCTCAATTGGCAGAGCACGCGTTTCATCAAAACTTGTCGTCGCAGTTTTGCTGTTACATTTATGGGCAGCTCTTTAACGAACGGGGCCCTATGCCGCTTCGGTTGGCCGGGAGCGCCAGAAGGCGCGGCAAAATCGCGCCAAGTGGCTACTGGAACGGATGGAATGTGATCTTATGAGTCGCGGTAAGTTGTTGAAAAGAAATGGCGGAGGGGACAGGACTCGAACCTGCAAGCCCTTGCGGGCGGCGGTTTTCAAGACCGCTGCACTACCAATTATGCGACCCCTCCCTAAGATCAACTCTTGAACTATATCGTAGGCCCCGTCAGCGGCTCAACCTGTTGCCCAGGCTGGGTGCGGTTTTCTTTTTCTCGCGCGGTGTCCGGTTTTCTTTCACGGCTCTGCGGGAACTGATTTTCGCGCGGTGAGAATTCACGCAAACGCCAAGGAGCCACTTAAAACGGGAAGAAGACCCGACAAATCAAGTCGTCAGTCGTCGATAGATTCCCGGCAGCCGTTCAGGAAGTGAAAGTACGTCGTCGATGATCGTGTAGCCGATTTCGCCGTAAAGATCGCGCAGCTCGGTTTCGGATTCGCGATCGATCGTGATGCAGAAGGGCGTGATGCCCTGAGTTTTAGCGTGACGCAAGGCCTCGCGCGTGTCTTCGCGGGCATAACGTGCGTCGCCGTAATCGTGATCGTAAGGGCGACCATCCGACAACACGATCAGCAGCCGCGTCCGTGCCTCTTGCTTCTCGAGCTTCGCGCTGGCATGACGAATCGCCGCACCCAGGCGGGTGTTGTTCTGATAAGTGATCCCGCCGATGCGCCGCATTACTTCGTCGGAATACTGCTCGCTGAAATCTTTCAGCACATAGAATTTCACGTTGCGCCGGCCTTCCGAGGTGAAACCGTTGATTGAATAGACGTCGCCGACAGCCTCGAGCGCTTCGCTCATCAACACGAGCCCTTCTTTTTCGATTTCAATGATGCGACGACCGGGATGGGTGTAAGGCTGCAGCGGATGACGCCCAATCGTGCGCGCCGTTGATGACGATTGATCCAGCAAGAACGACACCGCCACATCGCGTCGCCGCCGCAGGCGCTTCGTGTAGATTCTTTCTGATTGGTGTCCATCGGCGCGGCGATCTATGAAGTAATCGACGACGGCGTTCAGATCGTAATCCTCGCCATCGATTTCGTTGGCGACCTTCGTCAAATTCTCCGGCTTCATTAATTGAAACTGATGACGAATGGATGAAATCATGCCTTTGTGACGTTCGCGCGTCTCATCCACGAAGGCCCGGCCGCCGCGCTTCACTTTCTTTTCGACCACGCGACACCAACCGACGCGATGATCTACCAGCTCTCGGTCCCATTCGTCGTAATTGAAAGCCACTTCGCCGGCTTCCAAATCCTGTTCGGCCATTTCGCCCTTGCTCCAGGCTTCGCTGCCGTCCAGTTCGTCGAACTCGCCTTCAGCATCAGTGTTCCACGCATTGAAAAGTTCCCGCGCATCGCGCCGCTGCGGTTGACGGCCCGCGTCTCGGTCCGCGAGCAACTCTTGCGCCAACCTACTTGCATCTTCCTGGTCCAAGTCGTCGGGCACTTCGACTTGCTGTTCGGAATCCTCCAGCGAAATCGATTGGAACAGCGAATAGACGCGGCTGGTCGCCATCAACGTATCCGCGACGGACGCCTTCGGATCTGAAAGATACTCAGCAACGATCGTTTCCAGTTCGGAAACGACTTGTCGATAAAACTCGCGCCCATCGTCAAGCGCGCCGCCCAGCAAAGTAACTTGAAACAACAACTCGAACGGCACCAGGGGAGGGGGTAGATTGGCAATCTCAGGTCTTCGATTACGCAGATGTTCGCGAATCAAATCGAGATCGCGCGTCAGGCCGCGATAGGCGCGACGCAAGCGGCGATCGATGCGGCCGTTCTCAAGCGTCCCAAAGATTCGGCGGGCCAACGCCGGAATCGGAAACAGGTTGAGAGCGTGGCGATAATCGACATCGAGGACGTTGTCGTTTTCTTCTTTGCGACTCTGCGCCTTTACGTGAGGCCCGCCTGCTACCGCAGGTGGTTCTGAAAGGTAACCATCCAGCGCAAACGCATCGCGCGCGTCCTGGTTCTTCGGATCATAAAACTCCGCCAGCGATCCATATGCCGCGCGCAGATCGTCGCTGTCGCGCGCGTACGTTCCAAACTCGATCTGTCCCGCCGCGTGTGCCGCCAGAACTTTGTAAAGTCGAAAATCGAGTTCTTCATGACCGAACTCAGCGACAACGGAAGGCAGGTGAATCGTGCGTCCGTCGCCGATTCGCGATTCAACCGGCACCGCCGTCAGCGGCGCAATCTCCACCGCCCGCCCGGTCAATCCTTCGACATACAAACGCAGCAGGTGTTGCACTAACTCCAGCGAAAGACCGCCGCCACCAACGCGCAACGCTTGATTGCTCGTGCGCGTTTCAAGCGCATAGTAACTCCGTCGGGCCCTCGCATCGCCGGCGATCAGGCCCGCGCGCGCCCAACTTTCAAATTGTTCGATCGAGACAGTGCGCAGTGCTTTCGCGCTCGACCGCAAACATGCGAGCGCGCTTTCGGCATCCACGTCCGCGATCTTTCGGGTCAGCGTCATTACGCGCCGAGCTAGACCAGCCGCGCTCTGATGATTGGTTTGAGTCGTAATCGTCTGAAAGAACGAAGGGCTGGAACGAATGAAAGCAACGAGCCCGGCGTTGCCGTGCGCGGCAACGGCCCAGAGCAGTTCGATCCAGTCGTCAAAACATTCCGGCAGCGTGCGCAGGATTTCGCCGCCGGCGATCAGAACATGAAGCGCCGCGCCACCTCCTCGCTCCAGAAAGTTTTTCGCTCGACGCATCAGTTTTAGCGCGCTCTCTGCATCAAGTCCTTCGATCGCGTTTGGCAGCGACGACCAAACATCGGAGGCGATGCCACCCGCGCGTTCGGCAAATGCTTTAGCCAAGTCGATCGCCATTTCTATCAGCGCCTCGTTTGGAGGCGGGCCACTGCTCGCCCTCGATTCAGCATCCGCGGGCGTTGGCCCGCCGCTAAACAAAGTCTCTGAATATTTGAGTAATCGACTGACAACCTCTGGCGCAGCACTCAAAAACTCAGCGCTGTGTTTTGCCGATCGGCGCGAAATCTCGTTTGCAACTTCGTAAATCGATCGCAGCAATTCGGGTTCATTAATTCGCGCAGCGAGGGTGGGCGCGGTGCGAAATGTTTCCGCCGCGGCTGACGCCGATAGAGTCATTTGTCGCGAACAGACTTGAAACACAAACGGTCGCGCGGTTGGCGGAACTTTGCTAAATTCTGCGACGCCCTCAATAAAGAAACTAACTCCATCTTCAATATCACTCATGGCCAATCTGCGGCCGAGCTCACCCCACGCGCGCAGCTCCGCAGGCTCCAAAACCTGCGCGGCCTCTGATGCGGCGCGGAGAAATTCTATGCTGGCGCGCCAAGAGACTCCGGCAATTGCTGCACTCGTTTCCAGCGCCGCGCGCGTATGCTCCAGCGGCAATTTGCTGACTTCTCGCAGCAGGCCTTTTATCTTCCGACGCTCGGCGGGATTTTTGACCGAGCGCAGCCGCTCGTCGAATTCTTCGCCGAACTCTGTCGAATTGTTGTTTGGATTTTCGTCGGACACTTTCAAATTACCGTGGTCACGATCTCGCGAATGCTGCGCTGCAAATCGCGATCGTCGGTGATGGGCGAGCACATCGCTGTTTGCGCGGCGGTGGTGGGCGAGATGCCGTGGGCGATCAACTGGGCCGCGTAGATCAGCAGGCGCGTCGAGACTCCTTCTTCCAATCCATGACCGCGAAGGTTGCGCACCTTCTGGCCAATCAAAACCAGATCGCGCGCAGTGCCTTCGTCGATGCCACCCTCGCGCGCGACAATCGCGGCTTCCATTTCCGGGGGTGGATAATCAAAGTCGATGGCGATGAAGCGTTGACGCGTCGATTGCTTCAAATCTTTCAGGATCGATTGATAGCCGGGATTGTACGAGACGACCAGCATGAAATCCGCCGGCGCTTCCAGGATCGTGCCGCGTTTTTCGATCGGCAAGCGGCGGCGATGATCGGTGAGCGGGTGAATGATTACCACGGTGTCTTTGCGCGCTTCGACAACTTCGTCGAGATAACAGATGGCGCCGTTGCGCACCGCCGCGGTCAGTGGTCCATCGTGCCAGACGGTCTCTTCGCCTTCGATCAAAAAGCGCCCGACAAGATCGGTTGACGAAAGATCTTCATGACACGCGACCGTAATCAGCGGCCGCTCGAGCCGCCAGGCCATGTACTCCACAAAGCGGGTCTTGCCGCATCCGGTCGGACCTTTCAAGATGACCGGCAGCCGCGCCGAATGGGCCGCCTCGAACAGATCGATTTCGTGATCGACGGGCAGATAAAACGGCTCGTCAACTACTCGGTATTCTTCGATTGCGAGTTCGGGCATGGTCCTTTGGTTTCAAGTTCCAAGTTTCAGGTTTCAAGTTAGTGAAGGGAATCTTAGCATTCGCGAAGAAAGGCCAGCAAATCAAGCTCGTTGAAGACGAAAGTCACCTTTTCAACTTGAAACTTGAAACTTGAAACCCGAAACTAAGGTCGGATGAAAATCGCAGTAGCCATGTCAGGAGGCGTGGATTCGTCCGCGGCCGCGGCCATTCTTAAGGAGCAGGGCCACGAACTCATCGGCTTTACGATGCAGTTGTGGAACCAGCGGCGAGGCATCAGTGTGGATGAAAACGGCGAGCCGTTGCCTTCGCGTTGCTGTTCGCTCGACGATGTCTACGACGCCCGGCGTGTGGCGGAAGAGCTGGGTTTTCCATTTTATGTTTTGAATCTTGAAAAGGAATTCGAGCGCGGTGTGGTTCAGCCGTTCGTCAATAGTTACCTGAATGGCGAGACGCCGATTCCCTGCGTCGCCTGCAACAGCCGTCTGAAGTTTGCCTCGTTGGATCGCCTGGCCGCGAGTCTCGGATGCGAGAAAGTTGCTACCGGTCATTACGCCCGCGTGGAATTCGACGAAGTGATGAATCGTTATCGTTTGTTGTGCGGCCGTGACTCGCAAAAAGATCAATCATACTTTCTGTGGGAGCTGACGCAGGATCAACTTTCGCGTTCGCTGTTTCCGCTTGGCGAAATGTCAAAGCCGGACGCTCGCGAGACAGCGCGTCGTAACGAACTCGCGGTCGCCGAAAAGAAAGAGTCGCAGGAAATTTGTTTCGTTCCCGACGGAGACTATGCCGGTTTCATCGATCGATATCTGGAAGCGGAAGGAACAACGGATCGGTTAAATGGCGCGGGAGAAATTGTGAATCCGCGCGGTAAAAAAATCGGCGAGCATGCGGGGATTCATCGCTACACAGTTGGACAACGCCGGGGGATTGGCATTGCCGATGCGCAGCCGCTTTACGTAATCGGAATCGATTCAATAAAGAACCGCGTTATCGTCGGGCACGCGGAAGAGTTGCTGCACAATGAATTCACTGCGGCCGGAGTGAACTGGACTTCACTAGACAATCCAACCGAACCAGTGAACGCCGAAGTGCGCGTGCGTTATCGTCACACCCCATCGCCCGCCACCATCACGCCTCTACGCGATGGACGCGTCCACGTAATATTCGACGAGCCACAGCGCGCCATCACACCCGGACAGGCGACGGTGTTCTATCGGGGCGACGAAGTTGTAGGTGGCGGTTGGATCGTAAAGCGGATCAACGAGGCGAAACCAAAGTCGGCGCTCCAACGCACCTTTGCGCCCGAGAATGGTGCTTAACTTGGCTTGAACTCACCGCGCGATGCGCTTGGTTTCGATCGAGGCGTCAAGAGCGACGTCGAATGTTTGAGCTTTCCCTGGTACGCTCCACGCGAGTGGTTGTGTGAATTGTAACGATATCACCCCATTCGGGTGCGTAATTACTTCGAATTTAAGACCCTTGAACACTCCGGTCAGACGCGTATCGACCACCGGTTTTCGATTCCTGTCGAGCTTTGCTGTCAACTCAAGGGCACCGACCAGACCGGGGGCTGTAAGGCTGGCGCGCGACACAAGCTGTTCGCCTGGCCTCAATTCAGTGGGGTCAATTTGAAGAAATGTTTCTGGGACCCATGTTACGTCCATCTTGTCCCCCGCGGCATTTTGGAGCCAAGTCTGCTTGATGTACTGCGACGAGCCTCGCGAGCCGACTACGGGGATCGGGGTTTCGGGCTTCGGACTATTAGCGCGGTCTTGTTCGCTTGGGCCCGAGGGCGAAGAGAACCTGCTGCTGTGGTGGAATGGTCCGGAGTGATGGTGGGCATGGCCGCTGCCCGCATTGCCGTATGTGTAGTTGCTTCCCCACTCTTCATGCGTAATTCGATATTTTGATCCCTGATGCCGTTCAGCATGCGCGGGCGCATCATTAAAGCCTCGATTGTTGTTAACGCCAAGACCGATCACCGATTTAGCGTGCATAGTGCCCGCAAGAACAGCCAAGTTGCCTAACAAAAGAGCAATAACGAGGCCGGCCACGCCTGAGTAACTTAATCGGGCAGCCGTCTTCACGGGTTGTTGGAAGCAATTTGAGTTAAGCATAATCGTCTCCTTGGTCCTAGAACGGTTTAGGTTGATGGCTAGATTGGCGAGTATGCGAACCAGCAGAGGCTCGTGGGAATTCAGCCGTTGCGAATGGCGGTAGCGTATTCCGTTGGTTCACGAAAGTCAAGTTTTTAGAGCCGCTTGGATTCATTGTCGGTTCGGTTCTGCGGCCCGGGCGAGGTGCAGTCGCGCTGCTAAACCTTTTCCGCAGTATCTTCGTACTCACAAGCGCGTATCGGACGCCCAACCGTCGGGGAGGGCCGCATCCGCTGGTTGCCCTCCTTTACAGTCGGGCTTCCGACACTTAATTCGAGGAATTATCACCATGGCAATGTCTAAAACTCGTAAAGTTGTCCTTATTATTTCCAGTATCGTGATCGGTTTGGTGCTGATGTTTGTGGTCGGAATCGCCATTATCGTTTCGCTGGTGCGCGGAAATCCGCCGTCGATTCGAGACAACAGCGTGCTCGCTCTGAAAATTTCCGGGCCGCTGCCCGACTACGTTCCCGACGATCCATTCCGCCGCATCTTTAGCGGCCAGCCTCAATCGCTGGGCAATCTGCTGGCGCAATTCCGGAAAGCAAAAACCGACAAGCGCATCGCCGCGGTGCTCCTGGATATCGATCAATCGGGTACCGGCTGGGCCAAGGCCGAAGAGATTCGCGGCGCGATCGAGGATTTTCGCGCGTCGGGTAAACCAGTCTATGCCTATCTCGAATATGGCATGAACAAGGACTACTACATCGCGACCGCCTGCGACAAAATCTACGTGCCTCCTCCGGGAGAGCTTTTCATCAATGGCCTCGCGGCTGACGTTATGTTCTTCCGTGGCTCGCTCGACAAGCTCGGCATTTATCCCGACATTTATCAGATTGGAAAATACAAGAGCGCGGGCGACATGTTTACCCGCAAGAGCATGTCCGATGCTCATAAAGAATTCATGAACGACCTGCTCAACGATCTTTACGGCCGCTACACCGATGGCATCGCCAAAGCACGCAAGAAATCTTCGGACGAAGTTAAGGCATTGATCGACAACGCACCTTACAGCGCCGCGCAGGCAAAAGATGCCGGATTGATCGACGGTGCTTTGTATCACGAAGAGGTCGAAAAGGAATTGAAGAAGCGTCTCGGTTATAAAGACAGCGACGACCTGCACATCGCGAAGGGCTCCGACTATCGACAGATTTCACAGGAGTCTTTGGGACTAAACAAGGGCGAGAAGATCGCGGTGGTCTATGCCGCGGGCGACATCACCTCGGGCAAATCTTCGTTTGGCGGAGAAGGTGAAGAAACGATTGGCTCTGACTCGCTGGTAAAGACAATTGAAGAAGCGCGCGATGACAAGTCAATCAAAGCGATTGTCCTGCGGGTCGACAGTCCCGGCGGTTCCGGCCTTGCTTCGGACATCATCTGGCGCGCGATCGAATCCGCAAAAGAAAAGAAACCGGTGGTGGTTTCGATGAGCGACGTGGCCGCTTCGGGTGGTTATTACATTTCCTGCGGCGCAAACAAGATCGTTGCCGAGCCTTCGACGATCACCGGATCGATTGGCGTAGTCGGCGGCAAACCGGTAGTGAAAGGCCTGTACGACTGGCTGGGCATCTCCAACGAATACGTGCTACGCGGCAAGAACGCCGGCATGTTTCGAGAGTCGGAAAAATTTGACGACTCTGAGCGCAAGAAATTTGAAGAGTTCCTCGGCAATACCTACGATGACTTCATTACCAAAGTCGGCAAGGGACGCAACAAGGACAAGAAAGACGTCGACGCGATCGGCCAGGGACGTGTGTGGACCGGTCAACAGGGAAAAGATAAGGGACTGGTCGATGAATACGGCGGTCTGGATAAAGCGATTGAGATCGCGAAACAACTGGCGAAGATTCCCGCCGAGAAAGGCATTCAGCGCGTTATCATGCCGAAGCCGCCAGGTTTCTTTGAGCAACTGATGGGCGGTGGCGGCGATGACGACAGCGCCAGCGCGAGTGCTGAGATGAAACGGCAGGAATCGATTATCTCCGCTCTGCCCGCGGACATGCGCCACGCGTTTCGTTACGCGCAAATGCTCGATCGCGCGAAGAATGAACCGGTATATCTGTTGCCGTTTGATTTGAGGATCAGATAGTAAAGCGCCGTTAGGCGCGCGATGTTTATAGAATGGCTGTTTTTTTAATAGCGCGGAAGCGAAAGACTTTTAGACTTTCGCTTCCGCGCTGAATTTGTGTGAGCACGGGTGACTATAAATATCTCGTGCCTACGGCACTCAACCCCTTAGGGCGCGATCTTCGCTCCTCATCAGCCTTGCATTTTCCGCAAGCTCTCAATGAACTTCGCGTCGCTGAATTTTGCGGCGCCAGCGCTGGTCAGTTCCGCTAATTCCTTGAACAGCTTCTCGTCCACTTCTTTGAAGTTAAAGCAGGATTTCCCCTGCATGCGCTTCCTCAATTCCGGCGACATGTTTTTGAGCAAATCCGGGCAGGCGTAAACCGACATCAGATAAAAACTTACATAGTTTTTTCCGAGCCGCACGCCGCCGAAACACAACGGCTGTTTATTTTTCATGATGTGCCGCGTATTGAGAAGATAGTAATTCCTGGTGTCGCACGCGGCGTCCATTTTCTTCGCGTAAGGTTGGATAATCGCTTTCAGCTTCGCGAAGACCTCGATGAAATCATTCGGGTTAGGCACTCCTAATCACCTCGATTCCGTTCATGTAGGGGCGCAACGCCTCAGGAATTACGACCGATCCATCCGCTTGCTGATAGTTTTCCAGAATCGCGATCCAGGTTCTGCCGACGGCCAGGCCTGATCCATTGAGCGTGTGCACGAATTCCGGCTTCGATCCACCGGCGCGACGAAAACGAATGTTGGCGCGGCGCGCCTGAAAGGCTTCGTAGTTCGAGCAGGAAGAGATTTCGCGAAAAATATTTTGCGATGGCAGCCAGACTTCTAAGTCGTAGGTTTTCGCATTGCCGAAGCCGAGATCGGCGGTCGAAAGCGCCACCACGCGATAATGAATTCCCAGCCGCTGCAAAACCGTCTCCGCATCGCGCGTCAGCGATTCGAGTTCATCGTAAGAATTTTCCGGCAGCGAATACTTTACCAATTCTACCTTCTCGAATTGATGCTGCCTGATCACGCCGCGCGTGTCTTTGCCGTAACTGCCGGCTTCCGAGCGAAAGCAGGGCGTATAGGCGGCCCACTTCATCGGCAAGTGCGCCGCCTCGAGAATCTCTTCGCGATGATAATTGGTCACCGGCACTTCGGCGGTGGGCACGAGATAAAGTCCGCGTTCGTCTTCAAGCTTGAACAGCTCCTCTTCAAATTTTGGTAGCTGGCCGGTGCCGAAGAGCGCGTCGCGGTTGACGATGAACGGCGGCAGAGTCTCCTGATAACCGTGCTCGCGCGTGTGCAGGTCGAGCATGAAATCGATCAGGGCGCGTTCCAAGCGCGCGCCGGCGCCGTTGAGAATTGCGAAGCGCGCGCCGGCGATCTTTGCCGCCCGCTCAAGATCGAGAATACCCAGCGCCGTTCCCAAATCGACGTGATCCTTGGGCTCGAAATCGAATTGAGGTTTCTGGCCCCAACGACGAATCTCGACGTTGGCGGATTCGTCTTTGCCGACAGGGACGCTTTCGTGCGGAATGTTCGGTAGCGTTGAAAGCAATTCGCGCATGCGCGCTTCAGCCTGGTCGCGCTCTTGATCGAGGTCAGCTATTCGCACTTTCAACTCATTAACTTCTTCGCGCCGCGTATCAGCCTCCTCGCGCTTCCCTGCTTTCATCAACCCGCCAATTTCCCGGCTGGCGGCGTTGCGTTTCGCATTGAGTTGATCGGATTCCGCAATCACGCGCCGGCGCTCGGCATCGGCCCGCGCGAAATCATCCAATACCGTAGCAGGCATACCTCGCTTCGCCAGCGCGGCGCGCACGCTTTCCAGATTCTCTCTTACATAATTAAGATCGAGCATTTGTGATAATCCGCTTTGTTATGCTATGACAAGCAAGTTCGAAAGACGCAAGACTATTATTGAAATCCAAAATCTGCAATCCCAAATCTGGAATTTGGAATTCTGAATTTGAAAACTCTTAACTGATGCCACCAAGAATCACCAAAGCGGTTTTTCCGGCGGCTGGCCTTGGCACGCGCTTTCTGCCGGCGACGAAAGCCTCGCCCAAAGAAATGCTGCCGCTGGTCGATAAACCGCTAATCCAAATTGTAGTCGAAGAAGCGGTGGCCTCGGGCATCGAGTCGGTGATTATCGTCACCGGCCGCGGCAAGAGCGCGATCGAAGATCACTTCGACGTCTCTTTCGAACTCGAATCTCTCCTGCGCGAGCGCGGCAAGGAAGACGATTTGCGCCTGGTCCGCGAGATTTCAGACATGGTGCAGGTGAGTTATGTGCGGCAGCGGGAAGCTCTCGGATTGGGCCATGCGGTTTTGCAGGCGCGCCGCCTGATTGGAGACGAGCCGTTCGCGGTCATGCTCAGCGATGACATCATTGATTCGCGGACGCCGGCGCTCAAGCAGTTGATCGAGGTTTACGAGAAATACGATGCGCCTGTCCTGGCGACGATGACGGTTGCCGGCGAAGCCATTTCGCGGTTTGGCGTTCTGGCCGTCGAAGAGATCAACGACGGCGTCTATCGAATCAAAGACATGGTGGAAAAGCCGTCCGCAACAGAGGCGCCTTCCGATCTGGCAATCATCGGTCGTTACATTTTGACACCGGACATCTTTCAAGAGATTGAGAGAACCAGGCCCGGGGCCATCGGCGAAATTCAAATCACCGACGCCATGCGCGCCCTCCTTAAGAAAAGAGATTTTTATGCGGTGCGGTTCGAGGGCACTCGGCATGATGTCGGCGACAAACTGGGGTTTCTGATCGCGACAATCGAGTTTGGATTGAAGCATCCGGAGGTTGCGCCTGAATTTCGTAAGTACCTGGCAAATCTCAAAACAAGTTAATGGAGCAACCGTTTGAGCGACTCGAGTAAACAATTTTCCGGGCGATCCGCGATCATTACCGGCGCCACGCGGGGTATCGGTCGCGCGATCGCGCTTGAATTCGCGCGTCGGGGCGCGGATATCGCTTTCAACTATGCGAAGAGCGCGGAGGCCGCGGATACTCTGAAAGCCGAGATCGAAAAACTCGGAGTGCGCGTGCTGGCGTCGCGTTCCGACGTAGCCAACACCGAAGCCGCGGCGGAAATGGTTAAGCAGGTGAAAGATGCTTTCGGCCGCATCGACTTTCTTGTCAATAATGCCGGCATCGTCCGTGACACGTTGATCCTGCGCATGAAAGAAGAAGACTGGGATTCAGTAATTGACACGAATCTGAAAGGCGCCTGGAATTTTGCCAAGGCTGCACTGCGTGTTATGTTGCGACAGGAAGAGGGCGGATCGATTCTAAACATCACTTCGATCAGCGGCGTCGTGGGAATGGCCGGACAGTCAAATTATTCGGCTTCGAAAGCGGGCATGATTGGTTTGACAAAAGCGCTCGCGCGCGAAGTCGCGAGCCGCAGAGTCACCGTCAACGCTCTGGCGCTCGGCATGGTGGCGACCGATATGTCGGCTACGCTCGACGAGAACTATTGCGCGAAGTTACTGGAGCAAATTCCGCTGGGCCGATTTGCCGAGGCAGACGAAGTCGCGCGCATTGCATGTTTCCTGGTATCCGACGACGCGCGTTACATTACCGGACAGGTGCTTCAGGTTGATGGTGGTTTGGCCATGTGAGAGTCAGTTGAGTTTCAGGTTTCAAGTTGGTGCGACACGAATTTGAAACTTGAAACCTTAAACTTGCTAATAGAGATGCGCCCCGCCGATTCTCGCGAACTGGCGGGGCGAAGACTTCAGGGAAGGTTCGGGTTTTTTACAAGGGCTGGCTGGCACAGACTTGAGAATCGTCACCTATGGCCGATCCCGTAATTCAGGTGGTGCTGCTTCTGGACGGGCGAGATAAAGTCGTGCGACCTGAATTAAAAGATCCTAGGCGGTCGCGTGCACGTCGGGGTAAACCTTAGTAAACCTTAGCTCCACTTCTGAAGACTCCCGAACACCAAATTTTCAAAGGTAAAGATCACCGAACTCCAAATTTCAAAGATTTCTTCTTTTCGGCGACTTGCGCGGCATTATAGGCGTACTCCAGCCACGTCGTCAAGGTAAACTCCAGATAATTTCAACATATTTGTGACATAAAAGGCCTAGCCGTGAAGACGCATCTCGGAGATTCGGTAAGCCTGGCGGCGAACCGCTTCCGAGACATTGCGATTTTGCGTGAGCGCCTGTAGATCTTTTCCCCGAATGCGCGGAAGTATTTGGACTGCGGCGGCTATCGGCGTGCGCGGATTGCGCGCCAGATTGTGAATGATCGGATACGAGCGCGTCCAGGCGCGATTCAACGCGATTAGCCGTAACACTTCATCGGAAACCGTGCGCATGGCCGAGATATTCTCTACTTCGTGATCCGTAACTCGCGGATTGTTGATTACCGCGGTGGCGACAACTCTGTTCGGATCGCGAATCAGAATGCCGCGCGCTTCCCAGTCGCCTTTCATCCCCAGCTTGACCCGATCCTTGACGTTCATAAACATGATGCGCCGAATCAACGAAATGCGTTCCGGCGAAATCTCGCCGTCAATTCTCTCCGCATTGATAACCGCTTGAGCGTTGGCCGCGAGCTGCTCGGGACTTTCGATCATCATTTCTTCGATCAACTCGCGCGCCAGCCACGAGTCATCGATGTCTGCGTCGGCCACCTCAATGTGCTGAGCAATCACCCATGCATCATCAAGCGACAATTCGCCAGTGGCGGTTGTTAACTCGGCAGTCTCGAAAAATTCCGCGGCGGCGCCGTTGCCGCGGGCGCGCAGCTCCTGCGCGATCTGGCGTGCGCCGCGCTCTTTTTCGAAAAACTCTCGCCGCGTTTCTTTCGCACGGCGTCCAGCTTCGGGAGTGCGGGCCGGATTGAGCAGAATCGCGTCGATGATCTCGGGCGCGCGTATCAGGCGCTGCTGATTCAACGTGATGGATTCCAGCAAAGAGCCGTTAGCGCTAATGCTCGCCAACAAAGCGATTGCCTGATCAGGAGTGTTATGATTCCCCGCGACAGCTTCGTGCACTTCGGAGGACACGCTGGCGAGAGAAGCGATATAACCCAGCACACTCGGCGGAGTTTCATCTGACTTGGCGACATTGATCAAGTCATTCGAATGCTGCGTATCGAGGGTCGCCTGCGCGGCGCGTGCAATTTCCGGGTCGTCACTACCGCGAAGAAACACCAACACTTCGAGCAAATCAGCTTGCGGCAGCGGCAATAATCCGCGCGCCGCCGCCATACGAGCACTAGCTGGCGCGTTACCTGAGACGATCGATTGGACGACGGGATTGGTTGAAGTCAGAGGAGCGCTCATCTCAAGATTCTTGCGCCGATTTGCAGGGCGCTACATGATCGCGCCGTGACACTTCTTGTATTTTTTTCCTGAACCACAGGGACATGGATCGTTACGACCGACTTTGGGTTGACTGCGCACGACAGTTTTCACTTTGCCGGCTTCTTCGCCGGCCGCGGCGGCGCCCTGATTCGGCCCGGTGAAGTTCATTGAAGAACGCCGGGCGGCGCGGCGCCGTTGCAACTCATCCGGCGCCTGCTCGGCAACGATTTGCAGGTTGAAGAGCGAGCGGATCGTAGTTGTATCGATGCGATCGAGCATAGCCTGAAAAAGATCGAAGCTTTCTTTCTTGTATTCGACCAGCGGATCTTTCTGTCCATAGCCAACCAGACCAATTCCCTGCTTCAAGTGATCGAGCGCCAACAGGTGATCTTTCCACTGAGCGTCGATGATATTGAGCATGATGATGCGTTCGTAGGTGCGCATCGCTTCGTCGCCAATCTGCTTTTCTTTTTCCGCGTACTTCGCTTTTACCTTTTCCCAGATCAGCTCTTCGATTTCCTGGGAGGTCGACTCAATAAAGTCGATACTCTCGGCATCGGCGTCAAAGGCATAAATTGTGTGCAGTTGAACCTTGTAATTTTCGACCTCCCATTCGTCGGGCGAAAGATTAGGGTCGAGATATTTCTTCGTGATGTCCGCAAGCAGGTCGCGCGCAACGCCCGTATCACCGACGAGATACTCGCGCTGGTCGGGCTCTTCCATTAACTGGCGGCGCAAGCCGTAGATCGTCTCGCGCTGCTTGTTCATCACATCGTCGTATTCCAGCAGGTGCTTGCGCGTTTCAAAGTTGCGGCCTTCGACCGACTTTTGCGCGGCGGCGATGCGCTTGGAAACCATTTTCGATTCAATCGCGACGCCTTTCTCCATGCCCAGGCGCTGCATCAACGCTTTGACTTTATCGCCGGCAAAAATACGCATCAGATCGTCTTCGAGAGAAAGGAAGAAGCGCGACGATCCCGGATCGCCCTGACGACCGGCACGCCCGCGCAGCTGATTGTCAATGCGCCGCGATTCGTGACGCTCAGTGCCAAGGATGTGCAAGCCGCCGAGCGACACAACCTCTTTATGTTCGGACTCGACTATGCGCTTGGCCTTCAAATATTGTTCTTGCCATTGCGATTCGGTGGCTTCGTCCGGATCGATTTCCTGCTCTTTCAAGAACTCGCGCGCCATAAAGTCAGGATTGCCGCCGAGCAAAATGTCTGTGCCACGACCGGCCATGTTCGTCGCAATTGTGATCGCGCCTTTGCGACCGGCCTGCGCCACGATTTCGGCTTCGCGCTCGTGATATTTCGCATTCAAGACGTTGTGTGGGACCCCAACTCGTAGCAAGCGGCGTGCGATCAGCTCGGAGTTCTCCACCGACACCGTGCCGACCAGGACCGGCTGGCCGTGTTCGTATCGCTCTTTGATCTCATCGACGACGGCATCCCATTTTTCCGGCAAGGTGCGATAAATCATGTCCGGATTGTCTTTACGGATCATGGGCATGTGCGTGGGAATGACGACGACTTCAAGTTTGTAAGTGGAATCAAATTCGCCGGCTTCCGTTTCCGCAGTTCCGGTCATCCCGGAAAGTTTTTCGTAAAGACGAAAGTAATTTTGCAGAGTGATCGTCGCCAGCGTCTGATTCTCACGTTCAATCTTGACGCCTTCCTTGGCTTCGACGGCCTGATGCAGACCGTCGGACCAGCGGCGACCTTTCATCAAGCGCCCGGTAAAATCATCGACGATGATCACTTCCCCGTCCTGCACCACATACTGATGGTCGAGCCGATAGAGCGTGTGCGCCTTCAGCGCCTGTTCGACACAGTGCAGCAATTCCATGTTCGAAGGATCGTAAAGATTTCCGACACCCAGCAATCGCTCTGCCTTGTCTACGCCTTCTTCAGTGAGCACCGCGGAATGGTTTTTCTCGTCCACGATATAGTCACCGGTTTTCTTGCCCTCTTCCAGCTCTTCGCCGCGTTGAAGCTGCGGAATGATCGCGTTTGCCTGATAGTACTTGTCGGTCGATTCTTCGGAAGGGCCGGAAATGATTAACGGAGTGCGCGCTTCATCGATCAGAATCGAGTCAACCTCGTCCACGATCGCATAGTAGTGACCTCGCTGCACGCAGGTAGCGAGATCGAATTTCATGTTGTCGCGCAGGTAGTCAAAGCCGAATTCGTTGTTGGTGCCGTAGGTGATGTCGGCGGCGTAGGCCGTCTGCCGCTCAAAGTCGTCCATCTCGTTCTGGATACAGCCGACCGTCAAGCCGAGAAAGCGATAAATCTGGCCCATCCATTCGGCGTCGCGTGAAGCGAGATAATCATTGACCGTAACCACGTTCACTCCGCGGTCGGTGAGTGCGTTGAGATAAGCCGGCAGAGTCGCAACCAGGGTCTTGCCTTCGCCGGTGCGCATTTCGGCAATCTTGCCCTGGTGCAGCACGATGCCGCCAATCAACTGCACGTCGAAATGGCGCATACCGGTGGTGCGCACGCTGGCTTCTCGCACCAGCGCGAACGCCTCCGGTAAAATCTCCATCAACGCTTCCTGCTCGCGATATTTTCGATCGTCTTTATCACGCGCGTCCTTGACTGCGTCGGCAATCTGCGCCTTGAAGGAAGCCGTGCGCTCGCGCATCTGTTCGTCGGACAGCTTTTGAACCTGTGGCTCAAGCTCGTTGACCTGAGCAATTAGTGGACGAATGCTTTTCAGAAACCGTTCGTTGCTGCTGCCGAAAACTTTGGTTAGAACCTTATCGAAACTCATGATGGTCTTTTACGTTTAGAGTCCAATCTTCAGATTGTCCTGGCCGCGCACGCCAACCCGTGAACTCTAAACCAGTTTTCAGATTGTACGAGAGCGCAGAGTTGCCAATCAAGCTGAGCTTGATCCTCTGTGTCCACTGTGGTTGACTAACATTCCATAACCCTCAGAGGACGCAGAGAATAGCGAAACCGATGTTGACCGGGCCAACCATCATGAAGTTTGGCGGCACGTCCGTCGAAGATGCCGGCGCCTTTCGGAAAGTGGCCGCGATCGTGGCGTCGGCTGCTGGCATGCGGCCGGTCGTCGTGGTGTCAGCGATCGGAGGGTTTACGAATGCGTTGCTTGCCAGTGTCGCAAAGGCAATAGACGGCGACGCACGTACGGCGACAAAATCGCTGGACAGCCACTTTGAGCGACACGTCGCGATCGCGAATGACCTGCTTCGCAGTGAAGCCCGCGCGACCATTGAGTCTTCGATAGACAATGCGAAGCGCGCGATTCGTCAACTTCATAAGATCATCGCGTCGCATCCGGTGACCAGTCAATCGCTTCAGGATGAGATCGTCGCTTATGGGGAGCTGCTCTCTTCTCAACTGTTCGCCGCGGTGCTGCGCGAAAACGGACACGTGGCGCGCTGTGTTGACGCGCGGCAATGCATAAAAACCGACGAAAATTACGGAAGCGCGGCGCCACTCGATGAAACCGAGACAGCGACCCAAGCAGAACTGTTACCCTTGATTAACGCCGGTGAGATTCCAGTTCTGGGTGGTTTTATCGGGAGCACTTTCAAAGGCGTCACCACCACCCTCGGACGCGGCGGGTCCGATTATTCGGCGGCGATCATTGGCGCGGCGCTCAATGCGCGCGAAATCCAAATCTGGACCGACGTTAGTGGAGTGCTCACCGCAGATCCTCGGCTGGTCCCGGAAGCGCGCACGATTCCCATCCTTTCTTATCAGGAAGCGGCCGAGCTGGCTTACTTCGGCGCGAAAGTTTTGCATCCCAAAACGATCCAGCCCGCGGTCGACCGAAACATTTCTGTGCGCGTGTGTAACTCGCGCGCACCAGATCAGGCGGGCACTCTCATCGTTGCTGAATCCGAAGCGGCGCCTCAAACCGTCAAAGCGATCGCGCACAAGAATGGAATTACTACGGTACAGGTAACATCGGCGCGCATGCTGGGCGCCTATGGGTTCCTGCGCGCCCTGTTCGAGATTTTTGATCGTCATCGCACGGCGGTCGATGTGGTGACAACTTCGGAAGTCAGCGTGTCGCTGTCGATCGATGATGCCAGCGCGCTGCCAAAGGTCATTGCCGAACTTGAAAAACTTGGCACCGTCGAGATCGAAGAACGGCGCACGATCATCTCGATCATTGGCGAAGGCCTGCGCAACACGCCCGGGATTGCCGCGCGGATTTTCTCAAGCATTGCCGACATTAATGTTTCGATGATTTCGTTCGGGTCATCGAGCGTGAATTTAACTTTTCTGGTCAACCAGGAGCATGCCCGCGAAGCGATTGTGCGATTACATGAAGTGTGTTTTGAAAGCGAGTTGGCCGACGCGGGATCCCATATTTTCAGAGAAGAGCTGCCGGTATGAATCTTTGCACCCTCCCTGACGGTCGGGTCTCCGCGCTGTTGGGGGTCAGTTCGTGAATCAACCGATTGATGTTTTCCGGCTCAGTCGCGAGCTGATCGATATTCCATCGGTTACCGGCGAAGAATTCCAAATCGGCACTTCGCTCGGTGAGTTGCTAAACCGTCTTGGCTACCATGTCGAGCTGCAGGACATCGCCAGCGAACGATCAAATATCATCGCCACGACTGAGGCTCGCCCGCGGGTTTTCTTATCGACTCACATGGACACTGTTCCACCCCACATTACATCAAGCGAAGATAGCGAATTCATTTTTGGTCGAGGCGCGTGCGACGCGAAGGGAATTATCGCCGCGCAAATAGCCGCGGCCGAGAGACTGCGCGCGGACGGCCTAAATGAAATAGGCTTGCTCTTTACCGTCGATGAAGAAGTCGCCAGCGAGGGCGCCAGGATCGCGAACGGGCATCCATTGGCCTCGTCGTGCGAGTACTTGATCAATGGAGAGCCTACTGACAATCGACTGGCATCCGGCACCAAAGGATCTCTGCAAGCGACGATCAAAGCCAAAGGCCGTGCGGCCCACTCGGCATATCCCGAGCAGGGCGATTCGGCAATCGAGAAGTTGCTGGACGTGCTTGCTGACGTGCGAAAGACCGTCTGGCCATCAGACGGAACTCTCGGCGAGACGACTTGCAACATCGGCGTGATTTCCGGCGGCACGCGCGCTAATGTGATTTCCGACGAAGCGCTGGCAACATTGCAAATTCGTCTCGCAACTGCCGCGGCCGCCGCGAAGAGTTTGTTGGAAAGCGCAATAGGCAGACGCGCATCTTTGGAATACAAATCGCTTCACGATCCGGTTCGACTGTTTACGGTTGATGGTTTCGAGCAAACGATCGTGCGTTTCACGACGGACATTCCGTATCTTACGAACTGGGGCACGCCGCTGCTAATCGGCCCGGGATCGATCCTGGATGCGCACACTGAACATGAGCGCGTGGCAAAGAGCGAGTTGATAAAGGCAGTGGACATCTATTCCAATCTTGCGAAGAGGCTTTTGGAGGACGGTACGGAACCGCTCGCGGTAGCGAGCAGGTCATAAGTTTTCAAAACCCGCTTGCTACCGCAAGCGGTTCTGTACCTGTTTTGCTTTTAGCATTAGTTTATTCCTAAGTTGAAATGAAACTGGCATTAATAGGATCAGGCGCAATGGGCCAACTGGTAGCGAAGCTTGGCGCCGAGCAGGGCCATGAAATTTCCGTCCTCCTCAATTCGCGCGATGCCGGCCGCGGTCCCGAGGATTTCTCAGGTTCGTTGCGGGGCTGTGATGTGGCTATCGATTTTTCGGTCGCGGCCGCGGTGCTGAGGAATGTCGAGGCCAGCGCGATCGCCGGCGTCCCGCTGGTCGAGGGAACGACCGGCTGGCACGCAAACCTTGATGAAGTTAGCCGTGTTGTCACTGAAGGGAACGGCGCGCTTGTCTATGGCGCGAACTTCTCGGTTGGGGTGCAGGTCTTTTATAGAATCGCGGCGCGCGCGGCAGAGTTGTTTCGCGATCTCGAATCGTACGATGCGTTTATTGAAGAAGCACATCACAAACGAAAGCGTGATGCGACTTCGGGAACTGCGGTGCAACTGCGGAACCTCGTCGGTGATGCACTCGGCCGCGATGTTCCGGTCGCGTCAACCCGCGCCGGTTACATTCCCGGCACGCATCGGCTGGGATTTGATTCAACAGCGGATCAAATTACTTTGACGCACACAGCGCGCTCGCGCGACGGTTTTGCCGCCGGAGCGTTGATGGCAGCAAGATGGATCGTCGGTCGTAAGGGCGTTTATGAATTCTCGCAAGTGTTCGATGAAATCATTTTTAAGCCTCGGTAACGTTTAGAGGCGGGCTACCGCCCGCCCGATCGCGGAAAAGAATGGCGGGCAGTAGCCCGCCGCTAAACAGAGGTAGATGCTTTTAGAAAGGAAATCAAAAATCATGACCATGAAAGTTGATTGGATGCGCGGATGCGCGACCGCTTTGGTGACACCGTTCAAGACCAACGGCGCGATTGATGAGGAATGTATGCGCGCCCTCGTCGATCGGCAAATAAACGGCGGCGTGCGTCTGCTGGTTCCGTGCGGCACGACCGGCGAGAGTGCCACGATGACGGAAGAAGAAGACAGGCGCGTGATTGCGTTGACGATCGAAGTTGCGCGTGGCCGCGCGCGCGTTATCGCCGGCGCCGGAAGTAATTCAACTGCGTCGGCCATTGAGTATTCACAACGCGCGCGCGATTTGGGCGCAGACGCCGTGTTGCAAGTCGCTCCCTGGTACAACAAGCCGACGCAGGAAGGTTTGTACGCGCACTTTCGCGCGATTGCGGAAACGATTCCGGAAACACCCATCATGCTTTACAACGTGCCCGGCCGCACGTCGTCGAACATAGCGGCGCAAACGGTTCTGCGGCTGGCGCGTGATTGCGAAAATATTGTTTCGGTTAAAGAAGCATCAGGAAACTTTTCGCAGATTATGGAAATTTTACGTGAGCGCCCGGCGAACTTTTGCGTGTTTTCAGGAGACGATGCGGTAACGTTGCCGCTGATCGCGCTGGGCGCGGAGGGAATTGTTTCCGTTGCGTCGAACGAAATTCCGGATCTGATGTCGCGCCTGACCGATTTTGGTCTCGCAGGAAATTGGGCCACAGCGCGCGAGCTGCATTACCGCCTCTTGCCGCTGATGGAAGTAAACTTCATCGAATCAAGTCCTGGACCGGTGAAAGCTGCGATGGCGACGATGGGTCTGCTCGAAGAAAACTTTCGCCTGCCGTTGGTGCCAATTCAGGAAAAGAGCCGTGCGCGCGTTCGCGAAGTGATCGCCGAGCTCGGATTGTTGGAGACAGCGCATGCCACTGCGTGATCAGATTGACCAACTGGCGGCGCGCGAACTTCAACAGTACTCAGACGAAGACTTCGCGTTATTCAACGAATTCAAAGCTGCACTCAATCGCGGCGAGATTCGCGCCGCCGAACGCGATTCGACTGGTCGCTGGCAAACTAACGCCTGGGTGAAGCGCGGCATTCTGTTGGGCTTTCGCATGGGCTCAATTATTGAAATGACGCCGTCCGGCGCCAGCTTACAGTTCCTCGACAAAAATACTTATCCACTCCGAAAGTTTTCCCCAGGCGATCGCGTCCGCATCGTGCCGGGCGGATCGAGCATTCGCGATGGCGCGTACATCGCTCCCGGCGTTGTCTGCATGCCGCCGATGTTCGTCAACGCCGGGGCCTACGTCGATGAAGGCACGATGATCGATAGCCACGCCTTGGTTGGTTCTTGCGCGCAGATTGGCAAGCGCGTACATCTCTCGGCGGCAGCGCAAATTGGCGGCGTGCTCGAACCCGCTGGCGCGATGCCGGTGATTATTGAAGACGACGTGATCATTGGCGGAAACTGCGGAGTCTACGAAGGCGCAATCGTGCGCGAGCGCGCGGTGCTGGCATCCGGAACGATCATTACCGGATCGACTCCGATCTTCGACTTGGTTCGTGAAGAAATCTACCGACGCCACGGAGACGAGCCGTTGGAAATTCCCGCCGGCGCCGTCGTAGTATCCGGCGCGCGCGCCCTGCAAACTGAGCAAGGTCGCGAATGGGGATTGTCTCTTTACGCTCCCGTGATCGTGAAATATCGCGACGAGAAAACTGACGCAGCGACGCAACTGGAAGATTTGCTGCGTTGACGCGTGGCTCGCGGATTGAGGAGGAGCTAAATCGATCTCGAACTTACTAGCCGGATGTCGTCACAGTCGCGCGTCATCGCGAAGGGCAGGAGAATCCGCGATGTTCGTCGTTTGGTTGCGCGATATGGTGGAAGAGCGTCAGAATGGACAAAGAAGAGCAGTCCACGGATCGAAATTGATGGAGAGTATTTTGAACTGCATTGGTACGAACATCCCGGACTCGGCCGGTTCGAAATAAAGCAAGTACGAGTTAACTGATTATGATCGTCAAACTAAAGAAAAAAAATGCGCGCTACCGAGACCTGACATATGGCCAGCCGTATGTCGTGATCGGCATCGAAGGCAATGACTTTCGTATCTTGAATGACGCAGGTCGTCCGTTTCTATACCCACCTGATCTCTTTTCCCTGGTCGATCCACGAGAACCCATCGATTGGGTTACCGAGTTCGGCGACGATGGCGAGCGATATTCTTATCCGCCACCGCTTAACAAATCCGGTTTCTTTGAAGACTTCTTCGATCAAAAGGCCAAGGCCGTCGCGACCTTCTGGCGCGTGGTGAATCAGCGACTGGCGGGAAGCCAGCGAAGAGTCGCGTAGCCCCAGACGGTTTCGTTTGGCAGATCGTTGTTCGCAAATTTGATTACTTGACACGTTGGAATAATCTGCTTATTTTGAGCTTGATGTTCCCGATAACTTACATTCAGATTTCTGAGAAGTACGACGCAAAGGGCTTTTTGGCTCTGGCGAAGAGTGGCATCCCGGTTTCTTGCCTGCCTCAAAACACGTATGGCGTCCACCCTGAGCATCTGAGGATCTTGAAACGTAAACGAATTCCTTTTAAGAAACTGCAAGCTGGGAACGTTAGCCTGCCTCGGCCCACCTTGGCTGTATGAGAAAATACAAAATCTACTTGCCGTTAAAATACAACGATGGCAAGGAAATTGAACCGGAGAAGATCAAGCAAATCAAGGAAGAACTCATTGGCATGTTTGGCGCCATCACCGTGAGTTCCAGATCATCGCCTTACCAAGGAACCTGGAAGTACGGTGGTGTCGAGTATATCGACGACATCATCAAGATCGAAATCGTCACTTCTGGCGATAAAGTAACCAAGAAATTCCTCAAGGACTTCAAAGAGCGTCTTAAAGAATCTCTCCGGCAGGTTGATATCCTGACTCCCGTACCTAATAAGAATTCGGGTATCCAGAAATTCATGCCTTTTAATCAGGTCTCCTCTTTGTTGGGTAAGACTTTCTTTTGGGCAAGGACGATTAAGGTGCCTTACCTAAACCGCGACGAAGCTCAACATCTTCTGGGCGAGCTCAACAAGTTATTGGCATGAGTGGGCGCTTCATTGAGGGACGTTTCGCTTGAAACAATTCCAACCACCGCCATTTCTTCGCGGGATCGAAAAGAGCATGATCCGAAAGATCTCGGACCGCGCAAAACCGGGCAGCATCAGTCTCGGGCTTGGCGAGCCTGATCTGCCAACGCCTGACGTCATCATCCGCGAAGCGATCCGCGTCATTCGTGAAGAGAAAAACGGCTACACTTTACAGGCCGGCTTGCCGGCGTTGCGTGAACGCATTGCGAGTGATTATCCACACCTGAGCTTGTCGACCGATCAGATTATCGTAACCGCAGGATCGCAGGAATCGCTTTACCTGATTTTGAGAACGCTAATTCAAGAAGGCGATGAGGTGTTGATTCCCAATCCAGGCTTTATTGCGTATCCAATGATCATTCGCATGGTGGGTGGAAAGGCAGTGACCTATGGACTGCCGGCGGAAAAGGACTTCGGCTTTGATTTGGATCAATTCAAGAACGCGATCACTAAACGAACCAAGGTCGTGATCTGTATCAGTCCATCGAATCCAACCGGACGCGCGTTGTCGAGAGACGATCTTCAAGCGATGGCGGAGGCAGTCGCGGCCAGCGGCTCGGGAGCTTTCATCATCAGCGATGAAATTTATCGCGAGCTTTATTACACGCCGGAACGTCCGGCATCGATCTCGGAATTTTATCCGCGGACAATCGTCGTCAGCGGACTTTCAAAATCGATGCGCATGACTGGCTGGCGCATTGGATGGTTGGCAGGAGATGCCGAGGTGATTCGCGCGGCGTTGGTGCTGCACGGCTATGTGGTCACGTGTGCTTCGAGCATTTCACAGAAAGCCGCGTTGGCGGCTTGGACGGAAGAGGCCGCCGTTTCGCGCGAAGAGATGCGCGCAATCTTTCATCGACGGCGGGATCATTCGCTGTCCCTTATTCGCGACGAACTCGGCCTGCGCTGTGTCACGCCCGACGGCGCGTTTTACACGATGGTTGATGTGAGTAGTTACGGCGATGAGCTGCGCGTCGCCGAAGCCGGCCTGGAACAAGGTGTCGTGACGATTCCGGCGTCCGCTTTTGGCAGCGAGAGCAAAGGTTTCCTGCGCATTTCTTTTTGCGCGGACGAACAAAAGTTGAGTGAAGGCGTGCGGCGTTTGGGCGCGGCGCTAAAGACAATTGAAATTTAACCACAGAGGACACAGAGGAAGGCAAGACAAGGTAGAAACGCTAAGAAGCTCTTTAAATTCTCTTCAGCTAATCGTTGTTTCTTCTCCGTGTCCTCTGTGGTAAATGTTTGAGGACGATGACTAAGAAATTTCGCGTGGGCATTCTCGGTGCGACCGGCGTTGTCGGCCAGCGGTTTATTCAACTGCTGGAAAATCATCCGCACTTTGAAGTCAGCGCGCTCGCGGCTTCAGATCGCTCGCAAGGAAAAACTTATGCGGAGGCCTGCACCTGGCGCCTAGCGGGTGAAATGCCGGAACGTGTGAGAAAGACTTTAGTGCAAGCGCCAGCTCCGCCGTTGGATTGCGATTTCGTGTTTTCAAGTCTGCCCGGAGAAATTGCGGGTGACGCTGAAGAGGATTTCGCGCGCGCAGGTTTTCCGGTTATTACCAATTCGTCTTCGCATCGCATGGACGCCGATGTTCCTTTGTTGATTCCGGAAGTGAATCCGGATCATCTTGAGCTGATCGGTCGGCAGCGCGCCGCTCGCGGTTACGATCATGGATACATTGTCACTAATCCAAATTGCTCGACGGTTGTGATCGCGATGGCCCTGGCGCCGCTACATCGAAACTTCGGAGTTGAGTCGTGCGTGGCCACCACGATGCAGGCGATTTCAGGGGCGGGTTATCCCGGAGTGGCTTCGCTGGATATCACGGACAACGTCTTGCCGTTCATCGACGGTGAAGAGGAAAAGATTGAAAGCGAGACCGTAAAGATACTCGGCCGCATCGAGGGAACGACAATCAAAGCCGCGGAGATGAAAGTCAGCGCGCAGTGCACTCGAGTGAACGTCACGGACGGACACACGGCCGCGATTCGCGTGAAGCTTTATCGAGCGGTTTCACTGGATCAGATTCGGGATGCGCTGGCTTCGTTCACGTCCACGCTGCAAGAGTTAAAGCTGTATTCAGCTCCAGCGCATCCTATCGTTGTTCGAGACGAAGTTGATCGACCTCAGCCACGTCTGGATCGCGACGCGGGTCATGGGATGAGCATCACGGTTGGCCGTATCGTTCCTGACAAGGTGCTTGATTACAGATTCATCGCTCTCGGTCACAATACGATTCGCGGCGCTGCCGGCGCAGCGATCCTGAATGCGGAGTTGCTGGTCGCGCACGGATATTTGGGAAAAATGAGCAATGGCGCAGTGGACCGACCGTGAGGGAGGGCTCATCGCGTTAAGGATGAAGCGGAGCCCTCCCTGACGGTCGGGCTAGTGCCCCGGATCCACTCCGTAATCGCCCGCTTCAATTCGTCCAGTTGATCATCAAAAAAATGTCCTGCGCCTTTGATGATCTTCAATTCAACGGGCGCTTTGATCTTTGCGACCAAGCTCCTTAACTGCTCGACATCGCCGTATTCGTCGCGCTCGCCATGGACGAAGAGGATTGGTTTGTGACAGGCCTCCAGAAAACCGAAGTCGTACTTGTCGACCGGCGTGCCGATACTAATCAATCGCGCGACGCGATCGTCAGCCATTCCCACTTCCAATCCCACGCGCGCTCCGAATGAAAAGCCGCATAAAGTAATTTCCCGGGCAGGATAATTCGTGGCCAGATAATCCAGTCCGATGCGCACGTCATCGCGCTCGCCCCGGCCCTCGTCGTGTGCGCCGGTGCTTTGCCCAACGCCCCGAAAATTGATTCGTAAAACCGCCAGGCCCGCATCGTTGAGGGCCGCCGCGGCGCGAAAGACGACTTTGTTGTGCATGGTGCCGCCGCCGAGCGGATGCGGATGCAGCACCAACGCCACGCCGCGAAGATGCCCGTCACGCGGCTCTTTAAGAATCGCCTCGAGTCGTCCGTGCGGCGCGGGAATGAAGAGGTTGCCGGCAGGATACATTTGGATGTTGACTAGCGTTTTGGGAAAGATTAGTTTTTCTGAAGAGAGCAAGTCAATCGATCAAGGCGCCGAACTGAATCGCTTCCCCTGCGCCGTATGTTCAAAGAGAGCTGGTTGCTTCGTTGTCAATGGACGAAAAAGAGAAATCAAGATCAATCGACGAAGTCTCGCTAGACGAGTCAGTTGACGCGTCACGAAGGGACCAGTCCACGCGCGTAGTTGCTGAAACTGCCTCAGACGCGATTATTACCATCGATACGGACAGCACAATGCTCTTCGTTAACGGCGCCGCCGAGAAAATCTTTGGCTACTCGCGCGAGGAGATGCTGGGCCAGTCGCTAACCATGCTGATGCCGGATTATCTAAGACAGGTTCATCGAACCGCCTTGAAACGATATCTCACGAACGGACAACGTCACATTTCGTGGGAAGCCGTCGAGCTGCCGGGTCTGCACAAGAACGGCAAGGAAATTCCATTGGAATTATCATTCGGTGAGTTCACCGAAAATGGTAAACACTTCTTTACGGGAATTGCCCGAGATGTTACTGAGCGCAAGCGACTCGAGCGGCGCTTTTCAGCCCAGTTTCAGGCGGCGCGCATTCTTGCCGAAGCTGATTCGTTGGCCGAGGCCGCGCCTTTGTTGCTGCAAGCGCTCTGCGAAAACTTGGGCTGGGACATCGGCCAGATTTGGCTGGTTAGCCACGGAATTCAGACTTTGAGATGGTTCGCCGGCTGGCATGTTGACGGCTTTGATTCAACTGACTTCGAACACGTAAGTCGCATTCGCAGCTTTGAGCCAGGCATCGGCTTGCCCGGGAGAATTTGGCAAAACGCCGCTCCGGCCTGGCTTACCGATCTCGCCGGGGATTCGAATTTTCCGCGTGGCCCTGTCGCTGACCGGCTGGGCTTGAAATCCGCTTTTGGTTTTCCGGTGATGATTCGCGGCGAAGTGTCGGGAGTGATGGAGTTTTTCAGCCGCGAGAAACAGGAACCCGATCGAATCCTGCTTGAAACGATGACGAGTGTGGGCAATCAAATCGGCCAATTTCTCGAGCGCAAACGAGTCGAAACAGAGCGCGAGCAAATTCTGACTCGAGAGCAAAGAGCGCGGCGTGAAACCGAAGCTGCGATGGATCGGGTGCGGGCCGTGCAAAAAGTTACGGATGGAGCGCTGGCTCACTTGTCGCTTGATGAGTTACTGGCAGAGCTGCTGGATCGAGTTCGAGAAGTGATGAACGTCCAGACCGTTGCGATTCTGCTGCTCGAAGGCCAGGGGGACGAATTGGTGGCTTGGGCTGCCAGAGGTCTGGAAGACGAAGTTGAAATGGGACTTCACATACCGGTGGGCTCCGGTTTCGCCGGAAAGATCGCGGCCACGAAAGCTCCGGTACTAATCGACGATATTGAACAAGCCGAGGTCCTCAATCCCCTTTTGCGGCAAAAAGGAATTCGGTCGCTTCTGGGCGTGCCCTTGTTGGTTGAAGGACGGGTAATCGGGGTCATCCATGTCGGAAAATTTACTACGCATCAATTCACGGCAGATGATACGCACCTGCTGCAACTGGTCGCCGATCGGGTCGCGTTGGCCATAGACAACGCGCGATTATTTGAAGAAGAACGCGCCGCGCGTCAGGAAGCCGAGGCCGCCAGCCGGGCCAAGGACGAGTTCTTAACGACGCTGTCGCATGAACTCCGGACGCCATTGACTCCCATCATCGGTTGGATCCATATGATTCGAACCGGCCTGGTTCCAAGGAGCGAATCCGAGCACGGTCTTTCAGTGATCGAAAAGAATTCGCACGCTTTGAAGCGCTTGATTAATGATCTGCTCGACATGTCGGCCATACTCACCGGCAAGATGCGAATGGAAAGATTGCCCGTGGGTTTGGAATCCGCGCTGACTGAAGCCATCGAAAATGTGCGCCCGCTGGCGCGGGAAAGCGGCATCGATTTGGAGGTGTCCCTGAGCAGCCGGGACAAACCGATCATTGTCAGCGCCGATCGCGCTCGATTGGTTCAGGTCTTTTGGAATCTCTTGCACAATGCGGTGAAGTTTTCAACCAGAGGCGAACGAGTACGGGTTGTTTGCGAAGCAAACAATGGTTACGCGGTTGTCAGGATCGAGGATTTAGGCCGCGGCATTGCTCCTGAATTTCTGCCGCATGTGTTCGAGCGCTTTCGCCAGGCCGACGGCTCAAAGACAAGATTGTTCGGCGGTCTGGGTCTTGGTCTGGCGCTGGTAAAGAGTTTTGTAGAAGCGCACGGCGGGACCGTGTCAGCCGAAAGCAGCGGCGAAGGACGCGGCAGTCAGTTTACCGTACGTCTGCCGATGCAAGCCGGTCTGGTTGGTGCAACTCCCGGCCAGAGAAAAGCTGTTGCCCCAGGTTTTGCCGAAGCAGCACGCTTATTGATAATCGAAGATGACGAAGATACTCTTGAAATGTTGGGAACTGCTCTCGAAACTCGCGGATTCAAGGTGACAAGTTGCGACTCAGCAACGAGCGCCCTGGCCGCCGCACGAGATAATTTCTTTGACGTCATCATCTCAGACATTGGGATGCCGCTTATCGACGGCTATGAGTTGATAAAGCGCTTGCGCAAACTGCCGGGCCTTGAAAACGTGCCGGCGATCGCGCTTACCGGCTATGCCTCTTTGAAAGACGCCAACATGGCACTCCAGGCAGGATTTGACGCCCATCTTTCAAAACCAGTCGACCCCCTCGAACTCGCAACTCTGACAAACCAATTGCTCCGGAAAGTTGCCGGCGACGCGAATTGATATTTCTTTATTGGACGCACCGGCGCTCTTATTAAACCGAGCTTGCGTAGTCCGGCAGTTAGGATTATAAAGATGCTCAAAGGAGTCAAACCATGAGAACTATTCTGCTCCTACCGCTACTCCTGACGTTTGTTTTTCCTGGGCAGAAACCCGCTACGACTCAGGAAGCGCCATCGCTGGATGTACTTGGTTTTAAGTGGTCCAGGACTCGCCGGACATTCGAGAAACTGAATCCCATAAATACCCCGCCGATGCCGGAGATGATCCCGGCCAACAAGAACTATCAGAGAAACGTAAGAGTGAACGATCCGGTCGGGGCCAAAGACCCAAACGAGGATACGATCGACGGACGCAGCGCCGCGCTCGAAAGGAACGTGCAAGCAGCCCGCACGCCTGAGTCGAAACCTATGGATGGTTTTGCTTATCTGATCAGGGTTAGAAACGCGAGCACGAAGACGGTTGACATTTTGTTCTGGGAATATCAGTTCACCGACCCGTCGAATCCAGCGACAGTGACTCGGCGACAGTTCCTTTGCGGAGTAAACATCAAACCGTCAAAAGAAAAAGATGTGCAGGCTTTTAGTATGTCGGGGCCCAGCGATGTTGTCAGCGTGGGAAGCCTGGCAAATAATTCGGGAGATGTTTACCAGGGAAAGGTTCTGATCAATCGCGTGGAATTCGCGGATGGTTCAATCTGGCAGCGCAAGGACTGGAATTTTTCTGAGATCAGACTCACCTACAAGCGCGCGGTTACCACCCCGTGGGGATCAGAAATGTGCCGCGGCCTCTGAAACCTGCAAGCAGTATGTCCTGCAAGCGGTACATCTTGGGCTTTGGAAAGTGGCTTCTGATTCCTGCTTTTCAATTCATCATCCCTGCTGCGGAATCTAAAAGGATGAATTGCAGCTTCCCGCGGATTTCGATATAACTCTTCACTTGCAGCACAAGTCTTTGAAGTCAGACAAACTGCTGTAAGTCCTTGTGCCCCTGTAGCTCAACGGTTAGAGCAGCAGACTCATAATCTGTTGGTTCGGGGTTCGAATCCCTGCGGGGGCACCAATGACATCATGAAGTTAGAAGGCTGCAGCGTGACGTCCCTTGCGTTCAAGTCTGTCGGTCGCGATCTAAGACTTAGATCACGACAAGTCTACCCGCTGTCTTGCAAATGTTTGAAGAACAAATTACAGAGTCAACTTTGACAGCCAGAACCCATCGAACTACCAGTGTTTTGGAAGTCATCAGAATCACGAAAATTTAAGTTCACGAGAATTCTAGGCCATCATGTTCACGAAAATTTTCAGAGACCGAAGCGATGCGGGCAAGTTTTTGGCTGAGAAGCTTTCCGATTACGCGGGCCGGCCCGAGGTCGCGGTGCTAGCGCTGCCGCGCGGCGGCGTTCCGGTTGCTTATGAAGTCGCCCGGAAGCTGAACGCGCCGCTGGATGTTTTCGTGGTCCGAAAGCTCGGAGTTCCAGGTCACGAAGAGCTGGCAATGGGAGCAATCGCGAGTGGCGGGGTGCGCGTGCTCAATCAAGACGTGCTTTCTTACATCAGAATTCCTGAGGTGGTAATCGACGAAGTGGCGGCGGCGGAACTGCGCGAGCTGGAGCGGCGCGAGCGGCTGTATCGCGGCGCGCGCCCACCGCTCGATGTGCAGGGACGAACGGTGATCGTCGTGGATGATGGATTGGCTACGGGTTCGACAATGCGCGCTGCGGTCAAGGCGCTGCGGCAAAAGCAGCCGCAGCAGATTGTGGTCGCGGTTCCGGTGGGCGCGCGCGCGACGTGTGATTCTTTCAAGACTGAAGCCGATACAATGGCAGTCTGCGCTATTACGCCCGAGCCATTTCAGGCGGTCGGCTTATGGTATCTGGACTTTTCACAAACTACCGACGATGAAGTGCGCGACTTACTGGCTCGCGCCGAACAAACAAAAGTGGCTGCGTAGTAATTTCAAAGGAGAGCCGAAACATTCCTAACAAAGTTTAGAGAGAATCTCATCATGAAAACCAGAGAGATTTCAAGAGGCGAATGGCCGGATTTTTTCGACGGCTTCAGTCGCAGGCATGAAGGGTGGCAAGTCACGCTCGAAATATTTGGTCCCACGATCGGCGATCAGATTGAGGAACGCGAGCTGGCCCTCGAAGGTGTCACCGCGGAACTATCCGACAGAGGAGACAAGATCGAAATCATGATGGGCGCAAAACCCGACGATCACATTACTCACTCGATAGCCGCCCCGACCCAGGTCAGTCTCGAGCAGACCGATGAAGGTGCAGACGTCGCGCTGCTGATCAAGTCCGCGGATGAAATTTCAGCGCTGCTGCGTTTTCGCGCACCAATCCGGCCAGAGCTGGTTGATGCAAAGGTGTAAAGTAGTTGCTCGCAGCGCTTATCGATCATTGCAAACAACGACGTAACGCGGTTGGTGCTGGCATTTTCCGCTTCGCCTATAAACATCTCACTCCTAAAGGAGTGTAAAAGCAAAGCTAGACATCGAAGTCCTCGCGACACATAATCTGTTCGTTTAGCCAACATCAGTTTGTTTCATCGGAGGGTTCGATGCGGCCAATCGCCATTCTTCTTTTGATCTGCTCTTTTGTGTTGCTGCAAAGCTGTAGCGGTAAGACCGACAATACATCCACGCCAGTAAACGGCACATCAACTGCCGTCTCGCCCGCGCCAGCTCTGAACGCGAGCACGCCTGGTCCAGGCAGTTCGCCAGCGGCCAGGAAAGTTAACGTCGATGTGTGTTCACTGTTGACGAGCGCCGAGATTCAGGCCGTGCAAGGCGAGCCGCTGAAGGGCACTAAAGCAAGCGAGGGTCCGTCGGGAAACTTCGTCACCACCTTGTGTTACTACGAGCTGCCGACACCTTCTAATTCCGTCAGTCTCTCGTTGACGCAAGTCGACCCTGAGAAAGCGCAAGGCCAGAGTCTGAAAGAATTTTGGGAGACAACTTTCGCCAGGAGTGAGCGCAAAGGCGAAGCAAAGCGGGAAAAAGATCGGGACAAAGAAAAGAATAAAACCAGTTCGCAAAGCGAAGGCCGCGAAACAGAGGAAGAAGAGGCAGCAGCGCCGGCTCTGCCCGTCAGTGGCGTTGGCGACGAAGCTTTCTGGTCCGGAACGCGAGTGGGTGGAGCTCTTTATGTGCTGAAGGGCAATCGCTTTATCAGAATCAGCGTCGGCGGCAAAAGCGACAACGAAACAAAACTAAAAAAGTCAAAGACGCTGGCCTTAAAGGCGCTGCGGCGTCTGTGACCGCGCTTGAGCTTTCACAATCTCTCTGTGTTCTCCGTGCCTCCATGGTGAACGGTTCTTAAGACTTATTCACCGCAGAGACACGAAGGTCACAGAGACGGGCAGAGAGAGAGCTGCTAAAACTTTTTACTTTAACTGTACCGTCAGCGTGTTGAGCAGCGGGTTGTACGTCACTTGAAAGACCATGCTGGTGATCGCGGTCGTGCTGCCGGTTAAGCTCGAAGACCCGCCGCTTCCGCCACTGCCTCCTCCTGACGAGCTGCTGCTCGACGAGCTTGAACTCGCGCTAGTATTAGCGAGGTTCCCGATGACGTTGAATGTCACGGTGAACGCTTCGTTGTTCGGATTATTGAACTTCAGAGTCCGAGCTAACGACAGTTCGCCGGCAGAAAGTACGTTGTCGCTGCCGACAAAGCTACTGTAATCCCAAAGCGCTCCTACTCCTGTTTGCGCGTTGTCGGCGTTCTTCACAGTGACCTTTCCGGAAGTCGAGCTCAACTGGGCCACCTCCGCTCGCAGCGGAACGAAAATCGTCTGGGTCGACGTATTCTTGATTGCCAGATTGAACGAACTGACTCCCAATACCGAACCTGGATTGCTCGTCTGCAGGCTAACCAGCGAATTTACGTTTTGCTCGATAAACGGCGAGCAGGTCGTGTTGCCAACCACCGTGTACGTCGCCGCCGGAGAGCCGTTGTCCCTTTGCGCCTTGACGAACGTGTGATCGATCAGCAGGGTTGAGCGCTCCAGGGTGTTAGTCTCTGGAGTATCGCCGGTGAATGTTCGGCCGTTGACTGCGCCGAGCAAATCGCCGGGCTGTGGATTGCCCACCAGGTTCTTCGGAACGAAGAGCGTGACGGTGCCGTCAGCGTTGAAGTTGCCGGTAATGCTTCCGCGGGCCGTCTCTGTCGGAACGCCAATCACCAGGCCGACGACAGCGGTGGCGATACTTCCGTATTCAAAGCTCACGTTACTGCTCGCATCGCTGCGCATGCCAACGTACCACTGCAGGCCCGGAGCTGTTTCGGAATTCCACACGATGCGCCACCTGCTGTTGGCGGGCACGCTCGAAAGATTCGACACCTTCATCTTGAACATCAGATTGTTCGTGCCGGGAGGTTCACCCGCCGCGATGTAATCGATTGCCAGCGAAGGATTCTGCTGCGCCAGGATGCTTTCCGGATGCGTCGGATCCATGCGCTGCAAGATCAATCCGCCGCAAGTGTCGCCCACGTACGGCGCGGCGACTTCGTTCGCGCCACACGATGTGCCGACCCCGTTCACAGCCAGGACTTTGTAGTAGTAAGTCTTGGTCGTGTCGGTTGCCGTCGCGTCATCGTAACTGGTTTGAGTTCCGGCGACCGTTGTCAACAAAGTCTCACCACCGCTTGAAATGCCTCTCATGATCTTGTAGCTGGTGATCGCTGAGTTGCCGGTATCGCCCTCGGACCAACCGAGATGGACCACATTGCCGACGCGCCGCGTAGTGACTGACGGCATGCCCGGCGCCGAGGTGGCGTTCATCGCGTTCAGTGGATCGAATGCCGCAACCAAACGGCGACCGCTGGATTGACGCGCGATGGTTGCCGTCGCGGTGTAAGCGTTGCCTGTGGCCGTCGATGCTGACTGGGCGCAATTACCACCGGCGCAGCCGTTGACGTAACCGACTTCAACGCGGCCCTGACTGTCAACAGTCATGTCGAAAAAGTCGAGCATGTTGCGGCAAATGTTTGCGCCGCCATGCATCCAGATGCAGCCGCGTTGAATTGGCATGTTCGGAGTTGCGTCGGTTGTGGTCCAGTGCGCTCCGCCATCGAAGGTCTCGGCAACGTATAAATGCCAGATGCCGGTGAAGCCGTTGGCGGATTCGTCGCCCGCGGTCGTGGTGCCGTAGAAGGCAACCGCAGCCCGGCCGGCGTCGGCCGCTACCGCCGCTGGATAGGCGATATTCTTCAAGCCATAGACCGCGCCGACGTCGTAGATGTTCTGCCATGTCTGGCCCTGGTTGTCAGTGGTTGCGACGATCGCCGACGAAGACAAAGCTGCGCCGGAGACGGGATCGGTATTGCCCATGCTGGCCATAACGAAATAAGCGCGGCCATTATTATCAATCCCCACCGCCGGGTCCTGAAGATCGCTCTTCGTAGTGTCCACCGAATTGAATTCGGAAACGGTATTGGGAACGTGATGAATGGTCCACGTCACTCCGTTATCCGTAGAAACAATTACTGACCCGATGTGATCGCAGTCGTTGAACGGCAGATACACAGTTCCATCCGGCGCTACTTTGATGTGGCCGTGCAAGCCGCCGCAGTGTCCGTCGGCGACGGGATCGACTTCTATGATCGGACCATACGTCAATCCTCCGTCGTCGCTTCGGGCGCAGGCAGCGTGCGGCAACTGTGAACAGTAATAGACCGCGTCAGGATAAAGTCCCGGCACATTCGTCGGCCGAGTCAGCGGCGCGTGGAATGGGCCACCGCCGATAGTTTCGTGATCGACGCTCGATCCGATGCCGCTTCCCTGAGTTGGTATCCACGTTTGACCGTCGTCATCCGTGAACGAAGTCTTGCACGATGGCGAGGTCAAAGTAAGTTCTCCGGCGAACGTGCGACCCGTGTTCCGATCCGTAAAGCCGATGGGATCGGAATCGATGAACTGCGAAGTCGGCGCCGGACGATTCATCCACGTGGCTGCTGGTCCATTCGCAGGACAAGTGTCGTTGAAGGTAATGAACAGCGTCTGCAGATCAGACTGATAGCTGGTCACGCCTGACTTCCAGTTGTTACCAATCGACGGCTCGCCCGCGTCGTGTCCAAGATATTCGACGGTCTTAGCTGTCGGTCCCTGGCTGCTTGAAGTTACGTTAGTTAAGACTCCGGGCGCTTCGAAATTCTGGAAGCCCACCTTCGGTCCCGGATCAACCGGCGCGGGTTGGACCGGAGTTGGCGCTGGAGTTGGCGTCGGTGTCGGAGTCGGCGTCGGTGTTGGAGTCGGAGTCGGCGTCGGTGAGCCGCACGAATCGTAAGCAGCAAACATTCGTTTGCCGGTTAACTGACGCGCGATCGCGTTCTTTGAAGTGAAGTCGTTGCCGGCTGTCCCCGCGATACAGCCCGCGCTGATGCAGCCATCATCGTAACCGACCAGCACGCGGCCTTCTTTGTCGATGGCGGCGTCAAAGAAATCGAGCAGATTGCGGCATGTACCTCCGCCACAAATTCCGCCGCGCTGGATCGGATCGCCCGGCGTAGCATTAATCGTCGTCCAGGTCCTGCCACCGTCGTACGTCGTCCCGATGTACAGATACCAGACTCCGGCAAAGGTGGCTTGATCGTAATCAGTGCCGCCCGTTGTCGTGCCAAAGAATGCGAATGCAGCTCGATCAGGATCGCCCGCAACCATTTCCGGGAAAGAAGTGTTCTGAACGCCGGCTTGCGCGCCTACGTCCATGTCGTTGACCCACGTCTGTCCCTTGTCGTGTGACACCGCGACGTGCGCGTGGCCATCTTTAGCTTGATAACCAAAGTAGATCGTGCCGTCGGTGGCGACGCCGACCGACGGATCCCACGCCTGCGTTGAAGTCCCGGTGAGACTCTGCGCGACCACCGATGACGTTGTCACTTGCCGCACGGTCCACGTGATCCCGTTGTTCTCAGAAACAGCCACAGCCTGGTGGCCATCAGCGTGGAAAGTTGGATCAGTGCCACCGCAGCCTTTATCGGGAACATAGACGGTGCCGTCCGGCGCGACCTTGATGTGACCATGCAGGCCGTTGCAATCGGCCCTGGTGAAAATCGGCACGGCTGGGCCAAAGGTTGTGCCGCCGTCCACGCTCAGCGAGCAGACTGCATCTGCGACATCCTGCGAACAGTAATAGACCGCGTTCTGGTAAGTGGTAACTCCCCCGGTCAGCGGCGGCGCGAATGGCCCACCGCCGATTGTCTGATGATCGACGCCGGAAACAATTCCGGATCCCTGACTCACGCTGAATGTCCGTCCGTCATCGTCGGTGATGTCGGTAGTCGAAGTAGGCGTGCCGCCAAGCAACTGGCTGATCCACGTCCGGCCGGTATCGTGATCGGTAAAGAGAATCGGATCGCCCGCCGCTCTTGGCTGACTCGCCAGCGGCAACGTCGGCGTCTTCTCCCAATTTGCCACCGGCGACGCAGGCGCCGTGTCGTCGAACGTGACTCGCAACGCATACGTGCCGAAGCCGCCGTAAGTCATCACAGTGCCGCCGTTCGCTGTGCCGCCGAATATCTGTTCTGTTTTCCAATCGACACCAATCGACGGCTCGCCCCAACCGTCACCCATTCCATTCGGTGACATGTGAATCGAGAATGACGTGGCTGGGCACGTGCCGGGCGACGGCGTTGGCGTTGGTGAAGGCGTCGGTGTTGGCGTCGGGGTTGGCGTTGGCGTCGGTGTCGGGGTCGGATTTGAATTGTTGATGATCTGGAAACCCGATGCCGTGCTGGTGGAATCGTAAAGGACCAACAGCGCAACTCCAGTGTCGGTGTGCACGGGTGAAACTTGAATCAGAAGTTCGCTTTGAACCATGCCGTTGACAGGAATGATGCTGTGGTAAAGCGCAGGCGTGGGCCCAACGCTGCCGAGCGATACAGTTGCCCTGCCGATTATGTGTTGTGGTTGTACGCGACTCGACACGTAATCAGGATCGGCGAATACAGTTACCTCGACATCTTCGCCCAGCAGAGTTGTCTCGGCATTAGGCGTGCTCCAGTACCAGTCGAAGTCGAGGTTGCCGTTGATAGTTCCTGAGTACGAGTTGCGCCAGTAAGCCGCCAGTGGATTGCCCACAAAGTCGTGATTTGCGCGCTCGTGTGTTGATTGCGCGATGGGCGCGGCGCCCGCGGGCGCGTTCGGGCCCCACGTCGCTGTGCCGCGATTGGTTCCGTCTGCGAAGGTGAGCGCTTTGTTTGCCTCGTCCTGCGGCGTTCCGTGAAAGAAAAACGTCGAGCCTGCGGGCGTTGGTGTCGGAGTCGGTGTGGGACTCGGGTTCGCATCAAAAGCTGCGAACAAACGTCGTCCACCGGCCTGACGAATCATGGCTGCCTTGCTGGCGCGACCGGCATAGTTATTCGCCGCGCTGCAGGCAGGCGCGACGCAGCCATCCGCGTATGACGCGAGCACGCGACCTTCGCGATCGACCGTGATGTCATTAAAGTCGAGCAGATTGCGATCGCTGCCGCAGGTCAAACCAAGCAGGCAGATCGATCCCTTCTGCACCGGATCGCCCGGCGTCGCGTTCGCCGTGACCCAGGTATTTCCGCCGTCATAAGTCATCGCGACGTAGAAATACCAGATACCCTGGTATGTCGCTTGATCCTGATAATTTCCGCCCGTGGTACTGCCGACAAAGCCAAACGCCGCGCGGCCATTGTCACCAGCTACAACAGCCGGAAATACCGCGCTCTTGATGCGGCACTGAGCGTAAGCCGGATTCGGGTCCGCGCCCGCGTTGCAATCGGCGGGCACACCAACGTCATAGTCTTTCGTCCACGTAACACCGTGATCCGTAGAGACGGCGGCGTGCGGCCGTCCGTCGGCGTTAACGTAGCCGATGTAAACTTTATTGTTCGCGTCGATGCCCACCGAAGGATCGCCGCTGCCGGTGCTGGTCGGCACCGTGCGATCGATCCAGGTCAAACCGTTGTCGGTCGAAACTGCGACGCCCTGACTGCCGCCGGTCCCCGATGTACACGAAGAGTTCGGGACATATACCGTGCCGTCAGGAGCAACTTTGACGTGACCGTGAATTCCGCCATAGCACTGTGTGGGAGTAAAGATATCGATGCCCGGACCGAAGGTCAGCCCGCCGTCGTCGCTGCGCGAGCATTCGGCCCCGCCCACGATGTTCTGCGAGCAATAGTAAATTGCGTTTGGATAAAGCGGATGCGGCGGGGGCGGTGGAACGGCGCCGTTATTGTAAGGACCGCCCCCAAAAGTTTCATGATCCGGACCGGCGGGCACACCGCCCCCCATCATCGGTGTCCACGATTTTCCATCGTCATCGGAATAAGCTGCAGTGCTGTTGCCCTGTCCGCCTATGAGTTCGAGTTGAAAGACTCGACCCGTTTGATGATCAACCCAGCCGATCGGATCGACCAGCGCGGTTTGTTGCACAGTCAGGGCCGACACATTTTCCCACGTTGCGGTCGCGGGCTGGGTGCTGTCGTCGAAACTGACGCGAGCCTCAAGCGCCGGGCCGGGCGCGGTATCTCCGTTAGCGCTTAGAAAGGCGACGCCGCCGGTATTCACAGTCCCGTGTTTGAACTCCGGCGCGTTCGGACCCCAGTCGATTCCGATTGACGGCTCGCCGGAGAAATTGCCGATCGTAGACGGCGAGTCGTGATTCGAGAAGGTCGGAGCCACGCCAGGATCCAGCGGCGCTGCGGCAGGAATATCAACCAGGCTCACCTTTCCCGTAACGCTTTGTCCAAACGGAAGAAATGGAACAATGCGAAGCGTATAGGTTCCGTTCGTCGCCGATATGGCGGGAATCAAACAAACGTCCGGCATCACGTAGGTCGCATCACCGAGAGACTGCGCGATCAGTCTCCCGTTCGCCGTCGTTCCGTCAAAAACGTAGAGATCGAATTGCGCTTCACCAACAACCGGCCACGCGAGTTCGACGCGAATGTATTTGCTCTGCGAGGTGGCGCTGCCGACTGAAGCCGTAAACGCATACTCATCGCACGGAAGCGCTGCATTACAGGTTGGTTTGCCGGTGGCTTGAGACGACGGATTGGGCACGAGGTACGGTCCGCCGGTGAAGGTTAGCGGCCCGCTGGTATCGGTCAGCGTGTTGCCGCTGGTTGGCGTGGTAGGCGCGATTGCCGTGGCCGAAGCCAACTTTGCCTTTGGCGCCGGCGTTGCGCCCGAGCGCGGCCCAAACATCAAAGCCGCAGCGCTGGCGGATAAACAGATCGCCACGATCAGGGCCATCTTGAATCGCACAATGCTCGAAACTAAGCGCGCGTATGCCGGCTTAAACATTTCCGTATCTCCTTTGTTGGCTTGGAACAATTCATTCAATTTATTTTTACTGGCGAGTTCTTGCCGCGTACTATCGACTCTCGTACTTACTTCTCGCGAAGCTGAGCCAGACAGAAAGGGCCTGCCTGGCTCAAAGCACTTCGCGCCCGCCGTTCGTTACTTCAAGCTGACGAGCTGCACCGTTACTGTCTTTGTCAGGGGATTCGCCGTGAAGCGCATCACGGCTGTCAGTTTGGTCAAGAGACTTCTGGCGCTGGTTGTTCCCGAAGAAGATTGAGTTTGACTTGACGAACTCGAGCTCGAGCTGGACGACGATCCGCCCGTCGACTGGTAAGCCGTGACTACCGCGTCGAACGTAAACATTTCCGACGCGTTGTCCTGGAAACGGAAGGTACGCGTGCCCGTCGTTTCACCGGGAGAAAAAAGTTCGTCCGGGCCGATCTTTTGCGAGTAGCCAAAGAGGGCGGCGTTTGCCGAACTGGTGCCGTCCTGGGCGTTGTCGGCGTTGATCACTTTCACCGTGCCGGAAGCGGCGTTAATGCCGACGACATTCAGATCTACCAGCGGCACGTAGGCCTGCGTCGAGTTATTGGTCATCGCCAGATCGAGTTGAAAGACACCGCCGCCGAGCGAGACATTGGAAATGGCCCGGCTCACCAGACTTGTGATGTCAACCTGTGAACGTTGGTCCACCAGGACGCTGACGACATTGCTCGGCACAGTAACAAACCTGCCGATTTGGCCGGGATAGATCGCCCGCACGCGGAAGTAGTACGTTCCGTTCGCCAGGGCGGTGAAAGCCCACGCCGAAGCCGTCGGATGGAAATTGTCTCCGGCAACTGTCCAGTTTTGATTGTCGGTCGATTGCTCGACCTCGAACCCTTGCTCACCACCGTTCGGCGTCCAGTTGATCGTGACGTTGCCGTCAAAATCGACCGCTTGTCCCTGCGCGTTGACGTAGTCGCCTGAGATAGGAGCCAGCGCCGGCGGCGACATGTTTCCGTGGGTCCGCGTGCTGCTAATGGTGAAGTTGGTGGCCGCGCACTGGTTGCCGTCAACTCGCAGCGTGTACGTGCCCGGTTTGTTCGCCGTGATGGCGCTTACCCGCTGTGCGCCGCTGGAGTTGGTCGACTGGGCGATTTTGTGGCCATCCGGATCAAGCAGGAACAAATCCAATTCGATGTTTTGGCTTACCGTTGCGGTGTTTCCAGCCGGGAGTGGAAAATAGTCGAGTTCAGCATCGATCTTGAATGTCGTCGGATCTACCGTGACAGGCATGTCGACGAAATCCACTCCGGGTTGAACTTCAAGATCCAAGTCTCCCACCGCCACGGTGCCCGCGAAAGTGGTGGTATCAGTACTGGTTGTAACCGGAAGTGAAAAGATGGGCTTGTAGTAGAACGGCATGCGCAAGCTCTCACCGCCGTCAGAGCGTTGAGCCGTGACATACCATTGCGTTTCGATTGGCCGGGTTGAATAAGTAACTTGATTGCCGTTAACGGTCGCGACAGAGACATTCGGATCGCGAATCAAGTTGCCGTCAAACGTTGTGTTCACGGTAAAGGTCGCTGAACCACTTGCGGGTACCGTAACGCTCGCGGGCGACGTCGCCACACTAATGCCGTTGATCTGCAAATCTTGATTGTTGGCGACGCCCAGGTTGTAAGTTCCACCCTGGCCTGAAAGATCCTGAATCGTAACGGTGACGCTTTGGGTACTGGTGACGCGGTTGTTCGCGACCGGCACTTCGCCGTATGAATGACTGCCGAGAATAAATGATCCCTTTCCGTCATTCTCAGTGGTACCCATCAGCGCCTTTATTGTGGCCGCATGGTAAACATCGATGAGCCCACCACCTTGCGCAGTGATCGGATCAGCAGAGCCGTCCGCCTTCGGTGTTCCATTCACGTCGCGCATGTTGGTCGCGGCATTGATCATCGCTGTGCGGATCATGTCCGGTGTCCAGTCAGGATGAGCCTGTCTGATCAGTGCGACTGAGCCGGAGGTGTGCGGCGTCGCCATGCTGGTGCCGCTGATAGTTGCGTACATCGGACCGGTATTGGCGAGCGCCCACACGACGCTTGCGGTCGGAGCGGCGGCCAGAATGTTTACGCCTGGAGCGGAGATGTCGGGCTTGATTTGTCCGAAGCCCTGCACGGGTCCTCTCGAACTGAAGTCGGCGACATCACCGACGAAGACATCGGTGAATCTTGGATTCATTCGAATCGGAAGATCTGAGATAGCGCCGTTCGTATTGGCCACGTGGGATTTAAGGACCGCGAAATCTTTGGTAGACATCGTGGCGGCCGGAATGAGCGTCTTGACCCCGTTCACTGCTCCGCGATCGTCGGCGATGATCATGCCAACGGCGCCCGCGTTCTGAGCCTGTAATGCGATGTCGAAAAAGAGGCCGCCCACCACGAGACTGTTCACGAGAGCAATTCGACCTGACACTGAGGCCGGCCAGGTTACGGGGGTCGGGTTGTCAACGTAGACATAGCGTTGGGCCATTGAGTTGTCGGGCAGTCCGGCACTGCCGGACATCGCGAAAAGTCGCAAGCGATTCGTGCCTGGAGCAGTCGCAAAGTTGTTTGCCGGAATCACGGCGCCGGTCGTGTTGATGCTAACTGCCGAATCAACCAGCAGGTCCGTAGACCAATCGCCACCTGAGCCTGGGTCAGTGTTCGCAGCCGGCGACAGGACGCGACGACCCGCTGCCGGCGCGCCGACGGTTCCTTCTCCAGGACCGGAATTGCCGGCCGCGGCTACCACTGAACAGCCCAGCAAAGTCGCATTGTCCGAAGCGACCGCGGTAGGTTCATCCGGGCCTCCCCCGCCTCCCAAACTCATGTTGATGACGTTGGCAATTGGCTTCGGTTGTAAGTCGATCGTTTGCGGCGACACTGCGTCCTCAATTCCCATGATGATGGTTGAGCTAAAGCATCCACCTAATGGCACTCCGATTATGTTTGTAACCTCGCCGGCAGTTGAGAGCGAGTCGCTGCACACTTTGTAGCTCATCAACTTCGCTTGCGGCGCCACGCCATGAATTGGAATATCGTCCGCCGTTCCCGGAATGCCGTCCGGCCCTGGGGCATTCGCGAGATAACCGGCGGCCTCTGAAGCCACGTGCGTGCCGTGTCCGAATCCATCTGTGACGATGTCCGCCAACGGCAACGAGTAAACGACCTTTTGGTTGGATGGAATCGAAGCTGAGTTTAATCCGATGCCCAATCGCGGCGGAGTTGGATCGCCACCGAACATTGGATGCGTCCAGTCGATGCCCGTATCAATGACGGCGATGTAGATCCCCTGGCCTTCGTCGCCATCAGGAAAGCTCGCGAACGGCGTCATGTCATTGGGATTTTTTCCGTAGAGTTGCGGAGCGCGAATGTAGGGCACGCTCTTAAAGAGGTTGGGGTGAGAAACTGCATTGGCGTGGATCGCTTTTACGCCATTCATGCCGGCGATTGTTGGCACCGCGGCTTCAGGAACAGTCAGCGTCAGGCCGTTGTAAACCAACGTGTATCGCAGTGCGACATTGCCTGCGACGTTTCCCGCTGCGTCTTTGACGTTGACCGACTGCAACTGAGCACTGGGCACTGCGGTCTTCAGCGCGGCCAAAAATTGATTCTGAGCAGCGGTCAGTCCGTTTCGATATGACCGTAACTGATCATCCGACACTGGAGCGCCCTGCTGCTTTGCCTTTGCAGCATAGACAGCGCCCGGGTCATCGCGCAACTCGATAATAACAGAAACCGTTTGGGTGCTGGTTACAGCCCTGGAAATAAGAAACGGCACTGCAAATAAGCCGGCCGCGACCGTCGCGATGGCGCTAAAACGTAGTAAGCGAAGCATGGCAATCCTCCTCAGCAGCTTTCAAAGAATCGGAAGTGTCCCTGGTTTCTGGCTTAAGCATATGAATGTGGCTTGAGAAATTCTTGAGGAAAGCTTGAGGATGAGGCCGTTCGTGAACGGCAAGAGAAATGCAATGCTTTTGATGAAGTTTTCTGGGAAGTCAGGCCGTGGGCCAACCGTTGCAAACCAAGCTATACTGAAATGCAAACGCATATTCCCGGGGTGCATTTCTTTTTGGCGGTGAGCTTCGTGGAAGAACCATGACATCGAATAACACAATTCGCATAGGCATCATCGGCGCCGGCTTTGCTCGCACTACGCAGATTCCCGGCTTCAAATCGGTTGAGAATGCGCGCGTAGCGGCGATCGCGAGTGCGCATCGCGAACATGCAGAAGAGGTCGCCCGCGAGTTTGATATTCCGCATGTCGAAAGCGACTGGCGCGCCCTGATCGCTCGCGATGACGTCGATCTGGTTAGTGTCGTGACGCCGGTCGTTACGCATTGCGAGATCACACTGGCAGCGTTGGAAAATAGAAAGGCAGTGCTGTGCGAAAAACCGATGGCCATGAACGCCGACCAAGCGCGGCAGATGACTGAGCGGGCGCGCGAAATGGACGTGTTGGCGCTGATCGATCACGAACTGCGTTTTCTTCCGGGCCGAGTGCAGATGCGCGAACTGCTTCGCCGCGGCGAAATAGGCAAGGTGCGCCACGCGAAATTAACTTTTCGATCTGATTCGCGCGCCGATACTAACCGACCCTGGAATTGGTGGTCGGACATTAAGCAGGGCGGCGGCGCGCTGGGCGCGATCGGTTCGCACGTTGTCGACGGTTTTCGCTGGCTATTGGGCGCGGAGGTTTCAGAAGTCCTTGGTAACCTTGCCACGCACATTCGCGAGCGCAAAGACGAAAGCGGCAAACTGCGCGAAGTCACGACCGACGATGAAGCAAATCTGATCCTGCGTTTTTCCGATTCTGAATTGACTGAAGGAACAACGGGAGCGGTTTCTCTCTCGATGGTCGAACCGGGCAAACCGGAGCATCGTTTGGAAATCTTCGGCTCTCGCGGCGCGTTGATGGTTGAAGAGGGCGGCCAGTTGTGGCAATCGCAAACCGGCGACAGTGAATGGAAAAAAGTAGAAACCGATCGCGGGGAGCTGGCCGAAGGTATGCGCGAGGGCGGTTGGGCGCGCGGCTTTACCGCCTTTTCCCGCAAGATCGTCGAGGCTCTTCGGGAACGCCGCACGACCGTCGATGGCGCCGCGACCTTTGAAGATGGTTATCGCACGCAATTGGTGCTCGACGCCGCGCGCAAATCAAATGAGCGAGGTTGCTGGCAGAATCTCAATCAATAAAATCTTTTTGTTTAGAGAGCGGACTTGTCCGCTCGTTCGAATCGAACGCGGAACCAGTCCGCGTCCAAACCCCTTTGCGATCAATCTTCGCAGGTCTGAGTTTTTTCTCTGCTTCTTGTCAACAAATTCGCCAGTGTCTATATTTGCTGCTCCGATTAACATCTGAGGGCCGGTCTTAACAACGACCAAAGTGAAACGAAAACCCAAACAGCGCCGACGCAACGATCGGACTCGCGCTGTGCGCATTGGTGTGGACACTGGCGGTACGTTCACTGATTTCGTGTTTGAAGTAAGCGGCCACCTGCAAATTTTCAAAATCGCTTCGACTCCGGATGATCCCTCTCGAGCGATCAGGGAAGGTTTAGAGCGCATTGCCGGCGAAACCGGATCGGTTGCGGCGAACATCGAAGTTATCCACGGAACCACCGTGGGCACGAATGCGCTCCTGCAGCGTCGCGGCGCGCGGGCTGCGCTGGTAACTACTGCGGGTTTTGAGGATGTAATCGAAATTGGACGCCAGGCGCGGCCCGAACTTTACAATCTCGAGGTGGTGAAATCATCGCCGCTCATTCCAGCAGATCTTCGTTTTGCCGTGAAAGAGCGAATTGTCGCCTCGGGAGAAGTGCTCGAAGCACTGAGCCATGCCGAGATCGAAACATTGGTCAGCAAACTGCGGACCGTCCGCGCTGAATCAATTGCGATCTCGCTGCTGTTTTCATTCGTCCGGCCCAATCATGAAACGCGTATCGCCAAAGCCCTGGCGAAGCTTGGCCTCCCACTTTCGATTTCGCATCGATTGCTTCCCGAATATCGCGAGTACGAACGAACTTCCACCGTGGTCATCAATGCTTATCTGCAACCGTTGATGGGAAAGTATCTCAAACGGCTCAGACAGACGAAGCCAGGTTTCAAGTCTCAAGGCTCAAGTCTCAAGTTGAGCGTGATGCAATCATCCGGTGGCAGCATGGCCGCTGACATTGCTGCCGATCAGCCTGTGCGCACGATTCTTTCCGGTCCCGCGGGCGGCGTCGTGGGCGCGTTGCGCGCGGTGCGGTCCGCGGGCTTTGGAAACATAATCACGTTTGACATGGGCGGAACATCTACCGACGTCGCGCTCTGCGATCGAGATGGGATGCGTTTGACCAACGAAGCAATCGTGGCCGGATTACCGGTCGCGGCGCCGATGATGGATATTCACACAGTCGGCGCCGGCGGCGGATCGATCGCGCGCGTGGACGAAGGCGGAAGTTTGCGCGTTGGTCCGGAATCAGCCGGCGCGAGTCCGGGTCCGGCGTGCTATGGCCGCTCAATTCTGCCGACGGTAACCGATGCCCATGTGGTGCTGGGTCATTTTCCCGAAGCCGCTTTGCTCGGCGGCGAATTCAAGCTGAACGAAAAACGCGCGCGTCATGCTCTCGATAAACTCGCGGTGCAGATGAGCACCGCGGCGCAGCGCAGAGTGAAGGCGATCGAAGCGGCGCTCGGCGTAATTGACGTAGTGAATACAAATATGGAACGTGCGCTCCGTCACATTTCGGTCGAACGCGGACACGATCCGCGCGATTTCAATTTGGTTCCATTTGGCGGCGCCGGTGGTTTGCATGCGGTGGCCCTGGCGCGCGCGCTGCGCATTCCGCGGATTTTCGTTCCGTCGTCACCGGGGACGCTGTCCGCAATTGGGGTAGTTACCGCCGACGTCGTCAAAGATCAAAGCCGCACCGTGATGCTTGAGGCCAAGCCCGGTGTCGAGGAAAACCTCGAACACATCTTTCGCGAGATGGAGCGGCAGGCGCGCGCCGATCTGCGCCGCGAAGGCTTCGCGGAATCGAAACAGCGTCATGAAAGATCTTTGGCGGTGAGGTACAAGGGCCAGGCGTTCGATTTGGAAATCAAACAAAAGAGCGGCGACATCGCTGCGGCATTTCATCGGGCGCATCGATCGCGTTATGGCTATGCGCAGGAAAAGAATGTCGTCGAAATTGTCAGCGCGCGCCTGAGATCCGTTGGTTTGGTTGAGAAGTTGCGAGGCGCGCGATTCAGCATTCCGCCGCGAAGAAGTTTTGCACAACCAAACGGTTTCGCTCAGTGCTATTTTGAAAAGACGAAAACTTCGGCGGCGGTTTATCGCCGGGAGGAAATTCAGGCAGGTGCTCGCTTGCGCGTCCCTTGCATTGTCACCGAGTATTCGGCGACGACGCTAATTCCCGAACGGGTTCAGGCCAACGTGGATCGCTTTCGAAATTTGATCATTGATCTGAAATGAAGTTCGATCCCACAACATTGGAAATCTACCGCGCGCTGTACACTTCGGTAGCCGAAGAGATGGGTGTGGCCCTCCGGCGCACGGCATTTTCGCCGAACATAAAGGAGCGGCGCGATTATTCGTGCGCTGTTTTCGATCGCCAGGGCCAGGTGATTGCGCAGGGTGATCACATGCCGGTGCATCTGGGATCAATGCCGATGGCTGTCGCCGCCGCCTTGCGCGAAGTTGGGATTGGTCCAGGCGATGTCGCCGCGGTAAACGATCCGTTTGCCGGCGGCACGCATCTGCCGGACGTGACCTTGGTGATGGGCGTGTTCGAAGATCAGGAGTCAGGAGTTGGGGGTCAGGAGTCAGGAAAGAAAATCCGCCGGCCCCTGACTCCTGTCTCCCGTCCCCTGTTTTTCGTTGCCAATCGCGCGCATCACGCCGACATCGGCGGCGCCACGCCGGGCTCGATGGGACTGGCCACCGACGTTTACGGCGAAGGCGTGCGGATTCCGCCGATCCGTATTTTGCGCGGCGGTGAGATCTGCGAAGACGTAATGAAACTAATTCTTGCTAACGTGCGCAGTGGCACCGAGCGGCGCGCGGACTTCGAAGCGCAGATTGGCTCACTCAAAACGGGCGCGGCTCGTCTGCTTGAGATCGTCGAACGTCGTGGAGAAAGAGAGGCGATCCGCTATGCCTCGCACTTAATTGCCTATTCAGAACGCATGATGCGTCACGCGATCGCCGGGATTCCCGACGGCGTTTACGAAGCTGAAGACGCTCTCGATAACGACGGCATCACTGACGTTGAGATTCCGATCCGAGTGCGAATCACAGTCAAGGGCGAGAATGCCCGCGTTGATTTCTCCGGCAGCGCGCCTCAGGTTGCCGGCGCGGTGAACGCGGTCGAGGCGATAACGGTGTCGGCCGTTTCTTACGTGTTTCGATGTCTGATCGGCGGCGATGTTCCGGCCAGCGCCGGCTTGATGAAACCGATCGAAGTGGTTGCACCGCGCGGCACGATCGTCAACGCGGATCATCCAGCTTCAGTTGCCGGTGGAAATGTCGAGACTTCTCAGCGAATCGTCGATACCGTCTTCAAAGCATTGTCGCAGGCAATTCCCAAACGCATTCCCGCAGCCAGCCAGGGCACCATGAACAATTTGACGATCGGCGGAATCGATCCGCGCACCGGCGCTGAGTTTTCTTACTACGAAACCGTCGCGGGCGGAATGGGTGCGAGGCCCAATCAGGATGGCATTACCGGGGTGCATACACACATGACGAACAGCCTGAACACGCCGGCGGAAGCTCTCGAGTACGCGTATCCTCTGCGCGTTCGCGAGTACCGCATTCGCAAGTCTTCCGGCGGCAAGGGCAAGCATAAGGGCGGCGACGGCGTGATTCGCGAAATTGAAACGCTCGCGCCCGCGCGCATGTCTCTGCTCGCCGATCGTCGCGAGCGCGCGCCCTACGGTTTGAGTGGAGGTGAACCGGGCGCGCCTGGTCGTGCCTGGATCATTCGCAACGACGGCGCCGAAGAAGAACTACCTTCAAAGGGAAGTTGGCAATTGCAACCCGGCGATCGGGTGTGCATTGAAACGCCGGGCGGCGGCGGTTTTGGACGGGTTTGAGAACTAACTCGCATCTTATGCTCAGTTTATTGTCTGTGCGAGCGTTTTGGGAAATAAACTGTTTGCATTAGACTTCATTCGCGCTCGTAAAAACCATTGTCAGAAGTCAAACGACATCACATGAGCATCACGGCAACGATGATTCGAAGTAATGAACCCGAAGAGATTGAAGTCCAACGCCGCCCCGAGCATCCGGGCCACCCCCGCCGCAGCGTTGGCTGGATTGAAGTGATTGCCGGTTCGATGTTCTCCGGCAAATCGGAGGAGCTGATTCGCCGACTGCGACGCGCCAGGATTGCGCGGCAAAAAGTCCAGGTGTTCAAGCCCGAAATCGATAAGCGATTTTCGCACGATCAAATCGTTTCGCATTCCGAGATGAAACACGAATCGGCCAATGTGCGCACCGCCGCCGACGTGCGCGCGAAGGTCGAGCCGGACACCGAAGTTGTAGGCATCGACGAAGCACAATTTTTCGACAACGAACTCATTCCCATTGTTAACGAATTGGCCGAGCGCGGCGTGCGCGTGATCGTCGCGGGACTCGATCAGGATTACACCGGCAAGCCCTGGGAGCCGATGCCGCAACTTCTGGCCATCGCCGAATACATCACCAAGACTCACGCCATCTGCATGAAATGCGGGCAGCCCGCGAATTACACCCAACGCACTTTTGAGTCCGAAGAGCGCGTGGCCGTCGGCGGCGCCGGCATGTACGAAGCCCGCTGCCGGCAATGTTTTGTGCCGCACGCCGACGCTCCCACGATCCATCCGGATTAGGCCTGGCCAGGTTTTGTTCCGTTTGAATCAAGCCGAATTCGCTGCCGGCTCGGTTTGGCCGGCGGCAAATTTCTCTCTCCAGCGAATTTTTCCCGTCGCCTGCATCACCACGAACAGCGTGACGATTGAACCGATCGTGATCGCCAGGCCCGTAAAGCCTTTCAGGAAAAACGCATAGGAAAAAGCAACCAGATAAATGAATTGAGCCAGCGCCGCCTCACGAGTAGCGAAGCGCATCCCCACCACCAACCGCAGATAAGAAACAACCAGGAAGACTGATACTGCCGAGCAGATGCCGAACGCCATATGTATCGAAACATGATCGACGAGATAAGCGAGCAGCAAATGAAACGAAAAGAACGCCGCGGCCAGAAAAAAATAATTCATCGGATGCAGCTCAATGCCGCGCAAGGTCGTGATGATTAGCATCAGAAAGAAAAAGAAAAACAGCGATACCGGCGCAAAAAAGCTTATGCGGCCCGCGAGCGGCCCCGGCTGCAATTTCTCCGGCATGGTCATCGCAATCTGATAACCGGAAACCAGATTTGTGTAGTTCCAATCGAGTATCCATCCACTTGCGGTCTCAGTTTTTTTCGACGGCGAAAGGGTGTTTTCGGGAAAGTCGATGTCCTTGAAATTCGTCGTCATCTTCAGAGAGAAGTCACGGACCTGGGCCACATTCTGGGTATTGTTCCGGTATCGTGCATCGCCTTCGTTACCAACACCGCCGCCGTCAAAACTGTAGCGCCAATCGTTTAGCCCTTGTGATTTGTATCCGATTTTCAGCGTGGCGATTTTCCCGGCGGCGATGCGCGCCGTGCCACTGGTGCTGTTTTTCTCGTTCGCCAAAGGGACCGGCGCATCATCAACGGTGAAAACGAGATCGTCGTAGATCGCCTGCCGGGTGGGAAAGTCCAAAGTGAATATTACTGTCTGATCTTTCTTGCTGGTGTTGCGAAACGAGTAAGCGCCGTCAAATCCAACCTTGTAGGTGCTGTACCAGAGAAGTCCCTTCTGCCGGTGTTCCAGATTCAGATCGACGTTTATGTGACTGGCCTCAAGCGGCAGAGCAGTGGTGACTTTCTCCTGGGTCACCGTTTCGATCTTTTTCCCATTTTGGGTCTCGACTTCTTTCCTGGGAACCAGTTCATCAAACGCTGCCGTGGGCGGTGACTGATTTTGCGGCGCGCCCCACGTAGACGCCACGCGTGTTCCCGAAGAATTGTCTGAATCGTACGTTCGCTGAAAGATCGTGGCGCCGAGAATTCCCCAGGCGACCGCCGTGCATAAAAAGATAAAAGTGATTGCGGCAATACGTTTCATCATGGATGTACTCCTGAGCAGTGAGGGATGATTGATCTGCTGAAATGTGAATGGCTCAAACATTATTCGTTATTCGAAGAGGCGATTGTTGCGTTGGTCCTTCCTGGCGACAATGTGGCAATCCACAGAAGTTCATCGTGAGCAGAACGGGCCACAGGCTGGTTCAGATCGAGATGAAACTCGGCCTTCCTGTGCAGCAGACTGTTTTCGTGACCGATGACTAAGCGCGTGACCCAGTCCCCTTCATTAATCAAGAGCTTTGCCGTTTTCACTTCCGGCGGCAGATTGAAAACGATGTCGGTGGTGTATGACTCTCCCGGACGCAGTGGAGTCGTCAGTGAGGTGCCGCCTTGCGATGATGGCCCGTATCGGTTTCCGTGTTCGTCAATTAATGTCAACACGCGGCTGTTCGGATAGAGCAATCCATTACCACGCCACGGCGCGATCGTGGTTTCGTCAAAACGAGTTTTGATGGTCACGACTGTGTACACGCCGGAAGCGCTTGACTGGTTCCCCAACGTCCGCGACTGCTGCACGTTGGTGATTGAACAGGCTAGGTGGCAGTCAAGTTCGCAAAAATGCTTCTCTTCACCGCGCGCGAGGTCCTTTTCATGACTGGCGAACGAAAAAATCAGCATCGCGCTCAAATACGCTCCGGCAATTACCAACATCACCACCAGAACGACTTTCGCCCGGACGCGCTTTCGCACAATCAGTGACTGAACGAGGACAATCGCAGTTACAAAAAGAAGCGAGCCCGTGCCCAACAAGGCCAATGCTCCGATGGGCGCCGCCAGGTTGACGTTAGTATTCATTGGAAATCCCCTTAGCGTGACACGGAATTGAGGCAAAGCGCTTTGCCTGGCAAAGGGCGAAAGCAAAAAATTTTTTGACCCGCCCATCACTTAAACAGTCTTCCGCATGCGACCGATCAAGGCCTCCATGTGATCAAGATAGCGCTCCAGCGCCCGCCGGCCCGAGGCCGTCAGGCTATATTCAGTTTTCGGCGTGCGGCCTTCGAAAGACTTCGAAACTGTGACATAACCGGCGTCCTCGAGCTTGCGCGCGTGGACACTGAGATTGCCATCGGTCGTCTTCACCAGTTTTTTCAATTCATTGAACGTAAGCGAATCGTTGACGGCCAGCGCGCTGATAATGCCCAGGCGAAGACGTTCATGAATCAAACGGTCAATCTCGTGCGCACTCTTGTGAGCAGCGCCGTGAACGCCTCGCAGGCGCTGATTCTCTGTATGCATTTTCCTGGTCTCGCGCTTGAGCGCTTGTTGCTTAGCCACCGTGTTTCCTCGCAATGATCACTCCGAAGACGATGTGCAAGCCGCCAAACCCGGTCGCCATCAACCAGTTCTGCGCCGATGACGGCGAAAAAAGCGCGGCCGCGCCTAAAACCATAAAACAAATTCCCATGACCGGGACGACGCCGACTGAATACATGCCGCCGGTCACCACGCCGGTCCCGTAAAGCAATAACCACATCGCCGGAATGACGCTGGTCAGGCCAGATCGAAACAAGACTACAGTTAAGAGCGCGCCTACAACCATGGGCGGCGACAAACTGAATGCGACCTTGCGTGCCGGCCCGGAAAGTAAAGGCGTTCCGCTGGCCCGCGCCTTTCGATCCATCGACCAACCGGCGATCAATAATGAAATTATTGCTTCCGCCAGCCAGGTCTTGAGCCAGCCACCAGCCGTCGTTTGCTGCGCCGCCAGGTAAGTCGCCGCCAGGGCCGTAACACCGATGGCCACCTGTCCCCAACCGGGGACCGCGGTAAACGCCGACGCGCGCTCCATCGTTTCGCGAATGTAGCGGAGATTATCCATCGCGCGGTCGTGGAGCGCGGGCGGCTGATCTGTCGCGGAGTGGGCTGGCCGGCTGGTCACCACCTAAATCTAGCGCCAGTGGTTCTGTTCTGTCAAGTACTTTGTGATGCAAAGACAGATTCCAGCAACTGAGGCGTGGTCGTGGAAAGCTAGATTGGGGGGCTGTCGCCCGCGTCGATACTTTCGATGAGCTTCTGCCAATCCGAATCGGCCCGGCTTTGCAGAATTCGCACGCAACGATTCCAACGGAGAATCGCATCGTCGTTCCCATGCGGTCGAATCGCTTCGGCTTTGGCAAAATAAACGAGCGCTGCTTCGAACAGTGGGGTGACCGTATGCGGAGAGCGGCCGGCGTTGAGCTGGGCTTTCGCTTGCCGCTCATGAAGGATCCCGGCGTAATAGAATTGTTCGTATTGGTCCCGCAGTCTTTGGAAAACGCCTTCTGCTTCGGGATAACGATCGGCCGGACTCCCGCTGAATTGATCCGTGATCGAGAGACCGAGCAAACGGAGCGCCGTCTGATTCTCAGAGTCGGCTGCCAGGATATCGCGGCAAATGGATTCTGCTTCGCCCGGCTCGTTCAAATAGCGATAGAGTTCGGCCTTTGAAATAGCTTCGGGAATGCCGTCTTGCGAAATCGGTTTTAGTTGCAGGTCCACGTTGATTTTCTTAAAACAATACTCAAACTTCGATTTCAATATTGGCGCCATCAACGCGAACGTTATATCGGTTTACTGGCTGCCCGGCAGGTGGTCCGAGAACCTGGCCGCTGGTGACGTCAAATACCGCGCCGTGCCACGGACAAGTGACCTCAATTCCATCGAGTTCTCCCTCGCACAGCGGCCCACCTACGTGGGTGCACGTGTTATCGATGGCGTGAAAAGAACCTGCAACGTTGAAAAGCGCAATCTCTTTTCCATTCACCTCAACCATCCTGGCTGTGCCGGCCGGAATGTCATCGGTGCTGGCAACTTTTACAAATTCTGGCATCAAGTCCTCATAAATTATCTGATCATCGTTCTGTTTGTTCGGCGGTAAATGCCAGAACCATTGGCAAAGGCTCCAACTCACGCGGCAGCGGACCGAGAGAGCCCCAGCGCACAGACCTTTCAGCACTATTTCAGCGGAATCGCCGGCAATCGCTTCAACGTGCGCGTGGCTGGATCGATTGTGATCCCGACTGATTCCAAGGCTGTCACTCCCAGGATAGGTTCGACACCATCGGGACCAAAGATCACACGTCCGGCTGTTATCTCTCCCATAAACGCGATCTCGACGAGCCCAAACGCGTATTCTTCAACTCGCCCGTTTGCAAGTTCGTAAGCTGTTCTGCCGACCTCCCGCACGCCGATCTTTTTCAGTTCTGAGGCTGATGCAAGACAATCTGTAGCACCGGTCTCCACGAGAAAGTCAGCCTCGTAGCTTCCGTTCGAGGCGTCAAAACCTTTCAAAGCAACTGTGACGTGAGTAAGTCCCATAAAACGAGCCTACCAACAACTTCGCGAGTGGACAAGCAGCGCGATGTGATCAACTTCACTTCTTTCCCGCGAGCTTCCGCAAGAACCACCGCACCGGATCGTAAAAGTCATCCACCACGCGCTCCTTCAACGGAATGATCGCGTTGTCGGTAATGCGAATGTCTTCGGGGCAAACTTCCGTACAGCACTTGGTGATATTGCAGAAACCTATGCCGAGCTCATTCTTGAGCAACTCGGTCCGGTTCGCAGCGTCGAGCGGATGCATCTCGAGTCCGGCCACGCGCACGAAGAAGCGCGGTCCGCCAAACTGCTCTTTCTTGTCGTGATCGCGCAGCACGTGACAAACGTTTTGGCAGAGAAAGCACTCAATGCATTTACGAAATTCCTGCACCCGATCGACTTCGCGCTGATCCATCTTCCATTCAACGTTCGGCTTCGGCGTAAAAGGTTGAATCTTCCGGTTGACGCGATAGTTCCAGGACACATCGGTAACGAGATCTTTGAGTACCGGAAAGGATTTCATCGGCTGCACGGTTATCGGCTCGCTGAGTGGCAGCGCATCCAGGCGCGTCTTGCAGGTCAGCCGCGGGCGGCCGTTGACCTCCGCCGAACACGAGCCGCATTTACCGGCCTTGCAGTTCCAACGCACGGCCAAATCCGGCGCGGCGTGCGCCTGTATGTAATGCAGCGCGTCGAGCACCACCATGCCGGGAGCGATCGGGACCTGGTACTCGACCAACTGGCCGCCGTTTTGATCGCCGCGAAATATTTTGAAGGTAGCGTCAGCCATTCCGAATTCTCTCGTTTAGAGGCGGGCGTTGCCCGCCGCTTCAAGCTGGACTCCAATCGTTCTACTCAGTTGCTTCATCTGTATCGGCGGGCAACGCCGCCTCTAAACGATCAATTCTTAGACAAAATCTCTTTCAATTCCTCCGGCATTTCCATTATTGGCCGATGACTCAGACGCATCGCATCGCCATCGCGCGAGATAATATTATTGACCCTGCTCCATTGCTCGTCATAGTTTGGATAGTCGATGCGGCTGTGCGCGCCGCGGCTCTCTTTGCGTGCCAACGCGCTGAGGGCCACAGCTTCAGAAACCGCCAACATCGAGTTCAGATCGCGCGCCAGGTGCCATCCCGGATTGAACAGCCGGGAGCCATCCACGCGAACCGCGGCGGCCCGTGCCTTTAGCTTCTGAATCTCGTCGAGGCCGCGCTTCAGATCCTCTTCGCGGCGAAAGATGCCGACGTAGTTCTGCATCGTTTCTTGCAGGTCGCGGTGTACATCGTAAGGGCTGTCGCCATTCTCGCGCTCAAACGGCTCCAACATCGCGCGCGTTGCGCCGTCAATCTGGGCATCATCAATTGCCGGCGAGCCCGCGCTTTTGGCATATTCGGCGGCAGCAAGTCCCGCGCGGCGTCCGAAGACCAACAAATCCGAAAGCGAGTTTCCGCCCAACCGGTTCGCGCCGTGCAGACCGGCAGCGGCTTCGCCAGCGGCAAACATTCCTGGCACGTTCGATTGCGCGGTCTCAGCATCGACGCGAATCCCGCCCATCATGTAGTGACAAGTCGGACCAACCTCCATCGGGCCTTTCGTAATGTCCACGTCGGCGAGTTCGCGAAATTGGTGATACATGCTCGGAAGTTTCTTCTTTACGTATTCAGCCGGCTTGTGCGAGATGTCGAGATACGCGCCACCGTGTTCCGTCCCGCGCCCTTCTTTTACCTCGGTATAGATCGCGCGAGCCACCACGTCTCGAGTCGAAAGATCCAACCTTTCCGGATCATAACGCTCCATGAAGCGCTCGCCGTCTTTGTTCGTTAACACGCCACCTTCGCCGCGCACAGCCTCAGTGACCAGAATTCCCTGCACGCCCGGCGGCCAGACCATGCCCGTCGGATGAAACTGGACGAATTCCATGTCCATCAATTCGGCGCCGGCATCGTAAGCCAAAGCCATGCCGTCACCGGTGTATTCCCATGAATTTGAAGTGATGCGCCAGGCCTTGCCGATTCCACCAGTTGCGATGACTATCGACTTCGCTTTGAAAACAACGAAGCGGCCGTTTTCGCGCCAGTAACCGAATGCTCCGGCAACTCGATCGCCGTCTTTAAGCAAGCGCGTGATCGCGCATTCCATGTAAACGTCGATGCCCTGGTGCACGCCGCGATCCTGCAACGTGCGAATCATTTCGAGCCCGGTGCGATCGCCAACGTGACAGAGCCGTTTGAAAGTGTGGCCGCCAAACGCGCGCTGCAGAATATTCCCATCGACGGTCCTGTCAAATAGCGCGCCCCATTGCTCCAATTCGCGAACCCGCTCCGGAGCTTCCTGCGCGTGAAGCTGGGCCATGCGCCAGTTGTTCAGAAACTTTCCGCCGCGCATCGTGTCGCGAAAGTGCGTGCGCCAATCATCGGCTCGATCAACATTCGCCATCGCGGCGGCGATCCCGCCTTCCGCCATGACCGTGTGCGCTTTTCCCAGCAGAGACTTGCACACGACGCCGACGCTGGCGCCCTGGGCCAGCGCTTCTATCGCCGCGCGCAAGCCGGCACCACCAGCGCCAATGATCAGCACGTCATGCTCATGGGTCTCGTACTTTTCAGTCACAAGAATCTGTAGTCAGTGATCGCGCCCGATGCGACCAGACGCACATATAGATCAGCCAAGCCAACCGAGAACAGGCTCAGCCATGCGAAGAGCATGTGATGTTCATTTAGAAACGAAACGCCACGCCAGGCGCTGTGACGCGGCCCGCCGGCGACGACACAAGAGAAACAGTCAACATTCCCGCCAACGATGTGTCTAAGGGAATGACACGACAGCGCGTAGCCGCTCAACAGGATGATGTTCCCGAGCAACACCAGCGAACCAACACCGACGCCGAAGTGTTTGCCGCCTGCCGGGCCAAACCAGAAAGCGGTGATCGCGTCGTACCAAAGGATGATTAAGAAAACAATCGCGACGTACAAAAAGTACCGATGCAGATTTTGGAGAACGAACGGAAAACGAGTCTCGCCGCCGTAGCGGTTCGCATGCGACTCGCCCACGGCGCATGCCGGCGGATCAAGAAAAAACGAACGATAGTAAGCTTTGCGATAGTAATAACAGGTGGCGCGAAAACCCAGCGGCGCCCAAAGGATCAGAATTGCCGGCGACAACGGCCACCATTTCGGCTTGATTAGCGGCGAGTAGAACGGCGAAAGGTAGGGGCCGAACTCATAAAAGTTATTTTCAAACGTTCGCCAGGTTGCATAAACAGTGAAAGCACCGAGCACCAGCACCACCGGAACCAGTTCAACCCACCAGGCATCACGGCGCATCGTGGCGCCAAAGCTGCTGTGTGTTAGTGTGCTTCCCGATTGAGCCATCTGACTCGATAAGGTCTCAGCCGTTCAAGGTGCGCAGCATTCTAACATCAGTTCTCCGGGAAATCGCTAGTTCGTATTCTGCATTCTTTGCTCCGTCAGGAGTGCGATGTTTATAGAGCGAGAGTAGTTTCCTGATGTTGAGCCTCATTCGGAGGAGCGGAATATGTGCGGCGGCAAACAACCTTCTCGAATTCCGCTTCTCCGAAAGAAGTTTGAGGATTCTCGCCCTGTTCGATCTATAAACATTTCACTCCTGACGGAGTGAAAACGGCAACGACAGCTAAGCGTTAAGGCACCAACACAACTTTGCCGATGTTCTTTCGCGCTTCGATGTACGCGTGCGCTTCGGCAATTTGATCGAAAGGGAAAGCGCGATCGACGTGCGGACTGATCCAGCCTTCTTCGACGCCGCGCATGATCTCGCGCGTCCAGTTTGCGACTTTCTCTCCCTCGCGCCACATGTGACCGAGATTTAGACCAAAGACGCCTTTGTTACGGCTCATCAGGGCCAACGGATTGAATCGCGGAGTTTGCGCGATTGCTTTCAAAGCACGTATTTTTCCCCTGATACCCGAAGCCGACGCGGTCGACATCCCAAAGACTCCCAACCGCCCGGTCGTTCGCAAAGCGCGATAACTCTTCTTCCAGCTCTTGCCTCCGAGCGGATCGATAACAAGCTCAACACCTCGTCCTTTCGTTAACTCCTTCAGGACCGGCAACCAATCGCGATCACGATAATCGATCGCGTGATCGAGGCCGCGCTCTTTAAGAAACTCATGCTTCGAAACGCTGGCGGTGCCGTAAGTCGTCGCGCCGATATGTTTGGCGATATCCAAAGCCGCAAGTCCGACCCCGCCGCCGGCGTTGTGAATCAAAACGGATTCATCGCTTCTCAAGCCGCCCATGGTAATCAGCAGTGCCCACGCCGTCAGATAATTAACAGGAATCGCGGCGCCTTGTTCAAAGCTGAGCCGTTCCGGCTTCTCAAATATCTGCGCCGCCGGCGTAGCGACAAGTTCAGCCTGCCCGCCAAACCGCTTCATCGCGATGATTGGTTTACCGATGAGACCTCGATCGACTTCATCGCCGACTTTCTCAATAATCCCGGAGACTTCGTAGCCCATGACACAAGGCTTCGGAGGCGAATCCGGATACAAACCCTGGCGCGCGAGAATGTCGGCGAAATTCAGACCGGCGGCCTTTACGCGGATCAAGACCTGGTCTTTTGCGGGAACAGGATCGGGACGCTGTTCGACCTTTAGCACATCAACGCTGCCGTTGCGTGTGGTTACGATTGCTCGCATGAGAAATTTTTAGGGCACGGCGAACCGTGCCCTTTCGATCATCAAGATCTGGGAGCCCTCCCTCACGGCCGGGCTAAATCCCGCCTAGCTTTGCTCGGCCGCTTTTGTTTGCGGCTTGTTTGGCTGCGGCACAACGCGAAGATATGGTTTCAAAGTCTTCCAGCCGCCGGGAAACTTCTCTTTCGCAGCTTCGTCGGAAAGCGACGGCACGATGATCACGTCGTCGCCGTCTTTCCAGTTGACCGGTGTGGCCACGCTGTAGCCGGCGGTCAATTGCAGCGAATCGATCACCCGCAGAATTTCGTCAAAGTTGCGTCCGGTGCTGGCCGGATAGGTGATCATGAGCTTTACTTTTTTGTCCGGGCCGACAATGAATACGGAACGGACGGTGAATACGTCGCTAATCTGTGGATGAATCATGTCGTAAAGTTCGGCGACTTTGTGATCCGGATCCGCGATCACCGGAAAATTCAGCGCGGTGCCCTGCGTTTCCCGTATGTCTTCCGCCCATTTCTTGTGCGAATCAGTTGGATCAACGCTAAGACCGACCAACTTGACGTTGCGTTTTTCGAACTCTGGTTTCAACCGCGATGCTTCACCGAGTTCGGTCGTGCACACGGGAGTAAAATCCTTCGGGTGCGAGAAGAGACAAACCCAACTATTGCCAATCCACTCGTGAAAACTAATCGGGCCTTCGGTAGTGTCGGCCGTGAAATCCGGTGCGATATCTCCTAAACGTACTGCCATATTCGTACTCCTTTTCCTTCGAAAGTCAGTTGGACCTCGCCCGCGTGAGCGAAGCTGAAATCAACTAGATTGTATTTGCTAACAGAGCGACTTTTATAACTAAAGAGTAGCTAAGTCAAGGCGCAAAGATCTTTCCCGCGTTTAGACTGACATGATGGCGATCTTATTCGTGTTAGCCAGTTCGACCATTCTTTCGCGATCGAACATCAAGGTTTTCCCGGCCGTGAGGCACAGACAGGTAGCATCCGACGCGCGCATTGATTCAATCGTCGGAATCCCCACCACGGGAACATCGAAGCGCATGTCCTGATCGGGCTTTGCGATTTTGACGACTGTGAGCCGGCCGCGCACCAGTTCGCCGGCGCGACGAATAACTGCATCGGTTCCCTCCATCGCTTCGATCGCCACACAGGCGCGATCGCGGACCACGATCGTCTGGCCCAAATCGAGCCGGGCAATCTCGCGCGCAATTTCCAAACCGTATTCGATGTCGGCGCGCTCACGCTCGTCCGGCTCGCGTTTGGTTAGAGTGCCCGGTTGCGGAAGCTGATCTTTCAGAAAGTAAGTTGAATCAATCAATTCGATTCCTTCTGATCCTAATTCCTCAGCGACCGCGCCAATTAGTGCATCGGTATTGCGGCGCGGGAGTCGCAGCAGCATTTTCAGCATGCGTACGTCAGGAACCGCCCGACTGAAGATCTGCACGTGTTTGACCTGGCCGGCCATGATCGCTTTCTCGACGCCTTCGTTTTTGAAGAAGCGAATCATTTTGCCGAGCTGGCCGATGCCAACCCACGTCAAACGATCGGCTATGCGTTCAATTTCCGGATCAGTTTCTTCACGAATAGCAGCGACGGCGATTTGCGCGCCGGCCTTACGCGCGCCTTCGAGCACGAGAAAAGGAAACCTGCCGTTGCCGGCAATCAACCCGTACTTCATGTGCTTCGCTAGTTGAAGGAGTGACCGATCTTACTTCACGACTCCGCGCTCTGATGTCTCAACAAACCGGACGAGTTCGTCTACCTCATCGAAACCTTTGATTTCTTCGCGAATGCGGCCGAGCGCTTGTGTAGTATTCAGCTTCGACGCGAGCAACAAAGTAAAGGCGTGATGCAACGCCGCGATTGTCTCGTGTGAATATCCGCGGCGGCGGACGCCGACTTTGTTTAAGCCATAACACCTGGCGTGATTGCCAACCGTGAGCGCAAACGGCAGTGCGTCCTTCACCACCACCGAATACCCGCCGACATACGCCTCGCGTCCGATGCGGCAGAATTGATGCACGCCGGAATAGGCGCCGATATTCGCGCCGTCGTCGACAGCGACGTGGCCGGCAAGCGTCGCGGCGTTCGCCATGATTACGTTATTGCCAAGCACGCAGTCGTGGGCGATATGCGCCTGGGCCATTAGAAAACAATCGTCGCCGGTTTTGGTAATGCCTCCACCTCCGATGGTACCGCGATGAATGGTCACGAACTCGCGAATCACATTGCGGCGTCCCACTTCCGTCTGCGAAGGTTCGCCCTTGAACTTCAGATCCTGCGGCGGCAGGCCAATCGAGACAAAAGGAAAAACGTGAGTTTCGTCACCGATGCGAGTGCGTCCGTCAACCACGCAGTGCGCGTCAAGTCGCACGCCATCTCCCAGAGTTACGTCATTGCCGATGATTACGTAGGGCCCAATGAAACAATCGGTTCCGATTCGCGCGTTGGAACTGATGATTGCGGAGGGATGAACTTGCATTGACGAAACTGCCCGGCGGTTACTCTGAACAGAAGGAGCACTCATTTTGCCCTGGCTCCGCGATCGGTAATTACGCTTAAGATTTCGGCCTCAGCACAGAGTTCTCCGTCGACTTTGGCCTCGCCTCGGCTTCGTTGCACTCTCGATCCCACGCGCAGGGCAGTCACTTCCAGGACCAGAGTGTCACCGGGCACCACGGGCCGGCGAAAGCGCGCTTCTTTAATGCCGGTGAAGAGCACGAGTTTCGAGTCACGATCTTCAATCTCGCGCAGCGCCAGAATCGCGCCACATTGCGCCAGCGCCTCAATCACCAGAACGCCCGGCATTACGGGCGCGCCCGGAAAGTGACCCTGGAAGAATGGTTCGTTGATGCTTACCTGTTTAATGCCGACGACTTTTTCGCGGGGAATGAGTTCGATCACGCGATCGACCAGCAGAAAAGGATAGCGATGCGGTAGAAGTTTTTTGATGCCTTCGGAATCGAGAACTATTTTCATGTCGCTAAAAGTCGAGACGCGGAACACGGTCGGTACCGCATCTCCGCGTCTCGCAGTTTATCACGTTCTGAGGAAATGATTACGGGCGCGTCGCCGTCGCGGGCGGCGGCGGATTCTTGCTGTTGAACTCGTTGATAAATGCGCGCGTGATGTCGACTTTGTCATCAACATAGATCATGGGGACCTGGCTGCCGTCAATAATCACGGTAATCCCGTGAGCTTTGGCATAACCCGCCAGCGCCTTGTTGATGTCGTCGTTAAGCGGCGTCATGACTTCATCGTGTCGTTTCTTGTAAGCGGCCTGACCGTCCTCGCCCCGACGCTGGTAATCTTTTTTGAGCTGGTCGAGCTGATCAGACTTCGCACGAATTTGCTCGGGAGCGACCGGGACAGCGCCTGATTGCAGCTTTGTCAACTCGTCCTGAAGTTGTTGAATTCTCTGCGCCATCTGATTCAATTCCTGCTGGGGCTTGGCAAACTCCGCCGTCAGACCATTCATTAAGGCCTTGTAGCGCGCGATGCCCGTCTTGGTGTCGCGAAAGTCGTCCGAATAGATCAGCGCAATCTTGCTGTCAGGAATTTGAGCGCCGGCCTGAGGAGCAGCAGGTTGCTGAGTCGTGGGTGTCGCTGGTCTCTGCCCGGCTGCTGATGAAACGGCAATCGCCAGGACAAATCCAACGATTGCTGGATAGATTTTCTTACTCATATCGATTGCTCCGTGGCCCTAAAGATTAAAGATGCGGCGACGCAAATCGTAAGCGCCTCCGCATCCGTAACGTACACGTTCAAGCTAGAGAAGAATTACTGTGGAGTCAGCGACGCAGTCGCCGGATTCTTGCTGTTGAACTCAGTGATAAAAGCCCTGGTAATGTCCAGCGAATCAGAGGCACTGACTATCCCCTGAAATTTCGTTACATCCAGCACCAGCGTAATGCCGTGAGCTTTAGCGTAAGCATCAAGCGCATTGCTAATTTCGGTCGAGACCGGACTTAAGACATCCTGCATGCGCTTATCAAAAGCAGTCTGAGCATCCTCACTCTTGCGCTGGAGATCCTTCTTCATCTGTTCAATCTTGTCTGCTTGTTGCTGATTAAGTTTGGGGTCCTGCACGCCCGCAACTTTTTGAAGATCGGCGGTGGCTTTCTCAATCTGGGCATTCAAACCTTCCAACTCAGACTTGCGCGGTTGAAATTCGCTGTTAACGCGTTTAATTGCATTGACCAGACGGACAATCCCCGTCTTCTCGTCAGCGAAAGCCGAACTGTCGATCAGCGCGATCTTACTGTCGGGCACATTGGCCGATGTCGACCCGGCAGGTGTTTGCGTGCCGGTACGCGGCTGTTGCGCGACGACCTGAGAAACAATGATCACCGCGAAAAAAGCGACCGCGGCTATCGCACGAAATATCTTCATGAGTTCTTAAATTGCTCCTTACAGTGAAAGGCGGTTCGAATCCTTAGTTGTCTCGGCCGCCGGTTGAGTTTGCTACGAATTGTCAGAATGTTCGGCCCACGCTGAATCGAAAGACGCTCTTTTTCTCGAAAAACTGTAAAAGGCGTCCCTCAACGATCTGATCCTGACGCGCGTTGGGATTATAAGCATAAATGAGGCGAAATGGCACGTGCATAATGGGTATTTCGAAACGAAACTCCACGCCCATGCTGGTACGGATATCACCAAGTTTGGAAAACAGACTGTCCCCCAGACGCACCACTGTGTTGGTCTGGGCATCGCCGCGGATGAAGACTTGTTGCAGGCCAAACGGCAGTGCGGTGAGCGGATCTGTAGGACCTAGCCGCAGCGCTTCGTCGTATTCTGATCTGGAAATTAGTCGATTATCGCGCGCGATTAATCCACCAAACGGGCTCAGTGCCAGATTGGTGAAGTTATTGCAAGCCGCGAAAGTGCTAAGGCTGGCGAATGCGAGTCCTCCGGGCAACCGCGGGCACGAAATGAGACCGATCGAGCTCAGAAATGGTTGATCGGAAAGAAACTCCGATGAGTATTGCTGGTCACGCTTCGAACGGAGATTGAAGGCGCTGCCGGCGTCGGCAAACAACGCCGCCGTAAGCGGGCCAAAAAGCGGTATCCGGTATTCGACGTTGGCGAGTAACTGTGTATCGGCTCCGGTCCCGGTAAAGGCTCTCGGCAACTTGACGATGTTGCTGCCCGTTGGTCCGGTGAACAAGCCTACGTTTGCCAGCGATTGCGGCAAGCCTGGAACTGGAGTGGGCGTGCCGGTCGGATTTGTCGCCAGGACCACATTCCGCGACGAAATAAAGTTGTCGAGCGGCGTAATCGGGGTTATCGATCTTACGTTGTAGCCGCGAATCGTGAATTCGTCGCCCAGAAAGAAGCGTTCGTAAATTGGAATACCGTCGACGAACGCCAGCGAGCTGGTTCCTCTCACTTTCGCGGTGGTAGCAAAACTGCCGGCCGTGCCGGCCAAGAAACGAAATCCGAGCACCTCTGGGTGCTCAGACTTCTTGTGCCGCATCTTGAAATACTGGATGTAGGAAATTGTGGGCTCGTAAGTGCGCACATCGCCTAACAAACCGGCGAGACCCAGGGCTACCGAAATTTCTCTTCCAGCCGTCGGGTCGATGCTCGCGTTGCGCGTATCGTAAACGAAGCTGGCCGTCACCCGGCTGGTAATAATGCTGGGCTGCCGGTAAACGACGGGAATGAATTGGGCCGCGTTTCCGGAAGTATTCACGGCTGGATCCGTAACGCTGGTTTGCGCAAATTGATATGACAATCCAACCCGTGACAATTGAGTGAAGGGCCGCTTGCGATAAAACTCCGACAATGGAGTGCTGGCGAAGACTGAAGCGCCGATCGATTTACGCGTAAACAGATTGGCTTCGTTCGTAGTCAGAAAATCCAGGGTATTGCCGAGTAGTCCCTGCTGGGCCGCGGTATTCTGCGACAGCAAAGTTCCTTCGCCGAAGAATTTTTGCGAGTAGGCAAATACCGAGAACCCGGCGGTGATGGGCCGGTTTTTGATATAGGGCTCAGTAAATGAAAACTGGAACGAGCGTTGGCGATTGCCCGCCGCCAGATCGAGAGTCAGCACCTCACCACGTCCAAAAAGATTGTTGGTTGAATATTGAAGTCCGAAGAACGAGCCACCTATCCCCGACAACCCGCCGTTGAAAGAAATCTGCTGGCGCCCTTTTTCGGTAACCTTGATGTTTACATCAACCAGGCCTTCCTCTTCGTTGGTCTTAAAGTCTGCGTCTTTATCCTTGTCAATTGGATTGAAATAGCCGAGTTGATTCAGTCTGACAATCGAAAACTCGAACGCATCCTGATTGTAGATATCGCCTTCGTTCATAAGCACTTCGCGGCGCAGGACGTTATCGCGGGTGAAAGTATTGCCGATGAATTCCAGTCGACGGAGGGTAAACTGTTTACCTTCGTCGATGGTGATCAGGAAATCAGCGACCCCCTCATTAGGGTTTTGCGAATTGTCTTTGAAGGTCGGAGTAATGTCGGCTGTGTATTGAATAAAGCCCGCGCGGCCATATAACTTCTTCAAATTCTCGAAGAGCGCTTTGCTAATCTTTTCCCCGTTGGCAATATCGCCCTTTTCCAAACCGATCACGGCCTTGATTATTTGCTCTGAATAAATCGAATTACCCTCAATCTTCAGCTCGCCCAACCGATACAGCCTGCCGTCTATCACGGGCACGGTAATCCGCAGCGCATCGTCAACCGACGAGAGAAATGGCAGGGGCAGGATCGGAAAGCCCGTACGGCGTGGACCCAAACCCTCGATCCGCGGCTCGCCGTGCCGCGCTTGCAGATACCCCTTCGAACGCATGTAATTATCGACGCGCCGCAAATCGTAATCGAGCTTTTCGCGGTCCAGGATATCCAGTCCGCGGAAGCGCGTGACCAAACCGGCTTCTTTCACATACTTCATTTGATCGCGCAGCTTACCGCTTTTGAATACTTTGCTTCCTTCGAAATGGATTTCCGCCACGCGAACTCGCGGGCCTTCTTTTATTACGAAAGTGATCGCGTCGGACGTCGCTGAGACATGCTCGATAGTTGGCGTGACCGTGGCGTTGGGATGGCCTTTGGCGGCCAGCATCTCTTTCAAAATGCGGGTGGCATTCCTGATCTTGACAGGATCTTCGATCGCTTCCTTCGAAACCCCGACGCGTTTTTCCCGAAACTCTTTCAACACGTCGGATTCCGCGGCGCTCTTGAGCCCCTCGAATTGAATGTCACGAATGATCGGCAGCTCTTTGACGAAAAACGTGATGTTGACTCCGCCCCGCGGTCCGTCTTCGACGGTTACCCGCGTGTCAACCTTATCAAAAAAGCCCAGAGCCAGAATCGCCTGCAGATCGCGCTCGACTTGCGCCGGATTGTAAGGCTCCTGCGGTCGAGTTTGGATGTAGTAGACGATGTCTTCTTTGCGGAGGCGACGATTGCCGATGATGTCGACGTTTTCGACCAGCCGCTGTTGTTGTGCGCGCGCGTGATGGGTAAAGACAAGGAGCGTGATCCCGATTGCGGCGCTCACGACGGCGAGCCAGAAGACGCGATAAGAGTGCATAAATGCCGGTTCCCTTAGAGTTCGCTCTGGGGATTTAACACAGCTTATGAAAAGTTTAGTCGCTTACTTCAGGAAAAACGTAAAACCAAACCGTGTGACAGCTTAGCCTGGGGAGCCACTTGGATTCACCGCTGCCTCTGCCCGTTGCCAGCTTCGACCTCAACAAAGTGGCGCATTATACCCGTAAAACAAGAACAAAGTCCAAAGTCCTGAATACGCAAAGTCAATCAAGGTAATTTGACTTTGGACTCCGGACTTTGGACCTGAGAGTAAACCGTCACTCAGTCAATAGCAACTCGGCCGGTTGCTCGTTGCCGGACTCATCGACGGTGAAGGGCCGGTAACTAAGCTCATCGCCATCGACAAACATCTCCACCAGCGAAGCACTACCGAGGTGCCCCTGAATCAATGCTTCAGAAAGCGGATCCTCAACGTGTTTTTGCAAAGCGCGCCTGAGCGGCCGCGCGCCATAAGACCGATCGGCGCAGGTCTTATTAACCAGCCAGCGCCGCGCGTCGTCGGTCAAGCGGACAATAAAACCATGATTAGACATCGTGCGATTGATTTGATCGATCTGCAACTGCACGACTTCTAATAGTTCCTCGTCGCCCAATTCATCGAAGACAATGATTTCGTCAAGCCGGTTGATGAACTCAGGATTAAACGTCTGGCGCACCGAACTCATAACCATTTCTTCCAGCTTGCCGCGTGAGATTTCCGCCGAGCCCTGGAATCCCAGCGTGCCTTTCTTTTGGATGAACCGCGCGCCGATGTTCGAGGTCATAATGATGATCGAGTTTTTGAGATCGACCGTATTGCCCAGGCCGTCCGTTAGAATTCCGTCTTCGAAGACCTGGAGCAAAATATTGAAGACGTCGGGATGGGCTTTTTCAATCTCGTCAAATAACAGCACGGAATAAGGAGCGCGTCTCACTCGTTCAGTCAGTTGCCCGCCTTCTTCATGGCCCACGTATCCCGGGGGCGAGCCGATCAGTTTCGACACTGAATGTTTTTCCATGAACTCGGACATGTCGAACCGGATCAGGGCCCGCTCGGTGCCGAAGAGAAACTGCGCCAGCGATCGCGCTACTTCCGTTTTTCCCACCCCAGTCGGTCCCAGGAAAAGAAATGATCCAACCGGTCGGTGCGGGTTCTTGAGACCTGCCCGCGAGCGACGAATTGCGCGCGCCAGGGCCGAGATCGCCGGCCGCTGCGAGACGACGCGCTTGTGCAGTTCAGACTCGATCCGGAGCAGCTTTTTCGATTCCTCTTCCTTGAGCGTGGTAACCGGGATGCCGGTCCAACGGGCCACAACTTCTTCGATATCGTTGCGAGTTACTTCAGCCGAGACCAGCGGGTCTTCGCCGATTGAGGCGCCCGCTTCCGCGCGACCATACGCTCCCCGCTCCCATTCATCCAGCGAAACCGTCAAGGCATCAAGATCACCCTGGCCGGCGCGCACGCGCAGTTTCACCCGGGCCCCGGCTTCGTCGAGCAAATCGATTGCTTTGTCCGGCAGAAAACGATCCGGGATATAGCGGCTGGATTGCATTACCGCAGCTTCAAGCGCATCTTCGGTGTAGCGCACCTGATGAAAACTTTCATAGCGCTCGCGGACGCCGCCGAGGATCTCCACCGCCTCTTCTTCGGAGGGCGGCGGAACTTTCACTGCCTGGAAGCGACGCTCCAGCGATCGATCTCGCTCGATTGACTTGCGAAATTCGGCCGGAGTCGTGGCGCCGATGCATTGAATTTCGCCGCGTGACAGCGCCGGCTTCAAAATATTTGCCGCGTCGAGCGATCCTTCCGCGGAACCCGCGCCTACCAGCGTGTGGAGTTCGTCGATAAAGACAATGTACTGCGGATTGTCAATCAACTCGCGCATGATCTGTTTCAGGCGCTCTTCGAATTGACCGCGATATTTTGTTCCCGCGACAATCAAGCTGAGGTCAAGAGAAAGGATGCGTTTGTTTTCGAGGAATGACGGCACGTTACCGCGCACGATGCGCTGGGCCAATCCCTCGACGATAGCAGTCTTACCCACGCCTGGTTCGCCGATGAGCACCGGATTATTCTTGGTGCGCCGGCAAAGGATCTGAACTACCCGTTCGATCTCTGCCTCGCGTCCAATCAACGGATCGAGCCGGTCGTTGGACGCATCGTCCGTAAGATCGCGCGAGAACTCGAGCAGGTGCGGGATGTCTTTCCGGTTGCGCGCATCCGCGCCCGTCTGGCGGGCAATCTCGTCGCGCACCGCGTTAAGGCGCAGCCCGCGCTCGTAAAGAATTTCCGCGGCCATCGAACGCTCCTCGCGCAAGAGTCCCAACAGTAAATGTTCAGTGCCGATGTGACGATGTTGCAATCGATCCGATTCCTCGTGTGAGAAGGCCAACACACGTTTCGTTTCCGGAGCGAGCGGCAATTCCACGGATGTCGGGATCCTCTCGCGCAACAGGGTGCGCCCTTCGATCTCTCTTCTAATTGATTCGATTGAAATTTGCGCGCGCGGGAAGAAACGTCCGGTGAGCGTCTTGTCCTCGCGCATCAGGCCGAGCAGCAGATGCTCGGGCTCGATCGCGTGCGCGCCGAATTGAGAAGCCTCGTAACGGGCAAAGAAAATTACTCGGCGCGCTTTTTCCGTGTAGCGTTCGAACATTGTTACTCAGCAGGTCTAAAGATTGCCTTGCCGAAGGATCGAAATCCGGCGGCGCCGCCATTATAGCGCATTAACGCAACCGGCAACATTGCAACCTGCTAAGCGCTCGGCGACTTTCCGAAGGTCTAGCATTCCGTTGCGCTGAAATGTTAGACTGAACACCGGCGCCTGGCCGCGGAAAGCCATCCCGGCCGCGCTTTCAGGGATCTTGCCGTGTGACCCTCTTCGAAACACGGAAAATTCAAATGACAACTCTGGTTTCACATTTGAGGGTTTTCAAATCTGGAACTTCTCCGGTCCTGAGAATTCCTTGATCTTTGCCGTCGTAGGCAAACGAAGAAGTTCTTCTATTCTGACCGATTCATCTTTCAGCTTGAACGATTGACTTTGCTCCGAGCGACGGCTGCGTCTGTGTAATCTCTGCTTTTTCAGGTAGTTAGTGGAGTCGGCGGTTGTGGCACAGACCTAGCTAATGCATAACGCCCGCGGAGTTCGCGCGGCTTGTTCTTTGTAAGGTCGAGTCAGCAAGCAAATTCTCGTTCCCCCGATCGCGAAGCTGCAAATCGCTGCCGATCTTAATCGTGCCCCAAAAGATCATTGATTGCGAAGAAAAGATGAATATGAAAACCAAACATGCCCCCGCAGTAACGTGGTTCACCACGCTGTCACTCATTTTGTCCCTGTGCGCCGGTATCAGTTTCACCGGCAGCACAGCAGCCCAGAGCCCGGGCCGGAAAACCGCGCCAGAGACGGCCGCACAATTCGCGGCAATCTACCCGTCGCTGACGAAGTATGCAACCGACATGACCAGGCTCGCGAGCCTGAACAAACTGGAACGCATCGCCGATCATGAAGCGGATGTCGCTCGAGTAATCGATGCTCTTACGCGCGATGCCTCGAAAGATCCTGTGGTCATTGGAGAGTCCGATCTGGATCGAGACAGCATCGCCCGGGGCGTCGCGTTCCGCATTGCTTCAGGTAATGTCCCCGAAGGTTTGAGGAGCAAGCGCGTTTTCAGCTTGAGTCTCGACGCGATTTCCAAAGACGCAAAGACCAGTCAGGAATTCGAAAGCCGTTTGCAGGCGGTAATCGCGGATGCTGAGAAGGCCGAAGGGCGTGTCGTTCTCTTCATCGATAAACTTCATGAATATGCCGGCGCGCGCGCCACCAACGTTGCGACGGCGACACTGCGCAACGTAATCACCATGAATCGCTTCATGGTGATTGGCGCGACGACTCCCGAAGCCTACGCCGATTACATCGCGTCCGACGAAAGCGTCGCGAAACTATTCCAACCGATTTCGATCGACCACCTGAACGATAGCGCCGCTGATTCAACCACCGCCAAAACGAACCGACGTGCACGCCAAAGTGAAGAATTCGAAGGCGACAAAATTTCTCCGGATCTGCGCGAGCTGATGCAAAGCGCGGGATCGAACGATCGCGTAACTGCCATTCTGCAAGTTGACGATGTCCAGAGTGCTGAAGTCAATTCGTTGCTTGCTCGCCACAGCGTTCATGTTGACGCTCGCCTGCCGCAACTAGGTGCGATGAAGGTTGAACTGCCGGCGAAGGCCGTGGAAGCGCTGGCAAAGAGCGGGTTGACAAATTATTTGTCGCCGGACGTGAAGCTGGAATCCTTTGGCCACGTGACGGCAACCACCGGCACGGATCAAGTGCGCAACTCACCCGGACTGCTTGCCGGACTCTTGGGCGCGTCTGCGATTGATGGGACGGGTGTCGGAATTGCGGTGCTTGATTCCGGCATGGATACCGCGCACGACGCGTTTACCACCGGTAGCGCACGAATAAAATTCAGCAAAGACTTTACGGGTGAAAACAATACGACCGGCGATCCCTATGGACACGGCAGTCACGTGGCCGCGTGCGCTTCGGCGGCGAGCTACTCGAATGGGACCAGTTATCAAGGCATTGCGCCGGGCGCCAGCCTGATCAATCTGCGAGTATTGAACTCTCAGGGAACGGGGACGGCTGCCGCTCTGCTCAGCGCGCTGAACTGGATTATCAGCTCGGCTGATCCCACCAAACCGGTTGGCTCAACCAATCCGCTCAACAAAGACAAGTACAACATTCGCATCGTCAACATGAGTCTCGGCGCTCCGGCGATCAGTTCCTACAAGAACGATCCAATCTGTCGCGCTGCGCGCGCGCTGGTGGACGCGGGAATCGTGGTTGTCGCCGCCGCCGGCAACAACGGCAAAGATGCAAACGGCAAGAAGATCTACGGACAGATCCATGCGCCCGGCAACGATCCCTCGGTAATCACAGTCGGCGCCGCCAACACCTTCGGAACGAACGCGCGCAGTGACGATGGCGTTGCCAGCTATAGTTCGCGGGGACCGACGCGCAGTCATTGGACCGATGCCAACGGCGTCGTGCATTACGACAACCTCCTGAAGCCCGATCTGATCGCGCCCGGAAACAAACTGGTTTACGCCGAATCTGACGCAGGCAGCAGCGGTTTGCTGGGCACTGGATTGCTGGGAAGCCCGGTAAGTCTAAACGCGCTCGTCACCCAACATCCGGAGCTCGACTCGGGCACCAATGAAAACGACAACACCCGCTTGATGTACTTGAGCGGCAGCTCGATGGCGACGCCGGTGGTGGCAGGTGTGGCCGCGCTGATGTTGCAGACCAATCCGAAGCTCACGCCTAACATGGTCAAGATGATTTTGATGTACACGGCGCAGCCTTTGAAGGGCTGGAACATGTTGGAGCAGGGAACCGGCGAAGTGAATGCCGAAGGCGCCACGCGGCTGGCTAAGCTGGTCCGGACCAACATCACGTCAACCACTAAACAAGACGATCCGATGCTGACAACTACGTCGGCGCCGGACCCACACACGACGATCGCGAGCCAGACATTCAGCTGGTCCCAGGGCATCTTCTTCCGACACCAGTACGCAAAGGGAACAAGCCTGATCACGAAGTACCAGACTTACTACGCCCAGGGCGCGGCATTAGGCGATGGTGTTGTTACCACCAACGGTGTCGTGATTGGCGACGGCGTGGTAATTGGTGATGGCGTCGTGCTGGCCGACGGGGTGGTGATTGGCGACAGTATTTTCACCAGCGCCGGAGTTGTCATTGGCGACGGCTCGGTTTTTCTTAGCGGAGTCGTCATTGGCGATGGCATCTTGCTCGCCGACGGCGTCGTAATCGGTGACGGCGTGGTCATCGGAGACGGCGTCGTGATCGGCGATGGGGTAGTAATAGGAGACAGCTCGGTGTTGGCGATGTCGGCAATGGTTCAAGGCGACAACACTGCCTGCATGAAGTAATTCGCTCTTCCACTATAAAAAAGGAGACTCTGAAAAGAGACCAGTACTATGGCCCTCACAGTTATGCAACAGGAATCCGGTGAGAACCGGTTCGACGGGCTCGCGATCAAACGCGAGCCCGACACTACTTCTGAACTAACCGTTCGGGATCAGACCGAAGTGCTCGACTTTCTGGCTGAACGCCCGACCCATACTGTTTTTATGGCGAGTTTGATTCGGGACAATGGAATGGAGAGCCCACTCAACCGTGGAAACTTTTTCGGCTGTCGCGATCGGGACGGCCGGCTTGAAGGCGTCGCATTAATCGGCCACGCAACGCTGGTGGAAGCCAGAACCGACGCCTCGCTGGCTGCGCTTGCCCACGTGGCGCAGAACTGCAATTTCGCTCGTCTGATTCGCGGCGAACGAGACATGGTACGTCGCTTTTGGAATCAATATGCCAGTGTCCACCTGGAGCCGCGCCGAGTCTGCAGCGAGCACATGCTCGAACAACGAATGCCATTTCTCGTGCGTGAAAACATCAGCGGGCTGCGACAAGCTTCGCTTGAAGATCTAAATCACGTCATTGCCATCAATTCCGAAATGGCGACTGAGGAAGCTGGCACGAACCCTTTGGAAAGAGATCCTCAGGGTTTTATCGAGCGTACGGCCCGGCGCATCGAGCTGGGTCGCATTTGGATTTGGTGCCAGGACGGAAAGCCGGTTTTCAAAGCCGATATTCTCGCAGACACTCCTCAGGCGGTCTATCTCGAAGGCATCTACGTGCATCGCGAAGAGCGCGGCAAGGGATATGGGTTGCGATGCCTGACCCAGTTGGGATGGACTCTACTCGCGCGCACTGAATCAATTTGTCTCACCGTCAATCAGCAAAGAAGTCACGCCTCTACTTTCTATTACAAGGCTGGTTACCGGCTGAGCAGTTATTACGAAACGATCTACCTGCAGTAAACCTGGTGGACAACACGCTTCAATTGGCCGGCAAACGGAAACTCGCGCTGCTTTATTGGCGGCTCATCATCGCTCTGGGCGTGATGGCCCTGCTCTATTCCGGTTACACTTTGCCGCGAGCTCACATTGATCTGCGCTTCCTCCTGATAGCTTTGGTAACCATACTGGTCAGCTCGCGAGTGTCGATCAAAATACCGCGCGTCAATACCAGCATAACCGTCTCTGACACTTTCATTTTCCTTACGCTGCTGCTTTACGGTGGCGAGGCCGGAATCTTTCTGGCTGCGGCGGAGGGACTGTTCTCAGGTCTCAGGATCAGTAAGAAACCGATTACCGTCCTCTTCAACTCGACGATGATGGTCTGTTCGACCTTCCTCACCGTCTCGGTAGTGCGGTTTTTCTTCGGGCCGTTTGTGGCCTTGAGATCGCATGAAACGTCGGTACTAATCGCGGCCATCTGCGTTATGGCGATGGTGCAGTATTTTTCCAATACCGCAATCATTGCGATCGGACTCGCCTTGAGAGAAAACTTGCCGGTTTTGCGGACGTGGTACACACACTATCTGGGCACTTCGATCACCTACATTGTCGGCGCATCCGTTGCCGGCGCCATTTCGAACACCGTGGATCACGCCGGGGTGTCGGTACTGATCGTCGCTACGCCGATCATTTCGATTGTCTACCTGACCTATAACAAGTACCTGGACGAAATCAAAGCCACCGCGGCGCAGGCCGAGCAAGCGGAACACGAACGCGCCGAGGCTGAACGAGCACGCGCCGAGGCGGAGAGAGAACGCGCTGAGCAAGCCGAGCGTCACGTCGAAGAGCTTAATCGTCACATCTCCGAACAAGAGCGCATCGGCCTCGAATTACAGCAAAGCAAAGATCACTTTCGACATGCTGCTTTTCATGACGGGCTTACAGACCTTCCTAACCGGGCTTTGCTGGAACAGAGTCTCAAACTGGTGATTGAGCGCGCCAGGCAGCAGGAAGATTACGAATTTGCGGTGCTGTTCCTTGATCTGGATCGCTTCAAGAACATCAACGATAGTCTGGGCCACTCAATAGGCGATCAGTTATTAATCGCGATGGCCCGCCGGCTGGAAAGCTGCACGCGTGAAGTTGACATGGTGGCGCGGCTGGGCGGTGATGAGTTCGCAATTCTCCTCGACGGCATTAGAGGAAGCGAAGAGGCGACCAGGATGGCGCGGCGAGTTCAGGAGAAACTGCTGTCGGCATTCAATCTCAGCGGCCATGAAGTATTTACCACGACGAGCATCGGAATAGCGTTGAGCGCGACCGGGTACGATCATCCGGAAAACATCCTGCGCGACGCCGACACGGCGATGTATCGAGCGAAAGCGCAGGGGAAAGCTTGTTACGAGGTCTTCGACAAAGGTATGCATACTCGTGCTGTTTATCTGCTGCAGATGGAAACTGACTTGCGACGCGCACTCGAGCGCGAAGAGTTTCGCGTTTACTACCAGCCGATCGTGTCGCTGGACAACGGACAGCTCGCCGGTTTTGAGGCGCTGGTGCGATGGCAACACCCTGAACGCGGCTTTATTAATCCCGGAGACTTCATTCCGCTGGCGGAAGACACGGGAATGATCCTGCCGCTGGGCGCGTGGATATTGAAGCGAGCGTGTCAGCAACTCAGCCAGTGGCAATGGCAATCACCGGCAAATCGTTCGCTGTTTATGAGCGTCAATCTTTCCGGCAAACAGGTGGCACAGGCGGATATTGTCCTGGAGATTGAGCAGGTGCTGCGCGAGACAGGTGTCGATCCGAGACATTTGAAGTTGGAAATTACCGAAAGCGCCGTCATGGAAAATGCCGAACATGCAGTTACTCTGCTAAAGCGATTGAAGGCAATCGGCGTACAGTTGAGCGTTGACGATTTCGGCACCGGCTATTCGTCGCTCGGATATCTGCATCGCTTCCCGCTGGATACTCTAAAGATCGACCGCTCTTTCATCAGTCGCATCGACGAAGCCGAAGAGAATATCGAGATCGTTCGCACCGTCATTACCCTGGCAGAAAACATGGGAATGGATGTGGTCGCGGAAGGCATTGAGACCCTGGGACAACTGGGCCAGCTTCGATTGCTCAAGTGCCAATACGGACAGGGCTACTTGTTTTCACGACCAGTCGACGCCGAATCAGCCGCCGTCTGGCTTTCAAAGAGACCTCAATGGCAAACGAGTTTATTTTCAGAGTCCGATCAGTTCGTGCCCGCGCACTCGACCGTGGTCCAATTGAGACCGACGAAAAGAATTAGTGGTTAGCACCTGCGCAGCAATCCAAACGATCCGCGCGCAAGGGAGTGTTTCTTTGCGGGCGCCTCTCACTAATCATCCTGGTCTTCCCAAATCCAACCTCGAACGAGCGCAATCTTAAGCCTTCTTCTTCTGAAACAAATAGACTTCCACACCGGGTTCTGTTCGATGTGCGAGCATCTCATACCAGGCAGACATCTGCTTCGGCACCAGCGCGCACAAATCTATTTGATGTGACATTACGATCCAGACGCGATCGTGATCGTAGACGACCGGTCTAAGCACACCTGCGACAGTGTCTGCGTCGAACTCGTGGTTGTAGAGCGGAAGAGACCTTTCAACGATATCGCTGTGTTTTGAGTAGTAATCGAAAGGTTGATGACCGGCGGGCTCAGTAAAGACCACGAGATCATTTGGTTGGGCTCCTTCGTTAAAGAAAGCTACGGCTTCGCGCCAACGATCCTTTCGCGGTTGGTTCCAGTAATCGCGCAGATCGGATTGCGCATAGGCGATCAGAATTATTAATAAAACGACCTGCATGCTATGTCGGGGCACCATCCTGATTCCACGCGCAATCAAAATGATAAACGCCAGCGTCGCACAGATCGTGTACTTGGCCAGGAAAAAAGGCGTCACGAAAAATGAAGCCAGAAAAGGCAGAAGCGTCGGGCTCGCCAGGCAAATGAACAGGAAACAGACTTTCTCGCTGGTGCTAAGCGGCAGTTGGCTTGATTCGGTTCCGACTCGGGGAGCGTGAGTTTTCGTGAATTGCTCCATCAGCGCCCAGGCCACCGGGAGGGCCGCCAATGGAATCAGCAGGTAAAACAAGTCATAGGATCCGGCGATTTGCAGAAAGGAATAGCGCAATTCGAAAAGCGTCGGCGGACGAATCCAAAAGTCTTTGTGCGTGGCGATCTGGTGCTTGAGCACAAACAGCCACGGCAAAAAAAGCAGGAGCACTGCGGCCTGGCTCAACAGCCAGCGCCATAGGGTACGACGAAAAATATTCCTCGAAGAGAAAAACAGAATAAGGAAAAAGAGGTTTTCAGCAGCGAGGATGAATACGCTGTAAACCTGTGTGTAAGTCAGCAGTGAAGTACACACGACGTAACCAATCAGATTTGAGGTTCTCGCTTCATTCTTCAGCAGCTCAAGAAAAAAATAGATCGAGCCCAGCGCCAGCAAAGCGAGCAGCGAATACATCCTCGCTTCCTGTGAATACTCGATGTTGAAATGCGACCAGGCCAGCAAGACGGCGCTGAAAAGTCCCGTCATCCGATCGAACAGCAGCGAGGCGACCTTGTAGATCAACGGAATCGCCGCAACGCCAAAGACGACTGAAAGCAGCCGCATGGCAAACTCTGATCCACCGAACACTTTCGTCCAGTAGTGCAGGGCAAAGTAATAAAGCGGCGGATGGACGTCGCTTGAAGTCTCTCTGACAATTTCGGGCAAAGATTCCTGCGACATGGAAATTGAATAAGCTTCGTCGAGCCAAAGGCTCTCAGAACCAAGCCTGGCTATTCTGAACGCCGCGCCCACCACGACAACCAAAAAAAGCACCAGCAGCACGATTGGTTTTTGGATTGGCTCTTTGGAGAGTTCAGTCATTAAGCGAAGTTGCTTTAAGTGAAGTGTGGGCCGCGATCAGTTCGGGCCTTTTTCAGCGATGCGAGCGCTTATCGCGTTTGGCTGGCAAGTCGATCAAAGATTGTTCGCCCGAGCGTTTCACCATCGTCACGCGGTTGCCCTGCGCATTGTACTCAACTTTGTCCATGATGTTGTACATCAACATCACGCCGCGTCCCGTTGTCCTGAATAAGTTGGCCGGATCGCAGGGGTCGGGAATCTCGCTCACGTTGAATCCACTCCCTTCGTCTTCGACCGTGAAGATTGCTTCGTGCGAAGAAAGTTCCGCGGTGATGCGCAGCAATTTCGTGGGATCGCTTCGGTTGCCGTGCTTGACGGCGTTGACGAAAGCCTCGTCCAGCGCGACGAACAGATTCGACCGCTCAGGTTTAATCAATCCCAGTTTCGTCGCCCGGTTCAGCAGATAATCGATCACTATGCCCATCAACGAAAGTTCGCTGGGTAACTCGAAATCGATCTTCTCATGCACGCGGTTCGCTGACTGCGAGGCATCGATAAAACGAGCTTTATGCGACAAGGTCTCTTTCATAATCGGTCGAAGAGTATTTGTGTGACTGCGCAAGCGAAGGCTGTTGACGCCGATTTTGAAAGCTTCGACGTGCTCGGATTCCAGATTCGGCAAAGGGGCCGAAGTGAAAAGACGTTTGCGATGTCGATCTTCGATGGGCTGCACGCCCGGACCATCGTCCGTGAGGTCGCTGATAATAAGATCAAATTCGTCGATGTCTTCGCGTGCCAGGGCTTCGCGGCGCTCGCTTAATACCGTAACGTCGTGGCCCAACGCGGCCAGCGCCTCGGAGAGGGTCGCGCGCAACTCCGCGCCATTCTCGACGAACAGGATTCTTTGTTTGTCCGCTGACTTCTGGTCCATCAATTCTAAATCGTAATTCAGTGGAGAGCGTTGGCCGCAGACTTCTCTTAGCTTTGAATACGAATTCAACGGCCCGGTCGTTTCAGCATATCAAAGGCGGTGACAAGTGACGAGCTGTAGACCTTAGTTGGTGAAAATGACGGGCTTTCTTTTCCTCGTCGCTCGTTACTTGTCACTTGTCACTCCTCCTGCGCTACACTGCCAAGCTCGATACCCTCAATGGCAAAGTCGAAGTTTCAGATAGATCTCGAATACGCGATTGCTCGCGGACTGCTCTCGGGTTTGGGCATGCTCCCGCGCTCGCTCGCAATTAGACTGGGCCGGCTGCTCGGGCAAATCGCTTTCTTGCTGCCAACGAAGTTGCGGCGCACCGGAGAGCGCAACCTGGAGATCGCCTTTCCCGCAGCTCCGCGAAAAGAGAAACGGCGTTTGCTGCGCGGATGTTTTGACAATCTTGGCCGCATGCTCGGCGAGGTTAGCCACTTTCCGCGTTTGACCCGCGACCAGTTACGTTCGATGATCGACTATGATCAAGTCGGGCTGGCCCACTTGCGCGAGGCTAAAAACGCTCGTCGCGGCGTGATTTTTTTGACAGGCCACCTCGGCTCCTGGGAGATTTTGAGTTTTGGCTGGTCGGCCCTGGAGTATCCGATCAATTTTCTCGTCCGGCCAATGGACAATCCGCGCATCGAAAAAATGATCGAAAAAATCAGGACCCGTTTTGGCAACCGCGCGATTGACAAGAAAAGCGCGGCGCGCGAAGCCCTGCGAGTGCTTCGTGAAGGAGGCACACTCGGCATCCTCTCTGATCTGAACACCCAGACTCGCGAGGGCGTCTTCGTTCCCTTCTTCGGAGTGCCGGCCTGCACGACCGCCGGCATCGCGACGCTCGCTTTGAAAACTGGTGCAGTCGTAATTCCGACGGTCGCGGTTTGGGATCCGAAGCGGCGAAAATATTTTTTTCACGGCGACCCGCCGATCGAACTGGTGCGCACGGGCGATCGCGAAAAAGACGTCGAGGCGAATACCGCGCGGTTTGCAGCCGCGATGGAGCGCCTGATTCGCTTATATCCGGACCAGTGGCTGTGGATTCATAAGCGATGGAACACGCGGCCTGCCGGCGAAGCCAACTTTTATGGACGCGACAGCAAATAATTAGCAGCATGCCCGCGAATGGAATCTTCAATTACAAATAACCAGTCCGCCGCGACTACCGAAGATGCGGCCCCCAGACTCTCGGATACGGCGCGCGTGGAGCGAGCGTATCGATTTCGCAGCCTCGCGTCCTATTCGTTTAGCGATCGCTTGCTGATTCGCGCCGCCGGACTGCTCTTCTATTTTTTGATTCGCGCGATTGGACGCAGCGCGCGCTTCGAGGTTGTCGGCTGGGAGAATTACGAGGCCGCGTCGAGCGATGGCCATATTCCAATTTACACTTTGTGGCACAACTCGATGTTTATGGGAATTTATTTTTGGCGTCGCAGCCGCATGATCATCATGAGTTCCCGTAGTTTTGACGCCGAGTACACGGCCCGCTGTCTGCAACGTTTTGGTTACGGCGTCGCTAAGGGATCCAGCACCCGCGGCGCGGTGGGCGGTTTGATCGAGCTGACGCGATTGATGCGCGCCGGCTGTTCCGCCGGGTTCACGATTGACGGACCGAAAGGACCGCGCTTTGTCGCCAAGATGGGGGCGGTGCTTTTGGCCAAGAAAACAGGCCATCCCATTCTGCCGTTTACGGTGGCCGCAAAAAATTTCTGGGAGGTGAACAGTTGGGATCGTTTTCAAATTCCCAAACCATTCACGCGCGCGCGCGTCTACATTGCTCCGCCGATCTTCGTGCCGCGTGATGCGGAGAAAGATGAACTCAATGCGCGGCGCGATGAACTGCAGCGCGCCCTTGAAGACATCAATCGGCGCGGCGCAAACTGGCGAACGCGACTTGTTAATGACGAGGACTGAGTGGTAAATAATATAAATCAATTGCTTCTACTTAAGCGGCCCCCGTTTGTCGAGGATTTTACTCAGCGGCCGGTTCTGTTCATATCTAGGTTTACAATTCGCAATTAAGCAAGGGGAACCCGATGATCAATCAGGAACGTATCAAGAATCTTCTGCTCGAACTTGTGCAGATCGATAGCCACTCGCGCAAAGAGCGAGACGTCGCCGAGCGCATAAAAAAATACTGCGAAGAGATGGGCGCGCAAGTCGAGATCGACAACGCCGGCGAAAAAGTCGGCGGCAACAGCGGCAACGTCATCGCGCGTTTCGCGGGAACAATTCCCGACGCCGAACCGATCATGATGAGCGCGCATATGGACACCGTCGTGCCCGGCGAAGGCGTCAAACCAATTGTCGAAGGAGACATCATTCGCACCGACGAGACTACCGTGCTCGGCGGTGACGACAAATCCGGCTGCGCGGTGATCATCGAAGTGATTCGCTGCCTGCAGGAGCAAAAGATTCCGCACGCTCCAATCGAAGCGATCTTTTCGATCTGCGAAGAAGTCGGCTTGCTCGGCGCCAAGAACGTCGATGTGTCGAGGATCAAATCAAAATACGGAATCGTCTTCGACTCTGATGACCCGGGATTTCTTTTTACTAAAGGTCCTTCGTCGAACGAACTCGTCTTCAAAGTTTATGGCCTCGAATCGCACGCGGGCGTCGCCCCCGAAGACGGCATCTCCGCGATCAAGATTGCCGCGGAAGCTGTAAGCGCGATGCGACTCGGCCGCATTGACGAAGAGACCACCGCCAACATTGGGATCATCGAAGGCGGCAAGGCCACCAACATTATCCCGAACTACGTCTACCTCAAGGGCGAAACCCGTTCGCGCAACGAGGAAAAACTCAACGCCCAGACCGAGCACATGATCAAGTGCTTCAAAGACGCCGCCGCCAAATACGAAGTTACGGTTGCCGGGATCACAACTAAAGGGCGGGCCGAAGTCGAGGTCGAGCGCGAATACTCAGCCATGGACATTCCGGACAGCTCGCACGTGGTCCAACTGGTGATTAAAGCGGCGCAGCGCATGGGCCTGGACGTGAAGACGATGGCTTCGGGCGGCGGCTGTGACGCCAACATTTTCAATCGCAAAGGCATCGAGTGCGCGAATCTCGGCACCGGCATGCGCGCGATTCACACTGTCAAGGAATGGCTCGACGTGAAAGACATGTACGCGTCGGCAGAAATGACGCTGGAGATCATGAAACTTAACGGCGAGTTGGCCACGAAAAAGGCGGAGGCCCGCGCGTGAGCCAGGCCGCTTTTCCAGCACCACCTGCGTTAGCGGGTGGGTTCAGTAATCAGTTAACATCACGAGCGCGTTGCCGTAACATTGGCAGCGCGCTTTGCTTTTTGGAACCTTGATGCCATGGCTATTCGCTGGACGCACATCACGATCAATTGCAGCGACGTCGACGCTTCGGTTGAGTTCTACACTTCGTTCTGCGGCCTTTCGATCGTGCGCGACCGCCGCCTCGAAGGGCGTCACAACGTTTGGCTTGGTCCGCCAACTCCGGCCGGCGAAGATCCCATTTTCATTCTGGTCATCATTCAGGACGAAGTGAAGGCGCGCCTCGATCACTTCGGATTTCAGTGCGACTCGCGCGCAGAAGTGGATCGCATCGCCGAACGAGCTCGTCAACAAAATATCCTGGTCCAGGAGCCTGTGGACGCCGGCGGTGTTGTTGGCTATTTTGCGATGGTCCGCGATCCCGACGGACATGTTGTTGAATTCACTTTCGGACAACCGTTGAAGGGTTTGTCGTGATAAGCTTCCGCGGTGTATGACCAATCGCAGTAGACTTCCTCTCCCAATCAACCTTTGCAGAGATGCTGAGGAAATAGGAAGGATCTTACAGTTGGCTGTCCGCGAGGCATTGATCATGCATAAGCGTCTTGGCAATCCAATAGCCATCTGGAAAGGCGGCAAAGTCGTTATTGTTCCGCCTGACGAGATCGAGATTCCTCCGGATCCATTTGAAAATTCCAACGAAGCAAATCTCGATGCGTGGTAGTACTAAAGTGTTTCGCGCCGGTTACGTCGCGCTGATCGGCCGGCCGAATGCGGGCAAGTCGACGCTGTTGAATCGGCTGGTCGGCGAAAAGATCGCCGCCGTCTCGAATAAGCCGCAGACTACGCGCTTCAAAATCCTGGGCATCGTCACCCGACCGGAAGGCCAGATCGTTTTGGTTGACACGCCCGGCGTTCACAAACCCGGCTATGAATTGAATCGCCGCATGATGGCCGCCGTCCATGACGCGCTGCTCAGCGTCGATCTGGTTTGCCTGATTCGCGATTCGTCCGTTTCGACCGGCAACGGAGATCGTTTCGTGCTCGAACTGGTCAGGCAATCCGGAAAACCGTCCGTGCTCCTGCTTAACAAAACCGATAAGCTCGCTGACAAATCGGAATTGTTGCCGTTGATAGAATGGTACAACGCTGAGCATAAGTGGAGTGGGGTGGTGCCGATCTCAGCTTTGAAAGGCGATCAAATCGAAGTTCTTTTCCATGAGATCATCAAACAGCTTCCCGCGGGTGAAGCGTTGTTTTCGGAAGACGAGCTGACGGATCAGTCAGTGCGTTCGCTGGCAGCCGAGATTGTGCGCGAAAAAATTCTCGAAACCACCGGCCAGGAAATTCCTTACGTTACCGCCGTGGTGACTGAGCGTTTTGAAGAAGTGCGGGAAGATTTCACGCGCATTCATTGCGCCATTTTTGTCGAGAGGCCTTCGCAAAAAAAGATAATCATCGGCCGCGGCGCCGAGCGCTTGAAACAGATTGGCACGCGCGCGCGTCGCGAGATCGAAAAGCTGCTCTCGCATCGATGCCATCTGGAATTGTTCGTGAAGGTCGAGGAAGATTGGCGTGAGCGCGGTCACGTCCTGGATGAGTTGGGGATCGGGCAATGAGCGCAGTAACCTGGCACGCCCTCGAAGCTACAGTGCTGCGCGAAGCGCGTGAAGCCGTGGAGTATGGTCTGATGGAAGTTGGGGCTTTGGGGACCGAGACCCGCGAATCAGATAAACGAGTGAGCGTTACCGGATACTACGATCGGCCGATTGATGCCGAGGAAATTCGGGCCGGCCTGGTCGACGCTCTTCGCATTTACGATCTGTCTCTCGCGTCACTCGTCGATCTTCAAATCCGAGAAGTGCCAGATCGCGATTGGCTCGCCGAGTGGAAGAAAGACTGGCAGCCAGTCGAAGTAGGCCGCTTCATCATCGCTCCGCCCTGGATTGTGTCAGAACCGGGAGCAGTAGCGACCGGATCAGACACTCAAGTTGAGTCGCATGGTCCCCTCGCTACTGCTCGGGGTTCTGACACGATCGTTATTCGCATCGAGCCGGGCATGGCTTTTGGCACCGGCACGCATGAAACCACCCGGCTATGTCTGAAAGCGATCGATGATTTTTTTCGCGGTGGCAGCTTTCTTGATGTCGGAACCGGCACCGGAATTCTGGCAATTGCGGCGGCGAAAATGTTTTCGGACGCCCGGATCCAGGCTTGCGACACGGACGCGGACGCAATTTCGATCTCGCGAGAGAATGCCCGACTAAACCGTGTTTCGGATCGAATCACATTTCGCGCCGGCACCGTCGATGAACAGACATTATCTGCTGATTTGGTTTGCGCGAATCTGACGGCGCCGGTCATCGTCGACTTGCTTCCTTCGCTACTCGGCGCGACCTGTGGTCGTCTGATTCTTTCCGGAATCCTCGACTCGCAAATCGATTTGGTTCGTTCTCGTTTACTCGACCTGGGCGTAACCACTTTTGATTTAGCTCAAGACGGCGAATGGATCGCGATGATAGTCTAACTGTTTTCTTTGCGCCTTTGCGTCTCGGGCGTGAGAATTCCCTCACCTTTCAGTCTTGATCGATATCTAAGGAAACTTTCACGCCAAGACGCAAAGGCGCGAAGCCGTAAAGAAGATCAGCAAAAGGCTATGACGGCCCGCAGACGATTCTATGCTCCGCCATCCGCTTTCGCGCCGGGCGATAACATAGTGACGTTAGGCCCGGAAGAAACGCGGCACGCGCGCAGTGTGCTGCGTTTACAGCCCGGCGACGAGGTCTATGTGTTTGACGGCGAAGGGCATGAGTACCGCTGCCGCCTCGGCGCGTACGATCGTGACGCTGCCATGCTTGAACTAATTGAAAAGGTTGAGGCGGCGCGACCGGAATCGGCGCTCAGTCTCACGCTTGCTCTGGCTCTCTTGAAAGGTGAAAAGTTCGACCTCGTCGTTCAGAAAGCGGCTGAGCTGGGCGTGTCTCGCGTAGTTCCAGTGGCGACTGCACGCGCCGATGTTCGCATCCGCGATGCGAATGAAGCAAAACGAAAGACCGAACGCTGGCAACGCATCGCACTCGAATCAACAAAGCAATGCGGGCGCGCGCGCGTGATGGAAATCGACGCGCCGCTGGCCTTCGAGTCCTTGATCAATCGCGCGCCGCGCGACGGCGATTTGAGATTGATGTTTGCCGCACGCGACGGATCCAGTTTCACACAGTTAGTCGCTGGCCTGACTTCCCGCGCAGAGCAAGTAACCGCCCTGGTTGGTTCTGAAGGCGGATGGACCGACGACGAGATTACACACGCCCGCGCGCAACATTGGCAGATTCTGACTCTGGGTGGGCGCACCTTGCGAGCTGAGACGGCGGCCATCGCGATTGCGACACTGCTGCAACATGCGTTTGGAGATCTTGTTTGAGGTTTCGGTTCGGCGCAGAATGAAAATCGGCGCCACGAACTTGCCGGAACATGGGGCGCGCCTCGGTCGTTCATAGTTCGTAGCGGCGCAGATCAGCTAATGGCAACGCTTGAAAGAGAAACAATTAATCGCGCGCGCGCAGACTTGGCGCGGCGTCTTGCCGTCAAGGAAGGCGAAATCGCGGAAGACTCGGTTGAGCCGGCAGACTTTCCCGATGCTGCGCTGGGTGCTCCGGTAGAAGGCGAGATGAGCGCTCAAGTGATCACGCCGGGTTGGCGGATTCGGCTGAAAACAGGCGGACGGAGTTACGAGTACCGGGCAAATGATCGAAAGATCAGGCTGGTTAATTTCCAGGGAGAAAACCACAGAGTCTTGAAGTAGACGTGTGGTTTTATTCTGACTCCTGACTCCTGACTCCTGACTTTTGACTGTTCTTCGAGGTACAAAAATGGGTCGCAATAATATCTGGGCGCATTTGGCAATTGCTTTGGTGCTGGTTCTGATCGCGGCGTTCGCGGGACAAGTGCACAAATGGCAGAAGCGCTGGAAGCCAGTGCAGCAATCATCGTCACAGTCCGGGCGAGGCCCCGATGAAAGCTCTGATGAAGAGAGAGCTGGAGCTGATGATGAGACTCACAAGGCCGAGATTTTGGTTCGCTTTCGCGCCGGCACGACTCAGCAGGCGATAGAGAAAATCGCCGCGCAACTAAACGACGAAGTCGAAGATCGCATCGAATCGGTTGATGAACTCGACGTGATCGAAGATGAAGACGGCAAAGACGCGGCAACCGTCGTCGCGCAATACCAGGCCTTGCCGGAAGTTGAGTATGCCGAAGCTAACTCCGAGATTAAGCTCGACCATGAAGACGCCGGCCACAAACATGTGCACGCCGATGACGAGATGTTTTTTCAGCAATGGGGTCTCTTCAACAATGGCCAGCGCGGCGGCAAAGCGGGCGCGGATATCAGCGCGATGCGCGCCTGGGCCGTGACCAAGGGAAGCGATCAAGTCGTGGTGGCCGTGCTCGACAGCGGCGTCGATTATTCTCATCCCGATCTGGCCAACAACATTTGGACGCGTCCGGAAAATATTAAGCAGTACGAGGACGATGACCTTACTGATGGCGCCGTCGACGATCTTCACGGCTTTAACTTAGTCGGAGATAACAGTGATCCGATGGACGACAACGGCCACGGCACACACGTCGCCGGCATAATCGGCGCCGAAGGTGGAAATGGACTCGGGATTGCGGGCGTGAATTGGAAAGTCAAGATCATGCCGTTGAAATTCATGGACGCCGACGGCTCTGGCACGACGAAAGACGCTATCGAAGCAATCAACTACGTTATCGATCGCAAGCGCGCCGGTGTGAACGTGCGCATCATCTCGGCGAGCTGGGGTTCGACTACAAAATCACGCGCGCTTGAAGACATCATTCGCAAAGCGTACGACGAAGGCATTCTGTTTGTGGCCGCCGCGGGTAATTCAAGCTCTGACAATGATCGCGCGCCGCATTATCCCGCCAGCTACAACTTAGGAAATGTCGTTAGCGTCGCCGCAGTCAATCGCGACGATCAATTAGCTTCCTTTTCAAACTATGGCGCGAAGAGTGTCCAGGTCGCCGCGCCCGGCGAAGAGATTCTCAGCACCTGGCTGGAGCACGATTTCAAAGAGTTAAGAGGCACCTCGATGGCGACTCCCTTCGTGTCCGGCGTCGCCGCGCTGATCCTTTCGCAAAATCCAAAGATGTCGGTTGACGATTTGCGCGCGAAACTATTGAAGTCGGTCGATCCACTTCCATCGCTGAAAGGAAAAATTTCGACTGGCGGACGAATTAATGCGGCGAAGGCGGTGGGAGCTGAGTAGATCTCGCGCGGTCTTTTTTTAATCTGAATGTCGCGCCACGACCGCAATTCTGTTTCCTTTTGGATTGACCGCAATGCGGGTGATGCCTTTCAAGCCTGATTGAGAAAAATCCGCGACTTCTCTCCAATCTTTGTCTTTCAGCGGAACCATTGCAAACAGCTTTGAGTCCTTGGCCATCAACAGTTTGCCATCAGGCATCCAGGCGTAGTCTTCCACACCCGGCAGCGTCGGCGTGAGCGACGCACTGGTTCGCATTTGCAAGTCGAATTCTTTGATCACCCACTCGTGTTCCGAAATTTTATGGACGAAACTGAATCTATTCTGATTTGGGATGCGCCGCAGAATGCGTCCCGGATTTGAGACGACCATTTCAGCTTTGCCGGTTTTGAGATCGACGATCTGCAAAGTATTCGGCACACCCAAAATAAAAAGGGCGAGCGTGTGATCGTCAATCCACAGGTGATAGCCGACCGGCTTGATCTGTTCCAGAATCACTGAGGGCGTTCCTCCCTTCACTGAAAACTTCCACAAGCGTTGGGTGCCGTCGGCTTCGACGCGCACGACGGAAATGGATTTTCCGTCCGGCATCAGCGTCGGTGAAAACTCGCTCTCTTTTGTGTTGGTGATTTGCGTGGTCTTGCGGCTGCCAATGTCGTAGCGATAAATGTCCGACTGCTTGTCTTTGATTGATGCGTAAAGAAGGCCCTTGCCGTTAGCCAAAAACGACGGCTGATTGTTGTATCCCACCGAAGTTGTGATCTTCTTCGGCGCGCCAAATTTCATCTGGCCGTTGTGACTCGCAACGTCGATGACGAATATGTCGCTCGCCGGAGGAGTGGGCGAAGGCGAGGGCGTTTGGGAAAACGTTACAACAGATAACACTAGAACCGCTACGCACGAGCAAATCAACATCATGAATCCACGCTTCATAACCACGAGATTAGCTCAGCCAACCCATAATTAGAAGGCCGTGACAATAGAAAATGTCTCTTACCTTGCGTCCGCGGCGCGGACGAGATGAAAATAGCCCACCGATTAATCGGTGGGTCGCAAAGTCAGGAATTGAAGCTTGAGTCCGCGCAGCGGACGACTGAAAAGGAGTCCTCATCAATGCCGCATTCCTACGTGAGCAACTTGATGCATTGCATCTTCAGCACCAAAGAAAGGTTTTCATTCATTGACGCTAACCTGGAGTCGCGTCTATGGCCTTATATTGGCGGGATCGCACGCGAAAACAAAATACGGGCAATCGCGATTGGCGGCATGCCCGATCATCTCCACATTCTGTTGTCGTTGCCCGCAACAATGGATATTGCCAAAGCGGTTCAACTGATCAAGGGCGGCTCATCAAAGTGGGTTCACGACAAATTTCGCGAGCATCGAAAGTTTGCTTGGCAGGAGGGGTATGGAGCCTTCAGTGTGAGTGCGTCACAAGCAGAGAAAACCATCGCCTATATCAACGCTCAGAAAGAACATCACCGCAAGAGAACGTTTGAGGAAGAGTTTATTGAATTCCTCGACAAGCACAACGTCGAATACGACCGTCGTTATTTGTTTCGGTGATTTCAACCGTCCGTTTCACGGACTCCTCGGATTGAAAACGGCCTTCGATCCCAGCGATAAATCGCTGGGCTATTTCCGGTCGTCCGCTGCGCGGACTGGGTGAATGGTTTTTATGAACGAGAGATTAATAACGATGGCGAGAAACGCTAATCCAAGGAGAACTTGGATCACCACAGTGATTCTTACTGTTGTATCGTTTGGCAGAATGTCTCCGTAGCCCACTGTAGTTTGAGTAATCGTACTGAAGTAAAGAAAGTCACCGAAAGTCCAGACCTCTGAATTTGTAACATCCAGTGCTTTGAAGCCTTCGCTGATCCTCCTCTACCAAAGGTTGCAATTCACGTGTAACCATCGAGACCAAATACTGATATTGCCAACTCTCAGTCGGAAACTGATTCGTCATGTAATTCGGAACTACCTGAGTGCCCATTCCTTTTCCTTGCTTATCATAAAAATCAATCGAAATCGCGAAGTACGATCCTTGAATTGTGATTGTGCCGGTGTCGAGTGCAATTTCTTCGTGAAAGATGAGCCTGAAGTCTGGAGTGGTAAATTCGGCTTGGGGAAGCTGAGTTATTGCCGGGTTCACTAGGATCTGAGCCGCAGAATAAGTAATCTTGATTGGCTCATTGGTTTTGAGCTTCTCTGCCAGTTGGTCAAAAGCCTTGAGCTGAGTCTGCAATGTGTTTATCTCAGCCTGCGTACTCTCTTTAAGAGAGTTCTTTTGAGCTTTCAATATCTCGGAGTTGAAGGCAAAAGCGAGCGCATTCTGTTTGTATTCTTCTTCATATATGACTGCGAAAATCACTATCAGTATGCAGTAAGTGAAGAACACGATTAGCAATTTAGAGTTATTCAGAAGGACTTGAAGAATACGCATAGAGTTTCCACCATTATCGGCAGTTCTCCGTGATCGTACAAATGATGTGAAGAACGGGTAAGGGGTTCCACTGGACCTTCAGATGGCGTGATAAGGAACCAGCCTCGCCTTGCACACGCACCGCTCCCTGTGTGATTATTGAACAATGAAAGTCGTTATTCACAGCCCCAATCTTGTGAGGAGTCGATAAAGAGTGAAAGCGGAGTTAGCGCAGTTAATCGCTTTGCAGAACGCCGATACGAACATAAAAAAACTACAGGCCGAAATAGGAAACATCCCGCACAGGCGCGCCGAGATCGAAAAAGAATTCGATCAGCGCGCCTTTGAAATTCGCGCCCTCGAAGAGCGCCGTGACGCTGCCTTTCACGAGCGCGCTCGCCTGGAAAAAGAAATCTTCGATCAGAAACAGCGCGCCGAACGCGCGGAACGAAATCTGATGGCGGCCAAAAAACCCGACGAATACACTGCCGCAATTCGCGAAGCCGACGCCGCCCGCAAACAGATCTCAGCTTTCGAGACGCAGGAACTCGAGCAGATGGAAATCTTCGATCAGGCCGAGAAGGAGTTAAAGGAACGGGCGCCGGAAGTTCAGAGACTGGGCGCCGACATCGAAGAGCGCTTCAAAGCTTTTGACGAACAGGCCCGCGCACAACAAAACCAACTCGAGACTGCCCGCGCCGAACGCGATCGCTTAATGAACGAACTCCCAAAAACGACCAGCGCCCTCTACAAACGAATCGCGTCGCGCATTCGCGACGGCGTTGCGATGGCCGAAGCGCGCAACGGCGCGTGCATGGCCTGCTACATGTCGCTGCGTCCGCAGGTTATGGCCGACGTTAGACGCGGCGAAGAAGTGATTACCTGTGATAACTGCAATCGGATTTTGTACTACGCGCCGAACAAATCAGCGCAACCGGCGGGTGTTTAGATATAGAACCGCTCGCGGTAACGAGCAGGTTTGCGGCTCAACTTAAAGCAATGAACCCGCTTGCTATCGCAAGCGGCCCGCATCTATTTCTTCTTCAGCGTCACACGTATCGGATCGCCCAACTGACTGGTCGGCACCTCGAGTTCCTGCGAGCGATAACCCTTGGCTTTGACTTTTAGTTTCAGGTTACCCATATGGATCGGCGGCAGAGCAATCATTCCATGATCGTTCGTCCCGCCCCAGCTCTCGCAGAAAAATCCGTCCGATCGAGTTGACTCCAATTTCACGTAAGCGTTTTTGATCGGATTTCCCGACTCGTCAAAAACACGCACATCTGCGCGACCGATTCCGTTCGCCTCTTTTGGCGCCACGCCCAGGCTGGGCGGTTCGTTATTGCCCTGCGGCGACGGACCCTGCGCGAAAACGACGATGCAAGCTACCGTGACGATTAGGCTGACTAAAACAGCTGAAAGAAATTTTGGCATTATCTTAAACTCCTGATTTTGATCTTTGCTAATACCGGGGCGTGTTGTCGAGGGTTGGCGCCGGCCTGTCTCGCAGGGCAATCAGCCGGTTGACTTTCTGAGAACGAATGATTCGTCCTCGAGTCAAACCGGCCTTAATGATTATACGACAGGCAAACGATCATTTGGAATAGTTATTTTGAGGGAAATTCGCGTGAATTCGGGGCCCCGCAAAAAAGACTTTGAGGCAAACTGGCGCGCAATTCGAAATCGCTGTACAGTACCTGCCAACCCCTACAGCCAAATTGATCTGGTTGGAGAGAAGCTTATGCTGATTCAACTATTGCTTCTACTTTTGATCGCCGGTGTCTGCGGCTCGTTGGGACAAGCGATCGGCGGCTATTCGCACGGAGGATGTCTGGTCTCGATCGCGCTCGGATTTGTCGGGGCATTATTGGGATCATGGCTTGCCGGTAAGCTGGGTCTTCCGGAATTATTAAGCATTCCGGTTGGCGGAATGAATTTTCCGATTATCTGGTCGATTATCGGCTCGGCGCTTTTTGTCGCGGTCATAGGTCTGATTAGCCGCCGGCGAACGTGGTAGCAGGCGCGGCAGATCATGCCTAGATCTCTCGCGCTTCCCGGTGCCGATCGAACCACCACGACCAGGGAACAAAGAGCCACGCGACGAGCGCGCCAAGAGCCAGGGCTTTCACGCTTTTTGGTGGCGGCGCCAACGTCGCGCCGGCATACGCTATCAAGAGAGCCACAGCGAACGCCCAGAAGCCATAATTTCCGATCCGGTCCTTCGCTTTCGTCTGCTTTAGATAAATCCAGATCGCTAACGCAAACATGACGAGTTCGAGACACACGGTCGCGATGGGACGGTTCCAGAGACCAAGTCCGAGTTGGCGACTGCCCGCATAGAGTGGAAGGTCGGGACGATGCACCACATAATCCAGCAGCCAATGGCTGACCACTCCGATCCAGATCACAATTGCCCCGTCCAAGTATCTTGTGAACCCAAAATACAGCGAAGCAAACAGCAGGGCCCAACCTACAACTGCAACCAGTCCGTGTGAAATTGGATAAGAGATAAAATCGAGCCGCAGAAAGGGATTCCTGGCCGGCTCGATCGCTACCTGCTCCCAACCGAGCAACAAAAAGAAAGGCCAGAGCAGATCGAGCAGAATAGGCGCCGCCATCAACGCGCCCAACGACGCGCGCGGCGCGAATTTCTTCGCAGCCAGACCAACTGCATAGTGTCCGATGAACATTCTAAGCGCGCCATGCTATCACTGAATTGATAATTAGTTTGAAAAAAACTGCCCATCTCGTTAAAGTAATCAGCCTGAGCAATAAATAAATCGGGTTTTAGTTTTCAGCGTTTCTCTGGGCCCCAGTGTCTCGCGATTCCTAATCGGATTCTGCGCCGATGCCACAGATTTTCCGTCACAGCACGAATTATCTCGCGCGCGGCACTATCTATGGCGCGATCTTTATTTTGATCGCTGCGCTGTTTGTCGCCGCGGAAATCAATCGTTCGGGCTGGAACACCGGCCAGTGGATCGAGCGCCAGCAACCAATTCAATTTAGTCACAAACATCACGTCGGCGATGACGGCATCGATTGCCGTTACTGTCATACGTCGGTGGAAACGGCCGCGTCCGCCGGCATTCCTTCAACCGCGGTCTGCATGAACTGCCATAAACAAATCTGGGCCGACAGTCCATATCTCGATCCGGTGCGCGCAAGTTTCAAAAGCGGAAAGCCGCTTCAGTGGATTCGCGTCCACGACCTGCCTGACTTCGCCTATTTCAATCACGCGATTCATATCAATAAAGGCGTCGGTTGCTCGACGTGTCACGGCCGCATCGATCAGATGCCGGTCGTGTCACAAGCAGTGTCGCTGCAAATGGAATGGTGCCTGGAATGTCATCGCAATCCTGAAAATTTCGTGCGCCCGAAGGACAAAGTATTCGACATGGAATGGAGACAACGAAATTCTACCAGGGAAGAGATCAAGCAGGGACGTGAGCTGGTGAAGACTTATCGCATTCAAGTCCCTGGTGGAAATAGCCAGAGCGTTTTGACAAGTTGTTCGACTTGTCATCGGTAGGGTTACAGAACCGCTCGCGGTAGCGAGCGGGTTAAAGGCGAGTGGTTGCGCTTTTCTTTGGACTTACCCGCTTGCTACCCCAAGCGTTCTGTACCGAGCTTGATTAATGAACAACGACCGCCACATTAATTTCAAACTTCTCCGCGACCGCATCTTGTCAGAACCTCCTGCGGTAGCGGGCGGACAGAAATACTGGCGCAGTCTCGACGAACTCGCCGACTCTCCGATCTTCGAAGAATTTGTTCGCCACGAATTTCCGCAGCAAGCCGAAGACTGGAACGATCCTGTCGAGCGTCGCACGTTCTTGAAATTGATGGGCGCGTCATTGGCGCTCGCGGGTTTGAGTGGCTGCGTGATTCAACCGCCTGAAAAAGTCATTCCTTACGTCAAGCAACCTGAGGAAGAAGTCCCCGGCAAAGGCCTCTATTTCGCAACAGCATTCTCGTTAGGTGGGATAGCAACTCCTTTGCTGGTGCGCAGCAACGAAGGCCGGCCGACGAAGATCGAAGGCAATCCGGATCATCCGAATAATCGCAGCGCCGATCCAACCGACAAAGGATCCAGCGCGACGGATATTTTCGCGCAGGCTTCGATTCTCACGCTTTACGATCCCGATCGTTCGCAGACGCCCGTCTATCGCGGCGAGACGCGGCCCTGGTCACAATTCGTCGCCGAAGTTCGCGGATTGATCGATCAAGAAAATGACGGTTTGAAAGCGAAGAAAGGCGCGGGTCTGCGCTTCCTGACGGAGACGATTACGTCTCCAACACTGGCGGCGCAGATGAAACAGATCCTCACCGACTTTCCCGAAGCGAAGTGGCACCAGTACCAAGCCGTCAATCGTGACAACGCGCGCGCCGGGGCCATCATGGCGTTCGGTGAGGACGTGAATACGATCTACGACTTCAGTAAAGCGGAACGGATTCTCTCGCTTGGATCAGATTTTCTGGCAGCGACGCCGGGAACGCTTCGCTACGCGCGTGACTTTGCCGCGAAGCGTCGCGTTGACGGTGAGAAGTCTGAAATGAATCGCTTGTACGTGATCGAGAGTACGCCGACGACGACGGGCGCGAATGCGGATCATTGTTTTCGCTTCAGTCCTGGGGAGCTTGAGGACATCGCTGTTGCTATAGGGCTTGAGGATCTCCCAAACAATCTTGCGGCAAGAGATCAATTGAAGAATCGTTACTATACTAATCCCGACACTATCTATGACCCAAGCGTTTTGCCTAACTGGATCAGAGCGACAATTGATGACCTGCATAAGCACCAGGGCGCTTCATTGGTAATGGCCGGCGATGAGCAACCTCCAGTTGTTCACGCGCTGGCGCACGCGATGAATAGCACTCTCGGAAATGTGGGCAAGACCGTTTTCTACTCTGATCCAATCGAAGCGAACTCGGTCGATCAAACTCAATCGCTACGCGAACTGGTCAGCGACATCGATGCCGGCAAAGTCGATACGCTGATAATCATCGGCGGTAATCCGGTCTATAACGCGCCGGCCGATTTCAAACTGAATCTCCCACTCGATCTCAACCCGCTGAACAAAGTTAAGTTGCGCGCCCACCTCAGTCTCTATCACGACGAAACGTCCGAGCTTTGTCACTGGCACATTCCCGAAGCGCACTATCTGGAGTCGTGGAGCGACGCGCGTTCCTACGATGGCACGGTTACGATCGTGCAGCCATTGATTGCGCCGCTTTATGAAGGCAAGACCGCGCACGAAGTGCTGGCGCTGTTCAGCGACAATTACGATCGCAAGCCTTATGAAATTGTTCGCGACCAATGGCGCGGACAATTTGGGGTCGCGGGTCAGGGGTCAGGGGCCGGACAGAAAGGAGCCGGGAGTCAGGGGCCGGGGGCCGGTGATTTCGAATCCTGGTGGCGCAAGTGTTTGCATGATGGCTTCATTCCGAACTCTGCACTGCCGACGAAAACAGTTTCGCTGAAATCAGATTGGGCGAATTCACTAGCGGGCACTAGCCCGACCGTAAGGGAGGGCTCAAATTCAGACAAGATGTCTGCGCTCCCAGGATACGAACTCATCTTTCGTCCTGATCCAACCATCTTCGACGGTCGCTTTGCGAACAACGGCTGGTTGCAAGAGCTGCCAAAGCCTCTGACGAAACTCACTTGGGACAATGTCGCGCTCGTCAGTCCCACCACCGCGAAGAAACTCGGTTTGTCGGAACCGAATTATGAAAAAGAAAAGAAGGGCGGCGAAGCTTTTGTCGATACGATCGAATTGAAACTGAACGGCCGCGCGATCAGCAAAGCGGTTCCTGCCTGGGTGATGCCCGGTCAACCCGACGACGTGATCACAATTCAACTCGGCTATGGGCGGGCGCGCGCGGGTCACGTCGGAAACGATCTCGGATTCAACGCTTACGAAATTCGCACGTCAGATGCACCGTGGTTTGCTTCCGGAGTCGAAGTAAGAAAAACCGGCACCCAATATCAACTCGCGGCCACGCAGGTCCACTTTTCCATGGAGGGCCGCGATCTTTTGCGCGAAAGCTCCCTGGCCGAATATCTGAACGACAAAGACCGTCTGCGCGAAGAGGCTGCGAAAGAAAAGAAAGAGTTGCATGACCTTTCGCTTTATCCTGACTTTGACTACAAAAATCAAGGCAACGGTTATGCGTGGGGCATGTCGATCGACCTCGGCAGTTGCGTCGGCTGCAACGCGTGCACGATCGCCTGTCAGGCGGAAAACAATATTCCGATTGTCGGCAAAGAACAGGTCTCGCGCAGTCGCGAGATGCACTGGATTCGGGTCGATGCTTATTACAAAGGCGAACCTGAAAAACCGGAAGGACCTTTCTTTCAACCAGTTCCCTGCATGCATTGCGAGAACGCGCCGTGCGAGCCGGTTTGTCCCGTGCACGCGACCGTGCATAGCACCGAAGGTTTGAATGACATGGTTTACAACCGCTGTGTCGGCACTCGCTATTGCTCGAACAACTGTCCGTACAAAGTGCGCCGCTTCAACTTTTTGCTTTATCAGGATTGGGAAACGCCGACTTATCAGTTGATGCGCAATCCGGATGTTTCAGTGCGCAGCCGGGGCGTGATGGAGAAATGCACTTACTGCGTGCAGCGAATTCAAGCGGCAAAAATTCAATCCGAGATCGAGGGCCGCACGGTGCGCGACGGCGAGATCGTCACCGCGTGCCAGGCCGTCTGTCCAACCGAAGCGATCGTCTTTGGCGACATCAACGATCCGAATAGTAAAGTTTCGAAATTGAAAGCCCTGGAAAGAGATTATTCGTTGCTGGGCGATCTGAACACGCGGCCGCGGACGACGTATCTGTCGGCGCTGCGAAATCCGAATCCAGAGATCAGACCATAGAAGTGTTTAGAGGCGGGCGTTGCCCGCCGTCTTAGCTGGATTAAATCGAACGAATCGGCGACACGAAGATTGAATCGGCGGGCAACGCCCGCCTCTAAACGGCTGAGAGATAGATTTTGATGGACGAACGCGACGATCGCCAGCTGTCAATTCACGCGACGCATCCGGTCGTGGGCACTGAGCTGACTTTTGGCTCGGTCACCGACAAGATCAGCGCGATCGTTTTGAAGCGCAAGACGCCGATCGGCTGGTTCATTGGCTTTGCGATTTCGTTCGCGATCTTTCAACTGCTGTTGCTGACGATCACGAACCTGCTTTTCAACGGCATCGGGCTTTGGGGAATCAATCAGCCGGTCGGATGGGGATTCGCGATCATTAATTTCGTCTGGTGGATCGGCATCGGTCACGCCGGAACCTTGATCTCGGCGATTCTACTTTTGCTGCGACAGAAGTGGCGCACCTCGATCAATCGTTTTGCCGAAGCTATGACTTTGTTTGCGGTCGCGCAGGCGGGAATTTTTCCGATCATGCACCTGGGACGGCCTTGGCTCGCCTATTGGTTGTTCCCTTATCCAAACACGATGAGCATCTGGCCGCAGTTTCGCAGCCCCTTGATGTGGGACGTGTTCGCGGTTTCGACTTACGCGACGGTGTCGGCGATGTTCTGGTTTGTCGGCTTGGTTCCGGATTTTGCGACGCTGCGCGATCGCGCGAAAAACCGTGTCTTTCAAATCATCTACGGCATGCTGGCGATGGGATGGCGCGGTTCGGCGCGTCATTGGCATCGTTACGAGATGGCCTACTTACTGCTCGCGGGATTGGCCACGCCACTGGTGCTTTCGGTGCACACGATCGTAAGTTTCGATTTTTCGATAGGCATAATTCCCGGCTGGCACGCGACGATCTTTCCGCCTTACTTTGTCGCCGGCGCGATCTACGCGGGCTTTGCGATGGTGCTGTTCCTGACGATTCCGTTGCGCAAGTTCTATGGACTTGAAAGTTTCATCACCATGCGTCACATGCACAACATGGCCAAGGTGATGCTGGCGACGGGTTTGATTGTCGCGTACGGCTATTTGATCGAGGCGTTTTTCGGCTGGTACAGCGGCAATCCGAATGAGGCTTACATGATTTGGAATCGCATGCATGGACCGTACGCGCATTACTACTGGGCCCTGATCCTCTGTAACGGAATTACGCCGCAGCTGCTTTGGATCAAGAAAATTCGCGCGAATCTTTTGTTGCTATGGCTGATTTCGATTGTCGTGAGCATCGGGATGTGGCTCGAGCGTTTCGTGATCGTGGTCACGAGTTTGCATCGCGACTTTCTGCCGTCGTCGTGGGGCTTTTACCAGCCGACGCAGTGGGATTGGGCGATGTTCATCGGCACGATCGGATTTTTCTTTACGCTATTGTTTCTGTTCATACGCTTTCTGCCGATGATTTCGATTTTCGAGATGCGCACGATTTTGCCGGCCGCGGAAGTGGAACCGGAGTGAAGGCAAAAGTAAAAAGGAAAAGGAAAAAATGAGAACAAACTCCGATCGACATCGTTTCCAGTCTTTTTGCCTTTTTACTTTTTCCTTTTGCCTTAGATTTTGGGCGTTATGAAGCAAGCGAAATCAAACCTCTATGGCGTCATGGCCCAGTTCGATAATCCAACCGATCTGGTGGCGGCGGCGCGCGAGACTTATGCGGCGGGCTATCGACGAATCAACGGCTACTCGCCATTTCCGATCGAAGAATTGTCCGAAGCGATTGGATTCAAACGCACGAGTCTGCCGTTGATTGTCCTGATTGGAGGAATCATCGGCGCCCTGGGTGGATTTTCCATGCAGTACTGGATGGAAGTGATCAATTATCCGATCAACGTGGGCGGTAAACCATTCAACAGTTGGCCGGCCTTTATCCCGATCACTTTTGAATGCACGGTGCTGGCGGCGGCGTTTGCGGCGGTGCTCGGCATGCTGGCGCTGAACAAGTTGCCGCAGCCTTATCATCCCGTTTTCAACGCGCCGAACTTTGCGCTGGCGACGCGCGATAGTTTCTTTCTGGTGATCGAATCAAAAGATCCGAAATTTAATCATGACGAAGTGATGCGGTTTTTGAAGAGTCTGGAAGCCAGAGATGTTTGTGATGTGGAACTCTAAACAGCAGGAGGCAGGAGGCAGGAGCCAGGAGCCAGAATACGTGTCTGCCAGGAGCGGCATCGCGCGACGTCGTCAAGTATTTCTCTGCCTACTGCTTTCTGCCTGCTGCCTTCTGGCGGCGTCTTGTCGCCGCGATATGCAGGACCAGCCAAAATCGATCGCTTATCGCGAAAGCAGTTTCTACAAAGATGGATTATCGTCGCGTCCTTTGATTGAAGGAACAGTGCCGCGCGGATATCTGCGAGCCGATCGCGAACTCTTTCAGGGGAAAAAACCGATAACCGTTAATCCCCTGGCGCCGGGAGCGCAACCGACGGCGCCATCGATGGTTTTGCCTTCCGCCCCGGTTTCGGGCGCGGCGCTTTATCCCGACGACGTCGAGGCGTTTCCTTTTCCGATGACCATGGAAGTTTTGAATCGTGGACAGGAGCGTTACCAGATTTTTTGTTCGGTGTGTCACGGCATGACCGGTTATGGCGACGGCATCGTGGCTCGTCGGGGATTCAACAAGCCCCCGCCGGCGAACTATCACCAGGATCGTTTACGACAGGCCCCGGTCGGGCATTTCTTTGACGTGGTGACCAACGGCTGGGGCGCGATGCCAAGCTATGCTTCGCAGATCCCCGTGGAAGATCGCTGGAAGATCATTGCGTACATTCGCGCGCTGCAATTGAGCCAGATGCCGGCAGGCGGAAACCCGACCGCAAGGCAGGGTGCAAGCCCGGCTCCGAGGGAACAGCAGAAGTGATTCAACGCGGCTACACACCTCCTCTGGAACTTCGTCGCGTGAGCATGATCGCGCTGGTCATCGGTGTGCTCTTGCTGCTGATTTTCTTTGTGGGCGCCGTTCAGGATCGAAATCAGTTCTTTCATGCTTATCTGGCCGGCTTTATTTTCTGGACCGGAATCACGCTTGGCAGTCTCGCGCTTTTGATGTTGCAGCATCTGACCGGCGGCGCCTGGGGTCTGGTGATTCGCCGCGTGCTCGAAGCGTCGACCCGCACCTTGCCGCTGATTTTGATTCTGTTCATTCCGATCGCTTTTGGTTTGAGACACATCTACATCTGGACCAACCTGGGAGCGATGAGCGAGAGTCCGGCCCTTTACACGAAGGCGACGCGCTATTTGAATCCATCGTTTTTCCTGACCCGCGCCGCGATCTATTTTGCCGTCTGGTCGTTGCTCGCGATTGTGCTGAACTGGCTGTCGCTGGAACAGGATCGGACCGCCGATCCAAGTTTCGGAAAGCGCCTGCGAATGATTAGTGGGCCGGGCCTGGTGCTGTTCGTTTTGACCGTTACGTTCGCGTCCATCGATTGGGTAATGTCGCTCGATCCGTCGTGGTCATCGACGATCTTTGGATTCATTTTTGTCGCCGCGTGGACGATGAGCGGGCTGGCGTTCACGATTCTCGCGACGTCCTGGTTATCACAACGCGAGCCGATGAACTCCGTCGTGCGGCCATCTCATTTTCACGATCTGGGGAATTTGCTGCTGGCGCTGGTGATGCTTTGGACGTATTTCGCGTTCTCGCAATATTTGATCATTTGGTCGGGGAATCTTCCGGAAGAGACGACCTGGTACGTGGCGCGCAAACACGGTGGCTGGGGAGTTATCGCCCTGGTGATTGCCATCCTGCAGTTTGTTTTTCCTTTTTTGGCGCTGTTGTCGCGCGCGACCAAAGCAAGCTCGCAAAAACTGGCGATGCTGGTTCTCTTGATACTTGTGATGCGGGTCGCCGATGTGATCTGGCTGATCGAGCCGACTTTCAATCGCGAGCGTTTTCATTTGAGCTGGATGGATGTGATTGCGCCGCTGGCTATGGGTGGATTGTGGCTCGCGACTTTTTCGTGGCAGTTGCAAAAGCGAGCGTTGATTCCGATTAATGATCCGCAGCTCGAGCAGGCGCTCGAAGCGCATGCGGGGCACTGAATGCGGTGAGCAGGAGGCAGTGAGCGAAAAAAGCCTAAGCGCTAAGCTCTAAGGACAAAAATAATGAGCGACCCGGAACACAGAGAACACGTGACTGAGACACCCGATGTTTCGTACATCAAGAACATCGATGTCACGCACGAAACCAGCGACGTTCAGATAGGCGGGATCGTGAAGTTCGCCGTCGCGCTGTTCGTGCTGATGGCGGCGTCCTGCCTGCTCATGTGGGGAATGTTTCGCGCACTGGCTTCACGAACGAAAGAAGCGCCGCGATCGCCGATGGCGTTGAGCGAGAAGGAACGGTTGCCACCAGAGCCGCGTCTGCAAAGCGCGCCTGGATTCGCGGAAGAGTTGCAAAAAACCGCGACCCCAACAATGGTTGAATCTGGTGGGTCACCGGCGCCCGAAAGATCGGGAGTTCCAGGAGATCCACTTTTGGAGATTCGCGCCCTGCGGGCGCAATGGGATGATGTGCTGAAGAACGGACCCGTCGATCAAAACGGAAAGCGCTATGGCCTGCCGATCGAAAAAGCGAAGGAAGAGATTTTGCAGCAAGGGTTGCCGACGAGAGGACAGCAGGCAGAAACCCGACCGTAAGGGAGGGTGCGATGCAGTCCGCAGTAAGCATGATAATGACTAATCGGGTCTCAATTAACAGATTATCGACGTCGAGGCGCAGCCTCGGCAGAAAAATCGGTGCGGTAATCGGAAAGGCAGAGCCTTTCCGCACATCGGGCGGCAGAGCCGCGCTCTTTATCTTGGGTCTTCTGCTCACTGCTCACTGCTTACTGCTCACTGCACGCGCGCAGCCCGGCATGCCGCAGCCCAACTCGCCGCTTTACGGCGGGGGCTCGCAAGCTGGCCAGACATCGACCGGCTTGCCGCCGGCGTTGAAAAATGTAGGTCTCGATCAGCGTTTGAACGATAGGGTTCCCCTGGATGCGGTGTTCAAAGATGAGCAGGGTCGCGAAGTGCGTCTGGGGCAATTCTTCGGCAGTAAGCCCGTCGTATTATCGCTGGTTTATTACAACTGTCCGATGCTTTGCACGCAGGTTTTGAATGGGATGTTGGGCTCGTTCAAACAAGTCGCGTTCAATATCGGCGATCAGTTTGAAGTCGTCACCGTTAGTTTCGATCCGCGAGAGACACCGCAACTTGCCGCCGCCAAGAAGGATACTTATGTGAAGGCCTACAACCGACCCGGCGTGGATGCCGGTTGGCATTTTCTGACTGGTGATGAAGCGAACATCAAACGCCTGACTGAGGCAGTGGGGTTTCGCTATTTTTGGGACGAGCAAACCAAACAGTTCGGGCACGCCAGCGGCATCATGGTGATTACGCCCGAGGGCAAAATTGCGAATTATTTTTACGGCATTTCATATTCGCCAAAGGATTTGCGCCTGGCGTTGGTTGAATCTTCGCAAAACAAGATTGGCTCGCCGGTCGACGCGCTGATGCTCTACTGCTATCACTACGATCCGTCGACCGGAAAATACGGCGCCGTGGTCATGAACATTGTGCGCCTGGCGGGACTCGTTACCATAGTTCTGATGGTGGGATTGTTGCTGGTTTTGAGAAAACGAGGAGCGTCGATCAGGGGCAGTAGCCCGACCGTAAGGGAGGGCTTGGGGTAAGACGAGAACAGATTTCAGATTCAAGATTCCAAATCTAGAAGTGTTGATGCAATCATCGTTTCCATTCGTTCCGGAAAGTGCTTCGACCCTGTCGGGTGAGGTAGACGCGCTGTATTTCTACATTTCCGGCGTGACGGTCTTTTTCACTTTGCTGATTTCCGCGGTCGTGCTCTTTTTTGTTATCAGGTATCGACGACGAAACCCGTTCGAGATCCCGCGGCCGATCGAAGGATCGATGAAACTGGAAACATTGTGGTCGGTGATCCCACTGCTGATCGCGATGAGCATTTTCGTTTGGGGCGCGAAGCTTTATTTCGCCGAGTACCGGCCGCCGCAGAACGCGCTGGAAGTCTACGTTGTCGGCAAGCAGTGGATGTGGAAGTTTCAGCACGCCACCGGGCAGCGCGAAATCAACGAACTGCACGTTCCGATCGGCCGCAAGATCAAACTGATCATGACGACCGAAGACGTGATTCACGACGTTTTCGTGCCCGCGTTTCGCATCAAGGCTGATGTCGTTCCCGGCAAGTACACGACCGAATGGTTCGAAGCGACCAAGCCCGGACGTTATCACTTTTTCTGCGCGGAATACTGCGGCATGAATCATTCGGGGATGGGCGGTTGGGTTACCGTGATGGAACCGACCGAGTTTGATAACTGGCTCAGCGGCAACGCGAATAGCGAATCTCCAGCGACTGCCGGACGGCAAATGTTTGAATCACTCGGATGTGTTACCTGTCACGGCGCCAACGCGGAAGGCGGGCGCGGACCCGCATTGCTCGGAGTTTTTGGCGGTAAAGTCGTTCTGAACAATTCGCAGACCATAATTGCGGATGAAGCGTATGTGCGCGAGTCGATCTTGAATCCCCAGGCAAAGATCGTTTCCGGCTTTGGACCGATCATGCCGTCATTTCAGGGACTGGTGAATGAAGAGCAACTCCTGGATTTGGTCGCTTACGTGAAGTCTTTATCGACGCCGAAGACTGCGACGCCGACGGCGAAACCGCCGGCGACGACGAAATCGCCCGGGGCACTAGCCCGACCGTAAGGGAGGGCTTAGTTTATTTCCATGGAAGAATTCGAAATACCAAAACCGCCGCGCGTGAATTATCTCAACGCCGAACATGGCATCAAGTCGTGGTTGTTGACGAAGGATCATAAGCGCATCGCGGTGCTTTATCTCGGCGGGATCAGCTTCTTCTTTTTCATCGGCAGTCTTTACGCGATGGCGATCCGTCTTGAGTTGCTGACGCCGCAGGGCGATCTGGTCCAATCCAGCACTTACAACAAGATGTTCACCCAGCACGGGATCATCATGGTGTTTTTTTTCCTGATTCCGTCGATTCCCGCGACGCTGGGTAATTTTTTGGTGCCGATGATGATTGGCGCGAAGGACCTCGCCTTTCCACGCATCAATCTTTTGAGCTGGTATATCTACATCGTTGGCGGCGCAGTTACGATCTACGCGCTCCTGGCCGGCGGCGTCGACACGGGTTGGACATTTTACGTTCCTTACAGCACCACCTTTTCCAATTCGTATGTCGTGATCACCGGCGTCGGCATATTTATCAGCGGCTTTTCATCGATTCTTACGGGTCTGAATTTTATCGTCACGATTCACACGATGCGCGCGCCGGGAATGACCTGGTATCGCCTGCCGCTTTTCATCTGGTCTCATTACGCGACGAGTCTGATCATGATTCTGGGGACGCCGGTGATCGCGATTACGCTTCTGCTGGTTGCTTTCGAGCGGCTGGCCCACATCGGCATCTTCGATCCGGCGGCCGGCGGCGATCCGGTTTTATTCCAGCATCTGTTCTGGTTTTATTCGCACCCGGCGGTTTACATCATGGTGCTCCCGGCGATGGGCGTGGTCAGCGAGCTGATTGCGAATTTCTCGCGCAAGAATATTTTTGGTTACAAGTTCGTGGCCTTTTCCAGCCTGGCGATCGCGGTGCTCGGCTTTCTGGTTTGGGGACATCACATGTTCGTGGCCAGCCAATCAGTCTACGCGGGAATGATTTTTTCGTTCCTGAGTTTCGCGGTGGCCATTCCTTCCGCGATCAAAGTCTTCAATTGGACGGCGACGCTTTACAAGAGTTCGATCTCGTACGACACGCCCATGCTTTACGCGCTGGGCTTCATTGGGCTGTTCACGATCGGCGGCATGACCGGGTTGTTCCTCGCTTCGCTGGCGACTGACGTTCACTTGAGCGACACGTATTTTATCGTCGCGCACTTTCACTACATCATGGTCGGCGGAACTTTGCTGGCGTATCTGGGCGGCTTGCATTACTGGTGGCCGAAGATCAGCGGCCGCATGTATCCCGAAGGTTGGGGACGCTTTTCGGCGCTAATAATTTTTGTCGGATTTAATCTCACTTTCTCGCCGCAGTTCGTTCTTGGTTACATGGGCATGCCGCGGCGCTATCACACTTATCCCGCGGATTTGGTTTCGTGGCAAGTGCTGCACGTGCTGTCGACGGCGGGCGCTTCAATTCTCGGCGTAGGTCTGTTAATTCCTTTGGTCTATCTCGCGTGGTCGCTGCGTTATGGACGAATCGCGGAATCTAATCCCTGGCACTTGCCGGGTCTCGAGTGGCAGACATCGTCGCCGCCGCCAACAGAGAATTTCATCACCACTCCGATCGTAACCCAGGAAGCGTACGAGTTTGTTTCGCCGGAGCATAAGCAGATTGTGGGCAGGTTCGAGCGTGAACGGCCGGTGGAGATTTGATCTAGATCGCACAGTTGAGAGGCGGGCTACCGCCCGCCAAAATAAGAAGTCGGGCAGTAGCCCGACTCTAAACAGAAAGAACACAAAGTATGCCGGAAGGTTTGGCCACAACACACGACGCCGCCACGCACAGCGCGCTCCAGCATCACTTCGAGAACATGGAGCAGCAGCGTGAAGCCGGCACGCTCGGCATGTGGGTGTTTCTCGTCACTGAAATCATGTTCTTTGGCGGAATGTTTTTGGCTTACACGCTTTATCGCTACAAATATCCGGAAGCTTTCGCCACCGCCAGCAATCACCTCGACATTCGGCTCGGCGCCGTCAATACAGTGGTTCTGATCTTCAGCAGTTTCACAATGGCGATGGCTGTTTTTTATACGCAACTCGGAAAGCGGCGCAACTCGATCGTTTGCCTGGTCATGACGATCGTCCTGGGACTGACGTTCCTCGGAATCAAAGCGGTCGAGTATCGCGACAAATACGTCGACAACCTGATTCCTGGCCAGTTAATTCCTGGCCATCCATTCCATCCGGAAGTGGCAAAACCGGGCGAAGAAGCGAACCAGCACAAATTGCATCTGGTCCCCGGCGCGACGGTCCGTAATGTCGAACTGTTCTTCTGGATTTATTTCGCGATGACGGGCATGCACGCGCTGCACATGATTATCGGCGTCGGGCTGTTGACGGTGATGACAATTCTGGCCGTGCGCGGACGCTTCGGACCTGAGTATCACTCGCCGATCGAAATCTCAGGATTGTATTGGCACTTTGTGGATATCGTCTGGATCTTTTTGTTTCCGTTGCTCTATTTGCTGGGCCGGCACTTGGAAGGACACATGGGATAGGGCGGGATTGCGGATTTCGAATTGCGGATTTGCTGGGAGCGCAGGCATCCTGCCTGCTTCTTGAGGATTGCGGATTTGTTTTTAACTGATCTCTGACTTCTGACCACTGACTTATGAGCGAGCACATAGTTTATCCGCGAGTTTACGTCATGATTTTCCTGGCGCTGTTGGCGGGCACGGGACTAACCGCTTATGTCGCCTACTTCAATTTTCCGGGGCCGTTGAATGCGATCGTGGCCATGACCATCGCAGTCATTAAGGCGACGCTCGTAATTCTCTATTTCATGCACCTGAGATATAGTCCGCGCCTGATCGCGTTAGTAATTGCAGCCGCGCTTTTCTGGATGGCAATTCTGTTTGCGCTAACGATTAGTGATTACTCGACGCGGGCCTGGCTGCCGGCGATGTGAAGTTTCACTGCGCTCCGGTTCCTCATGAACCTTCAGTAAGGAACAGTTTCTCGTCACGAATATCGATCACTTTATTGCAACCTGGACACTTCAATCTCAAAGTGGCATCCGAGGTTTTGATGGTGGTCCCGCAGTTGGGGCAAGGCGCGTTGATCTCATTCGTCTTAAAGAGATCGCGCATCATAAAAATCGGAATGACCAAGCCGGCGACCAGCAGCGGAATGCCGAAGATCAAGCCGATGCTGGTGCCCTCTCCGAGCGTGAGGCTGATTACCAGACCGGCGATGAAAAGCGCCAACCCGACGGCGACGCTGAACGAAAATCCGTAAGCGCTATCGAAAGTGCGACGCGGCTTCGTTCCCTTGGCTTCTCGCTCTTCCATGATGAAAACGACTTGTACCCGACTCAATTGCTGCTTGTCAATCGCGCTCCGAAGTGCCGTAGACACGAAATGTTTATAGTTACAATCTCCCACGATTTTCTCTCAGTTCATTTATGAGCGACAGACGGACCATTTCGCTCCTAAGGAGCTTCCACACACACTTGTGGTCGTGCGACCTATAAACATTGCGCCGCTACGCGGCCCGGGCGCACGCGCATTGAGACTCGCACTCGATGCTGCTAAACTTCGCGTTTTCATTACGAAGAGAATTCTTACCTGAGGCAACATGAACACCGAAACCCCTTTCGAGATCTTTCTAAATCAACACGATGAAGAAGCGTGGTCCGCGACGCTGGCCACGCTCTTGCGATCGATCCATGAAGTCGATCGCAACGCCACGCAAATTTGGTTTGCTTTCTATCCGTTGTCGTTATTCCGTGCGCTACAGCAATCAGACGACCGAGAAAAGCTGGCGCAGCAATTGCTCTTGCAGGGCGATTATGAATTGAAGGATCAGATCGACACTTCTCACGCTTTTCTTTATGGTCATCGCTTCTGGCCGCCGGTTAAGAAAGCAATCGAGCAGTACGCCGATTCATTTGATGAAACTCCTGGTGAGTCGCTGGCCGATGAGATTCTAACGGTCGCGCGGCGGGTCGCCGGCGAATTAAAGAAAGACGACTCATTACTTATCGGCATCACGACGATTGCCTTCATGACGATCCAGCAAACAGGTCTCACCGAGTTCAAAGCAGCGCCGGGAACTGTCACGATCGATCACAGGTTCGCGAAGAAATCGCCCGAGCAAATTTTGCGCGAACGCGCCCGGGATGACAGTCAGGGTTTGCTTGGCTTTCTGAAAACAGTCGACAAGCAATGGACGGTCACCTGGGACGAGAATGATCGCCGGGCGAAATACAGATTGCGTGACGGTCAGGACCTGGCTTGGGGGGCCGCGAGCGATCAGACGCGCGACTGGCGAGCGATCGATCCGCGTCGCATCGAAGGACCGATCCCAGTCGAATGTCGCTCGGCCTCGTGCGGCACGTGTTGGGTGGGCGTGCTCGGCGGCGCCGAAAAACTCGCTGACGTGGGCGCGCGCGAAGGAAAAAAGATCAAGGAGTTCGGCTATATCGATACGGCTGAACCAAAGCCTTTGATTCGTCTCGCCTGCCAGGCGAAATCACAAGGCGCAGTTTCAATTGTGATTCCGCCCTGGAACGGGCAGTTTGGAAAATATTTAGGTTCGTTGAAAGAAGACAACGAGCAGGCAATGAACACCGGTGCAAGAACTGGTGAGGACGCGAAACCGGAGTTGATTCAATAACTTATTCTGCTTCGTCCTCGAGAAGTGTGCCGTTCGAGTCTACTCCTGCTATCATCAAGCCAAGAAAAAATGGGCGAAGTTAAGGTCGAAGTCGAGTTAGAGAACACTCTCGATAGCGGGTTCGCGAGGCATGGCGCGCTCGAAATGGAGAAGGTTCGTCGCTTTAGAGCCCGGCTTTTGGTCGACAGCGGAGCGATTATGCTTGCTCTTCCCCAGGACTATGTGGAAGCACTGGGACTCGACGAATTAGGGAAAGCAGTAGTCACGTATGCGGACGAGAGGAAAGAAGAACGCCCGGTCGCTGGGCCTGTCACTGTACGTGTTGGAAATCGGTTCGCCACGGTAAATTGCGTCGTACTGCCCCCAAATGCCGAACCGCTTCTTGGGCAAATAGTACTTGAAATGACAGACTTGCTGGTCGATTGTCGTGATCAAAAACTTATCCCTCGCCCGGAATCGCCATTCCTTCCTGAACTTAAACTGAAGTGAAAAAGACTGCGGCATACTCGCCGTTGCTCCTGGTTCTCGGCGCCGCGATTCTCTGGAGCACCGGCGGATTATTCATCAAAGCGACCCACCTTTCCGCGATCGAGCTGTCGTTCGGGCGCTCTTTGCTCGCTGCTATCACAATCGCGATCGTCACCAGGCGCGAAGGATTCGGACTCAACCGCATCAGCGCAATCACCTCGATTCTTTACGCGGCGCTGCTCATCCTGTTCGTGCTCGCCACCAAACTGACGACCGCCGCCAACGCGATCTTTCTCCAATACACCGCGCCGGTTTACGTGTTGATTCTCGAACCGCTGTTCTACAAAGAGAAGTTTCGCGGGCGTGATTTAATCACGGTTGCGGCGTGCGTCGGCGGAATGTCTTTGTTCTTTGTAGGCAAGCTGCGTCCGGAGGATATCAGCGGCAATCTGCTCGCGCTGGGTTCAGGAGTTTGCTTCGCGCTCTTCTTCTTGTTGCTGCGTCATTCGAAAGCGCGCGACGTGAATCGCGCCTCCTCAGCGATCTATGGCAACTTGATCGTGGTCCTGATTTGCGCGCCGGCGTTCTTTGGCGCGATCGAACGCGGAATCGGAGCGGGCGACTTAGCACGCATCGCCTATCTCGGCATCGTGCAAATTGGATTTGCTTACTTGCTGTTCACGCTGGCAATGGCGCGTGGCGTGCGCTCGCTCGATGCCGGAATCATCGGCTATATCGAGCCGGTGCTGAACCCAATCTGGGTTTTTCTTTTCATCGGCGAGCAGCCATCGAGCTGGGCCATCGTGGGCGGCGCGATCATTATTGCGTCTGTGGTGGCGCACATGCTGGCATCGGCGAAAAGTAAGAGCCCGCGGACGGCCGCGGTCGCGATTTCCCCTCACGAGTAATTTCCCTCAGATCGAGTCTATTCACGATCATTTGGTTTTACCGCATCCACTCTCTGCAATTGTCGTAATAAGCAGGTGAGCGATCAGGAAATCTCTTTTTGTATTTCCGGTAGCGTTCATGCCAGTACTCATAACGACGATCTGAAGAGCGCAGCTTCTTATGTGGAATCGCGCGCAGGTGATCCTCGATCTTGTGCATGTTTCTGGAATTGAAACGCCAGTCGTAATTGCCAAGATCGTAGAGGCTGGTGAGGCCATAACCCTTAATCCGACCTGTCATGTCGATGTAAGGATCAAAGTAGCTCCAAACCAACTGTCGCAAATTCGGAAATACAGGTTTCCGTCCATGCAAACCAATATCGCGCGAGCGTCCAATCGATCCCCATAATCCGTCTTTCTGAAATACGAAGACGACGTGATCGAGTAAATCCCACGATTCAATATCCAGCAGCAGCGGCGGATAGCCGTGTTGTTCCAGAACCACCGCCGCAGCCACCGACGCTTCCAAGCAGTGCGCTTGGTTTCTTTTTACGACTTCGCGAAATGAATGCATCGTCCCGCCGGTGCGTTCCCAATTGTACGGAAGTGAAGTTAGCCATCGCTGGACTTTGGCGGGGGTGCGCAGGCGCTGAATCACCTTCCATTCTTTCCTCGTAAATGCCTCTCGTGGCGGCGGCCCATTCATGTGAAGAGCAATAGCAGAAGCCGAAAGTTTTGTCAGGTCAGCGACGGTGTCAGAAGCCCGCCGTCAGCGAGGGCTAATCGCGACAAACTCAATCAGGTACGTTACTCTCGCTGATGAGTAGCAACCACAAAAGCCCTTCCTTCCGGTCGGGCTACTGGCCCGATTTGTTGCTGCACATGCTTTTCGTTCAGCCCTCCCTCACGGTCGGGCCTCTGACCCCGGGCCAGCGACTTGCTTCTACTATCCCTCTGATGTCAGACTTGGATTCAACAAATATTGATTTCAAAAACCGCAATTCATAATCACGAATTGGAGCACCTAATGAGTTCTCCTGGCGCACAGAAGACGATTGGAAGGGACCCTGCAATTCCGCTGAGCAAGAACGTTCACCTTCTCAATTGGGTCGAGAAGATGGCGAATTTGACGAAGCCCGATGCTATTCACTGGGTCGACGGCTCAGCCGAAGAAGACGAAGCGCTCAAAGCCGAGATGGTCGAAAGCGGTACCTTCATCAAACTAAACGAAGATCTCTGGCCCGGTTGCTATTACGCGCGTTCAGACGCGAGCGATGTTGCGCGCGTGGAAGATCGCACCTTCATCTGCTCGCTCTCAAAGGACGCCGCCGGCCCGACTAACAATTGGGAAGAGCCGTTCGCAATGCGCCGAAAACTGAAAGAGCTTTTCGATGGTTCTATGCGCGGCCGCACGATGTACGTGCTGCCGTTCAGCATGGGGCCAGTCGGCTCGCCCATGTCGCAGATCGGCGTGCAGCTCACTGATTCGCCTTACGTCGTCGTCAACATGCGCATCATGGCCCGCATTGGCCTCCCGGTTTACGCAGAGATCGACAAAGACTATAAGCGCGTCGTGCCCTGCATGCACTCGGTGGGTGCGCCGCTCGCTCCCGATCAGAATGATGTGCCGTGGCCGTGCAACAAAGAAAAGTACATCGTGCATTTCCCCGAGACGCGCGAAATCTGGTCCTACGGTTCCGGATATGGCGGGAACGCCTTGCTCGGCAAAAAATGTTTCGCGCTGCGGATCGCTTCCAACATCGCCCGCGATGAAGGCTGGATGGCGGAGCACATGCTGATCGTCGGCGTCGAGAATCCGCAAGGCGAGAAGACCTACGTTACCGCTGCGTTTCCGAGTGCCTGCGGCAAAACAAATTTCGCGATGCTGATTCCACCGGCAGGATTCGAAGGCTGGAAAGTCTGGACCGTCGGAGATGACATCGCCTGGATCAAGCCGGACGCAAACGGGCGCTTGCATGCGATCAATCCCGAGGCCGGATTTTTCGGCGTGGCGCCGGGCACTTCGGTCAAGACCAATCCCAATGCCATGGCGACGCTCGCAACTAACTCGATCTTCACGAACGTGGCGGTTACGCCTGAAGGCGGCGTCTGGTGGGAAGGAATGACCGATGAGCCGCCGGCCGAATGTATCGACTGGCAAGGTAACCGCTGGACACCGGAGATTGCGAAAGAGAGTGGCGCCAAAGCCGCGCATCCGAATGCTCGCTTTACGGCCCCGGCTGCACAATGTCCGACGATCGATCCTGATTGGGAGAATCCCGACGGCGTGCCCATCAGCGCGATCATTTTTGGCGGACGTCGAGCCACGACGATGCCGCTCGTATATCAAGCATTCAACTGGAGCGCCGGTGTCTATGTCGGGGCGACGATGGGTTCAGAGATGACCGCCGCGGCCGCGGGCACGATCGGCAAGGTGCGTCGCGATCCGATGGCGATGCTGCCGTTCTGCGGTTATCACATGGGTGATTATTTCCGCCACTGGATCCAAATGCAGCGGTCGCTCAGCGAAACGCCGCGCATCTTTCACGTGAACTGGTTCCGTAAAGACGGCGAAGGGAAGTTCATGTGGCCCGGATTCAGCGAAAACATGCGCGTGCTGAAATGGGTTGTCGATCGCGCTCATGGCCGCGCGCTCGCCAAAGAGACTCCGATAGGCTGGATGCCGCACTATGAAGACATCGAGTGGAAAGGGCTCGAATTTCCGAAAGAGAAATTTGAGGAGTTGCAGGAATTCGATAGAAGCACCTGGCGCGAGGAAGTGCTGGGCCACGAAGAGCTCTTTCTTACCTTACACGACCGCCTGCCGCCGGAAACGATCTACGAGCGTGAATTGCTTATTTGCCGGCTGTAAATGCTCACACCGGCGCGCTTCGCTTAATTAATCCAGGGCGATGATCTAAAAGCAAGACCACATTGACTGATCAAAAACCACCTCGTCCCTACTCTGCAACATTCTCGCAAGGCTGCCTTCGGGCAGCGTCTGGTCAGCGCCAGATCATCAAATATCAGAATGAAAGGGGGGGAACAAGAAATGATTTCTATAAAGACAAAACTCGTCGCGTTGTTGGGCATGATTCTATTGACGACTTCGCTTGCTTATTCCGATCCAACCTCTTACGGCGCCGGGGATCGCCAACTTGAACAGAAGATTCGGAAGGAATTAGTGAAGCTGCCTTACTATGGCGTGTTCGACAACCTGGCCTTCAATGTGAACGGCGGCACGGTGACCTTGTATGGACAAGTCGTGCGCCCGACCACCAAGTCCGACGCTGAGTATCGAGTCGCCCATCTGGCCGGCGTGACTCGTGTGATTAACCGCATCGAGGTTCTGCCGTTGTCGTCGTTCGATGATTCTTTGCGACAACGAACGTATCGCGCAGTATTCAGCCAGGGCGGACTTTACCGTTATGCGCTGGGCACTAACCCGTCGATACACATCATCGTCGATCGCGGACATGTAACACTGGAAGGCGTGGTTGCGAATCGGAGCGACGCGCAGCGCGCTTATATTGCCGCCAGGACTGTGCCGGGATCTTTCTCGGTCACGAACCATCTTCGAATTGAAGAGGCAGGGCGGGCGAGACTTGGTTAGCAACTGCCGTGGTTGATTAATAGTTGATTATTGAGCGCGCTTGCTCCACCAAAAAAAGAGCCAGACGAGAATGCGTCTCGTCTGGCTCTGGTGTTATCAGCACAGCGTTCGAAGGCGATGTTGAATCAGCGTTCGAGCTTCTGCATCATGATCGTAATGGTGGGCGAATCTCCCGCCGTGCGACTGTACGATACCCAGTAGCCTGCCTTCGGATAGCGAACCATCTTAAACATCGAACCGTCAGGTTTGCCTTCGATGTCAGCGCCCAGCACTTCCTTTGGCGAAGGGATACCGTTGGCGCCGCTCATGAAATCGACCGAAATAGCTGCCACCGAGCCTTTCTTGTCATACATCACCTGTACGGCTTGCGTGTCGTTGAAAACATAAAAATCCTGTTCGTTACTTTTTTCGCGCGGGTTACCAAGCTTCTTGCGCGCTTCCTCGGAAGTCATGCCAATGCGCACGCCTCTGAAGTCACTAAATGAAGGCTGAGCTTGATCGCCGCCACTGTCGGATGCCGTTCCTCTTGACTTCTGCGCATGCAAACCTATCGGCGTCAAAAGCACGAAAAGAATCACCCAAATGATTAGCATTGTTTGTTGGCTCAACTTGCTTGAGACCGTTCGGATGACACTAAACATCAACTGTCCTCCTCGGTTTACCACGTTAGAAACAACGCAGCGGAAGGTGAATTCCGAACTACCGGTGAACGACGAATATTTTCGCTTTCGGACGCTTCCTCCGGTATCGGTGCGAACACGATAATCAAGCTCGATTCACAAGTCAATAGCTGCCGCGAGGCTATCACAAGGTGAAATCGGGGTCGGATCGATGACCTCGAGCTGGCGCGGGAACGAGAACCGGATGGACGGCTGGGTCGTGCTGTGCTATTTTCAACTCGTTTGAGCGCCAGCTTTTAACCAGACCGACGAGCCGCGGCCCGGCACTGAGCAAAAAGCGCAGTGAAAAGCTGGAGTTATTAGACTTTTATTCACATTTCGCGTTGTAAGAGTCGTTCCGGGTCAACTTCCAGACAGGATTCTTCACAGGACTTGCCGGATTGAGCAAAGACGTCGAACATCCAGACGCAGTCGTCGATCTCGCGCGTGCCCGCGTACGGCTCAGCTCGCGCGCCGCGAAAACATCCTCGCCCACGGCGGTTCGCGAGTTAGAGGCGGTGCGAGGATTGATCGATCAAGGTTTAACTATAGAAGCGCGATCGCGCCTCACTTCGCTGCTGGCAAGAGTGCGAAACGATCCGGCGCTACTGGCTCAGGCCCGCTGCGCGCTTTCGACGGCGCTGGAGATGCAGGGACACTATCGTGAGTCGCTCGAAGCCGTCGCGATGTATGAAGCGCCGGAAGCGCGGGCCAAACTCGATTCATCGCTGATCGCCAAACTGCGCGTGCAGATCGCGCTGGCCTATAACTACAACGGAGATCATCCCAAGGCAATTGCGCTGTTAAAGGCCGCGCTCCGCGACTTGCCCGAAGAAGGCGCGGACGCTGAAGTTGGCGATGCTTGCACGGCGCTGGCGCGAGTTTATCGTCGCATCAGTGAATATCCGATCGCGCGCGATTATTCTCGGCGGGCGCTGGAAAGTTATCGCCAAACGGGTGATTGGCGCGGCCTGGCTGAAGCTTACTTTGGCGTTGGCATGGCCGATGTTCAGGAAGGCCAATATGAGGCGTGTCTGGAGAATTTCGAACAAGCGGGAAAACTTGTCGGCGATCATCCGGCCAGCTATCTCCTGGGAAGAATCTATATCAACATGGCCGGCGCGTGCTGGTTTCTAAAGCGGCCACAGGACGGAATCAACTATCTGGAAAAGGCAGTCACCTATTACGAACGAACCGATCACAAACGAAACGCAGCCGACGGTTACAACAACCTCGGGATCAACCTTACTTTAATCGGCCAATGGGATCGCGCGCAGCAAGCCCTGGAGCGGGCGCTGGAATTAGCGACCGAAGTCGACGAACGCTACGCGCAGATTCCGATGATCCTCGATTCGCTCGGGGACCTTCGCATGATGCGTGGCGATCTGGACGAAGCCAAGACTTATCTTGATCGGGCGGTAGCGCTGGCCATTGAGAATGGGAATAAGTGGTACGAGGGGCAGGCGCTGCGCACCCTTGGTCGATGCTATCTCGTCATGGACCAGGGTAAACAAGCTTTGGAAACGGCGAAAAAAGAATTGGAGCTGGCCGAAAAAATCGGCGATCGACAAGCGATCTGCGAATCTCGTTTACTGCTGGCCGAAGCCCACCTCAAATGCGGCGACCCAGACTCGTGCAATTCAAATCTACAGGGATTGGCTGAGCTCATTACCGATTCACCGGCGGATTTATTAATGGCAGGCGAAGCGCAGCGAGTGCACGGGCTGGTGGAGATGAGCAGGTCCGACGTCGATCTTGCCGCACAGCATTTCGGTCGCAGCGTTTCTATTTTCGATCTGCTTGGTGACGCCTATCGGGCGGCCCGCGCTCATTACGAGCTCGGCCGCGCTTACACCGGTTCCCAGCCGGAGCGGGCCGCGGAACATCTCACCCGCGCGGCGAACACTTTCCGAGAACTCGGAGCACATCTCGATCTCGAACGCGCCGAACAGGGGCTCCACTCATTGGAGCACGCCAGTCCGGCGCGGCGTCATGAAAGTTCGGCTCTGTCGCAGCTTCTGACTTTGCGTCTGGCCGAGGCCGTTGCGTCGCGAGCATTATTACTTCGGGAATTGGCGGCGGTCCTCCGCCAGGAAACCAACGCTCAGCGTCTGATCATTCTCGAGCCCGACGAAGACGAACACCAACACGTCGTCGTCGCTCATGGTTGCAATAATAAGGAAGCAGGATTATTAGCGGAAGAATTCGCGTTGCTCGAAGGCGACGCTGATCAGGCACGATTCGCCAGGAAACACGACGCCGCCATCATTACACTGCGATCAAGTAACGCGCTGCCAGCGACGCTCTTGATTTCACCCAAAGATCGCGCTCAGCTTCCGGGCGGACTCGCGCTCGAGCCGTTATTGCGCGTAGTCGAGTTAGGTATGGATGTCTGCGCCCTTCGGGCTCGAACGTACACAACTCAAGGGGCTGAAGACGAGAATGGCTTAAGTGGCACCAGCCTAATGCCTGGGTTCATTCATTCCAGTCCGGCGATGACCCGCCTGGTTGAAGAGGTGCACAAAATCCGTTCGTCAGATGTGACTGTGCTGGTTACCGGAGAATCGGGAACCGGTAAGGAGCTAGTGGCGCGCGCAATTCATGCCCTCTCCTCGCGGCGGCAAAAGATCTTTGTGCCGTTCAACTGTACGGCGGTGCCTAAAGAGCTTTCCGAAGGTTATCTGTTCGGTTACCGCCGCGGAGCTTTCACGGGCGCCGTCAAAGATTCCGACGGCGTGATTCGCACAGCCGCGGGCGGCACCCTCTTCCTGGATGAAATTGGCGATTTGCCGCTTGACGTACAACCGAAGCTCCTGCGTTTCTTACAGGAAGGAGAGATACAACCATTAGGTGAGCAGCGCCCGGTGAAGGTTGACGTTCGTATCATTGCTGCAACCAACAGCGATCTGGAAGAGATGGTTGCCCAAAGCCGCTTTCGCGAGGACCTCTATTATCGTCTGAACGTGATTCGATTGCGCGTACCTCCGCTGCGCGAACGTCGATCTGAGATTCCCACTATTGTGAACTATTACATTAACCATTACTCGGCAAAGTTTGGACGCCGCGATATTCAAATTACCCCGCAGGCGGTTGATCTTCTGATGGTTGCCGATTGGCCCGGTAACGTGCGCCAACTCTGCAACGAAGTGCAGCGCGTTGTGGCGCGCGCCGAGGATGGAACGCTGATTACGCCTGAGCACCTCTCACCTGAGTTGCGCCGCATGAACGTCGTGACGGCGCCCGCTACCGTAACCACGATCGGCGCCAATGCCGGTGGATCGTCGGTTACCGTCCCTCAAAATGCGACCCTCTCTGAGGCGCTCGAAGAAGTTGAACGTAGAATGATTGCCGAAGCCTTGCGAAAACACGGCGGGAACATCTCGAGAGCGGCCCGAGAGCTTGGCCTTACCCGGCGGGGTCTCTATCTCAAGTTGGATCGATACGAGATGAGTGCGAGCGCGTGAGGCACAACTCTTAGAGGAATCACTTCATTTAGTCCCTTGCCTGAAAATCTTTGCTAAGAAACGAGCGGCGTAGTGTCTCTAAAACCATGAGTTCGAGAAGGTTTGGCTTTAGAGACACTACACCAGGTTTGTTGCCATGTATTAGTCACCGAGAACTACACCTTTATTCATTTTCGTTTCTCCTTTCATTTTGACTTAATCTCCCGCTTGTTCGTTTGAAGTTATGGTTGATGCCGATTGTAATTAGTCACCAAGAACGACGCCTTTATTCATTTTTGTTTCTCCTCTCTTTCCCTGGGGGAATCATTTTGCATTGCTCTTATGTATTGGCGGTTGAAGATTATTTGTTAGTCACCGATAACGACACCGCGAAGAATTGGGTTAATCATTTCTTTTCTCCTTTCTACTTCCTTCTATCGCTCCCTCTGATGTTCGACTGTTAGTGCAACGAACGTGCCGCGAGATTCAGAAACATCTCTCTGCTTACTTACTCTCTGAGTATGAACAAGTTAACGTGAGCGAGAGCGGATCGAAGGACGTGCAGCAGACCAATTCCCAAGTGACTACGAAGTATCCAAGCTCGCCCATAAATCGACGTAACCAGATAAGCGTCACTACTTTAGCTGGAAATGGAAATCCTCTATACAGTGGATACTGAGTAACCGCACGCCCGCACGCCCGCACGCCCGGGCTTTGCCCTAAAACCCCTTGTTTGACTCAAAAGGTCAGGGGGTTATGGGTCAACGGGTTGGGTTTTGGGTCAATTGCTCTCGGTGGGCTGCTATTTCTGTTTTTGTTGGTAGAACCGAATCTTGTTCTTGGTCAAGAAGTCGATAATAAACTCGCCGGGCCTTGCCAACGCCAATCCGCTGCTTTCTCCTATGCCTGTTTCGATCAGGATTCCGATAACCTTACCGTCAGAAACATAAAGAGGGCTTCCGCTAGCTCCGTGCCATGCAGTTTTGTCAATAACGATCTTCTTGTCTGTCTCGATATAGGTAGCAAGGTTGCCTTTAGATGTTACTGGCCGCAAGAGTTGCAGCGGAAAGCCGGTAAATGCGATGGCCGTTCCATCTTTAAGATTCAACGCAGTCCCCAACGTCACAAAGGCCAACTGTCTTTTTACATTCTCAGCAGTGAACGGATTATCCTTGGGTTTGCAAACGGCGATATCCGCAGTTTCGTCTTTGATGCACTCGTCAAAGAGAAACCAATGAACGCCCTTACTGATGGTCTGCCATCCCCCCACGGGCATATAGATCGCAGGAAAGCATTGCACTTGAGAGGTGTCACGCTTTTCCAAGGCGCTCACCACGTGAGCGGCTGTCAGGAAATAACCTTCTTCGTTAATGAAGAACGCGCTCCCAAGGATGCGGCTTACATGAAAAGTATCTTCTTTAGCCAAGGCACCACACACAACCGGGACAGCAGCGGATTTGATCCGCTCTATTGTTTCGACCGACACAGGTTTGTCTTGACCAAACGCATGGTTGGCACAGATCAAAGTATGGAAGGTTGTCAAGAGTACAAAAGCCCATTTCCGCATTCTGGAACCTCCGTTATTGAAGAAAGTGAGTTGCACAAGTTATCAAACAAAATAACTACTCAGCCCAAAAAGTCGGTTCGACACCAAGTTCATAGATTGACTGAATAACACAGCACAAGTTATGCGCCAACACTTTGCACAAGGCTTCGTTTATCGCCGCTGTCTTGGTTTTGCTTCGCAGGCCGGAACCGAACTTAGTCTTGATCATCGAAAAGGTTGTTTCGACGTTTGAACGCTTGTGATAGGACTCCATGAAGCGATCCTGATTGAAAGAATAGAAATGAAAAAGTTGCTTCCAAAGCGTCGTGTGGGTCTTGTTCGCCACGCTATTCATGGTGAAGCTTCGGGGGGCGCTTCGGCGCTCGCCGTCTTCCCCACTTTTTCATTGCGCCCCGACACGCGCGGTGATATAAAACTGTTCTGCTCGCCCTCTTGCTCCCATGATTTAGTTTGTCTTCGAAATAGACGGCGAGTGCGTTAGAAAATCCGGGGAGGAAAAATGGAAAAGCGGCGTCTCTCACTCGCCGAGGAAAAGAAGGCTTGGCTCGGCTGTCTCATAATCATCGGCGTCATAGTAGCTTTGATTATCCTAATAATTATGGGCTGGCTCTGATAAAGACGTAGCGGGTCAGTTTGATGTCCGACGAGCTTTAGCTTGTCGAATTTTGGCGACAAACTGAAGTTTGCCGGACATTTTCATTTCCTCTGATAGGATCGCATCAATTAAATACTCAAGTCGGGACGCCCTTTGACCTGAGACCGACTTCCCGCCTTTTTTCCTTAGGCACTTTTTGTGCACCGGGATAACCCATGATGTCCCGCCATCTTTCTTGAGCAACTATGCAAAGCCCAAAGGTTGACAGGCATAGTCTTAGTTTACACAGTTCTCAGTTTCAAGGCTGCGGGTCCATTACTTATTTCCCACCTTGAAAATGAACGCGAGCAACTTCGACATCACTCCTGACGCTTGAAAACTGCGAATCCCGGGAGAGAGCAGTTGAAAGAAAAGGCGCAAGGGCGGCCTGCCCGTGACGCACGAGCAAGTTGCGTGGGCCACATCTAACCGACCCGCTATCAAAGAGACGATCATGTTGACATCTGTTGAGGCTTGTATTAATTAGAACATGCGAGCACACTGACAATTGCTCCGGGTCTTCTTACCAAAGTGGTGGACATACCTCTCAAAAAATCTTCCCGACGCACCCGACGAATGCACATCATCGTCTACAGCGTCATCGGACTCTTTGCGGTCTCGATTATTACCCTGGGTGTTTCGCGACTAAGACCTGCGGCGCCAAGTCTGGAGCGCTCTACAGCCCTGATAGAAACTGTAAAGCGGGGCCCGATGCTTCGAGACGTACATGGCACGGGTACGCTGGTCGCTGAAGACATCCGGGTTATCGCGGCGGCTACCGCCGGCAGGGTCGAACGCGTTTTGATTCATCCCGGAACTCCCGTGAATCCCGGGACCGCTCTGGTCGAGTTAAGCAATCCCGAACTTCAACAGTCCGCCGTCGACGCGGAATACCAATTAAGGGCCGCAGAGGCCGAACAAAAAAATCTCAAAGTCCGTCTCGAGAGCGAGCGCATGACGCAACAGGCAGCCACGGCGACGGTGCACGCTGAGTATCAGCAAGCCAAGCTGCAAATGGACGCAGACGAAGCCCTGGCTAAGGATGGTTTGCTTCCGCCACTCAGTTTGAAGCTGTCGAAGGTGAGAACTGAGGACCTCGCCAATCGTTATCAGATCGAGCAGAAACGTCTGGAGGTTACCAGTCGATCTGCTGAAGCCCAGATATCTGCACAACAGGCGCGAGTCTCGCAACTGCAGGCGCTGCTTAAACTAAAAAAAGAACAGGTCGCGAACCTTCGCGTATTGGCCGGAACCAGCGGCGTGCTGCAACAGATGACCGCGGAAGAAGGTCAGCAGGTTGCTCCGGGAACGAATCTCGCCCGGGTGGTCGAGCCGCAACACCTCAAGGCGGAACTCAAGATCGCGGAGACGCAGGTCAAGGACGTTCACATCGGACAAAGAGCTGAAGTTGACACCAGAAACGGAATCATTCCCGGACACGTCGCACGCATGGATCCCGCGGCACAGCAGGGAACCTTTACTGTTGACGTCGCGTTGGACGGAGAACTTCCCGCCGGCGCGCGCCCCGACCTAACCGTCGACGGCACCATCGAGTTGGAGCGCCTGGATGATGTGATCTACATGAACCGCCCAGCTTTTGGTCAATCGCAGAGCACTATTAAGATGTTCAAGCTCGACGAGGGTGGCCAGAGCGCCGTGCGCGTTCAAGTGAAACTGGGCCGCAATTCAGTTACCTCGGTGGAGATCCTCGAAGGTTTGCAGCCCGGGGACCAGGTGATTCTGTCTGACACTTCCACGCTGGATTCGTTTGAGCGGATCCGGTTGAATTAAGAAGCAGCCGGGTCTACCCATTCGATAAAGCCTTCAACCTGGAACGGGAGAATATTATGAGCACATCCGGCTCACCATTGATTCGTCTGGAAAACGTGACGAAAGTTTTTTACACCGACGAAGTCGAAACACACGCCCTGTCTTCGGTCGGGTTCGAGATTCATAACGGCGAATATGTTTCAATTGCTGGTCCTTCGGGCTGCGGCAAGTCAACTTTGCTGTCAATTCTGGGCTTGCTGGATACACCGAGCGAGGGCAGCTATTGGCTCAACGGCGAATCGGTAGCGAATCTGCCGCTGGCTGAACGCGCGCGCATACGCAATCGGCAGGTCGGATTCATCTTTCAGAGCTTCAACCTGGTCGGTGACTTAACAGTCTACGAGAATGTCGAACTTCCCTTGACTTATCGCGGCCTGGATCGATCTGAACGCAAAACTCGGGTTGTCAACGCGCTTGAGAAAGTTGGCATGGCGCATCGAGCAAAGCACCTTCCTACCCAATTGTCGGGCGGGCAACAGCAGCGCGTCGCCGTCGCGAGAGCTATCGCCGGCGAACCTTCGATTCTGCTCGCCGACGAACCGACGGGCAATCTCGATTCGACTAATGGTGAAGCAGTGATGAAACTTTTGAGCGACCTTCATCAGGCAGGATCGACGATCTGCATGGTCACGCACGATCAGCGTTACGCAGGCCATGCGGGTAAAGAGATACATCTGTTTGACGGACGAGTAGTCGAAAAGCCTTGATGCGAATATCGCGCTGCTCGCCAGTCAAAAGCTTTACCAAAACGATCAATGGCCCTGTTTCAATCACTAAAACACCGTTCGTTCGCTTGGCTGTGGAGCGGTCAGGCGCTTTCGCGGCTGGGAGATAATGTTTATCGCGTTGCCCTGGCCTGGTGGGTTTTAGAGAAGACTGGTTCGGCCACAATTATGGGCAAGGTCTTCATTTTGTCGTACACGCCCATGTTGGCGTTCGCGCTAATTGGCGGCGTAACGGTCGATCGATTTTCCAGAATGCAGGTTATGTTCGTAGCTGATCTGCTGCGGTTCTTTGTACTGATCGGCATCGCGATTCTTGGGTTCGCGCACCTCCTCGAACTTTGGCACGTCTATATCACCAGCATCATTCTCGGAACGGTCGAGGCATTTTTCCAACCTGCGTACACGGCCGTTCTGCCGGATGTTATTCCGCGTGAATCGCTGGTGAGCGCCAACTCGCTTACGAGTTTGAGTAAACAAGTTGCCAAGGTCATCGGTCCTGCTCTCAGCGGAGTGGTGGTAAAACTGGGGAGCACTTCAACGGCCTTCGCGATAAACGCGGCTTCATTTCTGATTTCGGCTGCATGTCTCTTGCCGATTCTTAGATTGACTGGCGCGGCCGTTCGCTCACTGGAACATTCCAGTATTTTTCGTGATCTTCAAGACGGCCTCAAAGCTGTTATCAGATCGCCGTGGTTGTGGATCACGATTGCCGTCGCTTCTCTCTTGAACGTCACTCAGGGCGGCCCTTATCTTGTTGGGCTGCCATTTCTCATAAAGGATCAACTGCACGCGGATGCCGGCTCGTTGGGTTTGGTATATTCGATGTTCGCGGTCGGTTCGGTCGTGGCCACCCTGGGCGTCAGCCGTTTTACGATCATGCGACGAAGAGGACTTGTCGCTTATTGCGCGTTGATAATCAGCGGCTTTATGACGCTTGGATTTGGACTGTCCGTTCCTCTGACCGGAATATTTTTCTTTTCACTTGCGCTCGGCGCCTCGATTTCGGTGTTCACTTTGATATGGATAAACCTCTTACAGGATTTGGTTCCGCGCGAACTCCTCGGACGAGTGGTGAGCATCGATAATCTTGGTTCCTATGCATTCCTGCCGTTGAGTTACGGCATTACGGGTTGGGCGACGGATCGATTCGGGGCCTCGATGGTTTTCATAATCGGCGGAGCGGCGACGGCAGCCCTGCCCGCGTTGGGCCTGGCTCACCGCGCGGTTCGACGTTTGGACTGATCGAAAGTTGGAATGCCGATCGAGTAAAGCTGGATCGGTTATGGCGCACTGAAGTAATCTCTGGAGACCGATGGAATTTCTTTGGCAAGACATACGTTACGGAAGCCGGATGTTGCTTAAGAGTCCGGGCTTCACTCTGGTCGCGGTGCTTACCCTGGCCCTGGGAATCGGCGCCAACACCGCAATTTTCAGTGTGGTAAATTTTGTTCTGCTGCGCCCGTTGCCGTATGCGAATCCGGATCAGCTGGTAATGATCTGGGAACGAAATCTGAAGCGCGGTTGGACTGAATCACCGACCTCGTCAGGTAACTTTGTCGACTTCAGAACTTCGGCGAGAACACTGGAAGTCGCTGGTTTTACCGACACTGAAGCCAACTTTAATCTTACCGGCGGAGATCAACCTGAAAGAGTTGCGGGCCTGCGCGTGTCGGCAAATCTTTTTCAGATGCTGGGAGTCAATCCCGTTCGCGGTCGGTACTTTCTTCCCCAGGAAGATCAACCGGGTGCAGGCCATGTTCTAATCCTGGGTTACGGCTTGTGGCAGCGCACTTTCGGCGCTAACCCGAATCTGGTAAATCAACCCATTCAACTGAATAGCCAGAGCTATACCGTTATTGGAATTATGCCTCCCGATTTCAAGTTCCCGCCGGCATTTTCCGCCATGGTCGGCTCTTCAGAAGAATCGGTTACTAATGCGGATCTGTGGGTGCCACTGACTACAGACGATATTCCCCTCGTGCGCGACAGGCGAGATGTGAAGATGATTGGGCGACTCAAGCCGGGCATCACAGTAACTCAGGCTCAGGCTGACATCAATGCGATCGCAAGTCGCCTGGACAAAGAATACCCGGACGTTAATGGTGGACTTGAATCGCACGTGATTCCGTTGCGCGAGCAGGTTACGGGTGACATCCGTTTGGCCCTCTTTGTGCTGATGGCGGCAGTCGGGCTGGTGCTGCTTATCGCCTGTGCCAACGTTGCGAACTTGCTGCTGGCAAAAGCTACCAGCCGGCAGAAAGAGATTGCCATCCGCACCGCGCTCGGCGCCAATCGACTCCGCATACTGCGCCAGTTACTGACTGAGAGTTTGTTGCTCGGTTTGTTTGGCGGCCTTCTGGGTTTGCTGTTTGCGCTGGCCGGCGCCAAGAGCCTGATCGCTTTCGTTACCGTCAACATTCCCAAGCTGAAAGATTTTAGCTTCGACGCGAAGGTGCTTCTCTTTACTTTGCTGATAGCGCTTCTGACGTCGCTGATTTTTGGTTTGGCGCCGGCGATCGACGCTTCGAAGCCGAATCTGAATGAAGCTTTGAAAGAAGGCGGCCGCGGTTCGGGAGGCGGCTCAAGCCGCAACCGGCTCCGTAATTTCTTAGTGATTGCGGAAGTCGCGCTCGCCGTCGTCCTGGTGACAGCATCAGGCTTGATGTTCCGAAGTTTCATGCGCCTGCAAAGCGTGAATCCCGGATTCAATCCTCAGAATTTAGTAACTCTGGAAGTCGAACTTCCGGACGCGAAGTATCACGCCGATCAGCAGCGCCAAACTTTTCAACAACAACTCTTGCAGCGTGTGACGACAATTCCCGGAGTTCAGTCCGCCGGCACCGTGGATAACGTGCCCTTCGGAGTAAACGCGTTCAATACGAGTTTCATGATCGAGGGACGCCCAATCCCTGCGGTTACGGAAAGACCGCGCGCGTTTTATCGCGTAATTAGCCCAAACTATTTTCTCGCGATGGGCATTCCGTTTCATCGCGGTAACCAGTTCACGGATCGAGACACCGCCGAGGTACCGGGCGTGGCGATCATTAACGAAACCGCAGCGCGGAAATATTGGCCCGGTGAAGATCCGATCGGAAAGAAAATTAAACGTGGCCGGCCGGAGTCCAAAAATCCCTGGCTCACAATCGTGGGCATCACCGGCTCTGCCAGTCAGCTTTCGTTACGCGAAGAATCTCAGCCTGAAATCTATGTTCCCTATCTTCAAAACACGACCCGCAACTTCACTCTGGTCGTGAGGACTGCCTCTGATCCGAGAAACCTCGCGGGCGTTATTCGCAAAGAGGTCTGGGCCGCTGACAAGGACCTTCCGGTGTCAAGCATGAAGCTGATGGAGGAATTGATTTCCAATTCAACGGCGCAGCCTCGCTTTTATGTGATCCTCCTGACCGTTTTCGCCGCGCTCGCCTTGATTCTGGCAGCGGTCGGCGTTTACGGAGTTATGGCTTACTCGGTGACCTTGCGCACGCGTGACATCGGAATCCGCATGGCGCTCGGCGCCCGGCCAATGGACATTTTCAAACATGTGGTTGGACAGGCGCTGATACTGGCCCTGATTGGATTGGGAATTGGTTTGGTGCTGGCGATCGCGTCCACGCAAGCCATGTCCACTTTGCTTTTCGGCGTAAGCGCGGCCGATCCTTTGACGCTCGCCGGCACTGCGCTGATCCTGCTCGCCGTTGCGCTGTTGGCCAGTTATCTCCCCGCGCGCAAGGCTACTAAGGTCGATCCGATGGTCGCGCTCAGGTACGAATAAATTTTTGCTTCCCACTGTGTTTCCGAAACCTGCTCAGCTCAATCAGCGTGTAATTCTACCGGCATCGCTGCGCCGCGAGGGCCTGGTTGCGCGGCCTCGCAACGGGCGTGTATGCTTTTGAAAGGACGCAAACGCTTTGGCGTTAACATAAGATCGTGAACACCAGACTTAACCTGGCCAGTCGACCTTTCCGCAACCGCGCCTTGCCGTGGACGTTAACGACCGTCATTACGATCGCTTCTCTTCTGGCATTGGTTTTCATCCTGCGGGCCAGCTTTCAGACCAGCGCTCAGGCGCAAATCGTAGAAAGCGATGTCAAGAAAATGCAGGCGCAAGCTGATACCTTAAAGCGGAAAGCAGAAGAGGTGAAGAGTGCCCTGACGCCCGAGCAACAACGGACGCTCAAAGCTGCGCATGCGCTCATAGATCGCAAGCGTTTCTCATGGTCGCGTTTGTTTACCGATCTTGAGGCCGCCTTGCCTGGCGGCGTCCGGGTGGCGCGTATAGTCGTTAAGGACGTGGGCGCCCAGGGGGATCGCACGGTGGCGAACCTGGAGCTGACCGTAGTCAGTAAGAATCCGACGACCGTTACCGAGATGATTTCCCAAATGGAGAGTGAAGGGATCTTTCACGCTCAGTTAGTGTCTGAGAACCTACAGCGAGGCAGAGGCGAAACCGGCACCGAATACGAAATGACTGTGCTCTACGTGCCGGGTTATGGCGCCGCAATCGAACCATCCGAGCGATCCACTCGACCGGTTGACACTGCGACCAGTGATTCGAATCGAACCACGAGATGAGACAGGAGCAATCAATAGGAGATAGTGCAGTCGCCGGCCGCGGCCAGATACGCATTCGTTTCGATCAGTTGAAACGGTCGCGCCAGATAGCCATGATAGGCGTGCCTGAACTGATTGGACTTGGGTGCGCGATTCTGCTCGCGCTTATCACAGTTTTTCTTTATTTCTATCTGCTGGCGCCGGCGCGATCCCGCGTTCACTCGCTGGAGCTTGATCGCGAACGATTACAGGGTCAAGTGCGCGCCGCCGAAGTTAACGTCAGTGAGAACAGCACCACAAAGGAAACTGTCGATAAGATCAACGCAAGTCTGGAAGATTTTGAAAGCAACTGGCTGGTCGCGCCAAACAGCGGTCGCATGTCTCTGTACGCGGACTTGAATGATCTGATTCGCAGCAATGGCCTGCGTAACACTTCAGGTCCCAGCTTCGCGGCTCTCGAGCCGACGGGCAATAAAACGCCTCAACAAGTGTTAGCGAGCTCGGACAAACAGAGCACGGCGAAGTGGCAAAGCGTCTATCCCGGCATTGCAGTGAGCGTGACGGTAGAAGGTCCTTATCAGAACGTGCGTCACTTTGTGCGCCAGATCGAGACCAGTCGTCAGTTTCTGGTAATCAACGAGGTCGAACTTGAGAGTGTCAATCAGTCCGGCGCGCCTGCGGTTCCCCTGGCTGATGAGACACGCACGCCGGCGCGAATAAGCCGCACCGGTGGAAGCACGGTTAGCCGAGACGTGACGGCGAATCCTGCCGCGCCACTTCCGGCCGGCACGCGTGGGACTATGGTGAGCTTACGAGTTGATATGTCGACATATTTTCGGCGCCCGAACGTTGAGAGCAACGGAACGCGGTGATCGAGGCCCGTTAGCGAAACTAATGAGCAACCGAAGCGTTGAATAGTAGAGATGATTTAAAAGGTGTGATTTCTAACTGTGCAGCTTTTTGATCCAAACAATCCCAGCGAACGGAAGAAGGCACTCGCGGCGGCCGTCCTCGTGATCGTGGCCTTGGGCCTACTTGGGTATGTGTTTCTCGGTGGCAGTTCCCGGAAACCGCAACCGAACAGAAACACGACAGCGGCGCCGCAGCGACCTCAAACGGGCGACGCCGCCAGACAGGCGCCGCCTGAAATTGGTGACGAGGACATAAGCAATCTGAGACCAGTGCCTGCGAGTTGGACTGTGCCCTCGGCAGCAGAGCCCAACCGCAACATCTTTGCCTATTACGAACCAACGCCGACACCAGTGCCTGTCAAGCCAATTCCTACGCCAACGCCGCCACCGCCACCACCTTTGACGCTTTCGTCGTTGGCGCCTGCAAATGTTTATGCAGGGACAGCAAACTTCACCCTCGAGGCAATGGGTGACAAATTCACGCCCGCGGTGCGAATAGCGATTGATGGTCGCGATTTGCCTTCTCGCTTCATCAATGCGCAACAGATCGCTACCAACGTGTCAGCATCGTTGATCAGCACTCCGGGGGCGCGCCAGGTCATGGTGCGTTCAGCCGATGGCAAACTCTATTCGAACGTATTAACGCTGAACGTGATGCAGCCGCCCGTACCCAACTATAATTATGTCGGAATTATCGGGAAGCCGCGCGCGAATGACGTCGCAGTACTTTTAGACAAAGGCAGCAAAGAGTTGCTGAATGTGCAGAGAGGCGACGTGCTGGGCGGACGGTTTCGTGTCACGAGCATATCAGAGCGGGAATTAGTGCTGACTGATACAACTCTGAAGATCAAGCATACGCTAGCCTTCACAACTGAAGGCAATCCGGGAAGTCCATTTGCGAGGCCAACGCCCCGCGCGGTGGTCGATGACGAACCTTAGATGATCGGATTTCGGATTTGCGGGGTTGAAAAATGAGACAAGCGAAACGAGAAAATCCGGGACTTGCCGAGAGTTGCAATTTCAATCCGCAGTCCGTAGTCCGCAATCCCCAGTCTGGTTACACCCTGGTAGGCCTATTGGCTGTGATGACGTTGCTAGTCCTGTTTGCGGCGGCCGCCGCGCCCGGTGTGAAACAGCAATCACAGCGCGAGCGCGAGAAGGAAGCAATCTTTCGAGGTGAAGAAGTGGCCAATGCGATTCGCATCTATGTCGAATACCAAAGCAATGTTAAGCACGTGACCGGCTTCGCGGCCTTGCCCACTTCGATGGATCAATTACTCGAAGGCCTGCCGCGGGGAACTCAAAAGATTCAAATCCTGCGACCCGAAGCGGCGGTCGATCCACTCTCGCAGACCGGCGAATGGCGCCTGATCAGTCCCACCTCGCAGTCGTTTATTCAGTTTGCGCAGGCGGTCATCGAGTACGCAGGCGGCACAGCTCCAGTCACGCACGGCAGCGCAGTACTAAGAAGTCTCGTGCCCCAATTTAATGGACCCATTCTCAACACTGGTTCCACGAACACAGCTTCAGGCGGCGACGATGCTTCCGACAATACTAGCGGTCCATTCCTCGGTGTCGCCAGTCGTAGCAAGCGCAACTCTGTGATCATCTACTACGGAATCGATCGTCACGATCAATGGATCTTCACACCGATATTTCGATAACCGACCTTGCGCGCTCTGCAGTAAGGAGTGATTGCTGGATCGTGAGTCAAACACGAAAACGATCTGCGTTCATGGTTAGCGATCATAGCGTCTTTCATCTCGCGATCCCGACCGTTCACGCGCGCGCGACGACAAGGCGAGCGCAGATCGCGCGGAAAATATTTCACCTCAGAAGTAATAAAGTATTGACATCTGATCAATTTAAGTTTATATAGCAACATGTTGTGCGCTGTTTTCTCTAGACCACAAGAGCTACTTGAACACAGTATCTTGTGGTCATAACCTGAAAAGTAAAGAAGGAGCACGATATGGCAACTAAGAAGAAGGCTGCGAAGAAAAAAGCTGGCGGCAAAAAGAAGGCCGCGAAGAAGAGATAGCTCGTTCATCAAGGGGGCAACTCCAACAACCAACAACGGGCGCACATCAACCTTGGCCTCTGAGGCCACTTCAAAAAAGGAACGGCGAATGCTTAACAAGCGCGCCGTTCCTATTTTCTTGGGATAGGTCGCTTCACAACTCTTGATTGCGCTAAACGCAGAGGTTCTCGTATGCTCAGCGCATCGTAGACGAAGATCAATTTTTGAGGAGGAAGAGTCGTGCGGGAGTCTGATGAACGACCCTGGGGCCGATATGAGGTTCTGGAAGAGCGGCCCGGATTTAAAGTAAAAGTGCTCGAAGTGAAGCCAGGCGCGCGCCTGAGCCTTCAGCGGCACACCCGTCGCGAAGAACATTGGGTGGTCGTCAAAGGAACCGCGGACGTTGTTTGTGGGGAAAGAGAAATGAAACTGAATCAGGGACAGCACATTCATATTCCGCCCGAGACAAACCACAGACTCGGGAATAGTTCGGAGCACCTGCTGGCGCTCGTCGAGGTCCAACTCGGCGATTACCTGGGCGAGGATGACATCGTCCGGATTGCTGACGATTACCATCGTATCGAGTAGTGGCCGGAGTCCCAGGCTTTTCCTCTGCTGCTCGTCTTCCCTCAAACCACGGACCGTTGGTCACGCGACTTTCAAAGCAATGCCGTGGCCGTCGGCCGTTCTAAGATGATTACTGTTGCCTTGATTGAGCCTGAAATTCCGCAGAATACTGGCAACATCGCGCGTCTCTGCGCAGCGACGCGCACCCCGCTGCACATTGTGGGCGCCATCGGCTTCCGCCTCGATGATCGGTCAGTTCGTCGCGCCGGGCTTGATTACTGGCCTGAGGTCTCGCTTCATCGTCATCATGAATTAGTTGAGTTGCACCGGGCCTTGTCTGATGCGAGATTCCTTTACTTCTCAACAAAGTGCGAGAGAGCGTATTTCGAATGGAAGTTTTCCGCGAACGATTGCCTCATCTTTGGTTCAGAGACGCGCGGTCTGCCGCAGCAACTGCTGAATGAGAATCGGGAGCACTGTCTAACGATTCCCATGTTGAATCCAAGAGTGCGCAGCCTGAACCTCGCAAATTCGGTCGCGATTGTTCTTTATGAAGCCTTACGACAGATCGCGGGATTCGGGCCAGTCAAATTTTAGAGAACCGAGGAACCCGCAAAACAATCGGGCTCAGGATGGCGGCTCGTCAGCTTCCTCGTCGTCGTGCTCGCGCTTGGGATCGTAGATTTCATATCCGGTCGCGTCATCGTAGTAGTAGCTCCTGGGCGGTCCCTCGATTCCCACGTCAGAAGACTCCGGGCAGGGCTGATTCTCGTCTGTGTCTTTCCTATGACTCATGCTGATCGATTATAACTGGATAATTGGATTACATGGCTTTCAGGATTCCCAAGGTTTATCCAATCACTGACGCGCTGCTGTCGGGTCTTTCTCACGCCGAGCAGATTCGGCGATTGATCGCAGGAGGTGCATCGCTGATTCAACTCCGTGAGAAACAGCTGGCACCCCGAGAATTCTATCGCGAGGCTGTCATCGCACTCGAGACAGCGCGCGCGCATCAGGCACAACTGATTATCAACGATCGTGTAGATATCGCTCTGGCAATCGGGGCCGACGGAGTTCACCTCGGCCAGACAGATTGTCCGCCGGAAGCCGCGCGGAAATTGCTGGGAGACGATGCCATCATCGGACTCTCAACACACAATATCGAACAGGCAAGACTTGCATCAACATTGCCGCTTGATTATCTCGCTGTCGGTCCAATCTTCCGGACCTCCACAAAAAGAGGGCCCGATCCAGCGCTGGGGCTCGACGGACTGAGTCGTATCCGTGCCGTCGTTGAGAATATTCCCGTGGTCGCGATCGGCGGCATCAATTTGAATAATGCCAGGGAAGTGCTTAACGCGGGCGCCGATTCCATCGCACTGATCGCAGGCTTGCTCATGGAAAGCACAGAAATAACCCTCCGAATGCGTGGAATGCTCGTTCTTGCCCAAAAATAAGGGGCGTTATTTCCTGGTGCATAACATTTTTTGCTTGCGTTTATCCTTTCTGATCGGCGAAAATGGGTCCGTCGCGGACCGACCGCGCCGGAAGAGCAGTTCTGCAAACTCACCAATCATTCTCTGCAGCAGAGTTTCTTAAGTAACCAAACGGAGTAAATCTTCGGCATGAGCTTCTTCGATCTGCCGCCACTAATCGAACGCATGCTGCTGGTCTCAGACAAGATCAGCGACCTCAACTTCTCTGTGGGTCAACACCCTCAGGTCGAGATCAACGGAAAGCTTACGCCGGTGCAGCCGCTTGGTCTGCAAAAGCTCTCTTCTTATCAGACCGAGATCATTGCGATGACTCTTTTGCAGGATAGTCCTGAGGCGGCTGAGCAACTTGTCCGTACCGGCACAGCGGATCTTAGTTATTCACTGCCTTCGCGCGCTCGGTTTCGGGTAAACATTTTTCAGCAGCGCGGTGTGTATTCGATCGTGATGCGCGTTATTCCGAGCGACATACCTACGCTCAACACGCTCGGTCTGCCGCCGCAACTTGCAGAGATCGCGGAATTGCGCAACGGCTTAGTCTTGCTCACCGGGCCTACCGGCTCGGGCAAGACATCCACGCTGGCCGCGATCGTAGACATCATCAACGAGCTCAAGCACTACCACGTCGTAGCGATCGAGGATCCGATCGAATATCTTCACACTCACAAGAACTCGACTATCAATCAACGTGAAGTCGGCCACGACACAAAAGACTTTCCGTCAGCCCTCCGCGTGGCGCTGAGACAAGCACCAAAAGTAATTCTGATCGGCGAAATGCGCGATCTGGAAACGACCGAGATTGCTCTCGAAGCCGCTGAGACTGGGCATCTGGTGCTTTCGACCCTGCACACCATTGACGCATCAAAGACAATCGATCGCGTCATCGGTCTTTACCCCAAGAACGAAGAGGCGGTGATCCGCACGCGTCTGGCCCAGACCTTCCGTTACATAATTTCGCAGCGCTTGATACCTCGTTCCGATTTTCGTGGGCGCGTCGCTGCGGTTGAGATATTAAAGTCGACGCCGCGCACTCGCGAGTACATTGAGAATGGCGAAACCGAAGGCAAATCGCTTCTCGCCGCAATGCGCGATGGCAAACTCGACGGGATGCAGGACTTTGACTCGGTCATCCGAGACCTGATTGAGCGCAAGATAGTTACCATGGAAGATGGTTTAGGATTTGCGACCAATCAAAACAATTTATTGTTGGAACTGAAGGGTCTTTCTTCGTCGGAAGACTTTATCCGCTCCGAGAATGAGAGGAATGCACCAGCGGCCAGACCGGGCGGTTTCCACTTGTCCGCCCACTAGACACGCGCAAGGTACATCAGAATTAGAATTCCGAAAACTGTCATGACCCTTATTTGCCCAAACTGCCAGGCCAGATTGCAACTGGACGACGAAAAGACTCCGTCACAGCCTTTCACGATAAAGTGCCCGAAGTGTCAAACTGCCGCGAAACTCCAACCTCCCGGCGCCGCAAGTGAGGTCAGCGCCAGTACCAGTCCAAACGAGGCGCTCAGTGGCCTTAAGACTCGGCGCCAACTCGCTCCCCGTTTCACCTCGGGCTCTGATCGGCCGGCAGTATCCGTTAAAGATTATCAAGCAACCAACGATCTCAGTGCGGTTGCGAACCTGCTGGTCGAAGCACTGCGAAATGCTAATGGCGTTTCAGGCGCGCTCTCTGAAAGAAAGGGTATTACCCGCAAGGTTCTGGTATGCGCGACGCCGGCATATCGTGATGAGGCTGCGCGCATGTTAGTTGAAAATAATTACGAAGTGTTTGTCGCGCAGAACACCGCCCAGGCGCTTGGCAGCATGCATGAAGATCAGATAGACATCTTACTTCTGGATGCGAATTTCGATCCTGTCGAGCAGGGTACCGCATTTGTGATGCGCGCAGTAAAACTCTTGCGCCCTGCGCGGCGGCGACGTCTCTTCCTGGTTCATGTTTCCCCGTCAATGAAGACGCTGGATCTCCACGGAGCGTTCCTGCACAACATAAATCTCGCCTTCAATCCTGCCGACATGGACAAACTGCCGGATGTGCTGGAAATGTCTCTGCGTAATTACAACGAACTCTATCGTGATTTTTTCAGTGCTCTGAGTGTTCAGCCGATCTAGCATTCGCCTGATTGTAAAGACCGTTAGGGCCACGATGGCATTTGTCCTCGTGGGTCTTTCCATTTTGCGGGCTTGCTTATGAAGACCCGAGTTTGATTAGCGCTTCACGCATCCGTGCATGCCCTTGCATCAATCGCAGATAACGCCCTTCATCAACGCTTGCCTTGGCGAGAATAATTTCGACCGCAAGTTGTTTCTCCTTGCCTGACCAACTATTGAGATCGGGAACCAGGGCCAACACTAAAGCTAGATCGCTAAGCGCACGTAATTCATTTTCATTCCAATTCCGCGTGCCTATTCCCAGATCACGCATCACCTGTTGAATTGAGGCACGCCGAATTTTCGTCGCCTCCGCGCCAAAATCGCGCGCCATGCGCCGCTGGACCGCAAGGCCGAGATTGCGAACCTGAAATCGGTCCCAGTTAACTGATCGTTCGCCGTGCGTGCCGCCCGCGACTTCGAACAGCATGTGACCGGAGGCAAGTCTTCGGAGTATCTTCGCCGAGGTGCGATAGCGTGGATTTGCGGCGATCTTTTTTTCTTCAGCCAGCGTTAATTTCAACAACGCCGAACGCACCGGGCGAAATCCCAACTTTCGATAAAACCAGAATGCGCCTGACTCGATCCCCTCTTCGTTGTCGTGCCCAATTTGGTATGGATCGACTGAGAAAACCGTGACGCCGAATAGTTGTTTCATCAATCTCAGCACGCGGCTGAAAATCCACGCGGTCTCACCTTCACGGAACGTGTAATAGAGATTGAACCCGCTCTCCATGCGTTCGAACAGGGATAGTCCCTCGAAGTAAGCGACCGGCACGCCATTCTTGAAAATTAGCGCCGCATGGTAAGCGCGCAACGGCAGGCGACGTTGCGGCGGCACACCCATGACGAAGACATCACCACCGCGTCCGAGATGCGCCTTCAAAACGCGGCGAGGATCACCATGTGTGAAGCCATGCAGTTCCCGATATCGGACAGCAGAAGTTTGGCGCGCCATATCGAGGATTCGCTCGCCCTCATCAAGTTTTTGGATCGGGATCGTCGGCGAGGCGAGTTCAGCGACCAGCGATACGTCGCGTCGTTGAATCAGTGGTTTGTTGTGAAAGAAAATTTTTCGCGCCGGAAGTTTCATCCCCGTGCGCGACGAGCGAAAACCAAACTTCCAGGTGATATGCAACTTGAGTGAGTCGTAAAGCTCGGCCCTCTGTTTGGCCGACTCGGTACAGAGCCGCTCGCGGTAGCGAGCTTGTTTTCGGCCCAACGATTCAACCTGCTCCAGTATCCATGAAAGCTCATCCGCTCGGCCAACCGCTGCGTTCAGCCAATCTCGATAAGGAACATGGGCTTCCACCATTGCGTCTTCGTCGAGCAAGGGCAAGAACCGCGGCATGGTGGCGCCGAATCGATCCTCTTCATCAAACCAATCCCAATCAATGCTGATCTCGCGGCCATGCCTGGCGGCCAGCCAGCGCGCGATTTCGTAGCTAAAGTTGCTAGTGACCGTTGTCCCAACAATTCCAGAGACTTCCGGATCCTCGAGTGGCGAAAGGTCAACCTCTGCATCTCGAAGTTGAGAAATGCGCTGTTCGAAAGACTTCAGAATCGCTTCGACTCTGTTGAGAACCTTCCTATCAGGTGGGTAAGCGCGAAGAAAAAGCAGAATTTCGTGAAAGCGAATTAATGAAGCGGCGTCCTTCAGCCTCGATTTCGAGAGCGTTTCTAACCTGCGCAGAATTTTAGCATCGCCATTTCCGTAGCGTCTTAGCGATTCTTTGAGTTCGTCAAGAGCTTTATTCACAGCGCGGGCCCCTAAGATGCAGAACAAGAGATGTTGACTCGTCAGAGCCCGCCCGTGAGGAAGGACATCCAATGTATCGAGCCCTCCCTCGCCATCGGGCTTCTGACCCGCTTCGCGGTTAGTCTCACAAATGCTTTCTAAAGAACGTTGCGATTTTCCACGCATCGATCGCTTTCCAGGGCAGTTCAGCCGTCGTGTAGTGTCCGCACGGAAGCCATACTACGTCGAGATCGATTCCGCAGCGTCGCACCTCATTGATCACCTGATGCGAAAGATCCGCAGGGAACGTCAGATCGTACCGCGCGGCGATGAACCGCATCGGGCGTGGCTTCATGTTTAGCAAGCGCGGAATGAAAGGAACGGGACTGATCGGTTTCCAAAATTCTCGCAACTCTTCGAGTGTAACGCCGGTCTCGAGCCCGGCACGAACGTGCCTGGTGGAAATCCCACTCCAAACGACGTCCGCGAAATAACCTGAGACGTGATTGAAAACTCCGACGTTGATTGCGTCGTCATGCGCGAAAGCAAGAAATGCAGTGCACGACCCGATGCTGGTTCCGAGTATGCCGATGCGCTCGAATCCCTGCTGTCTCAACCATCGCACGGCAGCGCGGGTGTCGAGCACGGCCTGACGCATCGATTGAATTGTGCGGCCAATGTTTGAGCTGACCAGATGCTCTGCGCGTTCCAGTTCCGGCGGCTTTCGCTCTTCATGATACGGCAGAGTCAAACGCAGCGCGGTCATCCCGAGACTGTTAAAGATACGACACGCTTCGACGTGGCTATCTGGCTGAGCATTCCATTGCGGCAACACAACCACTGCTGCGCGGGGCTTTTCTTTTCGTTCTCGCCGCGGCGGAAACAATCGCGCACTGGCGACGTTGTTTTCCCGCGAAAGCGTTTCGATGGCGCTGGTCCAGGTCAAACGATCGCCGGAAAGGCAATAGTCGGAGATAGCGGGCAAAGTGTAGAAGTCTTCGCTACGGGCCATCACCCGCGCGGCGTGCTTGCTGAAAATCACCCGCGGATCGTCACCATTGGCCTGCTCCGCGACGAATTCAGCGCCCCAGGCGAAGGGCCGCACGATCCGATTGTTATCACGCTGTGCGTGTCTGATCTCACGCCAGCGTATCCATCTTCCGAACAAATGAACGCTCCTCGATTTGAAACCGTGATGATTCCGAGTCAGTCATCCTAAAGGTGGGCCAACTCTGAAATCAAGGCAAAGGGCTTTTGTCTCTTTCCGATCTCTCAGTCGTTCGGCGCTGAATCTATCAGGAAAAGCGTTCACAAATCTGATGCTTATCAGGCGAAAGATCAGGCAAAACCCCTGGTAGCGGATAAAAAGTGCGGTGATGGTCCGTTGTTTGAAAATCTCGTCCCAAGCCGACGGCAGCTTGCGCAAGCAAAACGCCGTGACCGCGAGACTTGCAACATCACCTGCGGGTCAGCGGGCTCTCCGTAAATGATCAATTCAGGACTCGAACCGATACAAATTGCGCGTAAGGGTAGACAAAACGAATGACCTTCGAAAGAAGCATCTAGAAAGTCGGACCACAGAAACAAGACTGACCAACGTAGCTCGGGTCGGTAGCCCAAATGATCGTTCCATTCGAGCATTGAAACGAAAAGTCGTTGCATACCGCCGTGTCGTTGCACGGTCCATTCGCATAGCTGAAGCAAAAGGAAGAGCTATGACCCGATCTCTGAATCCCCTGGCAACTAACATGGTAATCGCCAACTTGGGTGTTGAAGGTGTCGTCAGAATAGAACTGCCGGTCAATATCGCAATTCGGGAGTACGCAACCAACAACTCTTGGGCTCCTAAGTAGAGACGACCCTGCCACTGTCAACAAGGCCAGTGCCATGATCACGATTCGTATTTTCATCTTTCTTTCCTCCAATATAGTTTGCCGTTGGTTGCCACGAAAGGTACTTGCATAATAGTCAGTAGTCAAGGGGAACGGTCACCTAGAACCATTCCGCAAATCGCGGAAATGTGCTATAGACGCAGAAGATAAATCTGGCCCTCAAAACGAAGTCTAACGTCGAACTGCTTTGTCAGTGAAACGACGAGGTGTTTTCTCGTGAGCGCGCGAACATCGTTTGGTAAAACCAGGACTTTCACCCTGGCATCGGTGCTGCTTGGCTTATTGATCGCGAGCAGTTGCCTGCCTCAACCCACATCCGAAACCGGCGGAATCAACATTACTCTTTACGGCTTTTCGATCATGAAAGAGTCGCTCGAGAAAAGCATCTTTCCGGCGTTTGCGGCGAAATGGAAACAGGAACACGGCCAGGAAGTGCGTTTCACTCCATCGTATGCCGGCTCGGAAACCGTTACCAATCAAATTCTGCAGGGAGTGAAAGCCCAGATTGCGATCCTCTCGATCGAGCGCGATGCCCAGCGGCTGAAAGAAAAGGGCTTTGTGACTTCGGACTGGCACGCGCTGCCGCAGAAAGGAATCGTAAACAAGACCCCTTTTGTGATTCTTGTGCGCAAGGGAAATCCTAAAGGCATTCATGACTTTCCCGATCTCGCCAAATCAGGAGTCAGGGTGATTCATCCGGATCCAATCGGGTCGGGCGGCGCGCAGTGGTCTATCCTCGCAATCTATGGCTCGGAACTCGTAAAGTCCGAAAAGCAGTCCGGGAAGCCCGATCAAGCGCGCGCGTTGCAAACGCTTCAGTCGATTTGGCGCAATGTAATCTCAACGCCAGGTTCAGCGCGTGAGGCCCGCACGACATTCGAACTCGGCAACGGTGATGCTCTGGTAACCTATGAGCTTGATGCCCTGCTGATGAAAGAAAATAATGCGCCCGTGGAGATCATCATCCCTGAGGCAACCATTCTCGGCGAGCATTTGGCAGTCCCCATTGACCGAAATATCTCGGCTGCCGATCGCCCGGTGATTGATGCATTCTTACAATACCTTTGGGGCGAAGAGGCACAGCGCGCTTTTGTCAAGAATCACTTCCGATCGAGTACGGATGATTCCCTGAATCAGGAAAACAAGGAACTCGCAACCATCAAATGGCCGTTTACGGTGGACTATTTCGGCGGCTGGGGCAGAGCCTATCCCGAGGTAATCGAGAACATATTTCGCGATCAAGTGCAGAAGCGAAGGTAGAAATTCAGCGTGCAGAGTGCAAGCTTCGGCTTGCTTCGAATAGTTTGCGATCTAAAGATTGAACTCTAAACTCAATGAGCGAGAATAGAAACTAAATGCCGGCAATTTCAATGCGCCATGTGCGTGGTTTTGACGTCGTGCGCCCGATAAGCATCGGCGTCATGCTGACGATGATGTTGCCACTGGTGCTGTTGCCCTTGCTCTCGATCTTTATCTTTGGAACGAGCAAGGGGCTGGGCAACTTTTGGGCAGCTCTGGTGGCGCCCGAAGCAGTGTTTGCCCTAAAGCTCTCGATGATCACGAGCTTCTGGGCCACAGTCTTCAATGTGCTTTTCGGTCTCTTCGCGGCTTACGTGCTTTCGCGGCATGACTTCCCGGGACGCAACGCAGTTATCGTTACTATCTCGCTGCCCACGGCAATTCCCACGGCGGTCGCTGGTTTTGCGCTGCTTCTGCTTTGGGGACCCTACGGTACGCTCGGCCGCTTGCTCGGCCTGCAAGTGATGTTCACGCCGTATGCGATCATCCTGGCGAATATTTTCGTAACGTTCCCGCTGGCTTTTGGCGTAATCAAACCCGTCTTTGACACGATGAGCCGTTCGCTGGAAGAAGCGGCGGCAACTATCGGCGCGACCCGTTGGCAAACGTTCTGGCATGTCACTCTGCCGAGCCTGCGCGGCGCGATCTTCTCGGGCGCGCTTTTAACTTTCGCGCGGGCCGTGGGTGAATTTGGTTCTACGATTCTGGTGTCCGGCAACCTGGCCGGGCGGACGCAGACAGCACCGCTCTACATTTTTGCGAAATTCAACGAAGGCCAGATCGAAGCCGCAAACGCGATCGCCATCGTGCTGGCCCTGCTCTCGTTCGTCATTTTTAGCGTGCTCTTTTTCGCGCGCGACTGGCTGGAATTTGAAGCCCAGGAAGTATGACTGCGAAAATGAAATTAGCTCCCAACACCGATCAGCTGCATGTGTCCTGGTCTCCGGATCGCGAACAGAAAACGGGCGTGGCCGCAAGCGTGCGCGGCATCAGCAAAAGCTTCAAGAAAACGCGCGTCCTCGAGGACGTGAGTTTCGACGTTGCCGAAGGCGAGTCCCTGGTTCTGCTTGGCCCTTCGGGCAGTGGCAAGACGACGGTCCTGCGCATCATTGCCGGTCTGGAACAACCTTACACCGGGCGCGTGATTCTGCACGGCAAAGATGTGACTGACTTGCCCGCGCGCGAGCGCGGCGTTGGCGTGATCTTTCAATCCTATGCTCTCTTTCCGCGGATGACGGTCGAAAAGAACATTGCCTTTGGGATGAAAATTCGCCGGCGGCCACGGAAAGAAAGAAAAGAAACACTCAACAGACTGCTCAAGCTGGTCCAACTGGAGCAGCATCGCAAGAAATATCCGTGGCAGCTTTCCGGCGGACAGCAACAGCGGGTGGCCATCGCGCGCACGCTTGCTTACAAACCACAGGTCCTGCTTTTCGACGAACCGTTCGGCGCCCTCGATGCGCAAACCCGCGTGCATCTGCGCCGCGAAATCCGCGCGCTGTTAAAGCAGGTCAAAGTTCCGGCTATCTTCATCACGCACGATCAGGAAGAGGCTTTGGAGCTGGGCGATCGCATCGCCGTTTTGAACAACGGCCATCTCGAGCAAATTGGAACTCCTGATGAAGTTTACAATCACCCGCAGACGGAATTCGTCGCCACGTTCCTCGGCGCTGCCAACTTGCTTCTCGGAGTGGTGACGCTGGGCGCGGTGGAGATCGGGACTGCTCGCGTACCCGCGACCGCGGAAACGAAAAAGTTTCGCGGCGGCCAGTCGGTAAAAGTGGTATTTCGCCCGGAAGACGTGACTCTCAGTAAGGATGCTAAATTGCCTGAGGGATGTCGTCGTCTGGCCAACGGCGTAATTGAAGAAGTCAGCTTTGTCGGCGCTTACGAGCGGCTTAATGTGCGTCTCGACCTTACTCAGCGTCAGCCCGCCGAGGACAAGCCCACCCTTTATGAAGTAACCATCAACACCCCTGAACGAATGACCGGCATTCCGATTATCGCCACGCGCCCGAAGCCCGAAGCCAGCGCGAGTAAGTTCAGCGTCGGCGATCGAGTGGCGGTCGGACTCACCGCTTTTTCAGTCCTGCCGAATTACACGCTGGTAGGCGGGCGTGTGAATCGAGCCCTCGATATCAATAGATGAAAAATCCAAATGCTGTGGCACGGGTCGCGTTGGCGACCCTCCTGCTCTTTCATCTGGCTGAGGGTGTCGTGGCCCAGTCGAAACCGGCGCCGAAGAGTGATTTTCAAAGCTGGAATGATCTTCAAGTCGTGGTTCCGATGACTAAGAAGATCGATTTCACGCTACAACTGACGGGGCGCTTTGGCGATAACGTCAGTCAGATCGCCGATACGCGTTGGGGAGTCGGTTGGGTTTTTAAGATAAACAAATATCTTTCATTCAATCCGCTTTACTTTCACCGAAACGCGCGGCCACCGAATGGCAAGTTTGAGACCGAGGATCGATTCACGCTGGGCGCCACCGTGCGCGTGCCAATAGGAAAGTTCATCTTGAATGATCGAAACTTTTTCGAGCGCCGCGAGCGCAGTCCGCAAGTAAACGCCTGGCGTTATCGTAATCGCTTACAGCTCGAACATCCATTCAAGATAAATAAGAAAAAGTTCACCTGGTTCGTTTCCGACGAGGTGTTCTACGATTGGAGTTTGCACGTTTGGCCTCGTAACCGTTTCAGCGCCGGCGTCAGCCATCCTTTCAACGAGCACTTGACTCTGGATTTGTACTACGCACGACAAAATGATAGCCACACTCGCCCGGGTGATCTGAACATCATCTGGTCAACGTGGCGGGTTAGGTTGTGAGTTTTCATCGTGAGTAATCCACTCGGCGGTACTGTATTTTCAGCATAATCAAACTCCCTGACAGGTAGCGCAAACCGTCAGTTTGCGACGCTTCTCCCTTGCCCCTTGGCGCTTTGCACTCGTGTAATAGTAAGTCCGCTGACTCCTGAGTTTGTTGCAACTATTTTCGAAACTTTTCCTTCGCCCGTCACAAAAATCCTTTGCGCCTCACAAACTTTTTCTTGGTCCTTACCTTCAAGACGTACAGAACATCACTCCTGTTAACACTGCCACTGTTATTCGACTTAATTGGGCCATTCGATGTCCGTCGATGATTGGCCTCTTTAAGCTTTACGCGACAACGGTCAAAAGGTCCCCTGGATGTGAGGAACTTTCTCAGGCTCAAACCACTTTGAAAAGGAACACAACCGCGCGTTCGCGCATCTAACACGACCTGACTGCCGAAACGCGCAGGATGTGTTTCATGATTAGAAAACTCCAAATCGCGCTTCTGGTCCTACTCGCGGTCGCAGTACTGCTGTCCCTCTATCGTTCGACTCACTACCCAATTCCAAAGCCTGTCCGGTCAAGTTCGACGGCGATCGAAACTCCGACGCGGCCGGCGCGGTTTAGCGACACCGATTTTGCCGCGCACGTGGAGCAGCTCAAGAATAAACTTCCATCCACAGATTTCACGATTGTCATTCAACCGCCGTTCGTCGTCGTAGGCGATGAACCCGCCGCCACGGTCAGGGAACATTCCCAGCACACCGTCAAATGGGCGGTCGACAAACTCAAGCAGGAATACTTTTCCGAAGATCCGAAAGAGATTCTCGATATCTGGCTGTTCAAGGACGCAGCCTCTTACCAAAGGAACGTCCAACTGCTGTTTGGCGAAAAACCGGGCACGCCGTACGGTTATTATTCGAGTGCGCATAAAGCGCTGGTGATGAACATCTCGACCGGCGGCGGCACCCTGGTTCACGAGATCGTACATCCTTTTATCGAAGCCAATTTTCCCGCGTGCCCGCCGTGGCTGAACGAAGGTTTGGGCTCGCTGTATGAACAAAGCGGCGAGGTCGACGGTCGCATTCACGGATTCACCAACTGGCGTCTACCCGGACTGCAGACGACAATCAAGGCCGGCACTGTGCAATCGTTCCGGCGCCTCACCGCGCTCGACGCGCGCGGGTTTTATAACGACGACCAGGGCACCAACTACGCGCAGTCCCGTTATCTCTGTTACTACCTGCAACAGAAAGGCCTGCTGACAAAGTTCTACCGCAGGTTTCACGCCCGACAGAAAACAGACCCAACCGGCTACCAGACTCTGCGAGAGACTCTCGGCAACGTCGACATGAAAGTCTTCAAACGCAAGTGGGAGAAATATGTTCTTGGGTTAGTGCGGGGTTATGAGGTGTCGGTGAGGAGTTAGATCGGGCAGTAGCCCGACCGTAAGGGAGGGCGTTGTCAGAACCGCCTGCGGTAGCGGGCGGGCCCCAGAGTGTTTACAAATCTTCATTGGAAATAACGAACAATCTCCGATCCGATCCGTTTTCCCACCGGAACAGAAACTCCGTTCCCGATCACTCGATAGGTATCACTTCCTGCGAAAGTGAATGAATCGGGGACTCCTTGCAGCCACGCATATTCTCGGACTGTGTAAGGTCGCGCACCGTGAGGAAATCGTCGATCGGCAATCGTAACTTGCAACGTTTTAGCATCGAGGTCTATGCTTTTGCGCTCTGAGTAATTTGGAGTCTTATAGAGGTGCGACAATCAATATAATGGGATATAAGTCTGAAGAGCAACTCATCTTGAGCGCAATGGCGTTTGCCAAGGAAGTAGGGAAGTCTTGGGAAAATGGCTTAGAAAGACTCCTTCGATTCTGCGTGCGCAATCCGGCCGCGTTTCTAACGCCAAGAGGAAAACAGCCGCTTAAGTCGGTGGATGAAGTGGACGAAGCCTACCTGAAGAAATATGTCGGAAGGTACTACGCAGGGAGGTATCGCGCTATTGTCCTAAAAGACGTTAGAACTAAACCGGATCCAGCAGTCGATGAAGTCTTGAAAGCCTATAAGAAGGTTCCTCCGGAAGACTTGAATCGCATAGGTGAGGCACACCGTATGTCAATGCAAGCAGAGAACATAGTTGGTAATCTGTTGGAGGCGTACATTGCCCGATTGTTTGAATTAAAAGGTTGGGTCTGGTGCTGCGGAGAAACCATGAGGTCAGTCGACTTTCTTAAGGATGTAGAGGGCGAAGACATAAGGTTACTGCAAATAAAAAATAGAGATAACAGTGAGAACAGCTCAAGCGCCGCAATAAGGGCTGGGACGAAAATCGAAAAGTGGTACCGTTCAAACTCACGAACCGGCGAAACTAGATGGGAAAAATTGTTGGAATACTGTGACGCAAACGAAGATGAACGATGTACCGAGGAAGGCTTTTATAAGTTTGTGGCGGATATCGCTGGAGCTATGCGTCCAGTGGAAGAACTTTCGCCCGAAGAGGTTGGCGAATGAGAATCCTAACGAGAGCTACTTTGGGCCAATCCAAACGAAAAGGCATTTTGACTGCGAACCGCGGCTCTGCTTAGGTACTCTCGTTCCCAGCTTACCTCATCCGTTCCAGCATAGCGGGAATAAGGGAACCCTTCTAGATTGGACGAATCTTGTTTTCCATCATGTGCTAAAAGCGTTCGGCCGATCGCCTCACCAAGACTAACGGGCACGGCGTTTCCGATCTGTCGATATTGATTGGTAATGGATCCTGCTAGTTTCAACCAATCAGGGAACTCTTGAATTCGTCGGTACTCCTGAATACTGAGAGGCCGGTCTTCTTCCGGATGCGCAAGATCGGTCGCTGGCATCGCTGGATGTGTGACAAGTGTGGGGGCGGGCTTGTTCCAACTTAACCTCCGCAAGAAACCAGTCTTTCCACCACCCGCAAAGAAGGAATTTCCGAGAGCTTCTTGCTGCAATTCTTTTGGCAGATGGCGCCAATTTTGCCCTTCCCTCAGCATCCGATAAAAGCGCAAGCGCTTTTCAGGAAAGCGAACGTAATCACAAGGCTTATCGGGTAGGTCTCCGAGGGCATCGCTCAATGTGCGCCACTTTGGCAACTGCCACTTGGCATCATCTGAATGCGTCGGCGTAAGGTAGGGAAGCTTCTGCCCGTCCCGAGAACAAAGAATCACTACTCTCTCTCTGATTTGGGGAGAGCCAAAATTAGCGGAATTATAAAGATTGAAGCTAACTCCGTAGCCTGCATCACGAAGTTTATTGAGAATAAAGTATAAGGCACCGCCAGCCTGCTCTTCTGGCAGAAGAGGCGCAAACTCAGAGCCTCGGTGTGAATGAGGGCGGTGCGTTAACGGAGCAGATAGGAGTCCGCGCACATTCTCAATTACTGCGTACCGTGGTCGCAATTCCAAAATGAGATCTATAAACTTCAGGAATACGTTTCCCCGATCGTCTTCGAAGGCTTTTCTCTTGCCTGCAGTACTGAAAGCCTGGCAAGGTGGTCCGCCGAATACGAGATCAATATCCGTCTTCCTGTCCAAATTACATTTCGCGCGAAGTGAGCTTCCCGAGTAGTCTCTAATGTCGCCGATTAGGGTAATATCTGGTTTGTTAGCGCGAATCGTATCGCAAGTAACGTCATCAATCTCAGCAGCTAGTATGGTTGATATACCGGCCTTTTGAAGTCCCAAGTCAAGCCCCATAGCGCCCGTGAAAAAGCTCAACGCCAAGAAAGGCTTTTTGGGAGCCCTCCCACTATGATTTCCGTTTGATCTTTCTTTTTCGAGTTTCATTTGCAACTGCAGATCGTTCTAGGGGTTGATGTAGTATAGCTCTAATCTGGCTCAAAATTCGCCGAAGTTTAGGAGGATCTCGTAAGGTATGCTCCCAAATACGTATAACTCGAATAGCCTCTTTGCGCACCAACCGGGAGTTTCTTCGATCCCGATCTTGATTGCGGCTAATTTTGGTTTTCCAAAACAGTGAGTTTGTTTTCGGGATGTGCCCACACCGCTCGCAACCGTGCCAAAAACAACCATCCAAGAAAACTGCCACCCTCGATGTAGGAAAATAGAAATCGGGTTTTCCCGGAAGGCTCGCATGGGTCACCCACCCGGTGATTCCAGCTCGAACTAACGCCATTTTGAATTGGAGCTCAGTGGATCGATTATTCTTGCCCTTTACCGCGGCCATCGCGCGCGAACGAACTTTAGATACGTTTCGAAACCTTCCGCCCGGTAAGGTTGCACTCAAGAGCTTTTCCATTTTGACTGTTTGACCGTAAAGGTTCTTGCGAAAACCCCTAGATTTAGCATGCAAACATCACTACATAGATTATCCCTCTACTGAATTCCTGTCACTCAGTCAAATTGCCATGAATGAACCTGTATTGCCTCAGACTGATACCGGTATAGGTTTGTAGGTTGTTGGATCGGGCTATACGGTTGGCCGATCACGGTGAGAATTTGGTTGCAGGTTGGGCGACGGGAGCGCGCGTGAATTCATTTCATCAATGCACTCACTTCGGAATCGACCTCAAAAAATCTTCCGCCAGCTTCGGATTCAGGGTTTGCAGGATATAGTACTGCTGCATCGCGCCGGTTTTTTCGCCGGTGCGGAAGTAGAGCATCCCCAGCGCGTGTTGAGCGAAGATGTTTTTCGGTTCCAGCTCGACCACCTTGCGCAGCAGCTCGATCGCTTCCTGCGGGCGGTCCTGTTTTGAATCGATAACAGCCAGGTTGTAGAGAGCATAAGTAAAGGTCGGCTTGATCCTGATCGATTCCTGATAGGCTTTCGCCGCGTCCTCGAGTTTCCCTAACTTTTCATCAGCGGCGCCCAGACTCAAATACAGGACGTGTTGAGGCTTCAACGCAATAGTCTTCTGGTAATACTCGATAGCTCTCTCGGTCTTTGAAGAGGAAACATATCGACGCAAATCGTACCACAAGGCTTACTTTGCCGGGAGCGTGGCAAGAATCCCGAGTGGTGCCCTAATTTGAGAAAGTGGCACGGGCGTCCCGCCCGTGAAATCACGCGCAAGATGCGCGTGCCACATCAAACGGGCACTACCGAATCCCGTGAGCTGCGCGTTGCCCTCTCTGGATTGTTCCCGAATCACTCATCTTCCAAGATCGCTTCAGCGTCGATCGTGATCTCGACGATGTTGCTGACGACGATGCCGCCCCGGTCCATGGTGTCGTTCCAATTGACACCAAAGTCCTGACGATTGATTGAAGTTTTGGCAACGAAGCCGGCGCGCGTCTTTGGGCCCTTGTCGACGCCGTCTTCCCACCAGGGCGTTTGCCATTCCCCGAGATAGTGCACGTCGAGCGTAACCGGTTTGGTCACGCCGCGAATCGTGAGCTCGCCTGTCACCCGGTAATCAACCTCGCCAATCACCTCGACCTGGTTGCCGCGAAAAGTGATCTCGGGAAAATTTTCCGAGTCGAGAAAGTCTGCGCTGCGCAAGTGTGCGTCGCGCGCCGGCTCGCCAGTCCAGATCTTACGCGCGTCGATCGTGACCTCGGTGGAAGATTTCGTAGGATCTTCCGGATCAAACACGAGCGAGCCGTGCACGTCTTTGAAATGTCCACGGACATGAGTGACCATCATGTGCCGCGCGCGGAACTCGGCGGCGGTGTGGCCGGGTTCGAAAGTCCATTTAGCCATAGTTAGTAAATCGTAAATGGTAAATCGTGAATGGTAAAGGAGGGTTGAGGACGACAGAAGGCAGAGAGCAGGATTAAAGGCGGGGAATGTGTTGGCCAGGGCAAGCGGCCAGCCGCAGGTTACGAGCTTGCGTTGCCTGTCGCCCGTGCCCGCTGCCCCGCGTGAGGAGCCGGGGTCCGCTCCCGGTTCTGGCTTACTCGGAATACCGATCGGCGCGAAAGCGGAAGAGTTTGACGCGAGTGCCGGGGGCGATGCCGGCTTTGCGCGCGGCGATTTCGATTTGTTTGGTGACGGTGTCGACGCCTTCCAAATGAGGTAATAGCAAACCTCGTCTCGTGCCGTCTTCTTGTTCGACGATCACGCCATACTGATTCGGATCCAAATCTTCCGGCTGCGCCGGCTCGGGCGCGGAAAGCACATCGACTGAATATTTCAGATTCGGCAGTTCGTCTTCACGCACGGGTGGAAACCGCGGATCGCGCGTCGCTGAGCTGATGGCGTTGGTAATTAATTCTTCGGCGAGCGTGTCTTTGGCGGGCTCGATGGTGCCGATGCAACCGCGGAGATCCGCGTTGCGTGTCTTGATCGTGACGAAACACGCAGCGCGTTGAGAGAGAAGATCGGAAAGATGATCGGGTGGAGTTATGACTGTGCCGTGTGTGATGAACGTTTCAATGGTAAGGCGGGCAAGGGCCGGGAGTTCGGCGGAGTGCGCATTGTCGCGCGACCCGCTCGCTATCGCAAGCGGTCCTGTACCACGGCTCGCCACGGCAGGTCCTGACCTTAGCAACTGTGCCACCATGTAGCCGACGCCGAATGGCGCTTCATAACTGATTACTTCGCACGATGGTTCCAGACTCTGCGCTACGCCTAGCGCGACCAACATTGATCTAAACCCACACTCACCTGCCGTTCGGCGCAGCTCATGATCGATGTTCACGATGCGACTCGTCGAGCAACTGCGTATTGCCTCGACAACTTCTTCGTCGAATAAATGCGCGTTGGGATTGTAACCGGCGGGCGCTTCTGGTTTCAGCCGGTGACTGAGATCACCGCTGGCAACAAAACCAACTGGGCGGCCAATTTTGTCAATCGCCTGGCGGATGCAATTGCCAAAGCGAACGTGATCTTCGTTCGAAAGAAAACTGTAGCCGAGCGCCACCACGCGCCCCCGCCACCCGTTCCTTTGCAAAAAGTAAAGTGGCACCAGAATGCCATGGTCCAAATCGAAACCGCGAATTCTGATCACTTCAAGCTTTTGTCCCGCGGCGGTGCGCGTGATCTCGCCCAATAATGTTTCGTCGAGTTCGGCATGAGCTGTCGCAGTCGGCGCACGAAAGTTCGCAAAATCTCCATAGAGCTGCGGCCCTTCGTAAGCCACGAACGCGGCGGCATCGAGCGGCGCGTGCGGCGAAATGATGACGACAGTTTCGGCGCCACTGCCAGTCAGTCGTTCCGCGAGTTCAGCCATCGCATCGATCGAGTGACGCACTTCGGCGATTGATTCGCGGCCGACTTCGGGCACCATGATCGGAGGGTGCGGCGCAATTCCGGCAAAAACCAATGAACTCGCGTTGGCCATAAGATTAAACACAGAGGCCACAGAGGAAGTAAGAAAAGTTTTTGTGAGCAGACATTTTAGCACCAGGGCGATTGTGTCAGAAGCCGGCGGGCAAACAAGGGCGCGTAATCGCCAAGCGGTTGTTTGTCAGGCGGAAGCGAGAATAATCGAGAGCCGCTTCGCTCCGTGGGAGCGATATATCTATAGAACGCGGTAGACCATTCAAGTGAACGCACCGCGCTGATCATTTTATTAGGACGCTCAGTTCTATAAATATTCCGCGCCTAGCGGCGCTTAGGCACTTGAGCAACAGATTTCACCGTCTACCAAATCCAGAGATAACCTCCCTTCCAGGAAGCGAGCAGTAATCCACTTCTAAACTACAGGTTGCAGGTTTATCATTAGCGGCGCATGGATCGATTCGAGGTTTTGATAGTTGGTGCAGGTCCCGCGGGTTCGTTCGCCGGTGAGCGTCTCGCGCGCCGAGGCGTGCGGGTCGCGTTATTCGACGGCCGTCCGCCGGACGAACCCAAGGCCTGTGGCGGCGGCGTGACGTCGAAAGCTTTGAAAGCCTGGCCCCATTTGTTGGAAGCCGTCGGGCGCACGATTGATGAACTGGATATGTACTCGCCTTCCGGCAAGCATCTGCATTTGAAACTCGACGAGCCTTTTGCGATCTATTCGCGCATAGCCTTCGACACTTTTTTGCGCGAACGGGCGCGTGAAGCCGGCGCAGAAGTCTTTCCTGAAAAGATTTCCGCGCGAGGATTCAAGCAAACTGAGAATGGCTGGATCGTTCGCGCGCAAAGCGGCGCCGAGTTTTCAGGCGAATGGCTGATTGCCGCCGACGGCGCGAACAGCGCGATCGCGAAAAAACTCGCCGGCCCATTGCCGGCGGCTGAAATGGAAGTTGCTTTTGGTTATCGCGCTCCGTTGCCGGACGATGGCAACGCGGCAACGGTGGTGGCTTTTCTTCCCGGTTGGGTTGGTTATGCGTGGGCCTTCCCGCGTCCGGATCACGTTTCTTTTGGCATCGCGACTTCGCAAGACGCTTTCGATCATGAATCACTCGATGCGTTGCTCTGGCAATTCATGGTGAGTTATTACGAAAGCTACAGCACCGCTCGCGGTAGCGACCGGGTGACCCGGTACAGAACCGGGGGCGGTAGCGAGCGGGCAAATGACTCAACGATGCGAATTTGGAAGCGACCGCAAAACGTCGAATCGGCGGAAGCGACCGTTATCAGGACCGAACTAAAGCAAACCGCGCAGCGTTATGCCGCGCGCATTCCCGGACTCGCGGCGCGCACGTGGGAGACGCGTCGCGCATGCGGCGAGCGTTGGGCTCTGCTCGGTGATGCCGCCGGGTTTGCCGATCCGGTAACCGGAGAAGGAATTTATTACGCGCTCCGCTCGGCGGAACTTTTCGCGGACGCTTACCTGGCCAGGAATCCGCTCGATTATGAACGAAGCTGGCGCAAGGACTTTGGCCGCGAGTTGCAACGCGCTTCACAGATGCGCCGGCGTTTTTATGGAAATTTCTGGGGCGCGCCTTTCACTGACCGAATGATCGAGTTCGCGCGCGGCCACCGCGGCATTCGCAAAGTGCTGGGTGAATTGGTCGCCGGGGATCAAGGCTACACCGATTTGAAACGCAAGCTCGCGCGCAGCGCCTGGAAGCCGCTTTGAGCAGTTCCTGATTAGTCCATATTTCACCCGCACTCAGCCAACAGGACCGGCGCAAAATTAACACTTGAATCTTCGCTGCCGTTAACTGTAGTCTGTCTATGTCTGAACTTATGGGGTCTCAGTTCAGCTTGCCCTGCTTTCCCACGCGAGTGGCTCCTCCCTTAATCTGCTAGTAGGATCGACGGATGGGAATTCACGGAACTCTGAACACGATGAGTGTCTCCGACCTGCTCCAGTTTCTGGCTGCGGGCCGGAAGACCGGCACGCTCAAGATCGGCCGCGGCAGCATCATCAAACAGATCTATCTTCAAGATGGGGTGATCGTGGGATCGAATTCAAACGATCCGCGAGAGTATCTCGGCCAGATGCTTCTGCATTACGGCAAGATAAACGAAGACCAACTCAAGGCGGCCATGGACATTCAACGCCAGTCAGGCGCCAAGCTGGGTGCGATTCTTTGGTCGCGAGGATTTCTTTCACAGGCCGACGTAGCGGAGGTTTTGCGTACGCGGACACTGGAAATAATTTACGATCTCTTCATCTGGGAAGACGCGCATTTTGAGTTTTTCGATAACGACCCTTTGCCCGACGACATGATCCACATTCGAGTGGAAGCCACGTCCGTCATCATGGACGGAATTTACCGGATCGACGAATGGGCGCGATATCGAACCGTGATTCCTTCCGATCGCGTTGTCTTCGAACTGGCGCCCGGCTGGACTGAGTCTTTGCAACAGAGCAAAGAAATTCGCGAAGTCCTTTACTTTGTTGAAAAACGAATGACTGTCGCTGAGATTTCCTATCACATGCACACGTCGGCATTTCGCGCGTGCGCGCATCTATTCGATCTCGTCAGCAAAAAATTCATACGAGTCGCCGGAGAAGCGCCACCGACTCACGAAGGACCCGCGGATCTTTCCGAACTGCATTTGCCGAAAACGGTCTCCGAATTGCTGACTCTGGCCCGTTCCGAACTGAAAGACGGCAATCCGGAAAACGCCCTGGCGATCATTCACGGCGCTTTGGAACAGGAACCGAAGAATTCAGACACGCACCGTTTGCGCGAAGAAGCGGAAAAAAAATTCATCGAACAAGTCTACAGGAACAGCCTGTCGCCGCGCGGGATCGCTAAAATTCTGATTTCGCGGGAGAAACTCGAGCAAGAGAGGCTGGGACCACAAGAGGGATTCCTGCTGTCGCGAGTCAACGGTGAATCGGATGTCGAATCCATCCTCTCAATCTGTCCTTTTCGCGAAGCGGACAGCCTGCGCATGATCAAGAAACTGGCCGATAGCGGTATCATAGGTTTTTGATTCAGCACCAGAGCCGAGCATGAGTGAAGTAGCTCCAAAGAGTGCATTTCGCACGCTGCCGCTTGACGATGTTCATCGTCGCAGCGGCGCAGAAATGTCCGAGCACGACGGTTGGGCTTTGCCGGAAGACTACGGAGACGTCGCCGCAGAGTACGCTGCGGTGCGCAGTGGCGCCGGGCTGATTGATCTGTCCGCGCGTGGGCGGATCGTGGTCGGCGGTTCGGAGGCCGTGATGTTCCTCAACGGCCTTATCACGAACGATATCAAGACTCTCGCGCAAAATTCCTGGATGCCCGCGGCGTTCCCGAACGTACAAGGACGGCTGCTCGCGGCAGTGCGCGTGATAAATCGTGGGGATGATTTTCTGATCGATACTGAAAGCGCGACCCTCCAAACGGTTCTGAAATTGCTGGAGCGTTTCGCGCACGCGGGCGACTTTCGCGTAGCCGAGGTCACGAACGAGACGGCGATGCTTTCGGTTCAAGGCAAAGAAGCCGAAACAGTAGTGCGCGCGACGCTCGGTGATCCGGCGGCCGAGGTCGGGCGTCAAAAGGCGGTTGCGGCAAAACTTTCAAACGACAGCGGTGTAACGGTCATTCGTGCCACGCATACAGCCGAAGACGGCTTTGATCTTTTTGTTGATGCGAGTGCCGCTCAACTTCTGTGGGATGGCCTACTCAAGGCCGGCGCCACACCGGTCGGTTCTCGAGCGCTTGAAATCCTGCGCGTCGAAGCCGGTATTCCGCGTTACGGCATCGACATGGATGAAACCAATGTCGTCACGGAAGCGAACCTGGACGACGCGGTTAGTTTCACGAAAGGGTGTTACGTCGGCCAGGAAATCATCGCCCGCATCAAGTATCGCGGGCACGTCGCGAAGAAGCTTACCGGCTTGGTGCTTGAACGGGAATCCACGCCCGAACGCGGCGCTAAAATTTTTTCAAGCGACGATAAAGAGATTGGACGCGTAACTTCGGCTGTATTCTCTCTGAGCCTCAAGCGAACCGTAGCTCTGGGCTTTGTTAAGTACGACTATCTGATGCCGGGCACGCAGGTCAAAGTCGCCGCGGTTCGTCAACGACCCGCGCAAGCAAAAAGTCCGCTTACTAACGCAAGCAGTTCTGTACCCGCACACGTTGCCGAACTTCCTTTTCTACGCGGAAGCTGGTATTCAAACTCCAATGGCTGACGAATTGCTCGCGACGCCCGACCCGACCGCACCGCAGGATCTTAACCAGGAGCAGGCGGCCCTCGCCCACTCGATTATCGAATCGCTGCTCGATCACACGCGGGTCGTCAGCGATCTAATCGCGCTAATGGCCCAGACGCTCGATCAGGAAACGACGAAAGCCTTGACCCTAACGCCGGTTTGGCAGGCATATCTGGAAAGTCGCCGGAAAATGGAGCAAACGCGCAAGGACGTAGAGAAGTTTGCCGAAGGATTCACTCAAGTCGGCGATCAGTCGGATTCAGACAGCTCCCCTGAACGAAGTTAACTCGCTTTTCTTCGCTTGTTCCCACTTCCCATTCCCAGGATCACGTCAAACTCATCTTTGGTTAACGGCATGACCGACAATTGTGATTGCCGAATCAAAGGCAGTTTGCTCAATTTTGGATGGTATCGAATTGATGCCAGGGGTACGGCCTCGTTCAACGCTTTTATCGGCTTGATGTCCACTGCGACCCATTGAGGATCACTAGAAGTGGGATCGGGATAAGCGGCCCTGGCGACTTCGGCGATCCCCACGACGCACTTCCCTTTACCCGAATGGTAAAACAAGACGCGATCACCCGCTTTCATTTGTCGCAGGTTATTGCGGGCCTGGAAATTTCTTACGCCAGTCCAGTCCGTGCGCCCATCGCGCACGAAATCATCCCATGAATATGACTCGGGTTCCTGCTTTACCATCCAGTAACCCGACGCGCGCTTTTGCTCGACGGATTTCGAGGAGCTTTTACTTTTTCTGGTCGCCATCGGGAAAATAAACTCTTTCCTTGTGAATTAGCAGTTAAGGTCGCAATATGTTATGCGTTCCATTTATCACATCCGACGCTGAGGAAACAATATGCCTGCTGTTTTAAGAGAGGGCGATAAGGCCCCGGATTTCACCGTTCGGGACGGTGAAGGCAAGACGGTTAAGCTAAAAGACTTTCGTGGCAAGAAAGTTGTTCTCTATTTTTATCCAAAAGATGACACGCCGGGCTGCACGAAGGAAGCGTGCGCCTTTCGCGACTCATTCGCGAAGTTCAAGCGGCGAGGAATCGAAGTGCTGGGTGTTTCGCTCGACAACGAAGCTGCGCACAAGAAATTTGCCAACAAGTATGATCTTCCTTTTAGGTTGCTTGCCGACACCGATAAAGCGATCTCGGAAGCGTACGGAACCTATGGCGAAAAGAAATTCATGGGCAGGACTTACATGGGCAACCACCGGATGACTTTCCTGATTGATGAAAAAGGCAAAATCAAGAAGATCTTTAACAAGGTGAAGCCCGAAGATCACGCCGAAGAAGTGCTGGAAACGTTTGGATAAAGCGAAGAATCGATCCGGGCCTTAGGCGGCTTCGGTCTTGCCCTTGTTGGTTGATCGATGGCTGCCCCGTTTTTTGCCTTTGGCGAAAGGCTTTCTTCCAGGCATCAGATCATGTACGGAACTGAATGAAGGTGTTAGTTTTAGCTGTCGGGGTTGTCCCTGATTTTTTCGCGTCTTGCTCGATGGATCTTCCGCCAGGCTCTCAGCGATTTCGTTCGTGAAATACATCCGGGAGTGATTGACGATTTCGGTGCGAATTTCTCGAGTCCACAGCAGTAAATTCGCTATCGCGTCCCCTATCTCGTCCTTGGGCAGCTTGGTGACTTGCGCAATCTCTTTCTGGGTGTGGGCGCCGCAACGAATTGCCTCGCGAACTCGGTCCGCCGGACTCATTTTTCGTAGGATTCGGGCAATCCGTGCGGGTGAAAGACCTGTCTGACCGGCAGAAGCGACGGGTTTCCGCCCGGAGATCACCGTTGCGCTGTGCTTGCTACGTGCTTGCTTGTATTCCCGCAAAGCCTGGCGGCTCTGCGCGATTTTTTGGCGAATGCATCGCTTGCAATAGAGGTTGCGGCCATCTTTGCGCGCGCGACAGATACCAAATTCTGAAAGTGGCAACGACTCTTCACAGCGCGGACACGTTTTCAACTCAATTGTGGTTACCTGAACTGCCGTGGCCATCGTTATGATTCCGCTCTCGACAAAAATTCTGCCCGCGACGAGAAAACCGCCTCACGCCCCTCGGTACCCCTGAACCCGTATGATATTAGCGATGAACTTCCGGTTCGACGCGAAGCTCAGCGTGGATTGACGTGCATTTAGCGGCGGCGCTCTTCGCGGACAAATCAAACCGCGAGGATTCAATTCATTTTGCACGAAGAGCGCCCACTCGTCTTGCGAGGAAGATAATTGCTTATCGAACTTCCTTTACCCATCTATCGTGCCGCTCTATTAAATAACTCGCAAGGGGGTTCGCATTATATTTATCAAAAAAAATTTTGCAACCCTTTTCCTTTAACGCTTGGTCCAATCCGAAAGAATGATCCTTTGATGAGGAGATTGAAACGCGATCAAAAAAAATTCCGATGCAACCATCTCAGAGAAAAACAGATACACGATCAGTTAACTAATAGCGTTAAGAACGTTCATTGAGAATTACGGGCCTGGATTTGGAGTGCGCGGCGCGAAATGATTCAATGAAAACGGGGCATTCATAATCATGCATAAAGCGTTCGCCCTATGTTTCGCGCAATAGCTTTGATGAATTTGATGCTGGGCCAACTATTAGTTGATTAGAAAATTTTCATGCCTCGCGAAAAAGTTTTTGAGGACGAAGCAGAAAATTCACAGACGATTGTCGAGAGAAGTTTTGATCGCGAAGGCGTTGCTGAAGTCGACGCTCTGATTTGAGCGAACGATCAATCAAAAATAGTCTCAAGCGCGAGACACTGACGATGTCACAGGGAAGTTGCTCGAAGGTGTTACCGCTAAAAATCGAAACTGTTGCATGTAAAGGTTTTCGGTCGCTGCCGCTCGTTTGTGCAAAATGCTGCAATTCCTGACGCAGAATGACTTACAGCAGGTTTTGGGGGCGTTATTCACAGCCTTTTCCACAGCGAGCGTGAAACCTTAATTAAGCTAATTGGGAAGCCGATATATCCTTGCATTCGGAATCCCTGAGGGCATCAGGTGCGGATCAGACTTTCGCGGTCTCTCAATCGAAAGACGAACTTGAGTCCGGACCAGATTTCATCTATCGCGCAAATCTTTGTATCGACGAGGCCTGCTTCGAGGCCGATAGCCTGAACATTTGCAAACGCGAGATCGGTATGTACGCCGGAGCTTTTCTTTGGCCAAGCGACCCAAAGCATTCCGGCGGGTTTCAATCTGGCGGCCAGTTTGCCAAATTTCTTCAACAGCTCCTTCTCAGTTTTTACAAACAACAGCGCACAGTCAGTTGGCTTTCGCGTTGAGGCATTGACTGCTACGCCGGCCGGCAGCTTGAGGCTGCGCGAAAGGTTCGTAGGAGCATTAACGATTACAATCTTAAACCCAGGCTTGATGCCGAGCTTTTTCACGAGCGGTGTACCTGAGTAACCTGTCGTCACCTTAAGCTTAGACACCGAATTGAATACCTCTCTGTTCGCGGCCGATTGCGATCATGAAGATTGCGCCCGTGAAAACAATAGCCGCAGTCAGCGCCATCGCGCTTGAATACGCCATCCTTTTTGACAGCAGGGCTTCAATGTAAGGCACCGCACTCGCCAGCAACACGCCGCATTGATAAGTGAATCCCGCCATGAAGCCGCGCTCAGAATCCGGCGAGAGCTCGGAGAGATGTGCCGGGATGATTCCCCAGGCACCCTGCACCATGAATTGCATCATGAATGCTCCGGTAAGCAGAAGCGCCAGAGTGGGTGCGAAGGCCCAGAGCGGAATCACGACCAGCGCGAGCAAAAGCGCGAGAATCATCGAACGCCGCCGGCCCCAGCGGTCCGACAAGAATCCAAAAACAATTCCACCAGCGATCGCACCTACCATGGAAAACGCATTGATGGAAGCCCGTTGACGCGGACCAAACTTCCAGTTGTACTGGAGAAACGTCGGATACATGTCCTGCGTCCCGTGTGAAACAAAGTTCATCATCATCATTAGCAACACCAGGATGATAAAGAGTCTCCAGTGCGACGCGATCCCGCGCCCGAGCTGTCCCCAGCTTTCATGCCGAGTCTTTTGCCAGACCTCCGATTCCTTCACTCGGAAGCGAACAAACAAAGCCAACAATCCCGGCAGTCCGCCAATGAAGAAGAGCGGGCGCCAGCCCCAGTATGGAAAGACAAACAGATAACAGAGCGAGGCCAGCAGGTTACCCAACGCATATCCTTCCTGAAGCAGCCCTGACAGTAAGCCCCTCGATCCGGGCGGGACTTTTTCCATCGAAAGCGACGCACCCATGCCCCACTGAGCGCCCATGCCGATACCAAACAAAGCGCGCAGAACCATAAAAGTAGCGTAGTTTGGCGCCAGGCCGGTCAACACCTCAATGACGGAATAAAAGACCAGCACCATCATCAAGGGCGGGCGACGCCCGTACCGATCCGCGAGTAAACCAAAGATAAACGCGCCGATCGGTCGGAAACCGAGCGTGATCGTAAGCGACAGCGCAATGTCTTCGTTCTGGCGATGGAATTCTCCGGCGATTGTGGTCAGGGTGAGAACCACCAGAAAGAAGTCGAACGCCACGAAGGTCCAACCGAGGAAGCCGGCAGTCAAAGCCGTGCGGTGGCCTCCACCAACCTGTTTTGCAGGTGGAATAGTGATCTGCGATCGCGTCGTCTTACTCATTGGGTCGAGGATTCTACATGGAACACCTGATTGGAAGCGAGAGGATTCCCAATCGGCCATTTCGTTTGACAGTTTGAAGCGGATCGGGTAATCAATCTCAAAGCCGCTGGCCAGTCGAGATCATGAAAGCCACATCCATCATTAAGGGAAGCGTGCTGGCGTTCACAATGGCTGGAGTTGCCTTTCCGGCTCAAGCTCAGAACCCACCCGTCGTGGTGTCTTCCGACGAGAAGGCTGAAAAAATCGTCCAAAAGGGTGTTGAAGCGGTCGGTGGCAATAACTATCTGAACGTGCGAACCGTGATTGGGCGCGGGATCTTCTCACAATACAAGGACGGCGCGCCGGAAGTGCCGTCGAAATTCGTCGACTTTATTATTTATCCTGACAAGGAGCGCACAGAATTCACTGGCGGAGGTGTCCGTACTATTTTGGCGAATAGTAGCGGCAAAGGCTGGATCTTTGACGGCATGGTTAAGAACCTTAAAGATCAAAAGCCGGATCAATTGGAGGATTTCAAAATCTCGATGCGCACCGGATTTGAGAGTCTGTTGCATGGCTGGTGGCGCAAGGAAGGCGGAACTCTTAGTTACGCCGGGCGAAGGGAAGCCGGCCTGGCGCGCCGTAACGAGACAGTGCGCGTGACTTATCCGGACGGTTTCTGGGTTGAGTACGAGTTCGGGGCGCGAGACGGCTTGCCCGCAAAGGTTATTTACAAGCGAAAGCGGAAAAACCCCGATACCGACGAGATCGAAGAAATCACGGAAGAGGATCGTTTGCTGAAGCCAGTGACTATTGAGGGCATAGTCACACCTTTTGTGATTGAGCACTTTGCCAACAATATTCAGACCAGTCGGGTCAGCTATGACTCGGTTGAGTACAATCGTCAGATATCCGACTCGCTTTTCGACAAGCCGACAAACATCAAGGGTCTTAAGTGATTCTCACTGACACTCCTCGTTACTTCTGGGGAAGTTAGGGCCGAAGCGCGACTGGTATTCCGGGGAAGTGACGAACGAGCAGACCAGGCCTTGCTGGGTGAGGCCGTCTCGCACCGGGGCCAGGTTGATTTTGTCGCGCCAGAACTTGAACCCGCCGATGTCCGGATTACGGCGCAAATAAGCGAAGTAAAGGGTGAGCGCAAACTGCCGATTGTACTCGGCGTCGATGAAGGCGCGATTATCTACCGCCGCGCCGAACCCTGGGGGCACGCAGGGCGCCGGGTTCGAGCCACAGGTGTTCCAATAATCGTTCGCCAGGTGCCACATCACCATCGCCCGGCCGGCGTTGCCGCCACCGGCGTTGTTGTATTGATCGATCAAGGTTGGCCGCTGGGAAGTCAGGTCCACGCTGTCCGCGCTTTGAATGGTGTTCAGGACCGCGTCGACAAAGGCGCCGGCGGTCGCCTGGCTGGCCGGATACTGGTTCACAAACTCCGGACGGGCCACGAACTCAGTGGCAAAATTCAATTGCGCCGCCGCCAGACTCGAGCCGCCTACCACCCGCGCCCGGTCGGCGCTGAAAACATTATAATTCGGCAGTTTGTTGGCTTCCGTCGGGTCGGCCGGGTCGGTATTCGGAAAAGGTTGCTGATTGCCGTAAGCCGCCCGATACAAACCAAATACAAAGCCCGCCGTGACGTGAAACTCAGGCTCAAAATAGAAAGCCGTGGACACCGCGATGGTGCGGTCGTGAAAACACTGCACGTTGGCTTGATCATAAGGCGGCTGCCCGCTCGGCGGCGGCGGACAATTTATTTGACCCATCCAGAAGGCCAAGCCCCCGGCGTCCGGTTCGCGACTCAGAAAGTCCAGATAGTGCTGCCGCACGAAGAAGTTCAATTCCAGCGTCGGGTTCCACAACAGTTGGCCGCGAATCTCGCCGCTCGGAAAGTTCGTGCTGTGCACATTCATATATTGCTGCCCTGCTTTCAAGGCAGCCACCTGCTGCCCGCTCGGACTGATCGTAAAGTCGATGACCGGGTTGGTGGCCGGCAGCGGGAAAATGATCGGCCCGGCCACCCCCGCGGCCCCTGCATGAATGTGCGCCGCCGTTTCCGCGCTGCTGAGATTCCGGAACGTCAGCCCGGTCAAAGCCGAAGTCTCATTCGAGTTAAGCAATACCAGGCCGTTTCCCCGCCCGGTCGAAGAGTTGGGCGGCGTCTCCTGCGACGGATTCATGGTCGCGAAAAATCGCGTCTGCGCCAGCGATGGCCCGCTCGCGTCGTTGTCCGTAATGGTCACCGTCGCTGTGTTTGCAGTTCCCAGGGCTGCTCCCGACGCATTACTAAGTGTCACCGTGAAGGTCTCACTTGGTTCCGCATAAGCGTCGTCGATGATTGGCACCTTGAAGGTCTTGCTCGTGTCGCCGGGATTGAAGGTCAAAGTGCCGCTGGCCAGTGTGTAATCCGTGCGCTGCTGGGCCGTCCCATCGCTGGTCGCGAAATCCACCGTCGAAGTCCCACTCGTGTCCCCGGTCCGCGTCACCGTGATCACCGCGCTGCCAACCCCTTCGGACACCGTGTAGCTGGTCGGATTAAACTGGATCACGGGCAGCCCCACCTCCCACATGCCGCGACCGTGCGTCGCAATTCGCAGAACATGCTTGGCGGTCGAGATCGCCATGTCGAAGACGGCCACACGCGGGAGGCCGCTGCCGTAAGGACTCCAGTGCTGGCCACCATCCGGCGAACCGTACACGCCAATGTCGGTTCCGGCATAAAGGTTATTAGGAGCAGTCGGATCCACAACGAATCCATTCACCGGAACATCGGGCAGGATACTTCCGCCATTGCCATTAATCGGGGTCAATACCGGCGTCGTGCCCAGGTTCGTGATCTTCCAAACGTGAGACTGCGTCGCAGACGTGCCGCCGGCATAGTTGCCGAGTGAAATGTATGCCGTGTTCTTGTTTGTGGGATCGAAAACGATTCGCGCCACGTAGAAATCAGGCATGACGCTGCCAGCGCCAACCGGATCCAGACTCGTAAGCGTTGACGAACCGGTGGTGGTATAGAAGAGCGCCCCATTATTCAGACCGACGATGCGATAGTTATCATCCTGCGGCGAAATCGCAATTGCGCTCAATGGGACGCCGCCGGACAGAGGGGCCTGGCTAACGACTACATTAGCCGTTCCGCTGGTGCTGGAACGATATAGACGATCAGTGCCCAGGTAAACCGTGTTTGGGTTTCCGGGACCCAGGGCAGTTGGGCAATAGAAGTTCACAGCGTCGGTACAGCTAACACCATTCGCCGTTCCCGAGCCGCTGCATCCAAGAAATGACCAACTCCCGCCCGCATTCATCGAACGTGCGTAGCCAATCTGGCTTCCCGTAGCGTTAAAATAAGTGTGATACATCGTGACGTTGGTCGTATCGGCGGCGTTCTGATCGATCATCGTGTAGCCGCCATCACCACCGTCTGAGCGAGTCCAGGCCGGCCCGGTTGTCAACTTTTCAGTGCCGTTGTCCTGCGTGCCGCCGATGGTAAAGTCAGGATCGGTGGGATGAATCGCGATGCTCTGAAATTGCGTCGCCCGAAAAGTTGTGTTGTTCAGGCTTGACCAGGTAGCGCCGCCATCGGTTGATTTCCAGATCCCGCCGTCATCGCCGCGATATACCACCTGACTATTTGAAGGAGCGATCTTGATCGCATGCGTGTCGGCGTGTAACCCGTTATCAGTGTCAGCGAAAGTTGTGTTTGCTCCGTCAGCGGACGTCCCCTCCAACTTTGAACAGTTCAGGCTGCGAACATTGCCGCCCAGCAGAAGTTTGTCATTGGCGGTGGTTGCACCGGGCACTACAGCGAAGCCGATGTTGTAGAAGCATTGACCTCCACAAAATCCACCGCCGCCATTGAGTTTGGACGACCAGGTGACGCCGCCGTCAATCGACCGGCGGAGCGCGCCTGATCCCGAGTTGCAAATCGTGCCGCTGGCCGGTTCACCGCTGGCCGCATAGACAACGGTAGGGTTGCCGCCTTGTTGATAAGCCAGGAGCGCGCCGCGGCCGTTGGAAGTACTTGTAGAAGTCGTAATGAATGTTTGGGTGAAAGTCGGCGAGCCGGAAAGCGCGTTTGTCGACCGATAGATCCCGCCGTCCCCCGCCATGTTGATTCCGTTCAACCAGACAATAAGCGTATTCCCGCTCGGGTCAGATGGATCGAACACCATGTCATTGACGTTGCGATTAACGGTGCACGGATTATCGAAACACAATCCCTGACCAGTGTTGGTTGTGCTCACAGCAATTCGAGTAACCGTCGCCGATGCCGGCGCTCCACCGACATTGCTCAATTTGTAGAGGCCACGCATTGCCAGTGGTGGAATTGAATTTCCAAAGGGAGAATTGCCGCCAATGCCAATTACGCCACCGGCCGCGCCGACTAAAAGCGTGTTTGGATCACCCGGGGCGATTAAGATCTTACTGATGCCTCGACCCTGAAAAGCCGGCACGCTCTGCGGATTATTGTTGGCGTCATTATAATTGCGTATCGGATTGAATGGCCCAACCAGATCAGCAGTCGTGTTGATATTGTCGATCCGATAGACGCCAACGCCGGCAAAGGAATCGCCGGAACCGTTCGCCTCGCCCGTGCCCACCCAGAGTCTGCCGTTTGCCGCGTCCAGAGTTAATGATCCGATAGAAAGCGATTGAGCGCCGTCGAAAATAGGTGTCCAGGTGGCGCCGCCATCAAGCGATCGATAGACACCTCCCTGGGCCGCTCCGACATAGACCTTATTGGGGTCAGTGGGATCGATCTCAATCGCGGCGACGCGACCACTAACTGGATTGGTTGTAGTTTGAGTCTGTCCGTTGGGAATTGGATTCGGCCCCAACTCGGTCCAGGGAGCCGTACTAGTAATTGAAGCTGTTTCTAATGGATTGGCGAGTCTTCGCAAGAGCGAATCTTTACCGGGTCGAGCTGCTTCCTGCGCTTCCATTTGCCGGATAGCTTTAAGGCGTGCCGCCGGATCAACCGGCCTGTCAGGATCCCAACCGCGCAGGCGCGCGATGAATTCGTCGCGCAGCCGAATGTATTTCGCTTCATCGATCCTGCCTTGCGCGAAAAAAGGCAGATCCGGATCAACGCCTTCCTGATCTTCACCTTGATTATCAACCTCTTCGCGATCTGAAACGTGCTCCTTTGATTTACCCTCTTCGTTTCTGCGGGTCGTGTTCTTCGGCTTCTTGCTGCCGGGGGCCGCCGACGAACCAGACCCCAGTACGATGAAGAGCAGGAACGTGAACATTACGATTATTATTGCAACCGTTCTGCGTTTCATTTCACACTTCCTTTTTTGGGTGAGCCAACCGCCGCATAGAGAACTACAAAATAGATTGACATTCGAACCTTGCAAGTCAGGCACTCTAGCAAACAGCAAAAAGAGACGGCCAGAGGAGAGACTCTAAACATCCGAGAGGTCTAAGGGTTAGTGCTCAGCGCCGTGCTAAAATGGCCTTTGCAGAGTCGCTAACTGGGGGCTATCTGAAATGTATTACTCAGTTCCGACGATTGTCAACGCGCGTGCTTTAGAATAGCTTTTGAGCCTATGCTGACAAATTCGGTGATTCAGAAATCTCTCCTTAGCGGGCTGCTCGTGATGCTATCAAGCGCAGGCCTGGCTCTCAATTGCGTTGAGCTGAATTGGCAAGTCGCGGGTGCTCAAGCTTCAACTGAGTCAAGTGAGAACAATGATGCGTCGCGCATTGCAAAGTTCGCTTGCTTGCCTAAAGACATACAGTTAGATGAATCCGTGTCCTATAGCGGTAAGGGAAATCGGAAGGTCACGGTCGAACAGAAGCTAGCAGAGTTGAAAGCGCGTTGCCGCAATGGAAAGCTCGTCGATCTGAGACGTCGCGAGATTCGGTTTTTTCGCCCCTCTTGTTGGGGTAATCCGCCACCGGACTACCTCGAAATAAAGAAGCGCGAAAACGAAGAACTTTCAAAATTGAAGAGACGATATACTGTAATCGCGTTCGGATGTAATCCAATGATTCAGTAAGTCGCTCGCGTGAATCCCAATGATTGGTTTGCGTAGACATCGTCTGGCCTTTGTTGTTGCCGGCTTAGCGTTGGCAGTCGGCGCCATTGCGCCACTATTTCTGATCGCCGGCTGCCGCACCTTGCAGCAAACCCCGCAAGAGTTGAAAGCTCGCGAAACTTTGCGTGCGATGACGCGCGGAGGTGTGCTACCGGCCGAAGACGCGGTGACGCGCATCGAAACGGATTTTCCGCGAACAACGGCAGGCGCACTCGCGCGCATCGTGCATGCTCGAATCAAGTTGAATGTGAAAGATTTTGCCGGCGCGGCGACCTTGCTTGATTCCAGCGCGATCAGCAATTACACCATAGTCGGTGACTATGCCTTGTGGATGCGGGCCAGTGCGCTCGAGCAAGCGAATCGTCGTGTCGAAGCGCGCGCTGCCTTTGAACAACTGGCGCGCGACTATCCGAACTCATTGCACGCGCGCGACGCGATACTCCACGACGCGCAGCTTCTGATGCAGGATGGCCAGGTCGCTGCGGTGCCAATTTTTTTGAAGCAACTGAGCGCGAAAGACGATCCAACTGCTTTAATTTTGACTGCCAAAGCTTACGAGCAAATTGGAAATCCTAACGCCGCCTTAGCCGCTGTTCGACGAATTTATTTCTTCGCGCCAGCATCGGCTGAGGCTGCCGAAGCGGCCACTTCGATTTCACGATTGAATTCAGCATTGGCTTCCGGATCCGCGGAAGAAGCGATCTCGCGTGCCGAGAAACTTTTCGCCGCCAGGCGTTTCAGCGAAGCTTTCGATGCGTACACGGATGCATTCGCACATTTTCCGGGAAGTGCCACGCCGGAATTGCAGGCGCGCCGCAGCATTGCTGCTGCCAACGCAAAAAGATTTGCCGATGCGGCGGCGGCTTTGGGCGCGACACCTCTGCCGATCGGTGAAGCTCGCGCCGAAGCAATGTTCGATCTCGCGCTTGGTTACGGTCGCGCGAAGCAATGGGCCCAGGCGCGCAGCACGGCCGGCGAATTGCACCGGACGTTTCCGAACAGCGATTGGTCCAGGCGTGCTTTTGTCCAATTGGGCCAGCACGCGGAAGAGCTGAAGAACGATTCTGACGCGAGTTATTTCTATCGCGCTGCGCTAAATTTCTATCCCGGGGCCGCGGAAGTTACGCCGGCGCAGTTTTATTTTGCCTGGCAAGCGCACGAAGCCAGGAATTTTGCTGAGTCATCGCGATTGTTAACAGAACATCTGGCTGTTTACGCCGGCAATAATACAGACTTTCGCGGCAAAGCTGCGTACTGGGCCGCGCGTGATAGCGAACGCGCCGGAAAACTTGCCGAAGCGCGCGCGATCTATCAAGGTTTGCAAGCTCGCTACGATGCCAACTGGTACGGTTATCTCGCTAAGCAACGCCTCGACACGATGAATCGCAACGGCAACGTGCCGCAGAAAGATTTTCCGGCGGACTCTGCAGTGGGGCGCGCCGCTGCTAATTTGCAAACCGTCAGCGTCGCTGAAGAAACCGCCGGACCGAATGACTATGAACAGATCGCTAAAGCAGATCAGCTTTCGATTATCGGCACGGACGACTGGGCGCTGGAAGAATTGAGCGTTGCTTCATCGGCCGCTCCGGCGAGTCCGCGCGTCAACCTCGCCATTGCTCGCATTTATCGCGCAAAGGACGACAACGTTCAGGCGTTGAATGTTTTGAAGCGCAGCTATCCCGACTATTCGCAAATGAAGCCTGAGGAAATGCGTCCTGATGAATGGGACATCTTTTATCCGCTTGCTTATTGGGACATCATCACCCAGGAGTCACGCGCGCGAGGACTCGATCGTTATCAAGTCGCCGGACTGATTCGCCAGGAATCCGTTTTCAATCCCCGCGCAGTTTCTTCGGCCCGAGCTTACGGCTTGATGCAGGTGGTGGTCCCGACCGGAATGCTGACCGCGAAAAAATACGGAGTCGATCGCGCGATCAGCATGGAGTCGCTCTTCGAACCGCGCCTGAATATTCAACTTGGCACGGCTTACCTGCGCGATCAACTCGACAAGTATGGCCACATCGAATACGTCGCCGCGGCTTACAACGCCGGCCCCCAGCGCGTCGTGCAGTGGCGCGCGACCTTGCCGCTCGAACTCGATGAATGGTCTGAGGCCGTGCCCTTCCGCGAAACACGTCTTTACATTCAGGGGGTAGTGCGCAACACGCTGCAATACCAACGGCTCTATGACGAGAATGGCCGCTTCCGCCCCGAAGTCGGCGCCCACGCCGTTTATCCGACTTCAAAAAGCGCGCCCGCCCAACCGGCTAACTCAACCATTCACGTGCGCCGTTTGATCGGTGAAGAGGAAGAGTAAACAGTTTTCAGGGATCGCGATCATATAGCTGCCAACTGCTTGCGGAAAATACTTACCGGCTATAGCATACCCACCGATTCGCGCATTCTTTGTTCTCAAACCGCGGCTTAACGTTCATGCTTGCCGCATCATTCGGACCAGTACGCAAGGAGGAAGAACATGGGGAAAGGAACCATTTTTGTCTTAACCGCAATCATTCTGCTCATCGACGCCGGCGCCGCTTTGGGCCAGACCATCAACAAACCTTCGATCCAAATCACTTTGCGAACTCATCAACAGTACTACCGCAACGGACAGGTGGATCAGGAAACCTGGAGTTGGTCGCCGCGCATAGTGTATCGAGTCGTCGGTCCGATCTCCGCGGGTAGCCAGTTGTCCGTGGATTTTACTTTGCCCTCGGGCAAACCCTGGATCAAGTTCGACTGCAACACCAACGAAACCAAAGACGGTTACTGGTGGGAGACTGAGTGCGGAATGAACTCAGCGGACGTCAGGGATGAACAAACGTCGATCGAGACCGGTCTCGCCGGCTTTAAGATCAATCTAAAAAACGAACTGGAAGGAACCAACAAAACGCTTTTCAGCGGCAAGTTCAAAGTTGAGAAGTTTCACGTCGGCGTAGTCGATCTTCCGAAGTTCAAAAACAACTTCTCTTATTACGTCAACTATGACTGGGCTTTGCCAATCGGTTACCTCTACGACTATGACATCATGGATTCTCGCGTGGGCTACGCGCCATCTAACACCGAAGGCCGGCTGACTTTCGTCACCTGGTTCAAAGGCACGCCGAACACGCTTAATTACGGCAAGTACGCCGCCTATCTCTACTATCAGGGGAAGCTCGTCGCCGACAGCGTGGGCGGCGGCAATAAGTACGGTGACACCGGCTGCGAAGTTACGAATACCGCTTACGAGGAATCGGCATTCGGCTATTGTCGTCGCAAATTCGTCGTCAACGCGGTGGTCTGGGACAAGCAGCCCGAGTTTCATCCGCAGGACTTCCCCATGTACAAAAACCCTGGAGATTACGAGATCAAAGTTTTGCAGAACGGAAAGCTCGTGCGTACTGCGAAGTTCACTATGGGTACGAACTACCAGCTCGTTGATACGGGCATCGGTAAGCAGAACAATCTCGGCACCGGCCGCATTGTTATTCCAGTTCAGATCATTGGGGACCAGGATGGCCAATGGGATCGCAGTGGTTACAAGGCTGACGCATTTTTTGGGAATCCGCTAACGGGGTTTGTTATTCCTTAACTGTTTAGAGTCGGGCTACGGCCCGACTAAGCGGGCATTAGTTGACTTCCAGACGTCAATAGCGACAGATGTACACTCTGAAAGTTAGCTCTCATCAGCGCGAAGAACTGGTCGAATTCACTGATGAAGTTCAGCGCAAGCTGAAAGAGTCCGGCGCAAAGGAAGGCGTCGTTGTCCTTTACGTGCAACACACCACCGCGGGTCTTACTGTCAACGAGAATGCCGACCCGGACGTGCCGCGCGACATGCTGCATGCGCTCCGCACTTTGATTCCTCAACACGGAATGGGCTTTCGCCACGGCGAAGAAAACTCCGACGCGCATATCAAAGCGAGTATCGTCGGCTCGTCCGTAACCGTGCCGTTCAAAGATGGCAAGTTGCTGCTCGGACGTTGGCAGGGAATATTTCTTTGCGAATTCGATGGCGGCCGCGAACGCAACGTAATCATGATTGTGGGTTGATGGCGGAAATCGCTTGAGTGTCTCGGCGGAGACGACGTTCGGCATGGCAGGCGACTTGAATCTGCGGCTATTACTTTCGAATGAATGCTTCGCTAATCTGAAAAACCGCCTCAGGTTGTCATCTATTAAGGTTGTTACGTCTCGATCGTGATTGGACTGCATACGGATCTGGCTTGTGTGCTCGAGGAATCTGGGATAAGCTTCGCTACTCCAACTCGGAACCCTGACGATCCGGTCAAAGCGTAAGTCATTGTTTCGAGATCGTAAACGGCTTCATTCAAAGCAGTTTCCCTGGGTGTTGGGTTAGTGGCCAACCCAACCTGCGCACATCATTGAACTCCGGTTATGAGTGGTCTAAGCGGACCTGCTAACCGCTTTGCTGAAAGGTTAGTCCTTCCTGGAGGTTGCGTGATAGAACCTGGCACTGGCTTCGGCCGGCAACCGTTCGCCAAATTAGCGACGGCGAAACGCGAGTGCGGTCGTGTGCTCATTTGTCTGTTCGCTCTGCTGATCTCCGCATTTGCGTTTTCATCTTTGGCGAACGCGCAAGGTGTGACCGGCAGCATCAAAGGCACAGTCAGCGCCACCGCGGCAGATCCTTCGGCCCAGCCATCACTCGTTCCCGGCGCGCGTTTGTCGCTGGTTAACCGGGACATCAAGGGCCCGCCCGTGAAAACCGTCACTGATGGAACCGGGAACTTTGCTTTCCTTGATTTACCCGCCGCTAATTACACGCTCACGGCCGAAGCCGACGGACTTCCAATTGTGAATCAGGAAATTCATTTGACGACCGCGGCAACTTTGGTCGTCGATATCGTCCTGACAGCTCGACTTACTGAGTCGGTTACCGTGCGGCAGGAAGAAGGATTGCTCAGCACCTCTGATACGACCACGTCGAATACTGTTCGGGCCGAGAAGCTTGAAGAGATTCCTTTGCGGGCCGAAAATTATCAAAGTGCTTTGCCACTGACCCCCGGCGTTGTGCGCGGCTTGGACGGAGGCGATCACGTCAAGGGAACGCGCGCGGGCCAGAGTTCCTACACTGTGAACGGCGCCGATGTTACCGATCCGGTTACGGGGTATCTGGCTTTCGACGTTCCCATCGAAGCTGCCGAAAGCGTTCACATTGAAGAGAATCCGTACTCGGCGGAGTACGGTCGCTTCACCGGCGGCGCGACCAACCTCGAGACAAAGGGCGGCACCAACAAATTCAAATTTACGCTCTCGCGTTTCTTTCCCACTTATCGCAACATCATCAGCGGCAAGCTTGATTCGTTCAGGCCGCGTCTGACTTTCAGCGGTCCGCTGCTGCGCAACCGGCTCACCTTCCTGCAATCGTTCGAGTATCGCTACTCACGGGTTCGCGTGCCGAGCCTTAAAGCGCCGCGCGATGATTCAGCTTCGGAAGCTTTTGATTCGTTCACGCAGTTTGATCTGACTATCAACAAACGTCACAGCATGAAGTTTGTAGGCAGTCTGTTTCCACAGAAGGTCCGTTTCGTTGGATTGGATACTTTTAATCCGCAGGAAACCAGGCCAAACACGAAACAGCGAGGCGAACTTTTCTCAGTTTTCGAACAAGCGATCTTCAGCAATCAATCTTTCCTTTCTTCCCTGCTGAGTTACAAAACTTTTCAGTTCGACGTCTTCTCGCAGGGGCCGCGTCCGCTAACATATCTGCCCGAGGAAAACACCGGCAACTATTTTGCCAACTCGCGAAGAGCGTCGCGACGCTTACAGTTGCAGGAGAATTATTTCGCCCACGCGCTGTCGCTGGGTGGTCAGCACTCGTTAAAACTGGGGGCTGAGTTTGATCGCACGACCATGTCCGGAGCATTCAGTTTCCGACCTATTCTGATCCGGCGGCTTGATCAAACGCTGAGTGAGCGGATCGAGTTTGCCGGGCCGACGTCGCTCGATAGATCGTTGACTGAATTTGGCGCATTCGCCCAGGATCGTTGGGTCGTCAGGAAAAGTCTGACTATCGATACGGGCCTGCGCTTAGACCGCGACAGCATTTCCCGCCGGAGCAATATGGCGCCGCGGTTAGCGGTTCTGCTTCTTCCCTTCAAGAATGATCGGACGATCATCCGTGGCGGTATCGGTCTCTTTTACGATCGAAGTCCCCTTTCATCCAGATACTTTGATTTCGCATCGTTGGACGATCAAGACGAACCGTTCCTTGGTCCGACGGTCATAGGAGTCGGATTACCAACACACTTTCCAGAGCGCATTGTCACGACTTATGCCAACGATGGCGTTACCGTCGTCAATGGTCCGCGCAGGTTCATGAACGTGGTGAGAGGGCCGCTGCGCGATGCGCGCAGCACGCGCTGGAGCGTGCAAGTTGATCGGAGCTTAACTAAAAATCTCACAGCCAGAGTCGGCTTTCTGGAGCGCTCGACCGTCAATGAAGCGATCGTGATTCCTCGGGTAAACAGATTTGGTGAAGGCATGCTCGTGCTCAAGAGTCGCGGCCGTTCGCGGTATCGCGAAGTGCAAGCGCTGCTTGCCTACGACAGCCGGCGATTTCATAACTGGAATATTTCATATGTCTGGTCCAAAGCACGCGGCGATCTGAACACGGCGGATAACTTTCTCGGCGATTTTCCGGCGCTGGTCGTCCGCGCGAACCAGTACGGCCCTCTGTCGTTCGACGCGCCCCACCGCCTGCTCGCCTATGGAGAGATAAAAGTGCCTTTGGATATCACGGTGACTCCGTCTTTCGAAATCAGGTCCGGTTTTCCATTTTCGTTCGTCAATGAGAGATTGGATTTTGTCGGTGCCCGCAATCGCGCCGGACGTTTTCCTGCTTTTATGTCGCTCGATGCGCAGATTTTGAAAGGCTTCAAAATTCCTTACTTTGATAAGAAGGCCCGCGCCGGCGTCGCGATTTTCAATATCACCAACCACTTCAACCCGCGCGATATTCAAAACAACATCGGCAGCCCCCACCTCGGCCAGTTCTACAACAGCCTGAGCACTTCCGTGCGCGGTAAGTTTGAGATGGATTTCTGATTTATTGATTTTGGTTCAAAGTAAGGTACTTCGACCAACTCAGGCTCGCCGAATAAATTTCGCAGCCATCCAGCCTAACGGAATCAGCACCGCCAGATGAATCCAGTCATAACCGCCGGTAGCATTTCCGCCAAAGTGATTGCTGATCATGAGGAAGACAACTGGCACCGCCATGAAGGTATTTTGTTTTGAACGAAGCTTCGCCTGCGCGGCGAGTGCTTCATCAGGTTTCTCTCCGGCTTTGATAGCTTCGATCATTTTTCGCTGGGCCGGCAGAATTCGCATCCATACGTTCGCGGCCATGATCGTGCCGAAAATTGCTCCGACGTGAATGTAGGTGGCGCGGCCGCTGAGCACTCGCGTTAATCCGTACGCAGTGCCGACGACAAGCATGTAAGCAACTATCGCGAAAACTTTTTCGTTGCGCCCCAGCGGCGAAATCATCAGCAGGTCATAAACCAGCCATCCCACGATCAGGACTCCAATTCCGATTCCGATCGCCGTACTCAGGCTGATGTCCGCCACGTCTCTATCTATCAAAACGCCGCCGCCAATGTAATAAACAACTATGAGCAGAGCGAACCCGCTCAACCAGGTCATGGCGGCTTCCCAACGAAACCAATGGAGTTTGCGCGAAAGTTCATCCGGCACTTTGCGTTTTTCGACCACATAGAAGCCGCCGCTGTGGACCATCCAGATCTGCGCCGCGGCCCCGGTCGCGCGCACAGCTTTCTCTTCTTCGCTGAGCCGCGCATCCAGCCAGGTAAAGTAATAAGTCGTGCCTACCCACATGATGCCGGCAAAGACGTGTATCCAGCGTGCCAGTAAGTTGAGCCACTCGCTAATGGTAGGGTTGATGTTCATCAATTCGAGTTAGCATCGTGGCTGCGGCTTTGCCGCCTGACGTGCGGAAAGGCTCCGCCTTTCCGTCAAGACCTTCTGGCCGTAATCGCGAGGCTGGGCCTCGCGATAATGAAAACTAGCTCCCTCGATACGTCGAATAAGCAAACGGGCTGAGCAGCAGCGGTACGTGATAATGTTGCGCCGGATCGCGAATCTCGAAGACGACGCTGACTTCACGATAGAAGCTTTCTATGTTTTGCGGAGCAAAGTAAGACGCCGTATCAAAGGTCAGCTTATAGACGCCACCATGAAGCGCAAAGTTGGGCGGCAAGAGATCCTTTGCCCGACCGTCCGCATCGGTCGTGCCGGCGCCAATCTGCTTCCAACTGCCGTCAGCAGATTCAATTTCAAGGAGGACAGGAACACCGCTCGCGGGCCGCCCGCGTGATATGTCGAGAACGTGCGTGGTAATTGCGCTCATTCAGTTCAGAAGTTTCTCCAATCTCAATCGAGTGATCTTTCGCTGTTCTTCAGCGGCGATTCTTAATTCGCCGTCCGGTTCATTATTCAATCTGCGTTTGAGAATCGCCAGCATCTCTTCCGACGACTTGCCACTCGCACAAACTATGAATATGAAACCGAAGCGTTGTTCGTATTCGCGATTCCCTTCAGCCAGGGCCGCCATCGTATCGGCGGCCGCGTTCCGGGTTCCCGATTGTTCCTGAACCGACCACGCCCGGGCCTGTTGAGATTGAGTCGCAGCCGCTTGCTTCTCTCCAATCTTTGGATGCGCGTGAAAGGCTTCCAGCCAATCTTCAGAATCAAGCGACCACCAAATTCGATCGGCTTCATTCAGAAGCTCAGCTTTGTTTTCAAAAGGCCGCGCTGCTGTCATCGCGCGCGCCCAGCTTGTTGAACCGCAGCATTTCAGAAATTCAGCTTCGGCCTCTTCAGACGAAAGCTTATTCAAAAGATCGAGCGCGGTCGTCAACGTGTTTGCTCTTTTGCCCTCTCCCTCTGGGAGAGGGTTGGGAGAGGGCCTTTAGGCTCTTCATCAACTGGACCCTCTTCCCCGGCCCTTCCATAAGGGAGAAGGGAGATTACCTTTTGATCACTCAATCGTTCCATAAACTCGCAGTCGGCTCACGCCGCCGTCCGGAAAAATATTAAATCGCACGTGCGAAGCGAGCCCTGCCTCGATGACTTCATCAAAAAAATGACGCGTGTGCGCTTGCAGTTTCGTACGCGACAGCACTGCTTTCCATGTGGACGACGGATCTTGCAACGTCTCAATCGATGCGTTGAAAGCATCGCACGCCTCGAGCGAACAACTTTCCGGAAAATTGCCTTTGAAGTAAGACGTGTCGACTTCGAGACGGCGAATGTGACCCGGCGCGCCGAGCTTGACAATCGTCCAGTCATGACCCGATCCGCGCCGGCGCCTGGTCTCCCAGCCGTCGCTCATGTTCGCTGCCCGTTCGGGCATGATCAGATTGTGGCGATGACCAAAAAACATGTCGCTGCATGAAAGCACCAGCCCGCCGTTCTCAACCGCCGCAAGATCGATTTCTCCGCCGATTTGTTTCAAACGAATCCAATCGGGAACCACTTCGCCATAAACCCGCAGCCGCGCGACCCCGCCGTCGGGATAGATCCTGAACCGAAGATGGGTCCAGCGCTGATCGCTCTTGATCGCAAACTGATTTTGCGAATCTCCACTCAAATTAGAAACCGGCAAAACTTCCGTCCATGGAACCGAATCGCTCGTTAGTTCTTCGGTGGTCGGAAGTCCGTCGATCGAGCAAGCCTCAAACGAACACTGCTCAGGATAGTTACCTTTGAAATGGCTGGTATCAACTACGACGCCGCGAACGATGCCGGGCAAACCGAGGCGAACGATGCACCAGTCGAATCCCGGCGGACGCCGGCGTCGCGTTTCCCAGCCGTCCATCCACTTTCCCAGGTCCGTGTACTTACCTTCGATGAAGACCGGCGCGGCAGGCTTCAACAAATTCTCTTTGGGCGCAAAGAACTCGTCGTTAGCGAACAGAACGGCGCCGCCGAGACGCTGGGAAGCAAGATCGATTAACTCAGTAAACTCCATCACGCTATCGGTCAAATTCCTTTTTGCGTCTTTTCGAGAACTTAGTCTCACGCAAAGGCGCCAAGCTCGCAAAGAAATCAAATGCGCGAACGCAAGAGTAGAGATCCTTTTGGCGCATTAAACTCGCCGTCATCATAAACCATCTGGCCGCGAAGAAAAGTCTTTTCTACTTTGCCTCGTAAAACTTCTCCTGCATATGGCGTCAGCTTATGACGATGATGGATCATCCGAGGCTCCACGCAAAGCTCGGCGTTGGGATTCCAAATCACAATGTCGGCATCGCAACCGATCGCCAGCGAACCTTTGCGCCCCTCCAAACCAACCAGTCTTGCCGGCGCGCGACAACACCATTCGGCAAGTTGGCTGGTCGCGAATCCGCGTTTGCGCGCTTCCGTCCACATTATCGGCAAACGAAATTGCAAAGATGAAATTCCACCCCAGGCTTGCATGAAGTCGCCCGGCTCCGGCAATTTCATTTCCGGCGGGCAAGGCGAGTGATCGGAAACCACCATGTCGATCGTGCCATCGCGCAGCGCTTTCCAAAGCTTTTCGCAATTTTCGCGCTCACGAATCGGCGGGCAGCATTTGAATTCAGTCGCACCATCGGGAATATCCTCAGCCGCGAAATGCAAATAGTGAGGACAAGTTTCGGCAGTGATTGATGCGCCTTTCGTCTTCGCTTCGCGCAACATGGCGAGCGCGTCCGCTGAGGAATGATGAACTATGTGAACGCGACAACCGGTTTCCCGGTTGAGTCGAATCATCAAGGCAACGGCTTCATTCTCCGCGGCGCGCGGACGCGATCGCAGAAAAGATCGATAAGAGCGGGCATTATCCGGGAGGATCGAGGTCGACGATTGGCGGCCCGCGAGTTCAATTGGTCCCGGCAATTCTGCGTGAACTATCAGCGATGCTCCCAGGCGCGCGAGTTCCGGCATCGCTTCGCGCAAATCAGTTTCGCTAACGTTCGGAAACTCTTCGACACCAGAATGAACTAGAAAACATTTGAAGCCGACGACACCCGCGTCCCAAAGTTTCGAAAGTTCATCAGTGTTTCCCGGCACGACCCCGCCCCAAAACGCGACATCGACAGAAAGCTTGTGGCGCGCGGCTGCCAGCTTCGCTGTAAAACTATCGAGCGTGGTCGTCGCCGGAATACAGTTGAGCGGCATATCGACGATCGTCGTCACGCCCCCGGCCACTGCCGCGCGCGTAGCAGTTTCAAATCCTTCCCACTCGGTTCGACCCGGCTCGTTGACGTGCACGTGCGTATCGACCAGCCCGGCCATCACGATCGAATCTTTATTCGCTTCGATTAATTCGGAGTTGGAAGGAACGTCTTCAAAAGGGACGATCGCCGTGATCCTACCCCTGCTGATGTGCACAGACGCAGGGCCGATTAAATTCTCAGCGACGACCTGACGACCGCGGATAACTAGATCGGCTTGGACCATCTCTTACGCGGCCCAACTTGCCGGGGGTGGTGGAGGCGAGACGAAACCCAGCGAGATCTCTGGAAAGACCCGCCGATAGGCCGCGACGTAAGTTGCAAAGCTCACCGGCAAGACAAACAGCACTCCTATGTAACAGGCGATTACCCCGACGATGCCGAGACCGGCGACCAGCAAAGTCAATCCCAAAACGCCGCCAAAGTTCTTGATGGCGGCCCTGACGCTCAGCTTCACGGCATCCAGACCCGAAAGTTTCCGATCCACAATCAGCGGATACGAGAAAATGAAGAGGGAATGAATCAGCACGCTGGCGATGATGACGACGAACAAAAATATTATTAGCATTACGAAGAACACCACCGGCGGGCCTTCGCTGCGATCGTGCGGGAGGGTGAGTATCGAGACGAAAATGAAAATTACGTAGGCCGGGACAATCAGCACGAAAGCCGGAATCGCTTGAATGAGCGCCGCAACCAGTCCCTGCACGAAATAGTCGAAGCCTTTGAATAGCGTTTCGAATTGAACGGGTTCGCCGCGCATCTTTGCCAGCAGGCAAAGGTTCAAGCCGCACATCATCGGGCCGATCAAAATGAGCGGCACGGCCCCACCGATTAACATTGCCACCAGCGTCAGACCCAGGAATAACCAGTATCGATCCTGAATTAGCTGCCAACCTTCCTTGAGGCATTCAATCGGCGCCACCACTCCGACGCGAAAGTCAGCCGTGTTTGAATTCATTTTCGATCTCCTCGTTAAGAATTTCGTTTACGGCTAAAGCGCTCTCTCAGTCAGTTGCCAAATGGCGCAGGAAGTCTTCCAGCAAGTTCAAGGATACCTGCAGTCGATAATCTCTGGTCGAACGAAGGTCATCGATCGGAACAATCTCTTTAGTAAGCGCGGCCTTCGCCGCTGCGATTGTGTCCCGGTTAAGAGCGCGATCATTTATCACGGCTTCTGTGTTTACGCAACGTAAAGGAATCGGCGCCACACTGCCAAGCGCGAGCCGCGCAGATTCGATCCTGCCATTGCTTACGCGGCCAACAGCGGCGAAACAGACCTTCGAAATCGCCTGCGCTTTACGCGTTCCGACTTTGCGGTAATAGTGCTTCAGATCCTTCTTTGTTCGCGGCAGACTGATGCGGTGAAGTAGCTCGTCAGAACGAACATCCATTTGCTTGTAGCCCGTATGGAATTTGGAATAGGGAATTCTTCGCGAGCCTGTTTCAGATACAAGCTCAAGCTGGGCATCATAAGCAAGCAGTGCCGGCGGCGAATCAGCCGCGGGCGAAGCATTGACTATGTTGCCGCCGATGGTGCCGCGATTTTGGATCGCAATCCCTCCTGTTTCTCGCGCTGCCTGGCAGAGCATCGGGAATTCTTCGCGTAAGACTTCGTGATTTTGAATCTCTGTGTAAGTGCTAAGTGCGCCGAGCGTCACCCGATCATCGGTTACTGCGATTCCGCGGAGTTCCGGCAGATTCCAGATGTTGACATAGTTCTTGTGCGGCAGCTTTCCCCCTTCGAGCAAGACCATCAAGTCGGTGCCGCCGGCGAAAGGTTTCCATGCCCCCTTATCCCGCGAGAGCACATCAAGAGCTTCGCTCAGGGAAGCGGGTGAAATTAATTGATACGAAGGAAGGTAAGCTCTCATTCGCGTGGTCGCTGGCGAGGTTTATTCCGCTCTTCTTTTTTATTGACGGCGCCCTGACCATGGCCTGTTCTTATTTTGGCTGTTCCAAGTTTTAGGCATAGCCGTGCCAATTCTGACGCCAGCTTTAATCGAGATGTGACGGCCTCTGCCGACATATCAATCTGTCGCATCGCCCATATCCTCTCTGAGAACCGCAATGTCGTCCAAGTCGCGACCGCTGCCTCGCAGCTTTTTTAACGCAATCAAGCCTTGACGCGAAACAACGGACAACTTTGCGCCTTCCACATCTGCCTCTACGCGAGATTCCCAAACGTCGCGAATTGCCGGCGTGACAAGCAGCAGATCTAACGATAGCACGTGGCCGCTTGTCGAATGAATTTTCGACACGCGTCTGATTTCAATGGCCCCGTCGGCAAACGACATGTCGAGGCCGCGGATCGAATAGCCGAGTTCCCGGGCAATCTCAGGTATTGATTCGAAAGCCTCGGGCGGAATCAACACGTCGATATCTATCGTGGCTCGCGGATGATCGTATACCGCCATAGCGAGTCCCCCACAAAGAGCATAGTCTATTTGCTTGTTGTCGAAAGCTGAAATTACTTTCCGAAGCTCTTCGTAAAGATCGAACATGAACCTAGATTCTCATTTCTGGCACGCCCGCACCACCGATTCAAAAATCTTCATATAGCCCGTGCATCGGCACAGGTTCCCAGCCAGACCATTGCGAATGTCTGATTCATTCGGATTCGGATTCTTTTCAAGCAGATTCACCGCCGCCAGAACCATTCCCGGTGTGCAGATTCCGCATTGCGCCCCACCGCATTCGATGAACGCTTCTTGCACCGCATGCAATTGATCGGGACCGGCGATTCCTTCGATGGTTTGAATTGAAGCATCCTCTATCTGCGCGACCGGCACCAGACAACTGTTAACGATTTGCCCGTCGATCATAACGCTGCATGCCCCGCACTCGCCTTCGCCGCAACCTTCTTTCGTGCCGGTGAGATGCAATTGCTCGCGGAGCACGTCGAGCAGACGCTCCATCGGATAAACATGAAGCATCCGCTGCTCGTTATTCACCGTACAATTTATTTCGATCTTATCTGACAAAGAGTTTTCCTCTGCATACCTTTGCGGAGTCCTCTGCGCTCTCTGCGTTAAAAATTCTTCTGAGCCCTCCCTCACGGTCGGGCTACTGCCCCACTGCTGAGCCTTCCAGTATCGCCTCCGGCATCAAGGGAATATGATTGAAGTTAACGCCCGTTGCATTCTCAATTGCATTCAAGATCGCCGGCGCGGGACCGTCCATCGGTAATTCGCCGATGCCTTTCGCGCCAGCCGGTCCAAAGGCGTACGGATTCTCTTCAAAGTAAACGCGAATCGGTGGAATATCTGCCGCCGTCGGCATGATGTAATTCGTCATCTGACCGTTGGCCATTCTTCCATTTTGCCAGACGACGTTTTCGTAGAGCGTCAGTCCAATCGCCTGTGCGACGCCGCCTTCGATCTGTCCCGCAGCGAGCACCGGATTGATTACGCGGCCGACTTCCTGAACGGCGACGAAATCATCTACCTGCGCTTCGCAGGTGAGCGAGTTAACGGAAACTTCGGCGACGTAAACTGCCCATGCGAATGCGCCATACGCATCGCCCTGATATTTTTCGTCGTCCCAATAAATGTTTGGCGGCGGTTCATACTTGCTTGCTGATTTCAGCGGACCAAATTTCTGAATGTATTCAGCGCAAGCTTTTTGAAAGTCCGGTTGAGTGAACTGCGCTTTCAAGAGTCCGGCGCCGGCGAGCGTCTGCTTCAATCCGAGCACCGCGGATTCGACCAGCTTACCGACAATCATGCACGTGCGCGACGCCACGGTCGGGCCGCTGTTGGGAACGTTAGCAGTATCCGGTTGTGTTACCTCGATCAGATCGTAATCAAGTCCGAGTGCTGCAGCCGCAATCTGCGCAAAAATCGTGTTGGTGCCCTGGCCAATTTCCGTGCTGGCGGCCAGAATCTTGATTCGTCCTTCCGACGTCGCTTCCGCACCAACGACCGACGCCAAATAGACCTCACCCGAACCTGTAAATCCTGCGCCGTGCATGAACGACGCGAAGCCGATGCCTTTCTTGATGTGCTGAGATTGATTCGCATTCTCTTTCGCAAACCGTTCGCGCTTGGCGTAATAGTCGCTCAACTCGAAGGCTCGATCCAGCAAGCCTTCCATGTCAACTTTTTCGCGAATCGTTTGGCTGGTTGCTGTAGTCTCGCCTTCATGAATGAAATTGCGACGGCGAAACTCGTCGGGCGTCAAGCCCACCGTCTTCGCAACTTTGTCAAAGTGACGTTCCAGCGCGAAGATGCTCTGTGGCGCACCGAATCCTCTGAACGCGCCATGCGGTGGCACGTTTGTCGCGACGGCCTTGCTCTTAATGCGAACGTTTGGACAAAAGTAAGGACCGGCGGCGTGAATCGTGCCGCGGGACAGCACCACCGGCGACAGCGTGCAGTAGGCGCCGCCATCGATCACGAAATCGATTTCCATCGCCAGGAGCTTTCCATCCCTGCTGACCGCGGTCTTGTGCCGCGTGCGTGAAGGATGGCGCTTTGTCGTCGCGACCATGTCTTCGGCGCGATCGTAGATCATCTTAACGGGCCGGCCTGATTTCCAGGCCAACAACGCCGCATGGCCGGCGATCATCGAAGGATATTCTTCCTTGCCGCCAAAGCCGCCGCCGGTCTCAGTTTGGATCACGCGAATCTTTTCTTCCGGCAAGCCGAAGAGCCAGATCAAAGCTTTGTGCACATAATACGGACACTGCATCGATCCCCAGACCGTCACGCCATCTTCAGGATTAGCAATCGCGATAGCGCCATTGGTTTCGATATAGAGCTGTTCCTGGGCGCCGGTTTGGTATTCGCCTTCGACAACGAAATCCGCTTGGGCCCAAACGTCGTCAACGTTTCCTTTATCGACCAGAAACTTTTTGAAGACATTGTCATCACCCCAGATGATTTCTTTCTGCGCCAGTGAATCTTCAAGAGAAAAGATCGCGGGCAATTCTTCGTAATCAATCCGCACGTGACGGCGAGCTTCTTCGAGCAGATACTTATCGTGATGAGCGAGCAGGACAACTGGCTCTTCCGGATGGTTGACACTGTTCTCGGCGAGATAAGGCTGGTCGTTGAGAATCAGCGCGACATAATTTTCCCCAAGCTTTAAATCGCGAATATCCTTGGCAGTGACGATTGTGAATTCATCCCACGGAATGTCGCCTTCGAAGGAAATATTTTTGATCCGCCCGCGTGGCACGGAACTGCGGACAGTCACGCCGTGCAACATTCCCGGAAAATTCAGGTCGTCAACATAAATGGCCTGGCCGGTAACTTTCTTGCGGCCTTCTTTGCGGGGGATTGATTTGCCGATCATTTGCGATTTCATTCTCAGAACGATTTAACCACAGAGAACACCGAGAATACTCATGAAAACTTCACGCGTTCAAGCACCAGCAAACCTATCGACACCACGGCGAGCACATACATGATCGGATGAATTTCTCTTCGGCGCCCGACCATCAGGTACAGCCCCACGTGCGAGATGAAGCCCCAGAGAATTCCCTGGGTGATCGAAAACGTGAGCGGAATCAGAATCAAAGTCAAAAACGCCGGCACGCCTTCTTCGATTTTCGAAAATGAGATCTGTCCAATGCCACGAAACATTGCCGCGCCCACTAGAATTAAAACAGCGGCAGTAGCAAACGGCGGCACCATGCCCGCCAGGGGCGCGATGAAAAAGCAGGGCACAAAACAAAGAGCGGTGAAGACAGAGGTCAAACCTGTGCGTCCTCCCATATTAATGCCGGCGACGCTTTCGATGTACGCGGTCCCGGATGACGAACCCGCGAGTCCCGCGCCCAACGTCGCGAGTGAATCGACGATCAATCCTTGTCTTAGATTGCGCGGATGGCCGTGTTCATCCAGCAAGTCCGCGGCCTGCGACACGCCGATAAAAGTTGAGATGGAATCAAACAAATCCGTGAACATTATCGCCACGATTGCCGGCGCCAGCGCGAGTTTCAAAGCACCGAGAATATCCAGCTTGAGAAAAACGCTCTTGAAATCCGGGAGGCTGACGGGGCTCTGAGGCGCAGTTACTAAACCGAGTGCCCATGCGATTACGGTTACGATTACGATCGTCGCCAGAAAAGCAAACGGACTCTTGTGCGACATCAAAAAGATGGCAATTGCGATCCCGAAGATCGTCAGCAGTCCGGGTTTGCCGATCGCTCCGTGCGTAACCAACGTCACGGGATCGGAAACAATAAATCCCGCGTTCTTCAAACCGATGAAAGTCAGAAATATGCCGATACCAGCGGCCGCCGCGATACGCAGCTCGGGTGGAATTGCTTTGGCAATCGACTCGCGAATAGGCGTGGCTGAAATCAAAAGAAAGAGCACACCTGCCCAAAAAATAATTCCGAGCGCAGTGGGCCACGGAACTCCTTTGCCCAAAATGATCGTGTAGGTGAAGAACGCGTTGATGCCCATGCCGGGCGCGACGGCGAAAGGCAGCTTCGCATACAAACCCATCAGCAAGGTCATGCTGAAGCAAACCAGCACGGTCGCGGTCAGCACGCCGCTGAACGCCATGCCGGTTTTTCCGTCTGCCGATAGAACCTGCGGATTCACCACGATGATATAGATCATCGTGAAGAAGGTGGTGATGCCGGCGATCGCTTCGGTGCGAAGATTGAATCCTGATTCCATCTTCTATTTCTCATTCATGATGTTTCATTTGTCATTCGGCGACCGTGGTCATTCGGGCTTGAACGGCCCTAATTGTAAATGCTCGATGATAAATGACAATTGGGAAATGGAAAATGTCTTTCGCTTTGAGAAGCGACCGCAGCGTCATGAAAAAAGCAACAACCCGAAGCTTTTCGGCTCCGGGCCGTTGCCTGTGAACGAGAGCTATGCGCTAAAGGGCCAGCAGTTTCTCAATCACGCCGTAACTAGCCTGCAGAGCTTCGGACAATTTCTCCGGCTGGTTGCCACCGCCTTCGGCCATGTCGGCTTTGCCTCCACCTTTGCCGCCAATAATTGGAGCAAGTTCTTTGATAACTTGTCCCGCGGGAACTTTCCTGGTGAGGTCCTGGGAGGTGCGCACGATCAGTGAAGCCTTGCCGTCGTTGCTACGGCCAAGTACGACCACACCTGACTTTATGCGAGCTAGCAACGTATCCGAAAGTTGGCGCATGCCCGCGGCGTCGAGCCCGCTGGCTTCGCGCGCTAACACGCGCACACCGGCAACTTCGCGAGCTTCGTCACCATTTGATCCCGTCTGGCTGGCGACCCCAGTCGCGATCTTCAACTTCAGTTCTTCGGCTTCACGTCGCGCTTTTTTCAATTCGTCTTGCAGCTTGCCGATCACGGTGGGGAGTTCAGCGCGCGAAGTTCTTAAGTTGCCCGCGACTTCTTCGATGATCTCTTCGTCTTCGCGAAAGCGCTCATAAGCATCCAGCCCCGTGACCGCGCGAATGCGGCGCACGCCGGAAGCAATCGATTCGTCGCTGGTGATCTTGAAGACGCCGATGTCTCCGGTCGCGCGCACGTGCGTGCCCCCGCATAATTCTTTCGAAAAGCCGGGCACGGTAAGCACGCGCATCATCCCGGAATACTTTTCGCCGAACAGGGCCATCGCGCCCGCGCGAATCGCGTCTTCGACCGGCATGATATCGGTTTCAACTTTCACATTGCGCAGGATCTGTTCGTTGACCAGCCGCTCGACTTCTTTGATCTCGTCTTCAGTCATCGGCTGATAATGATTGAAGTCGAAGCGCAGATAATTCGGCGCGACGACTGAACCCGCCTGCTTCACGTGTCCGCCCAAAACTTCACGCAAAGCCGCATGAACCAGATGCGTCGCCGTGTGATTGCGCCGCGTGGCGTCGCGCTTTTCAACATCGACTTCGGCCGTGACTGTGTCGCCGACTTTCAGAGTTCCTTTTTCAACTTTGACCTTGTGAACGATCAGGCCTTGAACGGGCGAATAAGTGTCCACGACGGTTGCAACCAAAGGCCCAGCTTGTTCGTCCGGAGACGACGCCCGCGCTGACGCTTGGGCTACTGCCCCGTCAGCGGCACGATCAGCATTTTGGGGCGGTAGCCCGACCGTGAGGGAGGGCGCAGTCATCTTCCCGACATCACCGACCTGTCCGCCACTCTCGGCATAGAACGGCGTTTTATCGAGAATAACTTCGCCTTCCTCGCCTTCACTAAAGGCGTCGGTTCGCTTCTTATTCTTAAGCAAAGCAACTACGCGCGCGTCTTCGCCCACGGTCGTTTTGTAACCTATAAATTCACTCGAAGGAACATCCTGCGCTGTTTCGGAATAGATCGAATCAGTTTTCTCTGGCTTCCCAGTTTGACGGACGGAGCTCGCAGACTGAATTTCCTGAATATGCTTGATAATGAACTCACGAAAGACATCTTCGCTGGTCTCTCTAACACGATAGATGTGACGATAGTCGGCTGAACTTCCAACGATGGCATCTCGCTCACCCAACACAACATACATCAAGTCGATTGGCGTGCCGAAAGTGTCATATAGGTAAGCAAGATCATAAGGCGATACTTGAATGGCACCCTGCCTGAGCGGTCGACTTTGGTCCTTCTCGATTAGCTCCGTTAGTTTGTTCAACCCAATCGTCAGGGTTGATGCAAATCGTTCCTCTTCCAGTTTCACCATCTTCATGATGAACTGGCGATGGGTTTCGAGTTCCGGATAAGCCTCGCCCATCTGATCGACGACGAAATCTGTAACCCTGTAAAAGGACAAATCTTCAAAGCCCAGCGTGTGCCGGCCCTGATAGATCGCCCGCCGCATGATCTTTCGCAAAACGTAATTCCGGCCTTCATTCGCCGGCAGAATTCCATCGGCGATCGAGAACGCAGTCGCGCGTGCGTGATCGGCAATCACGCGCATGGCAAAGCCTTCCTGAGTTTCGGCTTCATACTTGCGGCCGGCCAGTTTCGCGGTGAACTCGACGATGTCCTTCAACAGATCGGTTTCATAGTTCGACTTCACGCCTTGCAGCACGACGGTGAGGCGTTCCAAACCCAGGCCGGTATCGACTGAAGGAGCTGGCAGCGGGGTCAGCGTGTACTGCTTTGCACCCTCCCTTACGGTCGGGTTTCCGCCTGCTACTTCGCTGCGATCGAATTGCATGAAAACGAGATTCCAGAGCTCTGTGATCGTGTCGCCGGGAGCGTTGACGTTCGCGACACAGTTTTCCGCGTCGCTTGGATCGTCGCCCATGTAGTAATGAATTTCGCTGCATGGCCCGCACGGTCCCGTGTCGGCCATCTGCCAAAAATTATCTTTGCGGCCAAAGCGTAGAATTCGTTCGCGCGGCGCGCCGACTTGCTGCCAAAATTTTTCGGCGTCTTCGTCAGGCCCGACTTCATCGTCGCCTTCAAATACGGTGAACCACATGCGGGCCGGATCAAGCTTGTATTCATTCACCAGCAAGTCCCAGGCAAACTTGATCGCGTCTTCCTTGAAATAATCGCCGAAAGAAAAATTGCCGAGCATCTCGAAGAACGTCTGGTGCCGCGCGGTCTTTCCTACTTCGTCAAGATCGTTGTGTTTGCCGCCGGCCCGCAGACATTTCTGAGAAGAGCACGCGCGCACGTATTCGCGTTTCTCTAATCCCAGAAACACATCTTTGAATTGATTCATGCCGGCGTTGGTGAACAGCAGCGTCGGGTCATTCGCGGGCAAAAGAGGACTGGAGCGCACACGCGTATGGCCGTGCCGCTCGAAATACTCGAGAAATTTTTCGCGAATTTCTGAACCTTTCATGGTCAAGTCAAAAGTTTAGCACGCGGGCCGAGGCATTCACCACGGAGGACACCGAGAGATTGAACTTCACGCATTGGCATTAGCCCGCGCGTCAGCAAGGGCTCGTCTCTTCTGAGCCCTCCCTCACGGTCGGGCTATTGCCCCGGCTGTACCGTAATGTTATTCATCAAGATCGCCCTTCGATACCGCCCGCACCTTGTCACTCACCAATTCAAACGCGAAACCCTGCCGCAGCAAATGATCGAAAAGCTTCTTTGCTTCGGCCCGTGATTTGGGACGGCCGCGCAAACGTATTCGTTTTTCAATCGCGCGATCGATTAATTCTTCTTCCGGCTTTTCTGCGAAAACAAGATCGAGCGCGGCCTCGGCGGTAGTCTTATCAATCTTCTTGAGCCATAGATCGCGTTGCAATCTGCGGCGGCCGATGGGGCGCTCCTGCACGCGCAAAGACGCATAGCTCTGCGCGAAGCGTGCATCATCAAGATAGCCGTATTCGAGCAGGCGCTCGATCACCGATTCGACGGCGGACTTCGTTGCGCCGCGTCCCTCGAGCAGACGTTCGCGCAGCTCTTCGACCGAGCGCGGCTTGGCGGCGAGCAATTTCCCGGCGCGCGCAAAGACACGCTCGCGCGCTTTTTCAGGATCGAGACCAGGAGTTTGATCCTTCGCGTCCGCTTGGTATCGTCTTCTCTTCCTCGTCTTGTTTTCCTCTGAATCCTCGATGGTAAATGATCAGATATTTAACCACAGAGGACACGGAGGAACACAGAGATTACAATGGCTGGCATGGACGGCGCGCTGATCATCGACAAGCCAGCCGGGTGTACTTCGCATGATGTGGTCGCGCGCGTGCGAAAGATCATAGGGCAACGGCGCGTCGGCCACACGGGCAGTCTCGATCCGTTTGCGACCGGAGTGCTCGTTGTTTTAGTCGGGCGCGCGACGCGATTGGCACAATTCCTGAGCGGCGCTGAAAAAGAATACGAGGCGGTGATACGGCTTGGCTACGCGACTGATACCGGTGACCTCGCCGGCGCGCGCATAGAAGACAAAAAGACAGAATCTCACGAAGAGGCGCAAAGCACGCAAAGATTTCGCAAAGAAGACATCGAAGCGGCGCTCACTTCGCTGCGTGGCGAGATCGAGCAAACGCCGCCTATGTATTCAGCGAAGAAGGTCGAGGGCCGCAAGCTCTACGAGCTCGCTCGGCACGGTGAAGAAGTCGAGCGAAAGACGATTCGGATAAACGTCAGCAAGTTCGAAGTTATATTGGATGACGGAGTGTTGCTAAAGGGAAATGACGACGGCACCGGCGATCTCAAGGTGCGGGTCGTGTGCTCGGCGGGTACCTACGTGCGCACATTGGCTGAAGACTTTGGCAAGCAGCTTGGCGTCGGCGCGCATCTTCGCGAGTTGCGTCGCACCAGAGCCGGAACATTTGGAATCGAAGATGCGATCACGCTTGAGCGCTTGAGCGAACTAACGGATTCAGACTCGATCTCCGAAGTGATTATTTCACCCGACGCCGCGCTCGCCCATCTTCCTTCGGCGCCGTTAACTATCGAGGAGGCCAAACGGGTGTGTCATGGTGTCGATGTGCAATTCGACGAGACAACGACTCACGGTTGGCCCAACGCTCAGCCAGTGCGCCTGCGCACATCAAATGGTGAACTGCTCGGGGTGGGAATTTACGACCAGGATCGAAACAAGATCCATCCGAGCGTGGTGATTGCAGATAGATAGCTTGACGCTCTGAACCGGTTTGCGGCCATCAGATGCGAAGTTACAGCAACGGCGCTTTTATGCACGCGGCGCGATTGGTAAACTTGTTTCGTCATGAAGAAACGTTATCTGCTTGCGGGAGTGTCGGGAATCATTGCAGGAGCAGTCGCTACCAAACTTCTTACGCGTCCGGCTGACGTTAGTTGGCCGGACAGTCTCAATTTCATTTATCACCCTGAGTATTCCTGGTTCACGAGCGTCGACGGCGTGCGAATTCATTATCAGGAAGCGGGTGACGAAAAGGCTTCACCACTAATTCTGATACACGGGTTTATTTCGTCGACTCTGATTTGGAGCGAAGTTTTTTTGCCGCTGGCCCACGCGGGTTTTCGTGTTATTGCGCCTGACCTGCCCGGTTATGGTTACTCTGAGAAGCCGCGCGAGGCCGAGTACACGATTGAATCGCAGGCGCGGGCAGTGCTCGGCTTAATGGATCGACTCGAGATCAAGAAGGCGACCCTCGTGGGCGCATCTTATGGCGCGGCAGTGGCGGCCGCGATAGCCCTCGACTGTCCCGAGCGGGTGGATAAGCTGATTTTGATTGGCGCGGTCACCAACGATGAGCCGAAGAAAAAGCTCTTGTTGCGCATTTCGCGGCTGCCTCTTATCGGCGACATCGTCACGCCTTTGTTTCTCGGCTCGCGTTGGGTCTTGCGCAAGCGCATGGCACAAATGTACCGTCGAATCGAAACGCAGATTGACGAACACATGATTGCGGCGCGCCACCACTTGTTGGCGACTGCCAACACGCACCGCGCGATGATTAAAACGGCGCGAAGGTGGAGCGCAAATCGCATTGAACGCGAGGCTTCGCTGATTCAGCAACCCACTTTGCTGGTCTGGGGTGAACAAGACACGCACATCCCCGTCAGCGAAGCATATCGGCTCCGCGATGCCATTCCAGATGCTCGACTGATCGTGTTTCGCAGGTGTGGACACTTGCCGCCCACCGAATACCCGGAAAAGTTCGTCGAAGCCATCGCTGGTTTCTGCAAAGCTGAAGAGTCGGAAGAGCAAAAGCCTCGAACATTGGAATTCAAACGAGGGCCGACCCAAAAATAACGTCAGCTCAGAACCACCTGCGATAGCGGGTGGTTGATCTCTGCTCGTTCAAGTGATCATGATGAACATTAACCACCGCTCCCGCAGCCGGTTCTGACATCTCACGCTGGTCAGTTCATATTCAGTGCTTTCCCAACCGAAGGATCTCTCCGCACGCGCCATATTTTTGAATCGAGGTAGTAGTGGATGAAGGCGTAGCCCCAGAGAAACGCGATTCCCAATTGAACTGGAGTGGACAAAGCAGCCGGCGAGTCGCCGGTGTGCAGGTTCAAATAACCGAGATACTGGCGCGGACCCTGGTAGATGATGCCGAAGAGAATTCCAAACGCGATGTAGTACACAAGACGCCGGCTGATGATTGCGGCGGGACCGAATTTCTGTTTGAGGACTGTCCGATCAAGAACGCCCTCTCTCACGGTCGGGCTACTGCCCGGCGCGTTCGCCTCACGGCTTACCCGCTCGCTATCGCTAGCGGTTCTGTAAACGTATTTCTGATTATGAAACCAGATCAATCGGTGATATTGCAGGTTGTGATAGACGGTGAGAATCGCCACCAGAGCAATCGGTTTATTGGGCATCGGCGTCAACAAGGCGATCCAGTGCATTGGAATCGCCGCTGCCAACAACAGATATTTCGGCACGTCGAGTGGTTGCCGCAATACGGCTCGCTGAATCTGTCGAACCAGCCAACCGATGCCCAGGACTATTGTGCCGGCGAGTAATAACATCGCGACGGCATTAACACCGCTGCGCAGAATCGGCGGAACGCGGGCCATTGCAGCCGGATCGCCCGCGATGAACGCGACGAACGGATAATTAAAAGCAAACATCAACAGCAAACGGTCAAGCGCATTGTCGATGGGCGCGAGATCATTGTTCTTCTTTTTGTACAGCACCATGAATCCGTAGTGCTGTTTGACCAGATGGTAATAGGCCCACACCGCGGCGACAAAAAAGAAGGTAAAAGCAAAACCCAGCAAAACCACCGACGGCCCGACGATGAAAAATAGCAGCGAACCCAGCAGCAGACGTTTGCGCGTTTTCCATTCGGAAGCGTCGAAGTAGGTGCGCGAGAGCGTGCCGAAGACGTGCGGAGCATCGATGAGAATGGCCCAGCCCGCGACCATCGGAACCAGCGGAAGCATTCCGCTGACATAAAGAACCAGCAAAGCATAACTCGATGCGACTGAGCCGATGAACCAGACCAGATCCTCGCGCGCACTGATGATCCATCGCAACGATATGATGCGCGGGCGAACTTGCGCGCTAATGAATTCAGTCGAAGCAGACATGCGAGGCGATTCTAACACCGCTTGACTGGGCTGATGAATTGAGATTTGACGGGCCAGGATTTTCCAGGCGGCCCGAGCTGGATGAAGCGAATGTTTGCTCACATTGCTTAATCTGCTAATCTTATTTTCTTAGGGCCCGATCCATTTTACGAAAAAGAATTTGAAAACGTTTGGGCATCCCGGCCAGGCACAATTGGCGGTTTTGAGAGCTGCAAGATGGCGCGAGATATAGTAGCTGAAGTCGAGTTCGAAACAGATTTGGCCGACCACTCGCCGGGCGCACATCGCCACGGCGGCGCGCCGGAAAGCCGGCGATCGCTGTCGGTCGTGTTGATCCTTACTTTTGTTTACATGATTGCGGAAGCGTTCGGCGGCTGGTGGACAGGGTCGCTGGCGCTGATGGCCGACGCCGGGCACATGCTGGCTGATGTGGCCGCGTTGATGCTCGCGTTGATGGCCGTGTGGTTTGCTGCGCGACCGGCAACGCCAAACAAGACGTTCGGTTACTATCGATTGGAAATTCTCGCCGCGCTGGTAAACGGCGTTGCCCTGATCCTGATCTCGCTGTTCATTATTTACGAAGCATATCAACGCTGGTTTGTGCCGCCGCACGTGCGCAGCACGGCCATGACGATTATCGCCGCGGGTGGATTGACCGTGAACTTGATTTGCGCGCGTCTGCTTCATCACGATCGCGAACAGGATTTGAATGTCCGCGGCGCATGGCTGCACGTCATCGGCGACGCGCTTGGATCTGTCGCCGCAATTATCGCCGGCGTTTTGATCACATTGTTCGGTTGGAACGCCGCCGACCCGCTGTTCAGTGTCGTCATCGGGCTGCTGATCGTCTGGAGTTCATGGAAGCTGATTCGTGACGCGACGAATGTCCTGCTCGAAGGCACGCCCGCGCACATCAATCTGGCTGCCGTGGAAGACGTGATCCTTCAGACTGACGGCGTGGCTGACGTGCATGATCTGCACATCTGGACGATTACCTCGGGACGCGAAGCGTTGAGTGCCCACGTGATCCATGCCCAGGCAATCTCTCAGTCGAGTTTGTTGAAAGAGTTGCGCACGAAACTGCACGATCGTTTCGGTGTCGATCACCTGACGATTCAAATGGAAACGCCTGAGTTCGAAGACGACACCTTCCATTTTTGTCACGCGGGCCGAGCTTGTTTTCGCTCGGAGCGTGAATAAATATGTTCAGAGTTCGCGCTTCAGCCTGGCATTTTGATAACCTAAACTGAAGCTTGAACTCTCAACATAATGCCGACAATCCAGATTGGTTACGGAAGTAGCTCGATTGACTTCGACTACGACGCGGCACGTTTCGATGTGCTGGCGCCCGACGAAGCCGGATCGCGTGCTCTGTCGGACGAAGAGATCGGCGCGGCCCTTGACGCTCCGATCGAATCGCTGCCTCTCGAAGACCTGGTTGCGCCGGACGATACCGTGCTCATCGTCGGCTCCGACGCCACCCGGGCAACCGGCAGCGCGCAAATCATCAACTTACTCGTGCGCCGATTGATTCAAGCGGGCATCGCAGCGAGCGATCTTGCGATCATTTTCGCCACCGGCATTCACCGCGCCGTTCGCGAAGATGAAAGACGCGATTTGCTGACGCCCTTCATCGCGCAGCGCATCCGCACGATCGATCACGATGCGTATGATGATTCGCAACTGGTCAAGCTCGGTGTGACTGAACGCGGCGATCCAATCGAAGTAAATCGGGCTCTAAAGGAGTTTGCGAAAGTAATTCTTACCGGCGCGGTTGGCTTTCATTATTTCGCGGGCTTTACGGGAGGCCGAAAATCGATTTGCCCCGGCCTGGCGTCAGCGCGAACGATCGAAACGACGCACATGTTGGCCCTGGACTTTGAGCGCGGCCGCCGGCGTCAGGGAGTGGCCACCGGCCGGCTTGATGGTAATGCAGTGAGTGAAGAATGCGAGCGCGTCGCGGCGATGGTCGACCCGCCTTTTATCGTCAACGTGATTGTTGATGAGCGCGGCCGCCCGCAGAAAGTCTTTGCGGGCAATTGGCGAGTGGCCCACCAACGCGCATGCAACAGTTACCGCGCCGCTCATTCGAAACGAATCGCTGAAAAGCGTGAAGCCGTAATTGTCAGTTGTGGCGGCTCGCCCTACGACATCAACATGATTCAAGCGCACAAAGCGCTCGACATGGCCGCGCATGCGTGTGTGGATGGCGGAACGATCATCCTGCTGGCCGAATGCAGCGACGGACTCGGACGCGAAGATTTTATGAAATGGTTTGAGTCAGAAAATTCGCGCGCGCTCGAAGCGCGGCTGCATGAGAAGTACGAGGTTAACGGTCAAACTGCGTGGGCGTTGCTCACGAAGACTGAACGCTTTCGCGTTCACGTGATCACGAAACTTGCTGATCATGAAGCGCGGCGAATGCGTATGATTCCGGCCGGATCTCTGGAAGAGGCGTTAACGAATATCCCGCCAAACTCAAAAGGCTACATCATGCCGCGCGGCGCGGGGTTGCTGCCGGTCCTGGACTAAGGTTTTCTCTGTGCACTCCGGGTCTCAGTTGGTGAATCTTTGTCACGGATCAATCAACCCGTTGAGAACATGGTGTGCCAATCATGGCACGGATCTGAGCACTACTTTCCGATCGCGGTTTCCCAGCTTCAGCACAATCGGATTGTTGACCTGGATCGGATGCTCTTCGCCGTCGATGCTGATGATGAAGTTGACCGGTGGCCGCTTTTCTTCGATCGGCGGTGCGATGGGCGGCGCGGCCGTGGTTTCGACCGGGTTCGCGGTTTCAGTCGTGCGCGTTAATAAATTGGTGGCCACGATGCGCCACGTCGCGGGCGCACAGCGCAGACGCAGCCCCGGCGTGTCCGTCTCGGAAGATTCACCCGGCGCCAGCGCGTCCGCTTTGAATAGACCTTCGCCGCAGCGCACTCCGCCCGCATCGTAAAATGTCGCCCAACCCGAGACGTACGCGTAAAAGTTCGCGTTGGTGTTTTTCAGGACCAGCCTCACGTTGGTGACCGGAGAATCCTGCGAACCGTTGAGCACGGTCGTCAACAACCGCGCTTCGATGGCATTCGCGCCGCGCGCGTCAAGCGCTATGGCCGGCTCAGTAAGCGGCGCGCGCTGCTCCGGTACCTGCTGCGCTTGAACTTTCGACAACGCGCAAGTTAAGAAAATAAGACAGACTCCGATGTTCAAAAGTTTCACGGAACATTCTCCTTCGTCGATACCTCAGTTTACTTTTAAGTCTTGCTACTATCTTCATTTCTCGGACTGTCGATCTCTCTTCCAACAATGGCCGGTTAGTAAGCGCGACTACTCACGAGATCGCGCCGGCCTTTCAGTTTCGGCGAGTGACGGCCGATAAGCGCAGACTCGATTTCGGCCGGCGCGCTTGGCCCGATAAAGGGCTGAATCAGCCATTTCCACGAGTTGAATCGGATCGCGCCCGTCATCGGGAAATGAGGCAATCCCGACGCTGACCGTGATGTGATGAGTACGTTTTTCCGCCTGGCTGTCGCGACGCACGGCCGGAAACTCGTGCTTCTCGATGGCTGTTCGAACCCGCTCGGCAGCCACGAGTCCTTGCGCATAATCGGCGTCGAGCAGAAAAGCAGCGAACTCCTCGCCGCCAAATCGCGCGCCCACATCACCGGCACGCAGTGCTTTCTTGATTACCGCCCCAACTTCTTCCAACGTCTCGCTGCCAACCAAATGACCATACGAATCATTTACTGCTTTGAAGTAATCGAGATCCATCATCAAAACACAGAATGGCATCGATTCGGCCGCGGCGCGCGCAGCTTCGCGGCGCAATTCAGAGAAAAAAGATTTGCTCGTTAAGAGGCCGGTGAGGTCGTCGTGAACCAGCAAGCGATGAATCTGCTTTTGAAATTCCCGGTCAATCTCGTCGAGCATTTCAAAGCGAATCAGTTGATCGCCGATCTCAAACTTATCACCGTCCTGTAAATAAGCTTCGTCGATAAAACGGCCGTTGAGCAGCGTGCCATTTGTCGAGCCGAGATCGGAAAGACGGAAACGTTTTTCTTCGCTGCCTTCATCGGATTCGGTCGTGATGCGCGCGTGCAAGCGTGAGGCGCGGGTGTCGTTCACGCGCACGTCCGCCTCCAGGGCGCGGCCGATGGTTACTTCCTTGCGTTCCAGCGGTATGGGAACAGCCAGCAATTCGCCGCGCAAAAACACCAGGGCCGGGCGGCGCTCGAGCGCGTGCTTGCGCCTCTTGCCGCCGAAGGTCGAATCGAGATCTAGGCTTCCCGATTTTTCCGATATTTCTTCAGATTCAGTCGACATCTTGAGGCCAGAGTCTCCGAGTTAAGCAAGCGGGAGGATTGCTCGGTTACGGCAGGCCTCCTTCGGGCCCGCCTACTGTATCTTATCGCGTGATCCAAGAGCGCGGCAACAAAAGCTCGTATGAGTAGTGCCCTACCCTCGTCTGTCTAAATAGCTGGTCATCCGTCGGGGTTTGGATGCGCGAGCTTGTCACTGTGTGCAGGCCCCTCATATAATTTAGTTTGAAGCTAACTAATCAAATTCAAATAACCTCTCGCCATCAGGCGCGAAGTGGGGAACCTTCTCAGGAGCTAACATTTTGGACCAGGAATTAGCGGAGAATTGCCCGATGTCGTCGCGTGAGCTTTCGGTCGAACGCGTCGCGATTGCTCATTTACCTACCGAATGGGGAGACTTTCAGATTGCCGGCTATCGGTCTCTGACGAGTGACGAAGAGTTTATCGCGCTTTTCAAGGGCGAATTGACGCGAGACGTTCCTACTCTGGTGCGAATCCATTCGCAGTGTCTGACTGGTGACGTGTTTGGATCGGCAAAATGCGACTGCGGCCCGCAACTTCATCGGACCATGCAGATGATTGAACGTGAGGGACGCGGCGCGATCGTTTACCAGCAGCAGGAGGGCCGCGGGATTGGCATCATTAATAAGATTCGCGCTTACGCCCTGCAGGATAAAGGCCTCGACACGGTCGAAGCGAATCAGCACCTGGGTTTAGCCGTGGATGCGCGCGAGTACAGACAGTGCGCGGAAGTATTGTTCGATCTTGGGTTATGCAAGGTGCGGGTGATCTCAAACAACCCACTGAAGCTGAAGGCGCTCGAGGATGCCGGACTCGAAATCGTCGAGCGCATCGCGCTTGACGTTCAATCGAAAGAACCGGCGGCCAAGTATCTAAAAACGAAGAAAGAAAAACTCGGACACTTGCTTGACGTTAAGGCCGGTTGATTTAGTCTAAGACAGATCAAATGACTGAGGCCGCGAACGATTACCTTGGCGGCCTCGGTTTTTCTCTTTCAGGTTTGCCGAACGAGCTATGGTTTCTGTCCGGCAAGGGCCTTCTTGATCTTTTCGACCAGCGCACGAGTCTGATCGGCAAACTGGCCTTTGGGATCGAGCCGCAAATACTCTTCGAATTCAGGGAGCGCGTCTTGCGCGCGTCTCACCTTGAACAACAGATTGGCCTTCAACAAATGCGCGGTCGCGAGGTTCGGATCCAGGGCCAGGGCTTGCTTAACTTCTTCGTAGGACTTTTCCAGCGGTGGGCGCCATTGAGCTTCGTCCTTTACCCCGGCGGCTTTGTCCCAGTAAATATGTGCCAGGGTCAGGTGGGCCTGCGCTGAGCGTGATTCAATCGCCAGTCCGTCCTGCACCGCCTTTTCCGCCTGGTCATACTTCTCCTGACGCAAAAAGACCTCGCCCAGCGCGAAGTAAGCATTCGCCGTTTTTGGATCGATCTCGATCGTCCTGTGAAGGGCTTGTTCGGCCTTGTCCCACTCCTGCAAATCCATGTAAGCAGTGCCCAGTCGAAGTTGCGCCTCCAGAAACCGCGGATAAATCGCGATTGCCTTTTCGAGATGACCCACGGCCGCCACGACATTCTCTTTTTTGCCGTTCGCCAGCAGGGAAGCCGCCTGGTCAACCTCCCTCTTGGCAGAGTCAGGAGCATTCGCGTCTGTCACCGACGAAGTGGAACTGGTCCGCTGTTTGGAGCTGTCAGCTTTGAGTTGAAACTGTAGATACGCAGTCGGGGAAGTGGCCAATTCTACCGTCTCCTTTTCTTCAAGGTATCCGGCAACTCGAACAGCAATCGTGTATTGCTTAAGCCGCAGATTAGAGAAACGAAATCTTCCGCTGCGGTCGGTGTACTGCTGATCAATAAGACCACCTTCAAATGAGTCGCAACTTACCAGAATGTTAAAAGCCGGTTGGCCTCCTTCAGCGTAGCGAACCTGACCGGTTATCTGGCCGCTTTGAGCTTCGACCGTCGCGAGGCGCTGGGTACCCAATGTCAGAAGTAGCAAACTGATCGTCACAATGATACGAGACCGCATTTCTATTTCTCCCTTAGTTTTAACTATTGAGGACGTCAACCGTAGTGTGGCGGTTTTGAAGCCTGTCCCAGAATGAACATTCAAGCGGAGAATGTTTGGCTTTCGGAATTAACGTTTGGCGAGTGCCTGTTTAATCCTATCGACAGTTTCTCTTGCCTTTTCAGAATACTTACCATTCGGCTCAAGATACAAATACGCTTCAAATTCAGCGAGCGCATTTTCAGGTTGGCGCGCACGCAGCAGGATGTTGCCCGCCAGTAGATGGCCAGGGGCAAACCTGGGATTCAACCGCAGAGTTGTGCCGACCTGGGGCCCGGCTTTGACAATGTCACCGAGTTCATAATAAAGACGACCGAGTAGAAAATGCCCTTGCGCGGACCGGTCGTCGAGTTTGAGACCCTCGAGCGTGTCCTGCTCGGCGGCTTTATACTTCTTTTGTCGCAGGTAAAGCTCGCCGAGCGCGAAATGCGCGGCGGTCGCCTTGGGTTCCAGCACTAACACTTGCCGTAATCTGCTTTCAGCCTTATCCCAATCTTGCTTATCCATGTAGGCAGTGCCAAGCAACAGCATCGCCTCCGAATACTTAGGGTAAAGCCTCACGGCATTTTCCAGATGCAAAATGCCCGGGTCGGCATTGTAGGCCTGCAAGAGTGCCTCACGCCCTTTTTCGAATTCGGCGCGTGCCTCATTGGGTACGCTCGCGTTGACTACGCCGCGCTTCGACGAAGAAACATCAGGAGCTTTGTCATCAGCAACCAATTGCAGTTGCACGTAATCGGTAACTTGGGTCCTGAGATCTACTTGGTGTTGCACTTCCCTGAAACCCGCTACCCGCACCGACACTATATAAAGTTCAGACATCAAACCTGTGAACGTAAACTTTCCTGAGCGGTCCGTGGTCGTTTCGCCCGACACGCCGCCGCCGAAGCTCTCAAGTCGCACCAGAATAAACTCTGCCGGACGGCCGCCTTGTGCGTAGCGGACCTGACCGTTTACTTGAAGCGCAATTGACGAGTTTGGAATTCTTTGGCCTTGAGCGGTAATTGAAAGAAAGAGAAGAGAAACAAGAGCGGTGAAGCGGAACAACATGCGCAACATCTCAATTCTCCTAAAATCTAATTAGCTGGTAACTGCTGCCAGCGGAGGCGTAAATAATAACTTATCGAGACAAAAAACAATAGGGAGGGAACCGCTCCCTCCCTACAAAGAATTCCTTTCGGAATCCGAATTAGAATTCGAACCTGAGGCCTAACCTCATGTTAAATGGCAAGTGGTACGAAATCGGCTTGAGAAAGTCCGGATTTGGCGGATTCGTGAAGGTGGCCGCGTCAAAATCCAGCGACTTGTTCTGGTCCGGAAGACGGACCTTGCGACTGTTGAAGACGTTGAAGAAGTCCGCGACGAACTTCACCTTCGTTTTCTCAGTCATGTGCCACGAATAATCCGTGTGCACATCAAAGCGAGCATAGCCCGGAGTCCGTCCCAAACTACCACGCCCGCCAACCGGAATTTCGCCGGCGTTCAAATAAACGGGATGTGCGAGGAACGCGCTGATGGGAAGTCCGGTCTCATAGTGCATGTTGAGTCCGACATTCAGTCCGTTGAGTCTCTTGAAGCCGCGCTCTTGCCCAAAGCTATAGCTGCCGTACACGTTAATGATGTGACGACGATCAGTATTCAACGGGCCAACTGCAAACTGATCGCCCAGCAGATTGAAGTCACCGGCGGTAAAGTCAAAGAGCGAGCTGATAGCTGGATCCGTTTGCCCGTTGTCGTTGCGGAGATGGCCTTCGAAGTTTCCTCTTAGGCTGGCTATGCGCCAGTTGAAGAACCCCTGCCAGCCATTTGAAAATCTCCGATTCAACTCGATCTCAAGAGCCTTATACTTGTGCACGGGATTCGGAAATCCATCCGGTTTTCCATCTGGTGTCAGGATAGTGTTGTCCGTAGCCGGATCGATGCCGGTTTGGGCAAAACAGACCGCTGTGGTACCCGTGGCTGGCTGGAAGAAGTAGTTGGGCTGAGAAAGCCCACTAAATAAGGTTGAAGCGCAACCAGACGGGGTGTTCGTGATCAGGCCCGCGCCGTTGAATGTCGGCGTGAAGATGAATGGCACCAGGTTAATACCAGCGTCCGTCCTCTTACTAATGTTGGCCATAAAGAACACCTGATTGATCACGTGAGTGTCGCAATTCGGAAAGTCGCAGGAATTGGCCGCCTCCGGCGACAGGATAGCGGCATCTTCAACTATCCGTTTCATGTTCCGATTGATGTAGCGCACCGACAAGGTGAAGTTCTTCGGCAATTGTTGCTCAAAACCCACGGTGTGCTCGTCCGTGAAGCCCAACTTGGTTCCAGGCTGAAAGTTCTCCTGGGCGCTATTTGAAACATTGCTCGGAGCCGTAACTTGGTGTGCCGCGTCAATAATCGGGTTGACCGTGCCGAATTGATTAATGACGGCAATTCTCTGGCCGGAGCCGTTAACCGTGAAGTCTGGGAGAAACGCAGCGCCGATCCAGTCCTTCTCGGACGAAAGCGAACGCTCAGCCAAATCGAGCGGAATATACTCGAAGAATCTGCCATAGTTGTAAAACGCTTTCGTCGTTCCTTTGCCGAACGGATCGACTGTTACTCCAAGACGTGGAGCCCATTGATCCGTCAAGGTGAAATGGTTTCGAACGCCACCATCACCGGGACTGCCCACCAACTTTTCCTGCTCCCAGCGCATGCCAAACAGACCCGTGATGTACTTGTTGAAGCGCCACGTGTCCTGGGCATAGGCAGCATGATAGTTCGAGAATGTCGTAAAGCTCGGTGTGCCAAACTCAGAACGGATCACCTGAACGCGGACTGGAACCATCGCCGTTGTCCCATCTGCCAGCGTCACGGGGAAAAGCGGATAGAGGCCACTGGATGTACTCGGTCGAAAACGCAGGCGGAATTGAACATTGGCCGTTTGGCCGGCAGCGAGACTGTTTATGGGAATATTTGGAACCGTAACAGTCGGTCCGCTGCGATCACGCTTGCCATCATAGTTGGCACGTTGGAACGTATAGCCAACGCCGATCGTGTGTTGTCCCCACAAATTATGAGTCTTCTGCAGATTAAAATCCGCGCGTTTGCTCTTACTGACCGTAGGCTCGAAAAAGCCAAGTCCTTGAGCAACGAAGTTGCCGCGCGCCGGAAGCTGACCGGTAAAGGTTTCAATATTGAATCTATCGGCGCCGCGTCGATCGGTTATTTGATTCAAGTTGGCGAATCCCGTCTCATCAAAATGCGATCTGCCTAAACCCAGCGACGCATTAAACGTCAACGTCGGCGACAGATTTCCGTTGTACCTGATCGCGATGTTGCGGGTTCCGTAATCAAGGACGCTATCAGCCGTGGTGTTGTCTATGCTAAGGGTCCGGAAGGACGACAGATTGGTCCTGGAAGGATCTCCAAAGATAGAGAACGCCAGCTGATGATTCGGATTGATTAGCCACTCGACCTTGCCCGCATAGTTCAGCGTGCGCGTGCGATTGGCAAAGGCACCACGAAGTTTGAACAAACCAGAGCTAATTGTGTTGTTCGAGTTCGCTTGTGTGCCTTGTACAATATCGCGTCCCACGCTTGGATTGAATGAGCCGAAAAAGAAAAGTTTGTCCCGGGCGCCAGGCACATAACCTGAAATGTCAGCGCCTATATCGTATCCCTCATGTTTTAGAAGTTTACCGACTGTATTAATACGCGGACCGGGCGTCGCGATACCTGTGGCCGCCGCGGGAAGGTTGGTTGTTCCGTCGTCTATCTGCAATCTGGTTGCTTCAAATCCCTTCGGTTGGGCATATCCGTAAATCGCTCCGTGATAATCGCGACTTCCAGACTGAGTAATGATGTTGATGATGCCGCCTTGAGACTGGCCGTATTGTGGCTCGAATCCAGCGGTCTTAACTTGAACCTCTTTGATGAAAGAGGTGTTGATGCCAGTCCCGAGCGCGCCATACGAGCGCGAGAATGTTCCGATGCCACCAAAAGCCGAATCGGTGATGTTTACGCCGTCGGCGACATATAAGTTGTCGAGCGCGGAGCCTCCTGAAATTGAAGGATTATCACGTCCACCTCCGAGACCATCCGTCGTGCCAGGTGCTAGATAAAACAATCCTGAGACAGCACGCTGGACTGGAATGTTCGAGAACAGTTGATCATTCAAATTCGAACTAGTCTCCGTCTTCGTGTGATCAATCTCCACGCCTGCCGTCACGGTCACCGTCTCGGCAATATTGCCGGCCTCCAGCGTCACGTTCGTCGTAGCCGTCTTTCCCACAAACACAGTGACATTAGAGACTTCAGCAGCTTTGAAGTTTGTCATTTCGACCCTGACCGTATAGTTGCCAGGGATCAGGTTCTCAACTGTGTACAGGCCAGAATCACCGGTCGTAACAGTTCGCTCACCAAGCGCGCCGGTAACCTTAACCGTTGCGCCAGCGATGGCTGCGCCGTTCTTGTCAACGACTTGGCCACCAATGCTGCCCTTCGTTTGAATGTCCTGCGCAAAAGCCGTGGCTGCAACCAGGGTTAAGCACACGGCGAAAACGAAAGCGAAAAGTTTTCTCATGTCAAATCCTTTCTTAGAAGAAGCGCGCGAATTCAACGCGCTATCTATTTAAGTTTCTCAAAAGGGCCACTTGTCTTTTGTGAGAGTCATAAATTCCAAAAACTAAGGATTGACCTCCCATTTCCTCTTTGAGAATGGCATCAATCCGTTACTGATAATTTGCCGCATTCTGCTGAAGCAACGCTGATGCCATGTGGGATTGCTACGGGACATCCCACAAAAACGTCCGCAGCAAGAGAATCGCAACCCTCTCAATCCAAAATTTCGGTTTTAGTCCGAAAATCAGGAAAGGGCCATTACGAGGGCTGGGAAGTCATTGACAAGCCGGGAGGATGAAAAGTATCGTTTGGCTGTGTTTTGCGACAAAGAATACTGTTTCGCGGGATGACCCGAACATGGATCATTCTTTGCAAGAAGAAACCGCATTGTTGATTCCAACCTTGACTCCGTAACTTGAAAAAGGAGATACCGATGCTAACCAGAGAAATGATTAAGGCTTTGACCCGGATTACTTCGCTACTGAGTCTTATATTCCTAGCGGGCGGGATTGTATGCGGACAGGTCACAACTGCGGATCTCACGGGACGGGTGCTGGACACCCAAGGTCGTGCCGTCCCTGGTGCCACTGTTACTGTGACAAACAAAGGTACCGGACAGACGCGCACCGCGACGACCAACGACGAGGGTGACTACACAATCACGCAATTGCCCCCAGGCAAGTACGACGTGACCGTGGCCGCGACAAATTTTAGCAAAGCGGTTGCTCAAGACTTTGAATTGAATGTCGGAGCGAAGGTTACTCAAAACTTCGAATTGAAACCCGGAGAAGTCACGGCGACTGTCCAGGTTACTTCGGAGGGAACGCCCGTCGAAACTACGACTTCGGAAATCTCAAAAAACATTACTCCCGGTGAGGTTCAGAATCTGCCGCTATTGAATCGAACGTTCGCTAATCTTTCCATCATTGCTCCGGAAGCACGACCGGTCGGAACCTTTGATCCGACAAAAACGCACGTCGGCAATATTGCTTTTAGCGGTGGCGATGGCAGACAGGTTGATGTCAATGTTGACGGCGGCGACAACAAAGACAATGTTGTCGGCAGCCTTTTGCAGAACTTCGCCTACGAATCCATTCAGGAGTTTCAGGTACTTCAACATCGCTGGACCGCCGAGAGCGGCCGCTCCGTAGGAGGAGTAGTGAATGTCATCAGTAAGTCGGGCACTAATGACCTCCACGGTTCGGGATTTTTCAACTTCCGCAACCAAAGCTTGCGGGCACGCGACTTCTTTGAGAAACAGTCAACGGATCCGAAACCCAGTTACAATCGAGAGGAATATGGTGGCTCGATAGGCGGCCGCATCGTCAGAGACAAGCTGTTTTATTTTGGCGCCCTTGAACGCTTTCGCGAACGGCAGGATCTTCTGGTTAACCCGGCGCTCCTTCCACAAATTGCGGCGATACCGGGAGTGACTGCGTCACCCACTATCCCGCTTCCGTACAACGACACCCTCCTTACAGTCAAAGTGGACCACCATATTAGCGACAGACAGACGATGTTCTATCGTTATTCTTTCCAGAAGAACGATTCCCCCAACGATCAGTTTGATCCAACCCAACCAGCTGACTTGTCAGGCGGAAACACGAACAATAACAGGTTGCACAGTTTTGTCGCGAGTCATACCTATACTTTTAGTCCTCGGATGGTGAATCAGTTCTCGTTTCAATTCCAGGATTTCGAGAACGATATTTTGGGGGTGACGACCAATCCGAATATTGTGTTTCCGTCGGTTCAGAGTGGCGCTAACGTCAACGTGCCGCAACAAACCAAGGAGCGGAAGTTTCAATTTCGCGATGATATTTCGGTTCTTCGCGGCAGGCACGGCATGAAGTTTGGCGTAAACTACATTCATACCTTGCTTACAGGCTTCTTCTTCTTCGGCGCCAATGGTTATCAGATCGCTTTCTTCGACAACCCGCTGACGATCAAAAACAACCTGGCTTCGCCGAACTGTCCGCCAAGCCCGACATGCTATCCGCAGGGATTCGCTACGCCTGGCGCGGTCAGAGAGATTACCTTCAATACTGGAGCTGGTGATACCAGCCAACCACCTTTCCACCAGTTGGCACTGTATTTCCAGGACGACTTTAAGGTGAGACCGCGATTGACTTTGAATCTTGGCCTTCGCTGGGACGCGAACATCAAGATGCTGGTCGATCAAACGAATAACCGTACGATGAAGATCTTGGGTGTGCTGAATAATGGGCGGGCTCAGGCAATCAGCCACGCGGACCTGAGCAAGACGACCACCAGCTTGAGGGAGTTCCAGCCGCGCATTGGGTTTGCCTGGGATATCAAGGGAACCGGGCAAACGGTTATCCGCGGTGGCTATGGGATCTTTTACGATCAAATCTTTCAGAACCTGACCCTGTTCGCGAAACAACAGGCAAATCCCACGATCTACCAGACCGTACTTGACCTAGTGAATAATTCAGTCGGTGTGGGTCAACTCTCGACCTTCCGTTTCGGTATCGATCCGCTCCCCGCACCCGCCAGTGTTAACAACACGAATCTGGAAGTCGGGGCTGTGGGCCGAATCAATGACCCATTGCTGAAGGATCCCTATGTTCAGAAGTGGTCGCTGGGAGTCGAGAGCAGACTCGGCAAGAACTATGTTCTATCCAGCGATTACGTGCACACGCTCGGAACCCACGAGAATCGAGTGCAAAATATTAATCCGCGAATCCGAACTCTCTGCGATGCCTCTTTTCCGGGATCGAATCCTGCATCTCCGTTGTGCGTGAGAGGTTCGAGCACGCGATTCTTTGATTTTGCGTTCGTCGCGGCGGGGTTGGGCGCCGGCAGACTCGAACAAATTAACATGTTCACGGCAACGAATCGGTCACTGTATGACAGTTGGGTTACTACGCTGCGGCGACGCACTCGCCGGACCCTTATTTCGGCAAGCTATGTGCTGTCGAATTCTCGGTCTTGGGGTGGCCAGCCGACGGCGTCGTACAGCGGCAATGGGATTGCGGTTACTCCTGAGAATGAGTTCAAACCGGAAGAGTTTGGACCGACCAGGATTGACGAGCGCCACCGAATCGTAGCCAGCGGCCTGTTTGATTTGGGACATGGCTTCCAACTTGCACCAATCGTCCAATTTGCGACGGCCCGCCCGTATTCGCCGATTGTGGGCAGCGACATAGACGGCGACGGACGCAGTACGGTGGATCGTTTATGCGCAGGAGTCAGTCCATTCACTGTCCTCCAGGCGATAGTCGCGGGACAGCCGATCCCCGCTGCCGCTACGGCTAAGGGGTGCACTCAGGCAAACGTGAACAGCCAGCGGACAGGCTTTATAGTTACCGGCACTACCATCAAAGAAGTTAATGGCCGCTTCTTCAACGTTGACCTGCGCGCCACTAAGAGCTTCAACCTTGGCGAAAGGGTTAAGGTGAAGGGATACATCAACTTCTTCAACATCTTCAACCGCGAAAATCTGTCGTTCGGCGGACGACTAGGTCTCAGTAGCCTTAGCGGCGGCAGTTTCTTGCAGCCGGTGGCGCTCTTCGGACCCGGTTTCGGGCCTCCGGTCGGACTGCCTTTCACGGCTCAAATCGGAGCCCGAATCGAGTTTTAGCGATCTGGGTTAGACTTTCCGTTTAAGGGCGCTGGATTTTCATTCGGCGCCCTTTTTCTTTGTTAACTCCTGGTTGCCGGTTTCTAAAGGGAAACAAAGTGAACTCCAACGAAGTGATAGAATGTTGTGAGAACCGTTTCTGAGAATTCGTCATGTCCGAACGAATCTATCGCGATCCGGTCCACAACATCATTCGTCTGCGCACTGATACGGATGATGGACGGTTGATGATCCGTTTGATCGACGCGCCGGAGTTTCAGCGACTGCGGCGCATCAAGCAACTGGGCCTCGGTCTGTACACGTATCAAGGCGCCGAGCACTCTCGTTTCACTCACAGCCTGGGCGCGCTGCATTTGATGACGCGCATCCTCGATCGCCTGAGTAAGACCTACAAGATCAGCCCCGAAGATCGAGCCGCGGCGCAAACCGCCGCCCTGCTCCATGACGTTGGCCATGGGCCCTTTTCGCACGCGATGGAAACCGTGCTTGGTTTTCATCACGAAGAATGGACCGTGCGCGCGGTGACGTCGGATGAAACCGAAATCGCGGAAGTGCTGCGCTCGCATTCGCGAGAGTTGCCGGGGCGGGTGGCGTCGATAATTGAAGGAACATTCAAGCCGGCGTCATTGGCTCAATTAGTTTCTTCACAGCTCGACGTGGATCGCATGGACTATCTGTTGCGCGATTCGCTGATGACCGGAACCAAGTACGGACTTTACGATCTTGAATGGATCATCAACGCGCTCCAGATTGATGAAGATGGTGATCGCATCTACGTCGCCGCCCGCGGCGTGTTTGCCGTCGAGGAATATTTGCAGGCGCGCTATTACATGTTTCGGCAAGTCTATTTCCACCGCACGCTGCGTTCGGCGGAAGTGGTGTTGCGCTCGGCGCTGCGCCGCGCCCTGGAACTTTTCAAAGCAGGAAAAGACGTTTGGTATGCGCCGGGTGCGGCTTTCGAAAAGGTCCTGAGTCGCCAACTGCTGACGGTAGGTGAACACCTGGAGATCGACGACTCAGACGTGATCTACCACCTGAAGCAATGGCAACACGCCGGCGATCCGGTATTGAGCGATCTCAGCAGACGTTTTGTCGGCAGGCGTTTGTTCAAGGCAATCGACCTCGATATGCGGCCCGACGAGCGCGCCGGCTTTCTCGACGCGGCGCGGGCCGTAATAGTGCGCGCGGGTTTCGCGCCTGAATACTATTTCATCGAAGACCACGCCGGGGACGTGCCTTACTACAACTACTACACCGTGGAAGGCGCAGAGCCGCGCACGCGAATTTACGTCGAAGACGGCTATGCGCATCCACAGATTCGTGAAATCAGCGAAGTGAGCGATGCTGTGCGCGGCTTGCAGCGCGGCTATCAATTGCATCGCGTTTGCTTTCCGCCGGAGGTAAAGGAAGAAGTTTATCGGCTTTATCACAGCGCGGTGCCGCAGAGCGCCGTTGGAACCAGAGCTTGAACCGTTCTGGAATCATGAAAGAGCCGAACATCGTCGCCTTCCTGATGTAATCTTGCGCGTTTCTATTTACATGCTCCTGCTTTTTTCGGCCCTCTGTGTGAGTGCCGCAGCTCAGACTACCGATAGAAAAACCCGCGTCGCAGTCCTCAGTTTAGGAAACACGACAACCGGCAGGCGCGCAGCCGACCAAATTGCGAGAGGATTTGAATCAGAGAGAGATGAGTTTCAAGTTGTCGATCGCGATCAGGCCAGCGCCGCGGCCCTGGGCATCGGTTACAAAAGCTCTCTGAACATGGCGTTGCCGGACGCGCGCGATCTGGGATCGGCAATCGGGTGCGATTTCTTTTTTACCGGCGATGCGCAAACATTGCGGCGCTCGCCTTCCAGCGCGCCAATTTATTTCGAATCGTATGCTTCGATCTTTCTGGTAAGCGCTCGCACTGGACGACTAATTCTTTGGGAGCAGCGGAGTTTTCAAGCGCCGAAGCCCGAAGAATCCGAGATGGCTCTGCTGGGCGCGTTAGCAAAAGAAGACACCCGTCATCGCTGGATCGTCGCTGTGAAAAGCGCCATCGAAAACGAGCACAACGAACGCATCAATGCGATCGAGATCGTTGCTCCGGTGATCGAAGAAGCACCCGTTGACGGCGACACCACCGCGAACGGTTTACAGTTGCCGCGTCCTTATCGCCGGCTAAAACCTCCGTATACGACCGACGCTGCCCACGCGGAAGTCGAGGCTGTGGTCGATGTGCTGGTTGATATAGATGCGCTCGGCGAGGTCAGTCACGTCGAAGTCGCGCGTTGGGCCGGTTACGGCCTGGATCAAGCGGTAATCGATACCGTCAAAAACTTGCACTTCGTTCCGGCCAGGCGCGACGGCGTGGCGGTTCCATTACGCGTGCTGCTGCGCTATAACTTTCGCAAGCCGGTACAGAACCGCTTGCGGTAGCGAGCGGGTCCCGATCGACCGCCAAACTCGCTCACTACCGTGAGCGGTTCTGTGCCATGTTATCATTCACAAGATCGCGCTCGGCGTGAATCCAACAAATGCTTTATCTGTCGCAAGTATTGGGTCGGCCCATTCTCGACCTTGAGGGCGAGCGTGTCGCGACTCTCAAAGATGTAATTGTTCGTTTGGGCGAAGGCGACCATCCGCCGGTGGCCGGATTCGTGGCGCGCTATCGGCGGCGCGATTTTTTCTTGCCGCGTTGGCGCATCTCTCACTTTGGTGAAAACGGAGTGCGTTTGAACGCAGACATTCTCGACCTGCGTCCGTTTGTGCGGCGTGACGGCGAGGTGTTGTTGGCGCGGGACGTGCTCGACAAACAACTGATCGACGTCGACGGCAAGCGGGTCGTGCGCGTCAACGACGTACAGATAATCGAAGCCGCAAACGAATGGCATGTCACCGGCGCAGACGTGAGCCTGGCGGGATTGTGGCGGCGTCTGGCGCCGGCAAAACTGCGCAGCCACCGGCCAGTTGAAGTGATCGACTGGGCTGATGTCGGCTATCTCGCAACTGATGCGGCCACCGTGCAGTTGAAATCTTCTCGAGGAAAACTGGCGCGCTTGCATCCCGTGGAAATCGCGCGGCTGGCGGAGGCTTTTTCTTACCAGCAGGGCGCGGAGATCGTCGAGTCGCTGGATGATGAAACCGCCGCGGAGATGCTGGAAGAAATGCCGGCTGAGCGGCAGGCGCAAATCCTGGGAGACATGGATGAGGAGCGCGCGGCGGACATCCTCGAGCATATGTCGCCCGATGAAGCCGCGGACGTGCTCGGCGATCTTCCCGAAGAAAAGGCTGAGGACCTTCTCTTGCGAATGGAAGACGAAGAGCAGGCAGACGTCGCTGAACTGTTGCCGTATGCCGACGATACCGCGGGCGGATTGATGACAAATGAATTCGTCACCTTGCCACTGGACCTTAGCGTTAGCGAATCTCTGGCGCGTTTGCGGAAAATGGCCGAGACGCCAAACATGATCTATTACCTGTACGTCGTGGCGGCGGAAGACTCCTGGAAACTTGTCGGTGTTATTGCCTTGCGAAGTTTGATTTTGGCGGAGCCGAGTGCTCCTCTGCGGCACGTGATGCGAACCGATTTTCAGGTGGCTCATCCGGATGATCGTGCGGGAGATGTGGCGCAAAAAATTGCTGAGTATAACCTGCTGGCGCTTCCGGTCGTGGATGAAGCAGGCGATATTTTGGGGATAGTAACCGTCGACGACGCGATTGAAATCTTATTGCCAAAAGACTGGCGACAAAGACTGCCACGACTGTTCGGTTGAACTAGTTGCCGATCGCGAATTGCTAAATCGTAGTTTGAATCGGCAATCGGCAACCAGAGAATGAAAAATGTTAGAGGACCCTCCAAGTGTCCGACAGACCTACAAATGTCCGCGGTACGGGACGCCGCCTTTTGCGGCGTGGCGCCCAAGGTGTGCGCCGGACCGTAGCGCGGCGACCCCGTCTTTTCTTTTACCTGGCTATTCTCGGTCCAGGTGTAATCACTGCTAATGCAGGCAATGATGCCGGCGGCATCGCCACGTTCGCTTCGGTTGGCGCCGATCATGGATACAAGCTTCTCTGGATTCTAGTTCCGCTGACACTCAGCCTGGGTATCGTGCAGGAAATGTGCGCGCGCATGGGCGCAGTGACCGGAAAAGGTCTCGCCGATTTGATCCGCGAGCGGTTCGGCGTCCGCTGGACAGCGCTGGTAATGCTCGCGCTGTTGATAGCGAATGGCGGAGTCACAGTTTCGGAGTTTGTCGGAATTGCCGCCGCGATGGAATTGTTCGGAGTGGCCCGCTATATATCAGTGCCAATCGCGGCAATCGCAATTTGGTGGTTGGTGGTCAAAGGGTCCTATAAGCGAATCGAGAGGGTTTTCCTGGTGATGTCGCTGGTGTTTCTTGGTTACATCGTCTCTGCGTTTCTGGCTCATCCTGGCTGGGGAACGGTTGCGCGGGAAGTTGTGCATCCGCATTTTGATTTAACCCCGGCTTACTTGTTTACAATAGTGGCCATTGTGGGAACGACAATCTCGCCTTACATGCAGGTGTTCATTCAGTCGTCGGTCGTCGAAAAAGGAGTGCGAGTCGAGACGTATCCGTTTACGCGCGCCGATGTTTGGATCGGCACGCTCTTCTCGAATGCGACAGTCTTCTTCATAGTGGTCTGTACCGCAGCCACGCTCTACGTGCATGGCGACCATGTTGATACTGCTTCGGAAGCAGCGCGCGCTCTTCGCCCGTTAGCAGGTCCTTACGCGGAAATACTATTCGCGATTGGATTGTTTGGTGCGTCAATGCTCGCCGCCGGCGTGCTGCCGCTGGCCACTGCTTATTCGATCAGCGAAGCGCTGGGTTTTGAAAAAGGAGTCTCGAGCAGCTTCCGCGAGGCGCCGATTTTTCTCGGCATTTTTACTTTCCTGGTCGCGCTTGGGGCGTCCATTGCGATGATCCCGGAGCTGCCGTTCATTCGCGTGCTGCTGGTCACACAGGTTATCAACGGGCTACTTCTACCTGTCATTTTGATCGCCATCCTGCGTTTGGTAAATAACCCCGATCTGATGGGAAAGCATGTTAATGGACCAGTCTATAACGTCGCTGCCTGGTTGACGACAATTATTGTCTCCGCACTCTCGTTGCTTTTCATTATTATCTCAATCAAGCCCGGACTGTTTCAGCGTTAACGTTGTGTTCAGTGCGATAGCTTGATTAATAATATTCCGTGGTGGATTTGTACTCGCAAAGCCAATCAATTGGTGGTAAAAAGATGCCACTAAGGCTGGCTTAGAATCGAGATTTATAATGACTTCAAATCGTTTGAACGTGAAGAATCGATTGCTGATCTTGATCGTTGCGACGGCTTTCGTGGGGCTGGTCCTCTATCTTTTTTATACGTTTTGGTCAGCACTTGAGAGCTATCTTTCAGCACATGCGCAGATGCCTGGGGTCTCCCCTGAGAGTCCTTTAAATGTAGGTGCTCTCATTCTCTGGTCAGCTCTGGCGTATTTAGTAGTACGACTCTTCACCACGATTGTTTTTGATTTAGCGTTTCGCGTTCGCCGCGGTTATGAAGCGCCGACACTCGCTCGCAACATCGTTTCGATCGTTGCCTTTGCTACGCTTTTCTTTTTGACCTTCAACAAGATTTATCCGGGTGTTAACCTGGGCGCACTATTTACCACTTCCGCGATTTTCGGCGTCATCCTTGGCCTCGCCTTGCAGGACACCCTGGGAAACTTTTTCGCCGGCATCTCGTTGCAGGCCGACAGACCGTTTCAAGTGGGCGATGTCATCGTGGTTGGCCAACAGCATCACACCGGCGTGGTCGAGGGAATAACCTGGCGGGCAATCAAGATCCGAACTTTTCAAAATCATGTGGTGCTGGTCAGTAACAGCAACGCTGCCAAGGAAGCGATTGAAGTTTGCCCCCGCGAAAACCTGAATGCGCGGCTGATCTTTTTTAGCACGGTGTACACCGATTCGCCCGCGAAGACGATCCACGTGGTGCGCGAAGCGATTCACGATGCCGAAAACGTGTCAAGAAAAATCACTCCCATTGTGCGCATTCGTAATTTGGGAGAATCTTCAATCGAATGGGAAATTAAGTACTGGCTAGAAGACTATGCGAAATACAACGACACCGACGCCCTGGTTCGTCAACGCGTTTGGTACGCCTTGCGTCGCAACGGATTGAGCTTTGCGTTTCCGACACGCACGATTCATGTCGAAAGGAAGTCAATTTCAACTGGCATCCTTAAAGATGGGCAAGGAGTAATTGACCGATTGTTAGCGGTTGAAATTTTTGCGCCCCTCTCCGCGGAGGAAACTGAAAAGCTCGCCGCCGCTTCAGCCAGCCATGTCTTTGCTCCCGGAGAAATGGTGATACGCGCTGGAGACCAGGGCTCATCAATGTTTGTAGTCCATAACGGACGCGTCCAGGTTCAGGTCACTGAGAACGGAAAGCCGCGGAACGTGGCCATACTCAACGAAGGAGACTTCTTCGGCGAGATGGCACTCTTCACCGGGGAACCTCGTACCGCGAACGTGGTAGCAATCGAGGAGACTGAGGTCCTTGAGATTGGACACGCCGCGATGAAACCTCTTTTCGAAAGCAATCCAGACCTGGCTGAATCGATCAGCTATATCATAGCCGAACGCAGGGCCGGCCTGGCTGTTCGCGAGCAGGAAGCGTCAGCCACAACCAACGAACCTGCCGGATTGCTCAACTCGATAAGACGATTCTTCGGTTTACGCTAAAACCTCTCCAAGCGGTCATTGATCCGATAACCCAATGACCAAACCCATTCCTCCGCACCTTCTCCGCCCTCGTGGAATGGGCGAAAAAAGGCGACGTTTGACGACTTGACAATATCTCGCTCAATCTTTATTATTACAACACGCTCAGGGGGAAAGGGTCGCCCGGGGCGATCAAGTTTAAGAATTTTCAGGAGGTATAGTGTTATGAGTATCGTTCGTTATGACCCGTTCCGGGACTTGCGAAATCTTCAGCATGAAGTGAACCGGCTTTTCACCGGTAACTTGGGCACTGGATTCGACGAAGAGGGTATCGCCCGAGGTTCGTGGAGTCCGAACGTGGATATCTACGAGAACAAGGATCAGATCGTGCTCGAAGCTGAATTGCCGGGCATGAGTCGCGAGGACTTTGATCTGTCGGTAGAGAACAACGTGATCACACTTCGCGGCGAGCGGCATTTCGAGAAGAAGGACGAGACCGACAATTATCACCGGGTCGAACGCGCCTACGGCAGCTTCACGCGTTCGTTTACGCTGCCGAACACCGTCTCGGCTGAAGGTGCAACGGCCGAGTATCAAAACGGTGTGCTTCGGGTGGTGCTGCCAAAGCGCGAAGAGACCAAAGCGCGGCGGATTGAGATCAAAGGAGAGGGCGCGGCGAAACCTCAGACGATCGAGACTAAGGTTGAGCCTGCGAAGGCTGCCGCAGCAAGAAGCTAAGCACGTCGAGTGATCGATAACGAGCGGGGCCTTTGCCGAAGAGGCAGCCCCGCTCGTTCGCCATGAACGCGTTAGCAAAGCGTTATTGACAACTAGTCATTCTTATTTAGGATTCAACAGTGCGTTTAGATAGATTCACACTTAGAGGCCAGGAAGCCATACAGTCGGCGATTGAGCTGGCGGAGCGAAACCAAAACCAACAGGTTGAAAGCGAGCACCTTTTGTGCGCGATGCTCGAACAGCCTGAGGGTATTGTGCGTCCTCTGTTGGGGAAGATTGGCGCCAACGTCCAAGTCGTCCTCAACGATTGTCAGGCGGCGATTTCTCGCTTTCCACGCGTGCAGGGCGGACAACAATACTTTAGTCCTCGCTTAACTCAGATTTTCAACGCCGCCCAGAAGCAAGCGGAAAAGATGCAGGACGAGTATGTCTCAACTGAGCATCTGTTATTGGCAATTGCCGAAGAGAAAGACGGCGAAGCCGGAAAGATTCTTCGCCAACACGGGGTAAACCGCGACGATCTCCTCAAGGTGATCGAGCAAACGCGAGGCGGCTCGCGGGTCACCGATCCGAACGCCGAATCGAACTATCAAGCGCTTTCAAAATACGCTCGCGACCTCACCGATCTTGCGCGTCAGGGAAAGCTTGATCCGGTGATTGGCCGCGATGATGAAATCCGCAGGACGATTCAGGTTCTTTCCCGGCGTACGAAAAACAATCCGGTATTAATCGGTGAGCCGGGCGTCGGTAAGACAGCAATCGTCGAAGGTCTGGCGCAACGCATCGTCTCGGGTGATGTGCCGGAAACGCTTCGCAACAAGCGGCTGGTGGCTCTTGATCTTGGGTCGATGCTCGCCGGCGCAAAATACCGCGGCGAATTTGAAGATCGCCTGAAGGCGGTGCTGAAGGAGATTGAGAACGCGCAGGGTCAAATAATTCTGTTCATTGACGAACTGCATACATTGGTCGGAGCTGGAGCCGCCGAAGGTGCGATTGATGCGTCCAATATGTTGAAGCCGGCGCTGGCCCGCGGAGACTTGCGCTGTGTCGGCGCGACCACGCTCAACGAGTACAAGAAATACATCGAGAAAGACGCTGCGCTCGAGCGCCGGTTCCAACAGATCTATGTAGGCGAGCCGAGTGCCGAAGATACGATTGCGATCTTGCGAGGCTTGAAGGAGCGCTACGAAGTGCACCACGGTGTGCGTATTAAGGACTCTGCGATTGTGGCCGCGGCGACCTTGTCAAACCGCTATATCAGCGATCGTTTCCTTCCCGACAAGGCCATCGATCTTATCGATGAGGCCGCGTCCCGGCTTCGCATTGAGATTGACTCGCTGCCGCTGGAAATCGACCAGGTCGAGCGCGAGATCATGCAGCTTGAGATTGAGCGCCAGGCCTTGCAGCGCGAAGAAGACGAGCGTTCGAAAGCGCGTCGGCATGAAATCGAGCAGCGGATTGCCGATCTCAAGGAAAAGTCTTCGGGGATGAAGGCGAAATGGCAGTCCGAAAAAGAGGCGATCGAGCGCATGCGCAAAGCCAAAGCTGAGCTCGAACAGTTGAAGTTGCAATTGGACCAGGCGCGTAATGCGGGCGATTTGGGGCGCGCTTCCGAGATTCAATACGGAAAGATTCCAGAGTTGGAAAAGAGACTTGAGGATGAGCAGGCCAAATTGGCGAAGATTCAGCAGGATGGCGTCACTCTAAAAGAAGAAGTTGACGAAGAAGACGTGGCTCAGGTTGTCGCCAAATGGACCGGCGTGCCGGTTTCAAAAATGCTCGAAGGCGAGATGCACAAACTCTTGACCATGGAAGAGCGGCTCGGCCAGCGCGTAATCGGTCAGGACGAAGCGCTCACGGCCGTCGCCAACGCCGTGCGACGCGCCCGCGCAGGCTTGCAGGATCCGAATCGGCCGATCGGTTCGTTTATCTTTCTTGGCCCAACTGGCGTCGGCAAAACCGAAACCGCACGTGCGCTGGCAGAGTTTCTGTTTGACGATGAACGCGCGATGGTGCGGCTCGATATGTCTGAGTACATGGAAAAACATGCAGTCGCGCGCATGATCGGCGCACCGCCGGGATATGTTGGTTACGAGGAAGGCGGACAATTGACTGAGGCCGTCCGCCGGCGTCCCTATTCCGTGATCCTGTTTGACGAAATCGAGAAAGCCCACGCGGATGTTTTTAATGTGCTGCTGCAGATTCTGGATGATGGCCGCCTGACGGACTCGAAAGGTCGGACAGTTGATTTTAAGAATACAGTTTTGATCATGACTTCAAATCTCGGATCGCGAGACATTCAATCCGTGAGCGACGACGAGAAGCAAGTGCACGAGGCAGTTACGCAAGTGCTGCGCGAGCATTTCAAGCCCGAATTTTTGAACCGCATTGACGACATCGTGATCTTTCACCGGCTGTCGCGCGATCAAATCAGTCAAATTATCGATGTGCAGCTCGAGCGCTTACGGGCGATGCTTCACGACCGCAATGTTTCGCTCGTCTTGAAAGATTCGGCGAAACAGTTGCTGGCCCGAGAGGGCTATGACCCGAACTATGGAGCGCGGCCGTTGAAGCGCGCAATTCAAACTTTGATTCAGAACCCGCTGGCGATGAAATTGTTGCGCGGCGAAATCCTGCCCGGACAAACCGTGATCGTTTCCGCCGACGGAGACGAAATGAGATTTTCGACCGAGAGCGGGGCCGCGGCCCTCGCATAAGTGAAATATTTTCTGAAGAGAGGAAAGCTCATGACGTGTGCGACAGTCCCGGTTTTCTTTTCGCCAAAACGAGGAGTGGAAGAAGATGAGCCATCTCTGTGATCCTTTGCGCGATCTTTTTCGTCTGCAAGATCGGATGAATCAGGTTTTCGAGGAGCTGACACAAGATCGAACCTGCCATGCTGATGGGCAGGCCCCTGATCCTGAAGGGTCGGACTGGGTACCCGCCGCGGACGTTGACGAGCAGGAAAAAGAATACGTTGTCGCTGTTGATCTTCCTGGGATTGATCGGCCGCAGCTCGAAATTGAACTTGAAAAGGAAAAGATTCTGGTTCGTGGAATGCGATCAATCGACAAGCGCGAAACACGGCGTGGTGAACGGCCCGCGGGTCGTTTTCTCCGGCGCTTCGATGTGCCGCCAAATGTAGATCAGGCCGCAATCACGGCGGATTACAAAGACGGCGTGCTAATGGTACGTTTGCCAAAGCGTGATCAGGAAAAAGTCGCCCGAGTGCAAATCCAGATTCAGTAAAATTGGATATTTCGTACGATTAATTACGTATAGAGTGTCGAGAATGTCGCCGCGAAGGCGACCAAATCATTTGGGTGGCAAGATATTTGCTTACGAAACATCAGGCAGATTCCGGTTGCACGAAAACGCAACGGCGAATATGCTTTGAACATCAAAGAAGCGGCACGGAGCAGCGCCGCTTCAGGCGATGGAGATGACGTCGAGTTAATGGTTTCATAGATAGGCAGGCGCGAACGAATCAGGTACGTTGATTAACGACATGGTTGACCTGGGAGCATACAAGGATAAGTTTGGCGATAGTGGCCAGCGCGTGCTGGAAAACGCGCTGGGCGAGTCGCGTCGTCGCGACCAAAACTATATCGCTGTCGAACACATCATTTGCGCGCTGGCCAAAGAAGAGCCCGATCTCTTCAACTCAACGATTCGCGGTCTCGCGATCGATCCGGATGTCGTTACCCAGGCGATTAATAAGAGACTCAGCAGCACTCGTCAGCACGTGGGAAAAGGCTTTCGCATCGCGCCCGATACCACTGATTTGTTCAAGCGCGCCATGGAGCGCGCCCGCGCTCGCGGACGAAAGACGATCGAATCGACTGATATCTTCGAAGTCCTTTCAAACCAGGACAGCATGCTGGTGGAAGTATTGCGCAGCCTCGGCGCGAAGCCGGAAGCGGTAGTCGAACAAGTCCACTCCAGGGTCCAGGAACGCGAACAGCAGGAAGAGCAGTTTCGCAAGAAGTTCGAACTGCCTGCTTACCTGAAACATTTTGGTGTCTCGCTTAACCGTTTGGCACGCGCGGACAGAATCCCGCCCACGATTGGCCGCGAAAAAGAAATCCAGCAAATGGTGGAAATCCTCTGCCATCGCGAACGCGCGAACTCTCCGATGCTGGTAGGCGAACCCGGCGTCGGCAAAACGGCGGTGGTGGAAGGTTTGGCGCGGCTGATCGAACTGGAGCCGCAAAACGTGCCAGCTCGTTTGCGAAACTCGCACATCGTGCAACTGCAAATGGGCGGCATCGTAGCGGGGACGATGTTGCGCGGCATGTTCGAAGAGCGCATCAAAGGCATCATCGACGAAGTCAAGGAACGGGACAATTTGATTTTGTTCATCGACGAAGCCCACACAATCATTGGCGCCGGCGCTGCCCTGGGAACGTCGTCCGACGCCGCCAACATGTTCAAGTCGGCACTGGCCAAAGGCGACATGCGGATTATCGGCGCGACCACCATGGCCGAATACAAGGAATACATCGCCGAAGACGAAGCCTTGGCGCGCCGCTTCCGTTTGGTGAAAGTTGACGAGCCTACGATCGGTGAGACGCGAGAGATTTTGCTCGGCCTTCGTCCCCGGCTGGAGCGAAACTATTCAGTCAAAATCTCCGATGAAGCTATTAGCACGGCTTTGGAGATGGCGCCGAAATACATCCGCAATTTGCATTTGCCTGACAAAGCAATTGGCTGGCTGGACACCGCGTCCGTAAAGGTCGAGATCAACGAGCCACACACGATGATCGTCAAACCCGAGCACGTAATCGAAGTCATTTCGCAAGAGTCGCGCATTCCGCGCGATATGATCTTTCGCGACACCAGCGATCGCTTTGCGATGACTGAAGTACAGTTGGCCGGCCGCGTCATCGGACAAAAAGAAGCAATTCGGGCCGTGGCCCAGCGACTCCGTTTGAATAAGGGCCCGCTAAAAGAGTCCCACTACAAGCCCGATGGCGTTCTGCTTTTCCTGGGACCAACCGGTGTCGGCAAGACTGAACTGGCAAAGGCGGTCGCGGAATTCATGTTTGGCGACGAGCAAAAAATGGTTCGCCTCGATATGTCTGAATACGGCGACGGCACGGTCGGCGTTGAGAAACTAATCGGGATGCCGCGCGGCATCGTCGGTTCAGAGCGGGGCGGTATTCTGACCGAACAGTTGCGCGAAAATCCATACACCGTTTTGCTGCTCGACGAAGTCGAGAAGGCCTCGCCCTATTTGATGAATCTTTTCCTGCAGGCCTTCGACGAAGGCTGGCTGACTGATGGCCGCGGCCGTCGCGTTTATCTTTCCGACGCCATCGTGATCATGACTTCAAATCTGGGCTCGGATAGCTTCAAGAGGTTTGAAAAGCCGCTGGGCTTTGGCTGGAAGACAGTTTCCGATTTCCGCGCCGTCAAGAACGAAGTCATGAAGGCGGCCGAAACCAGGTTCTCGCCTGAGTTTCGCAATCGCATCGACGAGATCATAGTGTTCTCGCCGCTGACCATGGACGAAGTAAAACAGATCGCGGAACTCTACCTGGAAAAGACACGTCAACATATGAAGCGGCAGGGCAAGACTTTTGAGGTTGCTGAGACGGCGGTTGACTTGCTTACCGAAAAAGGATTCAGCACTCAATATGGAGCGCGTTTTCTGAAGCGGCATATCGACGAAAAAGTTAAACTGCCGATCACCAGCATGTGGAAGAGTGGTTCGAAATTCATCGTTGAGGTTGAGGATGGCGAGATCACCGTAAGAGTAACCCAGAATCCCAGCGCCCCGGATTTAAATTGAACTAACCGAAAATTTCTTTGCTAAACTCGAGGTCGCGGTGATATTCACAGCGGCCTTTTTTGATGCAGGCGATTCGGAAATCAGTTATCGCCACACCGGCTCGGCCAGTTGCGTTTACCTGTTGAGTTCCGTATCGTACCGGCTTCCAGCCTGAGCGAGCCCGGTCTTCCTTCGGGCGCCGCGCCCTCGGAAAGGAAACCATTCGACCTGTTGTCGGGTGAGTTAATCAGAAGCAGACAGCTTCGATTTGTTAAGGAGAAAAGATGAAACGCTGTCCAACCTGTAACCGAAGTTATTCAGATAATACGGTCGCCTTTTGTGCCGATGATGGCACGCGCCTCGTCGACGATGCCCCGGTTGCTCAACCTGTCGCTTCGCAACCACCACCATCACCGCAACCACCGGTAAATCAGCCGTATTATGCGCCTGCGGCGCCACCGCCGGCCGCATACACACCGCAGCCTAAGCGAAAAAAGGCTTTGGCGATTATTGCTCTGTTGTTGGGCCTTCTGGCTCTTCCCGTAATGATGTATCTGCTCAGCCAGGAATTTCTGTGGACCTACGCTTTCCGGAATGCACCGCTGCCGCGTTTATTCCTCGGGCGATGGGGAGTTGCGTTTGGCTTCGGAGTTTTCCTGACGTTTTTTTCTTTTCTGGCGGGCGTGGTTGCGCTCTTCCAATCGATAAGACAGCCGGCGCGTTACAGTGGCCGCGTGATGGCGATCGCCGGACCGTTTCTTAGCCTGCTGTTGGCCGCTTTGGTCATCGGGGTATTTGCGTTCAGACGTTTCCAGGGTCCGACCTATTCTTCAACCTACTACACCTACACCAGTCCGTCACCCTCTCCTTCGTCGTCCCCGTCGTATTCGGCGTCTCCCTCGGATTCGACTTCCGCCGACATGACTGAAGACGAAAAGTACCGTTTGTTTTATGCGGCGACGAAGACCAACGACAGCTCACTGCAACAGCGCGCCGCAAAGAAAATCGGCATCATCGATGCGAACGGCCGGCCCACCAGTTCGTACAAGAGTTTTTTGGCCGGCTCGATAAGCTGGGCCTTCAAAGACACCGATTTCATAAGCAGCATCGACACGCCTGAGAAAGCCCGGGCATACGTGCTCGCGCACTTATGATCTGATTGAGTGTAAACGACTCGACCCATTGGACGAGTCGACTAAAAGAGAAGGGAGATTCTGAGTTTACTCGAGCTTCGGCAGCTTTAGTTCGCCGGTGAGCAGATCGGGCCGGGCGCGCGCCATTTCTTCCGCGGTAGTTACCGATGTTGGATGTTGAGGATCGACGGTTTCGGCAACTTCAATCTTGACTGGCTCTCCTTCAGCGGCTGCCTCTTCCAAAACTTCAGCAATACTTTCGCTGCCGCGGTGTTCCAACCAGTGACGGTAGCTGACAGTCAGGATTGCGATCAAAGGAATCGCCAGAAATATTCCGGCCACTCCCGCCAGTTCCGCGCCACACAATATCGCCAGGATCACTGCCAGCGGATGCAGGTGAATGCCTCTGCCGATGACGCGCGGATAAATAACGTAGTCCTGGATAATCCGGAGCACTCCGAGAAATAGAAGGACGGCGAAAGCCATACCTATTCCCGAATGCAGGAGCGCCAACAGGACTACCAGCAAAACCATCATGAGCGGTCCAACCAGGGGAATAAATTCCAACGCTCCGGAGATGAAGCCGAGCACCAACGGGCTGGGTAATCCGATTACCGCAAAACCCACAGTTGAGATCGTGCCGACCAGCACGCAAGCGGTGAGTTGGGCGCGAATATAGGCGGCCAGCGTGCTGTTTACGTCTTGAAAAAATTCGTCACCACGCCAGCGCCAACGCCCGCGTGGAAGCATCTGCAAAGCCGATCGCCGGAAACTATCGGCGTCCTTGAGCAGAAAGAAACTGAGAATTGGAATTAGTATCAGCCACGGTAAGTAAGCCAGCAGTCCGAGCATTCTCTCGACTGCAGCGCCCGCGTATTCGCCGCCCTTTGAGACCACGCCCAGGACTGCTTTGTTGACGGTGTCGACTGCGCTCTCAGGCATGCGATGCTGTTTGAAGTATTGATTCAGTCGCTCAGTGTTACTGCTGATCTTTTTATAGTATTCGGCAGCCTGGGCCCTGAACTCCGGAAATTGATCGGCTAATCGCGGCACGATGAAATAAATTGCGAACCCGATCGCAAAGAACAGCCCGACGTAAACCACTCCAATCGCCAGCGCCCGCGGCATCGATCGCTCTCTGCCGGCGATGCGTACGGGTCTTTGGACCACATCGACAAGTGGCGCTACCAGGTAAGCAAAGAAAACTGAAAGAATCAGCAGCAGGATGATGGCGGTGAGTTTATAGAGCACCCACAACAGCGCGATGACGGCCAGCAGGATGACGAGGATACGAAGAACGACGCGCGTTTGTACCCCTGATTGCGTCGCACTTTCTAACGGAGCTGAGTTTTCGCTATTAGCAGGCATGCTTCGTCACGGAAAATTTGAGCGCGCGTCAGAAGTCATCGTACTCGTCGCCAACATCGTCGGCAGTCGAGGCCTGGATCGCAGCCTGTTCCCAAACCACGCCACGCCATTCGTCCGTCTCGCCGAGCAATTGCAACGCCGCCTGTGGATGCGCCGGATTGCGCTCGATGCGCAGCACTTCGGCGATCACCCGCAGCTTCTCGCCGTCGTCGCCCAGCACAAGCAAATTTACGCGACCGCCAACCGGCGGCAATTCGCGTTGCAGATGGACCAGAGTTCCTTCGGGCCCCACGTTGTCCGTCACACCGTCGGAAACCACGTGCGTGCCGTCGTCAGTATCCCACTCGGCCCTTACCAGGAAGGTCGCGACGTAACGTGGCCCGGATCGATTATCCACAATCGAAGTCTGGGGCATAAACATTGACTCCTAAAGAGAAAGACTGAAGGTAACCGCGCGTATCATACAGCGAAAAGGGAATTTCGCAGAGTGTTTTTGTAGCGCCGGCGGTCAATTCGTGTCGCGTTTCGGGTAACACCAGGCGCGGTCCTGGAAGGATTTTCCGCAAGCTGACGGCTCGCGCCCTACTCTTCCTCGGATCTCAACTTTTCGAGCACCGAAAAATCTTCCAGAGTCGTCACATCGCCGGCGACTGATCCGCTGGTGGCGATCTCGCGCAGCAGCCGGCGCATGATCTTTCCCGAACGAGTTTTTGGCAGCGCATCGGCAAATCGGATTTCGTCCGGCCGCGCCAGGGCGCCGATTTCTTTCGCGACGTGTTGGCGCAGTTCTTCTTTCAACGGATCGGAAGGCGTGCGCCCGCTTTCGAGAGTGACAAAAGCGACGATCGCCGATCCTTTCAAATCATCCGGACGCGGAACGACCGCCGATTCTGCCACAGCTTCGTGCGAAACCAGGGCGCTTTCGATCTCGGCAGTGCCCAGCCGGTGGCCCGCAACATTGATCACGTCATCGATGCGGCCCATGATCCAGAAGTAGCCGTCCTGATCTTTTCGGGCGCCGTCGCCGGCAAAATAGACGTTCTCGATTTGCGACCAATACTGTTGGCGATAACGCTCGTCGTCGCCGTAAATCGTGCGCAACATTCCAGGCCACGGTCGCGTGATTACCAGATATCCGCCTTCGTTCGGACCCACAGCTTTTCCCTCGCGAGTCATCACGTCGGCTTCAATTCCGGGGAATGGTTTGGTTGCCGAACCTGGTTTCGTCGGCGTCGCCCCGGGAAGTGGAGTAATCATGATGCCGCCGGTTTCCGTCTGCCACCAAGTATCAACGATCGGGCAGCGCTCTTTGCCGATGATGCGGTGATACCACATCCACGCTTCCGGATTGATTGGTTCACCGACAGTGCCCAGTAGACGCAGTGAAGAAAGATCGTGCTTCAAAGGCCACTGTTCGCCCCACTTGATGAAAGCGCGAATTGCGGTCGGCGCCGTGTAGAGAATGTTGATTTTGTGACGCTCGACAATCGACCAGAAGCGATCCGGTTCCGGCCAGTTGGGCGCGCCTTCATACATTAAGGCCGTCGCGCCATTCGACAGCGGTCCATAAACGACATAGCTGTGACCCGTCACCCAGCCAATGTCCGCCGTGCACCAGTAAATGTCTTCATCCTTTATGTCGAAGATCCATTTGGTAGTTAAGTGAGCTTGCAAAAGATAGCCGGCGGTGGTGTGCAGAATACCTTTTGGCTTTCCCGTAGTTCCCGAGGTGTAGAGAATGAAGAGTGGATGTTCGCTGTCGAGTTGCTCTGCCGGACAATGCGCATCGACTGTTTCCATCCATTCGTGCCACCAGTGATCGCGTCCTGATTCCATATGAATACGGCTGCCGGTGCGTCGCACCACGATGCATGATTGAACCGAGGGCGTTTCTTTCAACGCTTCATCAACCGCGGCTTTTAATTTCACTTCGTTGCCACGTCGCCATCCACCATCTGCGGTGACGACGAGCTTGCATTTCGCGTCGTTGATGCGATCGATCAGGGCGGCGCTCGAGAATCCGCCGAAGACCACCGAATGCGTCGCTCCGATGCGCGCGCAAGCGAGCATTGAGATTGCCAGCTCAGGAATCAGCGGCAGGTAAAGCGCCACCCGATCGCCTTTCTCGACGCCCATGCGCTTCAGGACATTCGCGAAGCGACAAACTTCGGTGTGCAGTTGTTGATAAGTGAGGGTGCGCGTGTCGCCTGGTTCGCCTTCCCAAATCAAAGCGGCCTTGTTCCGCCGCCAGGTTTCGAGATGGCGATCGAGACAGTTATGCGAGATGTTGATTCTGCCGCCGCCGAACCATTGCGCGTGCGGAGCTTCCCAGTTCAAGACTGTGTCCCACTTCTTGAACCAGTGCAGCTCGCTTTCCGCAAACCGCGCCCAGAATTTCTGCGGGTCGGCGCTCGCTTCCGCGCGTAGCGCTTCGAGTTCGGCCATGGACTTGACGTGCGCTGATTTAGAGAAACTCTCTGACGGCGGGAAGACGCGTGCTTCCTGCTGAAAGGATTCGATGTTGGTAGTTCTAGACGACATAATACTAAGAGAGGTCAGCATTAACCGGGCTTAGCAATTTCCAATCATTATCAATCGGTTTGTAGCTCAGCCACAATCTCGCGCATCGCGGTTCGGCCTTTCTCAACTTCCTCCGGCGCGAAAGAAATCGCTCCGACTACGGCGTGTCCGCCACCGCCGTAACGTTCGCAGATCGACGCGATGTTGTGACGGCGCGGACGCGGCGACCATGGGTTCGAGCCCACGGAGATCTTCGTGCGCTGCGACCCGCGCGTAAGCGCGACGGTGTAAGTCGCTTCCGGAAACAAATAATATGGAATGAATTTGTTGAAGCCTTCGTAGCCTTCATCTACAAGGTCGAATTGCACGACGCCGTTTTGGTAAATCGCTTTCCGCCGGATCGCGTCCACCGTATCCAGATGTTTTTTGAGGATCGGATCAAAGCGCGCTTTGACTTCTTCACTCGTGGCCACTTCGTGGAGCGATCGACGAGTCAAGTCCCGAATGATTTGTTCGATGAAAGCCTCGTCCGGATCGGCTTCAATTACCTGCATTAATTGCAAGGGCGGCTCTCTCAACTCCACGCACTGCGCCGCCGATTCGTAAATCGCGCCGTCGATCACGTGGGCCCAGTGGACCAACTCACGAAGCGGCTCGGCATCGAATCCGAATTTCGTTTGCGCTATGTCGGCGATGAATTCCGTGCACGATTTCCGACTGGGGTCGAGAAACTTCCGGCCTGTTTTGTCAGCGTGAAAGTGGGCCTCGTCTTCCGGTGTGAGAAATGCCGACTGATGATGATCGAACCACCAGGTTAATTTCTCTGAAGGTGAATACTTAAAATCAACGATCGCGTTTTCGTCGCCGTCAAACATTTCCTGATCGAAAAGATTTCCCGGCCGGTGCAGCAGACCGGCAAAGCAGACCTCAGCACCGACATTGATTCGTTCACGGTAAAAACGCGTGAACGTGGCCGCGGAGGCAACGCCGTCAAAACAATGGCCGTGATAGAGGACGCGAAGTTTCATGCCGGATTAGAAGCTGCGATTTCGCTAACGCTCTGCAAAGCGTGCGCGCGCCGCCAGCGGATTACCAACGTGACGAGCGCCCCGACGCCGAGCACGATGCCGATCATTTGTGAGGTCGAAAGCCCGGTCAGCGTAGTCAACCCGAGAATATCTCCGCGCGGATCGTCGCGCACAAACTCGATCAGAAAACGCACCGTCGCGTAAATCAAAGCGTAAGCCAGAATCACCTGCCCGCTGAACTTCTTTCGCTTGTGCAACCAAAGCAAAAAGACAAACACGATCAGCATGGCAAAGGATTCGTAGAGCTGAGTAGGGTGCAACTTCACTCCCGTGGGAACGCCGGTGACCTCGTGGCCCAACTCGGTAAAGCGCACGCCCCACGGCAAGTTCGTCGGTTTTCCCCAACAACAGCCGGCGGAAAAACAACCCTGGCGGCCGAGCACGTTACCCAAAGCTATCCCTGGCGCGCATGCGTCGGCCGTCTTCCACCAGGGCAACTTCCAGCGCCGCATCAAAAAATAGCCGGTGACCAGGGCGCCCAACAGGCCGCCGTAAAAAACTCCGCCTGAACGCAGAAAGTCGAAAGAGAGAAGATTGAGAGGATGTTCACGATATTCCGGCTCAGTAAAGAACATCAGAATCTTCGAACCAATGAGCGATGACAGCAGCAGCCACAAACACAGATCGTAAATGCGTTCTTTCGGCAAGCCATCGCGCTCGGCCAACTTTACAGTGACGAAAATCGCGCCCAGAAACGCCAGCGCCAGAAACACGCCATAGGTGTTGATGGGGAAACCGTGGATGCGAAAAAGAATTGGATACATGAAATGCAGAATACAGGAGTCAGGAGCCAGGAGTCAGTTCAGCACTCCCTCCCGAATGTTGAAGAGCTTTCCGGTTGGCAAATATCAAATCGTAAGCCAGCAGCAAAGCGCCCATCGAAATGCTCGCGTCGGCGACATTGAATGTGGGCCAGTGATATTGTCCCGCGTGCACGAGAATGAAGTCGATCACGAAACCGAGCCGCACTCGATCAGTTAAGTTTCCAAGAATTCCCGCGAGCAGCAAGGCGCAGGCGCCCAAAATCCGATCATCATTGCGCTGCGTCCGAAAGAAATAGAACAGCACGGCAATCGCCGCGGCGCAGGCCAGCACCACGAAAAACCAGCGCCCGAACGCACCGCCTTCCTGCAATTGTCCAAAGGCAATGCCGCGGTTTTCCGCATAAACCAGATCGAGCGCGCCGCGAATGATTGTTCGATCTGAAAAACGCAAGCGGCGCAGAGCCCAGGCTTTGCTCGCCTGGTCCATCAGATAGATTCCCAGCGAGGCGATCAGATAACTGACGCGCCAGGCCATGCGGTTCTTCAGAGGTGACTTTGTTTCTCGATCGCTCATTCTCGAATCAATGCATGTGATAGCGGTTCGAGCCGCGTAGCGGCGAAATATTTATAGAACCAACCTTCGCAAGAATATCCTCGCTCCGAAGGAGCTAAACGTTCTTTCGCCCATAAATGGGCTCACGAAAAATAGGAAGCTGCGCATAACTATAAATATTCCGTGCCTACGACACTTAAGACGAATGCTGATTTGCCTCGATTTCTTCCAGGGCCGTGACGCAACGTTCGCATACGGTCGGGTAACGCGACGACTCTCCAACACGCGTTGAATAATTCCAGCAGCGTTCGCATTTTTCACCGCTGGCCCTAGCAACTTGTACGGAGAATAAGTCGTTGGGAAACTCGTCTAATAAATTTGGGTGATCCACGATCTCCACTTGTGACACGATGAAGATATAACGTAATTGATCTTCATGTTGTTTCAGAAGTTGGTAACGCTTTCCATAGGCATGGACAACTACCCGCGCCTCAAGCGAACTGCCTATAATCTTCGAGACACGACTCTTTTCGAGCCACCCTAAGACATCGTCGCGGACTTGGAACAGGTGCTGCCAATCAACGAGAAGTTGGCTGTCATGCTTAAAGTGCGCTTGGAGCAACTCCGCAAGATGAACTGAGACGAGATGGTGACTATTACTTGCCTTCGGCAGATTTTCCCAAATCTCGTCCGCCGTAAACACCAGGATCGGGGCCAGCATCCGCGCGAGCGCACTCGCAATTGTGTAAATCGCCGTCTGTGCGGAACGGCGCGCCGGATTTCGGGGCGCGAACGTGTACAGGCGATCCTTCAAAATGTCGAAATAACGCGCCGAAAGCGTAACGGTGCAGAATTCATAGAGCCTCTGATAGACCGTGTGAAATTCATAAGCTTCATAAGCCGTGCGCACTCTCTCAACCAGTGAATCAAGCTCGGCCAGCGCCCAGCGATCTATCTCCAGCATCTCTGGTTCGGCAACACTATCGCGCGCCGGATCAAAACCGTCGAGATTGCCGAGCGCAAAGCGCGCGGTGTTGCGCACCTTGCGATAACCATCCGTAACGCGCTCAAGAATTTCATCAGAGCAGCGCATATCGTCCATGTAATTCGACGACACAGACCAGAGACGCAAAATCTCAGCGCCCAATTGCGGGATCACTTCGTCCGGCGAGACGGCGTTGCCGGCTGATTTGTGCATTGCCTTTCCCTGCGCGTCGAGGGTCCAGCCGTGTGTCAGCACCACCTCATAAGGCGCGCGATCGTGCACGGCCAGGCCGACCATTAGAGACGAATTAAACCAACCGCGAAACTGATCGCCACCTTCGATGTAGACGTCCGCCGGCCAGCGCAGATTATCGCGATTCTCCAGAACGGCAATCGACGACGAGCCACTGTCAAACCAAACGTCGAGAATGTCTGTTTCTTTGGAAAAATCCGCGGCCGCGCATTTCTCGCACTTGAAACCTTCGGGCAGCAGTTCACTCGCTTCGCGTTTGTACCACGCATCGGCCGACTCTCTTTCAAAGATATCGGCGACATGCCGGATGACGCCGGCATCGGCGACAACATCGCTGCAATGGGCACAATAAAAAGCCGGAATCGGCACGCCCCAGACCCTCTGGCGCGAGACACACCAGTCTGGCCTCGTTTTCAGCATATTGCGCATGCGATCGCGGCCCCAGGCGGGAATCCATTTCACACGTTCGTCAACTTCGCGCAGGGCCATCGCGCGAAGCGATCCTAAATCGGAGCCCTCACTAACGATCGGGCTACTTCCCCGAGACTCGTCCATGGAAATGAACCATTGCGGCGTCGCGCGAAAGATCACCGGGTTCTTACAGCGCCAGCAGTGCGGATAACGATGATCGTAGTTCTCGCTGAACATGAGCACGCCGCGATCGCGCATAAACTCAACGATTTTCGGATTGGCTTCGAAGACATTCAAGCCGGCGAAGTGTTCGACTTCCGACGTGAACTTACCGGCGTTATCAACCGGACAATAGATTTCCAGTCCGTATTTCTTGCCGATCACAAAATCGTCGTGGCCGTGGCCGGGCGCCGTGTGCACGCAACCGGTGCCGGCCTTGCTGGTCGCGGCTTTTGCGCGCGCTTCTTTTACGTCGAGTTCGGTTTCCGCGTCGGCCTCGCCGCCGAGCGTGACGTGCTCGCCCAACATCAAGAGCGACGGGCGATAGATCCATGCGTGACGGCATTCCAGTCGATCCAGTTTCGAACCGCGAAAGCGCGCCAGAACTTTCGGCGCGTCCAAATTGCATTTGGCGGCCACGACTTCCAACAGCTCAGCAGCAACAATGTAAACTTCATTACCGCTTTCAAACGCAACGTATTCAAAATCCGGATGCACGGCGATGCCGAGATTGGCCGGCAGCGTCCAGGGCGTCGTAGTCCAGATGAGCACGAAAACTTTTCGGCCCGCCAGTGCTGGATCGATCAACGCGGGATCACTTGCCAGCGGGAACTTCACATAAACGGAAGGACTCGTGTGCTGGTTGTATTCGACTTCGGCTTCCGCGAGCGCAGTCTGATCGTGAATGCACCAGTAAACCGGACGGGCGCCTTTGTAAACGAAACCCCGCTCGACAAAGCGGGCAAACAGCCGCGCCGTCTCAGCTTCGTAATGATCGGACATCGTGATGTACGGATTGTCCCACTCGCCCAGGATTCCGAGCCGTTGAAAGTCGCGCGTCTGGCGCTTCAAGGCATTGGCCGCGAATTCGCGACAGGCGCGGCGAATACTCAGTGGCGGCATGTTCGCTTTCTTCTCGCCGAGCTTGCGCTCGACATGCAATTCGATCGGCAACCCGTGGCAGTCATAGCCGGGAACGTAGGGCGCGTCATAACCCAGCATGGTCCGCGACTTGATGATGAGATCTTTAAGGATCTTGTTCAGCGCAGTGCCGAGGTGAATGTCGGCGTTTGCGTAAGGTGGTCCATCGTGCAGAATAAATTTCTCAGCGCCCGCGCGCGCCTGCCGAATCTGTTCGTACAGATTCATGTCCGCCCATTTTTTCAGGCGGGCGGGCTCGCTCTGCGGCAGGTTCGCCTTCTGCGCGAATTTAGTCTTCGGCAGATTGATGGTCTTTTTCAGTTCGAGTGGTGGCGCTTCAGTCGGCATAATCTCAGTCTTTATCAAAGAGGCGATAGTAACAATAAATTGAGCGGAGCAGCAAAAATGGCAATTAAGATACGGAACCGCTTGCAGTAGCAAGCGGGTCGAGTCATAAGTTACCCGCTCGCTACTGCGAGCGGTTCTGTACCTGTCGGCCTAAACACGGGACTCCAACAATCAAGAGCCCGAACCACGTTCGCTTTGAGACGATGGTTCGGGCGTTCGAGCCTCGGATGTTTTCCGCGTTCAGCCGATAAACATCTCCTCGTCTGCATAGGTGCTGTTAATCGGACTGGGCGACGGCGCTACCAGCACTTCCAGGCCGCGTCGCACGCCGGCTAGAATTGCCGCCAGCTCGCGTGCCGGCTCGATCACCTTCGTTTGGATAAACTCGGTGGTGGTGGCGACGCGCTCGTGCGTGGTATCGATCGCACGGCTGACTAACTGGACCTTGTCGCGCGCCATCTCCGCGGTTTCATCGGCCAGCATCGTCAAACCGCGCACTTCTTCTTTAATTAGCGCGGCCGATTCCGAAAGGTGCAACGTCGCCATCGAGAGATGACCCGACATCACGTTGAACTGCTCAGCGATCTGCCGGCCCTGAACAGCGATGGCCGTACCCTGTTCGCTGAGCGCAGTCGCGCGAGTGATTATTGGATCCAGTTTCTCTTCCAGCCGATTGACTGTCTTCATCGCGCGATTGACGAATACGGCCATCGCAATCATCGCTCCCGCAATCAAGATGAAGGAGAGCGCGATGATCGCCGTGATTATTACCAGCCAGAAGAGTGGTTCGTGCGGGTTCATCCTAAGTCGAGAATACTACATCGTTTTTTCGGGCTTGTACGTCGGCGCTGCTTCGGTGCGGCCGGAAAGCTCAGTCTTGCGCTTCTCTTCAACGTAAGCCTTCTTGCCGGCTTCGAACGCTGCCTGCACCGATCCGGCCTGACGCGAGGCCACGTCGCGAGCGGTGGCTGCCACTTCGCCGGCTTTCGCCGATGCCGTGTCATAGAGCTCAGCAGCGCGCTCACGAGTTGCTTCATAATATTCACCGGCAGTCGCACGCGCGGTGTCGTAGTATTCGGTGGCTTTCGAGCCTAACTGCTGCGCCGCCTCGCGCGATCGATCAACCCCTTTGCGGGTAGCGTCAGCGATGTCGTTGCGAAGTTCTTCGCCCGATTTCGGCGCAAACAACAGCGCCAGCACGGCGCCGATGCCCGCGCCTACCAGAAAGAAAGTCAGTCGTGTCGAAATATTGTCGCCGTAATCGCGATCGTGATCGTGTCCCATAGAAACAACCTTTCTTTTAGAGGCGAGTCCCCTACGAGGACCGCCGGTCTATTCAATTTTCCCAATGATTACTGACCGCGACTATAACAAATGGTTGTTAAGTTGCGCAAGGAAACGATCTGAAAGGAGGGTGCTGAAACTGCGAAGAAATTGTGCGGATTTGCCCTAATCAATCAAGCGCGCGCCTTTCAAACTTTCTTAATCCTAACCAGGTAAAAAGCAGCGAAAAGCCGAATAGTCCGCCGTAAACCAGCCATGGCGACATGTGCGGCATTTGCGGAGTCAGCGCCAGCCGAAAACCTTCGCTGGCATACACCAGCGGATTGACCAGCACGACCATTTGAAACCACGGAATGACATGCAGCGTCGCCCAGGGATAATAGGCGCAGCCGAAAAAGATCATCGGCGCCAGCAGAATATTGAAGACTAAACCGATCTGTTGCGTCGCGACGATTGTTCCGATCACCATGCCAAACGCGGCAAAGAGCCAACTGCTCAAAAATGCGACCAGCAATAGTTGCGTTACATCCAGAACTCCCAAACTCAAATGAACGCCCATTAATAACCAGGCGAGCGGCAAGACGACGAGTCCGGCGACAATCGCTTGCAAGATACCCACGACAATTTTTTCGATCGCGACTCCGGAAATGCTGATCGGCGCCAGCAAGCGGTCTTCGATTTCTTTGGTCCAGCCAAAATCGATCACCAGGGGCAGCGCCACCGCTTGCATGCTTGACAGCGTCATGCTGAGTCCCAGAATTCCCGGCAACAACATGTTCGTGTAACCGTGCTGAATGATGCCCAGCCGCGGCATCACAAAACCGAAGATGAAAGTGAACAGCAGCGGCTGCAAACCGACGCGCAGTAAAAAGTACTGCAGCTCGCGTCGCGCTACGCGCAGGTCGCGATGAAGCAGAGCGGTGAAAGTTGCGGCCATGATTCGATTCCTTTGGAGTGCGGTGGCAAGCGCAGCGCGACACCGCTTTGGATTGATCGGGATGACTTAACGACAGACGATCCAAAGCGCCGTCGGCGCTTCGCTCTGCGGGCGCGCTCCAAAATGATCAGTCTCTCAAACTCCTCCCCGTCAAATGCAAAAAAAGATTCTCCAGACTCGGCTCAGCGACGTGCGCGTCAGTCACCATCACGCCTTGTTCGCCGGCGAGTCGCATCGCATTGGCCAGCAATCCTTCCGCTCTGTCAGCATAGATGCGCACGCGATCGTGATCTGATTTGACCTCAACGACGCCAGTTAGAGTCGGCAAGGTCGAGGTGAAAGATTCTGCCACGCCGTGATTGCCGCGCACTTGCAACTCGATCAAATATCCGCCGGGCACGCTGCGCTTCAGTTGCGCAGGCGAATCGAGCGCCAGCAACTTGCCATGATCGATGATGGCGATGCGCCGGCAAAGCTGATCCGCTTCTTCCATGTAATGCGTCGTCAAAAAGATGGTCTGCCCTTTTTTGTTCAATTCATTGAGCAAGTCCCACATCGCGCGACGTGATTGTGGATCCAGGCCGGTGGTGGGCTCGTCGAGAAAAAGTATGGCCGGGTCGTGCATCAACGCGCGCGCAATTTTCAAACGCTGAACCATTCCACCTGAGTAGCTGAGAATTTTCTCGTCCGCGCGGTCGGCCAGTTCGAACCTTTCCAGCAATTGCCGGGCACGCTGTTCGCGTTCCTGCTTGCCGATGCCGAAGTATTCCGCGTGAAAGAGTAGATTTTCGCAGGCAGTCAAACTGCGATCGAGATTGTTCACCTGGGGCACGACGCCGATACGCCGCTTTACGGCCACCGGATTGCGCGCGACATCGATGCCTTCAATTTTCGCGACCCCGCCGGTTGGCCGGACCCGCGTCGTCAGAATTCCAATCGTCGTAGTTTTTCCGGCGCCATTCGGACCAAGCAATCCGAAGAATTCGCCGCGCGGCACTTCAAATGAAATACCTTCAAGCGCCTTTACCTCTAAACCTTTGCGGGTCTTTGGCTGGTAGGTCTTCTTCAGATTCTCTACAGCGATTGCGGTTTCCATGGAAGTTTATCGTTGTTCGTTTTGCGTTTAGAGCGGCTGCTGCCAGCCTGGACGGCGGTAGCCCGATCTCAACCATGCTGAAGGTTACGTCACTTCACATTCCAAATTGCATGTGAGTCGCGACATACCAAAAAAAGAATAACGCCAGGGCCAGCGATCCAAAGAGCATGGCGAGCAGCACGACCACGATCCCGCCAACAAAAATCCAGTCGCTGCTGCGGCCGTGACGCGCTTCTTCGCCGGACACCGTCGCGCGCTTTCGCAAAAGATTTATGTTGCGAATGTTCGGCTTCCACCAGGCGTCGAACAGATCGCCGGCGAATGGAACCAGTCCGCCGATAAAATAGATCGCTATATTTAGTCCCATGCGCAGCAGGGTAATCTTTGGCACGCGATAGCGGACCGCGGAAACCAGAATGTAGAGCGCGACGATGGTGGTGGCGATGTCGCCAAATTCAGGAATGAGATCGATGATGGCATTGAATCCGAAACGCCAGCCGAGCACGGGCACGCGAAACCGGTTGTCCATCAATTGACTGAGAACTTCCAGTTCGCGCTCGATCTGGACAGACGAAGGACGCAAAACACCGCGATCGCTTCGGCTGACTAACTCAATGTCTCGATAAGCTTGCATGCCGTCGGACCACGGACGTTGGACCAGAGACCATGAGCGCATTCAGGGAGCTCATCGTCTGTAGTCTATCGCGTATCGTCCATTGTCCATTCACCTGATCCTGATCATCTGCTGCCAGAAAAATTTGCCGACCTTGCCAAACGCGGTCAGGACGCCCTTGTCGCTTTTCCCATTCGCCGCTTTCACGGGCAATCCCAAATCTCCCAAATCCGCTGCCAGCTTCGGGTCCGGCGGTCCAATGTCTTCATCGCCGCGTTTGCTCGACAGCCAGCGATCGAAAGTACGAGTAACCGTCCGTCTTTGTTCAAGTGAGGCCTCTGCAATGAAGGCGCCGCGCAGATCGTCCATATCAGCCAGCTCGAGCAAGTTTGAATGGTAGTAGCTCCTTATCGCCGCGAAATACTTTTCATCGCCCATTAACTTGCGCAGCGCTTCGAACATCAGCGCGCCTTTGCTCGTGACGATCGCCGAATACTGAAACGAATTGCGGTATTCGCGCGCGGCGTGACTGGCCTCCATGTCTTCACCGCCGAAGGTGCGATAGAGTCTGTAGACCCCGCGAAGTTGTTCGTCGAGCGCCACGGCAGCTTTCTCCTCGCCATGCACTTCGCGGTAATACAGCAGCGCGGACCAATTCGACAGCGCTTCGTCCAGAATCGGTTCGCGCGCCGGATCGTTTCCCACGGCGGCGCCCCACCACGCATGCGCCACCACCTGCGCAACGGTCCATTCCAGACTGTCCTCGACTGAAGCGCGCTGTTCACGAATGACGTCGGGCATGTTACGCATCGTCGGAGAGTCAAAGTCGAGATAGAACGCGCTGGCGATTGCACTGAGTCCCGAAAATTCGGCGCTGCTCAGCGTCGCCACCAGCGGTGCGTCGACGATGCTCACCGTCTTTATCGGCAGGGGACCAAAGCGATTGCCGAAAACACGAACCGCATCAGCAGCGATGTTCAATACGCGCCGCGCCACGGGCTCGTGCTCGAGCCGAAAAATCGATCGAATCGTTACGTTGCCGACCGCGCGCTCCGCCGAACGCAGATCGATGCCGGCAACGATCGCGAAATGACGCAGGCTGTCGGCAGTGAAGGCCGTTGAGTTGACCTTGTCTTTCTGGGCCACGGCTTGTGGCGCAACCGGAGCGAAGACTGCAACGCTGCTCGGCGCTTCGATGGTCACATCGTAATCGGCGACATCGGACATGGTTGTATCGCCGATGCTCGGATTGATTTTGCGAAACCAGTCATCACCGTCACGCGCAGCGAGCATGGGATACGACGTGCCCAGCATCATTACCCCGCGACAACGAAAGTTCGTATCGCGCGCGCGGCGCAGCTCGCGGGTGCTTCGAATTGCAGCGCTGACTTGTTGGACCACGTGCGTTACCAGGCCGGTTTCCTCCGGATCGATCTCGGGCACTTTCCCCTTGAACTTGATTTCGATCTCAACTGCGGCCTTTGGCGCCACCGCCTCGCGCAAGCCGACGCGCAGGGTTGTTTCCTGCTCGTCGAGATCGAACAGCAAAGGCGTTCCACCGTTCGCGCCGCGCACTTCGACAATTTGCAGCCGAGGTTCGTCGGAACTTTGCTGTCCCGGTTCGGCTTTGTAATCGGTTGCCGGCGGCGCATAACCCGGAACGCGGATATTCGGATAGAGATGAAAGAACAAAATCGCCGCCGGACGGTCGCCGCGATTAACGAAGCGGACAACTTCGCTTCCGGTGTAAGCGCGATTTTCGAAGTCGAGCGCGAGTCGGATTTGATAATGAGTTCGTTGTTGGGGCGTTTCAGATTGTTGCGCGTGCGTGCGTGCAAGCGCAGCGATTATTAGCAGCGTTGAAACGATCGGAACAAATAAGAATTTAACGCAGCGGCCGCAGAGACGCCGAGGGCGCAGAGAATTTTTTGGTCTGCTCCCGGTATTTCCTCGGTATCCTCTGTGGTGAAATCTACCGTCCATTCACAATCACCATCCGAATAATATCCCCCCGCGCGATGTTATCCACAACGTTCATCCCGGAAATCACTCGGCCAAATACCGTGTAGCCGCCGTCGAGGTGCGGCTGGGGCGAATGCGTTACGAACCACTGCGAGCCGCCCGTATCTTTGCCCGAGAGCGCCATGCCGACCGCGCCGCGCTCGTAAGGAACTTCGTTGATCTCGCAACGAATTTGATAACCAGGGCCGCCGTTCGTGTCACCGCGCGGATCGCCGGCCTGAATCACAAAGTTCGGCACCACGCGCGGAATTGTCTGGCCGTTGAAAAAACCTTTCCGCGCAAGCGTGATGAAACTATCGACGGTCAGCGGCGCATCTTCCGGAAGAAATTCAATTGTGAACGAACCTTTGCTGGTTACAACCGTCGCGGTTACGTGCTTGCCGATGCGCGAAATCGCGCGGCGATAGTCAACTTCTGTGTTGCGCGTCTTTACCGTGCCGATGCGATCCGAAAAATCACCGACTCCGTTTGCTTTCAAGAGCGCCACTGCTTTGCGCCGAATCAAATGATCAGATGAATCCAGTGCCGTTTTGATCGCGTCATTCGCGTCTTTGTTTTTCTGTTTAGCCAGGGCTTCGAGAATTGCCAGCGCCGCGTCGTTCATCTCGCCTTTTTCGGTTCGAGGCAATTCGCCTTTCAAAGCGTCGACGAGAGCGTGACTGTTAATATCGTTCGGAGGTTCGTTTCCCAGTAACTCTGCCGCCGTCGAGCGAATGATTACATCATCAGAATTCAGATGTTTCCGCAGAGTTTCGCCTGCATCATCGGGCTTGAAAGCGATGTACGCGGTCAACACACTCGAAACTGCTTTCTTAGGGAGCCGGCGATCATCAAGCATGGCGTGGAGTCGCCGTTTTGTACCCGCTTGATTTATCAGTATATCCTTCCCATATATCTCGGAATTTAGTGTTCCTATCGTGCGAAATCCCTCGGCGATGCTGTAAGGATATCGCCAGTTGGCGAACACGCCATTTTGAAGCATTGAATCAGGATGCAAGAACGTACTCGCCAGATAGAAATCCGGGTCGATTTTTGCTGACGCAATATGAAACTCAGGTGCTCCAAAGAACGGAAAAGGCAGCTTTTGGAACTCAGGGATCATGGCCAGTGCCCTTGGACCAGGACGTGTTGGTTTCTCCGGCAGGGCACTGGGCTCTGAATCGCCGCCTTTGGCGGCTTCCATGTTTCCGATCGCCGTCAAGAGTTCCAACATTTCACTCTGCCTCGGTAGCGGCAAACCTCGCCTGAGCGTGTTCAGAGCCTGTTCCTTTTTCAAGAGATCGATGATCGCAACCATCTGGTCGCATAGAGGTTGCGCGGCGCGCGGATCTTTCAAACTACCCAACGCCCGAATCGCGCTCACGCGCACTCGCAAATCGTCGTCATGCAGGGCGCGATCGAGAAGAGCATCAAACGCAGCTTTGTCTTCGGCGGCGCCCAGCATACGCGCGGCGTTCGCGCGCACGACGGGATCGGAATGTTTTGTTAGCAACTGCCGCGCTTCGTTGTTGCCGTCTTTCAAACGCAAACGCGCGAGGGTGTTCAAAGCGTCGGCGACGATGCGGGGATCGGAATAGCCGAGAAACTTTGCGACGACTGGGCCGGCGCCATCGGGCTTCGCGCGCAACGCGGCAGTCAAACCAAGCAGGATCGTCAGACGATCCGGCATCGAACGCCGGCCGGCTTCAAAGCGAAGCACATCGAGAATCGCTTTGCCGTGCATGGGCTTGTGATCTTTATCTGAGTCGGGCAGGGCGGCGGTGATTTTTCCTAACGCTTCGACTGCCCGGGCGCGAACTTCGCTCGGCTCGTAAGTATCATCCAAAATCAGCCGCAAAGCATCCGCGCCTGCCGGTGATTCGGTTTCTCCAATCGCAAAAGCAGCCATCTGGCGCACGTCGTTAACGGTGTCTTTCCTGAGCAAATCCGAGAGATCCGGCACCGCGCGTTCGTCGCCGATACGTCCCGCAGCCAAGGCCGCTCGCTTGCGGATCTGAGCGTCTTTATCAGACAGCAATCCGCGCAGATTGTCATCCCAACGTCTTTCATCTTCAGCGCGAAGGATGCGAAGCAGAGTATTCGCAGGAATCGCGGTCGCGGCGCGTCCGCGAGGCTTCTGCGCGGTCACGCCCGAAACGAAGGTAGTGATCAGAGCTGCCACGCAAAACTTTTTACGGAATCGGTTCATCAAGATTTTCGGGGAGGAGGAAATTGTACAACAGAGTGAGTCAGAAGCCCGACCAACCGGGGTCGCCACGCAGGCAGCCCGCGCGGGGGTGGTCGATAGGAACGGCATCATTAGCAATCGTGCCCTGCTGACGAGCGGGCTTCTGACACAAACAAAAAGGGCGGACTTTTGTCCGCCCAAAAAAGTACTCGCGCTGACGCGTTGAATGCGGACGGGATGTCCGCACTCCCAGCCTTAACTGACAATAGCAATCGCTGGTTTCTTCGCCGGCTCTTCAATTTTCTTTATTGAGTCCACCTTGACTGGTTGCGAAGCGCTGGTGTCCAGGAGATCCCGCTTTGGTGTCTTGTCAGCGGCAGCTTTCTGCTGAATCATCTTGCAGCTTCCTTCGAAGATTGCGCCTTGTTCGATCACCAGCGATGGAGTTTGAATGTTGCCGTTCACTTTAGCGGCGCGTCCAAGCTCGACTCGCTGACCGGCGATGATGTCTCCGTTTACCGCGCCCTGGATCGTCGCGACGGCGACGTCGATGTTTGCGTCGACCTGGCCGCCGGCGCCGACAACCAGCGTTCCGGTGCTGGAAGTGATGCGGCCAGAGAGATGACCGTCAATACGCAACATCGCTTTGAAGGTCGCTTCGCCGGTTACTGACGTGCCACTGCCGACAAAGCCGCTCAGGGTTCCGTCCTTTATTTCGCGAGCGATCGTTTCGCTCTCGGTCAGAGCTTTAGTGCTGGAACTATATTCAATGGATTGCCGCGCGTTTGTCTCACCGCTTTGATAGGGGGACTGGCTACGTGGCGTGTAGTTCGGTTCAGGTGTGCTGCTTTCTGTTCTTTCTTCTTGCGGGTTTCTTCCCATTCTAAGCATAACTAACCTCCGTCTAAAAAAATCGGTGAGTATCGTCACTACCGCCTATCGGGTCAATCGGCAACAACAACACGCGATCCGTTGGCAAACTGGAAAATTGGCCGCGGTGGCCAATCCTGAGTGGGGACCGCTCGGGAGCGGAAGGACATAATAAACAAAGTGGCGAAGACTGTCTAGAACAAATTTTTCGGCCGGCGGTTAACTGGTTGTTAACTAACTTTGAGAGGTGCAGGGAACTCCCAGGACCCGCTTATTTCGAAACCGTTTCGTGGGATTCGAGCAGATTCTCAATGACGAGTGTTTCGCGGAAGTTCTCGAGCCGGGAGAAGTATGCAGCACCGCGGTCGAGCGCCGCGCGCGGTACGAGTCCGACGATCTCGGTGCCGGCGATGGCCACGCTGTGCGCGGCGGCTTCTTTTCGCACGGCCTCGTAGGCTGCGGCGATTCCAGTCTTTTCATAGTCGATCAAATTCATCGAAACCTGCACCAGTCCTCGCGAACGCAGCTCGAAGGCCAGCGCTTTGACGAAAGGCAGCCCGCCGTCGCGCTCGCGCACCTTGCGCGCGATCGCTCGCGCGATCGAAAGATCTTTTGTTTGTAAGTTGACGTTGAATGCGATCAGAAATGGACGAGCGCTGATCGCAATCGCGCCCGCGCTTTCATGAACTCGCCGCTGGCCCAGGTCCGGAGACCGTGCGAGGTCGCCGGCGATCTCTTCACGCAGCGCCTCGAAACCTTTGCCCCGCACGTGCTCGAGTCTGACTCGATCCGGTCGCAGTGCCGCCCGCTCGTAAAAATAAACCGGAATCGAAAGTTCGCGCCAAATGCGATCGCCCGCCGCGTGCGCCAGCACGACGCACTGGTCCATCGTGACTCCGCGTACCGGCACAAACGGCAGCACGTCGGTCGCGCCGATGCGTGGATGCTCTCCCGTGTGTTGGCGCAGATCAATTAACTCTGCTGCCAGTGTGACGGCGCGCAAGGCAGCTTCGACTACAATTTCAGGTGGAGCTATGAATGTGATCACTGAGCGATTGTGATCGGGATCGAGATGATGATTAAGAACGATTGCGCCGTTAGCTGATTCGATTGCCTGGGCCAGCCGCTCGACAGTTTGGCGCTTGCGGCCTTCGCTAAAGTTTGGTACACACTCAACCAGATTGCGGGTTGCGGATTGCGGATTCCGGATTTGAAGCGTATCGGTCATGAGTCGCTCAATTTCGGTTTCAGTCTAAATCTTAAAATCCGAAATCCGAAATCAGAAATTTGAGAATGCCCATCGATCGCTTCATTAACGAACGCAAGACCGCCTGGCAACGACTGGAAGAACTTCTACAGCTCGTTGATCGAATGTCTTTGCGAAAGTTGCATCGCGAGGAAGTGCGCGAGCTGGGTCGCATTTATCGTCGCACTGCTTCGGACCTGGCCATCGCCCGCGCCGAATCTCGCGACCCGCGACTGATTAACTACCTGAACAGCCTGGTAATTCGCGCGCACGGCCGCATCTATCGCGCCGACGCCCAGGGCGGGCGCCGCATTCGGAACTTTTTCGCGCGCGACTTTCCGCAAGCTTTTCGACGAACGTGGCGCTACACGGCGATCGCTTTTATCGTCTTTTTGCTGTTCAGTCTGGCGTTTTTTGCGGCCACGCGGCGCGACGCCGAATTCTCGGAATTTGCCGGAATCAGCCCGTATTTTCGCGAAATCGTCATCAACAAGCGCACGCATTGGTGGGAAGACCTAAACGAGGCGAACCAGATTGGCTCGAGCCAGATATTTACAAATAATATTCGAGTGACTTTTTTCGCTTTCGCGTATGGCGCGATGGTGGGAGTTGGGACGCTCTATATTTTAGCTTTCAACGGAGCGATGATGGGCGCGATTCTGGCGCTGACATATCACGCGGGTTTTGGAAACGACCTGGTAACCTTCATGGTGGGGCACGGGGTCATAGAGTTGTCATGCATCTTCATTGCCGGCGGCGCGGGGCTCTTGATTGGCAGCGCGCTGTTGATGCCGGGCGACCTGACGCGTGGCGACGCTTTTAAATCACGGGGCATGGATGCAATCTATTTGGTAGCCGGCTGTGTGCCGCTGCTGGTTATTGCTGGAATCATCGAAGGCTTTATCTCGCCCGCGCCGATTAGTCCGGTGATCAAGTTCAGCATCGGGGTGATTACCGGTGTGGCGTTGTATTCGTATCTCTTGCTCGCGGGCCGCGAGCCAGTAACAAAATAAGACTTCCTGTTTAGAGGCGGGCTACTGCCCGCCTTCCAGTTAGTGACGTGACGAATCCGGCGGGCAGTAGCCCGCCTCTAAACATGCCGCAACTTTCTTAAAGCATTCCTCTTTCCTTAACTCTCAAATACGTCTCCAACAACTTTGGAGCTAACGCGGCAGCGGTGACATCCAACGCCAGTCCACCCTGAGACTCAACCAAACGCAGCGCCGCTTCGCGCTGATACATAATCTCTTCGGCGACAGACTGCGTGAATAATTCGCGTTCGTCTCTGGGCGGCTGGCGCACGACCGCTTTCAGATCGCGATCGGCGATTGTGACCACCAGCGGGAGATGACGAGGGCGCAGCAGTTTCAACGATGAAAGCAGCTCGCTCGATCCTTCTTCATCGACCAGATCGGTGAGCACGACTACCAGTGAGCGCCGGCGGCTGTTGGCGGAAATAAATTCAAACGCGCGCGCGTAACTCGGCTCGATCATTTCAGGTTCAATGTCGTGCAGCGCCTCGATGGCTGCGTCCAGGTGTTCGACGCCGCGTTTTGGCGGCAGAAAAGTCTTGATGCGCCGCCCGAATATTGCCAGGCCGGTGTTGTCACCGGCGCGAGTTGCAGCCGACATCAGCGCCAGCGAGGCATGCACTGCCAGATCAAGTTTTGTCTCGTTCTCAATGCGCGCGGTCATCAAACGGCCCGCATCGAGCGCGATCACGATTGTCTGATCGCGTTCCATTTGATATTGGCGCGTGACCAGCTTGCCGCGCCGCGCTGTGGCGGTCCAGGAAATGTGACGCATCTCGTCGCCACGAACATAGTCGCGCAACGATTCGAAATCGCGGCCTTCACCGCGCCATTGGGACTTGCGGCGTGCGGCGACGAGCGAGCGAGCGCCCAGCGCTTTCAACTCTGCTTCGCGCGCGCGCCGCATGTTTGGATACACCTTGACAGCGATCGGTGCGCCCACGCGCGTTTGACACCACACCAGACGCCAGTGCGACAGATAACGCACGGCGATTTGGCCGAACTCAAAACGGCCACGCTTCGGCGGCGTCAAACCGTACGCCAACGCCGCGGTTGACTGCGCGTCAACGTCAATCCGCGCTTCACGCGCGCCGGAAAGTTTCATTTGCGGCGGAAACTCGTCCTTGATTTGCAGCGAAATATTGCGCGGCGTATGGTTCGCAATTTCAATTCGAACTTCCGTTTCCGCGCCGACGGCGAAACGACTGCCAAAGTGTCGCGCGATGCGCACGCGATCAGACAAGCGACTTTCGCGGGCGTCAAAGATCGCAATCGCGATCAGAACGAGATCGTAAGCGAGCGCCACCCAGCGCAGCTCAGCTCGTCCCCAGGAAAGTGAAAGCGGGATCAACCCAATCGCGAGCAAGGCGTAGAAAAGTTTTGTGAAAACGAAACGCATGACTGCGGGTTTCGGGTATCAGGTACCGGTTACCTCATCGCGGCACTTCTGCTGACTGAAGAATGTCGGCGATCACTGAATCCGGCGTTGCGCCGTCGAGTTCAGCTTCAGCGCGCAGTGTTAAGCGATGGCGCAATACTGGTCGGGCGACGTCGCGCACGTCGTCCGGAGTGGCAAAGTCGCGGTTACGAATCGCCGCAAGAGCTTTGGAACAAAGCAGCAGTGCCACCGCCGCGCGGGGACTGGCGCCGTAGTGCACCGAGGGATGATCGCGGGTGCGTCGAACGATGTCCACGGTGTAGCGCTGCACGCCGGGCTCCATCCGCGTGTTGCGAATCTCAGCGCGACAGCGGGGAATCGCGCCGGCATCGGCCAGCGGTTGAATGTCGACCAGCTCGAGGCGCCGCGCATTGAAACCTGCGTCCCAACGGGCAACTACTTCATGCTCGTGATCGAGCGAAGGGTAGTCGAGCAGAATCTTCAACAGAAAACGATCGAGTTGTGCTTCGGGCAACGGATACGTTCCTTCGTACTCGATCGGATTTTCTGTTGCCAGCACCGTAAACAGCGGAGACAACGCATAAGCTTCGCCATCGATAGTCACTTGCCGTTCTTCCATCGCTTCAAGCAAGGCGGCTTGCGTCTTTGGCGGAGTGCGGTTGATTTCATCCGCCAGAAGAAGATCTGTAAAGACCGGACCACGCCGCAGGTTGAAACTTGAGTTCGAAATATTGAAGACATTCGTGCCGGTGATGTCCGAGGGCATTAAGTCGGGCGTGAATTGAATGCGGCCGAAACCGGCGCCGAGGATGCGCGCGAGCGTCTTTACGGTGAGGGTCTTGGCGGTACCGGGCACGCCTTCGATCAACGCGTGACCTTCGGCCAGCAGTGCGACGAGAATTTGTTCGATCGGCTCGTCCTGACCGACGACAACTTTGTGCAACTCGCGACGAATATGTTCGATGGTCGAGGAGACGTATTCAGGCATGAATCAAAAGGATGAAAGATGAGGGATGAAGGATAGAACTTTTCCAACCTGATCGTTCACCCGAATCCTTTCTCAGAAGTGACGAGCTTCAATCTTTCAAACCTTTTCCGCGGCTTGCTTACTTTCACGCGATCGCATGCGCAATCCCAGCGCAGCTTCGATCGCGCGCAGTCGCCGGGCCAGATCGAGCGAGCCACGCGCGTTCGTTGGCGCTCCGTTGATCACATCTTCACAGTCTCGCATCAGCGACTCAAGTTCCTGCTGATTGAGTTTTGACCGCGAGGCAACCCGCCTGGCTACGTCCGCGCGCGGGCTGTTGTTGCTGGCGCCGGCGTGACGGACCAGAACGCGCCGGACGCGGGTGTAGATATTTTCCAGCGCCAGATCGTACGCGCGGGCGCGTTGTTGCAGCTCGGCCATAGAGGCGACAAATTCCAAACTGGATCGCCGATCCACATGTGGAAGCGGAAGCGGTCTGGCAAATCGCCGGCCGCGCGACCAGACGATGACCAGCGCAAGCAGCCCCAACTGTAAACAGATCGCGATAATCGGCGTGCCCGCGAAATATTGAATCAAGGCGTTGTGCGTGGCGGCGTGGCCCTGATGAAATTCGTCGAACGCGATTAACCCGCCGTAACCCGCAATCACATTGATCGCAAGCTGCAAGTTGTCGGCGCGGTTGATGCCGTTGTTGGCGACTATGAAAGGATCTGAAAGAACGATGATGCGACCTTTGCCGCGCAGATAATCGATCAGCAGTGCGCCATTGTCGCTCTGGAAATGGACTACCGGCGCAAGCGAAACTGAGCTCCTCGACTCTTCGGTCGACGATTCCGGTTCTTCGGAAGGCTCGTCTGAACCAAAGCCTCCGCGGCGACGTTTGGTTTTGGACTTTGCCGGCGGCTTCGAAGTTATGGCCAGGTTTCCGGCAAATCTCGAGGGCATAACTGAAGCCACGTCACGAGCGAACACGGTCGGTTGGAGAGGCGCGAGCGGTTTAACTCCGGCGGTCATCTGCTCAAAGTTGGTCGGATCAACGTCAAAAGGAAATTGAGTAACTTGCGACGTGATGGTCCATTGTCCTGACGTCAGGTCCAGATTGCGATCGAGATTGCGATCGATGATTACCAGACGGCCGCCTTCCGCAACCCAGCGCAACAGCGCCTCGCTCTCTTCGTCTCTGATAGGCGTCATCGTGTCGCCGACAATAACCAGCGTTGACGGCTTAGATCCTTCCGCGCTTAATAAACTCGCGGGCGATTCGCGCCACCGGGCCACCTTAAACCCCGACTCGCGCAGAAAGTCATACAACGCGCGGGTGCCCGTGGGGCCGGAATTGAAAGTCGAGCGGTCGGGAGACATTTCCGAATCTCGCGTCTTTTCCACGCGAACGTAAGACGCGGCGTTGAGCCCAATCAACACCAGCACGACCAGAGCCAGGGTCGCAATGATTAATAAGCTGCGTCGCATTTTCTACTGGTTGCTAACCCAATCTCAGAGCTTGCTGATAGCCCTGGCGAAAATCGTTCCAATCGTTTTCGCCTGCGGGAACAAAACCATACCAATGGTTTTCGAAACTGACCGTGAGCGGGCGCATGAAATTGTATAAACGGGTCTCTCTCACCGCATTCAAATAATCACGATTCGTTCGATGCTGGGCCAGGCTGATGAGCTTTCGCTCGCCCAACTCGCACAGCAAGGCGATGTATCCTTTGCGAATTGCGGCGCGCAGATCGCCGCGGCGCGCCAATCCTTCGGCCAGCGCGAATAGATCGGCGGCGGTTTGATCAGGCTCGAGCCTTTCACCCAGAACGATGCGCGCTTCCTGCTTTACAATTTTCTTTTTCGATCTGCTTCTCAGATAGCGCGGCAGCAATTTCCACGCGACGTACGCGATCACGGCTAGCGCGATCGCCACCACCAATATCTGGGCGATGCCGGATACGGCCCGCGCCGAACCCGGCTGCAGCGGCTTCATTTGCGGAAATAATTTGCGGAGAAGTTCGCTAAGCCAGCGCAGGAAACTCAACCACATCCGTTCCAGCGCGCTGCCTTCATCGGGCTTTTGGGTGTACTCGGGCCGGCGCAGGACTTCTGCCAACCGGGCTTTGTTCTCGTCTTTACCGGCAATGTCGGCGGGCTTTCCATTTTCGATTTCGGTCAGACGCTCATCGAGGGCGTGCAGACGCTCGGTGATCCGAGCAAGCGCTTCGCTGCTGCGCTGATCGGCATGATTCATCTTTTCGTAATCGCGCAGCGCATCATCGAGCCAGGTGTTGTCGACGTCAACTCGGGCGCCGTTTAGTGTCACTGCCTCTTTCTGCGGCAAGGCCTCACGCACTTGCGCAATGGTGGCCGTGATTTGTTGTTCCGGCCACATATCGCGGCCGGTATAAGAAGTTTTCAGGCGGTCGAGCGCACTCTCGGCGAAGGAAATGCGTCTGTGGTAATCAGCAAGCGAAGCGGCACGCGCGAAACTGTTCAGAAGAATGATGAGCAGGCAGGCAAAGCAAAGGATCAGAGACTGGGCTTTGTGATGAAGCATCGTTAAGTCTCAGAAAAACAACCTCACTTCAAACCCAGCACGGCGCCGGTGTTCATCGGTTGCATCGAAGGCGGAAAAGGCATCTTTGGCGCTCTTCCGCTGACCAGCGCGGGCGCGAAAGGGGAAACCACTCCCGCGAGTTGTGGCATTGCGGGAAGTTGTCGCGCGGCCATTAACTCGATGTCGTAGCCTTCATGACGAACACGCTCGTCGACGTAGAGCAACGAAAGCCCCAACATCCAGATAGGCGCCAGCAGAATGTGGCTGCATTGCACTATGACTTGATAACCGACTGCATACCATGCCGGCCAAGTACTGCCTCCGAAAGGCGAAAGATTTACGCCGTTCAAGTAACCGTACCAGCCCAGGGGAATCATCAAAAGCATTAATGCTGAATAAGTAGCGAAGGTGGTGAACAAGGCCATGGCCATTAATCGCCGCACATTGCCACTCGCGAGCGAGAAGCTGCGGCCAATGCCTTCAAGGACGCCTTTTCCTTCTACTAACATCGCCTGTGGCACATAGGCCACGCGTCCAGCCATCAGGAAAAAAATGATTAGCCCCAGAATAATTCCCGCGATCGCAACAATGCTGCCGGCGATAACCGACAACCACGCGGGGAAGGCCTGAGCCAGAAACATTCCGCCCATGAATGAGATTCCGATTAGGATCTCGGCAGCTAAAAAAGCGATGAAGGCAGCAAAGACCAGCCAGATCCCGACGAGGACACTGGCAACCAACAGTCCCCAGAACCGCGACTTTACCGCGCGATAAGTGGCGCGCACGGTCACCGGTTCATTCGACAAGAGGTGCGCCACCAGGGTACGTGTCGCTCCGCCCATGACGATTATGCTGAAGAGCGATCCGCACAAAATAATTGCGCCGCCGATAAGCAGCACCAAAATGTAAAGCGCCACGCTCGACGAGCTCGAAGTATTTCCAATTTCCCGAAAACTGATTGTGGTAAAAGTCGACCCGACCGCCGAGACCAGCACCGGCGGCGCCGCGATGCGAATCAGGGTGAAGAAGTGACGACGATAAAGTCTCACCGCGCGATCGATAAGATCCCCCGCACCCAAAGGCGCAAGAGGAAGCTGGTTGACGTCCAAAGCGGTCATTTCCCGAGATGATCCTCGTTTTGTGGGACGGGATCAAGCTTGCAGCGGAGGAGCGTCAAATAATTGTGCGCAATAACCAGGAAGATTTTTCCTGTTAACTGCGAGGAGGATTAAGTCAAATTGGAACCGAGCTCGTCCCGACGACTCTTAAGTTGCTTCAGAATCTCGATCTGTTTCGACTAAAGCTAATCGGACAGATCTGTCAGATCGGCTCAATCATTCTTGGTGGAAGATTGATCTTGTAATTCTTTCAGTTTCGCCCGCACGCGTTCTGCATCTCTTGCACTCGGCGCCAATCTTAGATAAGTCTCCAGTTCACTGATCGCCTTAGCATTTTCCTTCTTTTGCTCATAAAGTCCGGCCAGATATCGATGAGCAGTGATGCTGGAATTTCCTCCCAGGCTTATGGCCCGATTCAATTCCGTTTCTGCCTCGTCAAATCTGCCCAGTCGGATCAGGGCTAGTCCAAGATATGAATGGCCGGTCGCTGAATTGCCTTTCAACTGCACAGCTCGACGTAACTCTCGTTCGGAGTCAACAAACTTTTCTCGTTGTAAGAACACATAGCCATAGTTGAGTCGCAGAGTCGGATTATTAGGTTCATACTTTAGCGCCGTCGCCAGGGGCTCTTCTGCTTTTTCAAGATCGCCAAGTGCCATGTAGGCTGCGCTCATCTCATTGAGCGCCAAAATAAATGATGGATACAGCGCGACTGCGGCTTTGAACTGGTCAATGGCAGTCTTGTTATCACCGGCCCCGGCGGCGGCCATTCCTTTTTGATAAAGTTCAATTGCGGCTTTTGGCACGCCAACCAGCACCGCGCTGATAGTAGCTGGCTTGGCAGTGTTCGTCGGTGCGGAGCGTAGTTGGATCTGCACAGTAGTAGTCCGCTCTCTGTTATCAAAGAGGTCGACGGTCTCCTGTGCCGGCAAGTAGTCTTTCCCGGCTTCGACCGTGATGAAGTATTTTCCGTCTTTCAATCTCCGAAAAGTGAAAACGCCATTCTCGTCAGTCATAGTAGAGAATTCACCCACCGAGACGCTGCTGAGCCTGACCGTGAACCGCTTCTCAACCTGGCGGCCCGATGGATAAATAACTTGTCCAACGATCGTATTGTGTCCATGCCTCATACCTGAAGAAGGATCTTCATCGATTCCTGAACTCCCAATTTGCGCTTGAATATTAAGTCCTAACAACACACTGAGGGCGAGGAAAACGAAAATTGAAACTGTGCGCTTGACTATTGTCTGGACTAATGCAGTGAACATGGCTGGTACTCCTTTCCGAAGGTCATGGAAACCGGACGAGAACCTGAGGGATGCGGGCAGGATTATAACTCAGAAGCGTTCACCGTGAAACGGCCCAACCGCCCTAAATCATTTAGTCAAACGATCGGCGATACCAAACAATATGATCCCCGTCATTGGCACGGTCCGAATAGATCACGGTCGAATAACCGACCGAGTGCACCCGGAAGAAAGGCAGCTCGAGCAGAGCGTTGTTCGAGAGCATCAATCCGCCGGGCCGAAGCATGCGTTCTACGTTCATCATCGCCAGAGACTGATCGAAGTTATCGTAGTAAACGAAAATATTAGTCGCCACGATTAAGTCGAATTGTTCCAAACGCGGCAAGTCAAGCCTCTGCAATACAATATTTGTGTCCACGGGCCAAATCCTGGAGACGATTGCCGGGCGAATCCGCACGGAGCGCATCGTCAACTGTCCGGCGCTGGGTGGAATAGAAACGGGCTTAATGGGAACGCCGATCTGATCGCCGAATCGTTCCCAATAACGAACTGCGCCCGGCTTCCAGCCCGACTGTTCATCGCGGGGCAGTTGGACGATATAGCTTTGACCCTGCTCAGCGCGGGACCTTGCTCGCATGAGGTGGCTATTTACTCTTGGACTCAAATCAAAGGTTACGACTTCAAGTCGGGCCCCGTTTGCAAGACCCAGCCGCACGAGCGTGTCAATAATGGCAAGGGGCTGAATCGTCTGCGGTGGATAGAAATCGTACCCCTCCTGCTTATCGGTAAAGTCCAGGCCGGGGCCAATCACCGCAACGCGTTGCACGCCAGAGGTCCCGAACAACTGCCGCGATTTGATCTGTTTCAATGACTCTTCGATGGCATAGTTAGGCAAGAGAGAAGTGTCTGAAGAAAGTCCACGCGCGCGAAAAAGCCGAGAACGTTCGGCAAACTCCTCGCTGGCATCGCCCTGCAAGCGGGCCGCTTCAAGGGTGCGCGCATAGCTGGCATTTTCATTCATCACGCGCTGCAGGCTGGTCGTAAGATAATCTTTTGCCTGGTCGCGGCCGGCTTTGGTTTCGAGATGAAATCCTTTTTCTACGAGAATCTTCCGAGCGAAAAACAGGCGGTCGTTGCTGCCGGGCGTGACTAGCGAGCTAATCAGGTCATTCGTGCGGGCCGCCAACAGACGTGAGATCTGTTCGGATTGTTCGCTTACGGAATTTCGGGAATTAGAATCGCGCGTGCTCTTCACTTGCTTGAGTTCCTCAAGTGTAAGCCGCGGTTGTTTGGTAAACGACGTGCCGAATAGCAGAAAATTGACCATTGAGTCTTCGTCACCCTGGGCCAGGCGGGCGCGAATTTCCGCGTCATGTTGTCTGATCCAATTCGGCCACGCGGCCGCGATTTCCCGCTGGCTCTTGCCCTTTAGATCCGCGGGAAGAATTTCCGCCAGAGTCGCAACAACCTGTTTGGCGTCATCGAAGGAGATATAAACAGCTTGTCGGTTCTGCTTCTGACGTTGGGCGGACAATGGTATAGCTAGCGTTATGAAACAAAGCAACGCAGCCAGAAGAAAGCCTTTCCTGCCAACGGACGAAATCATGATCCAAGAATGATTTCCATAGACTATGACTAAGCAAGATTATCATCGCGAAATGGAAAGAGCCAGCTGTTCTCATGTTGACTATTAGCAACAGTTGAAAGCAAGTCTTGATGGGCGAAACGAGTTCAAAAAGCCTTAGCGACGTGTTATTCTTTCCGCGTTTCTGCCAGCAAAATCAATTTAACTTCTGGAGTCGAGACAATGAGATACAAGTTTTTCCCAAGCCTGCTTCTCTGGTCGCTTATTCTTGGCGCCAATCTCGCGTTCGGCCAGGATCAGAAGCTGACCGGCGAGCAGATTGTCGCGAAGCATTTGGAAGCTGTTGGAGGCCGTGCGGCTCTGGCCAAACTCAAGACGCGCATAGCCATCGGAACCATAAAAAAAGAGAGCGAGCCCGAAGCACAAATGGCGGTCTTATCGGAATCTCCCAACCGCCTCTCTTTTTTCTGTGGCTTTCGCGACTATGACCTGCACATGGTTTTCGATGGCAACAAGACTTTGATTCGGCCGGTAATGCCACGTAACGTTTCTAATATGACGGACAAGTATGAGGAAATGTTAGCTTCGGGTTTGATGTTCAATGGCATTTCGCTTTACAACCTCATCGCGAATAGCGCTCCGGGCGAGCTCAAGCTGGAAGCCAAAGGTCTGAAGAAAGTCGGCGGCAAACAGGCTTACGTGATCCAGCTCAAGAACCAAAAAGGCACTACGATGCGGCTCTATTTTGATGCCGAGAACTTCATGTGGGTCCGGACCGATTACGGCAAGGCCTCGGTGTCGGCGGGATTGCGCGACGTTGGGGGCAACACTCGGGCACTAAATCAAGCCCACGATGAAGGAGGTAGCGAAACTACGGTAGATTTCTATATCGAAACCTCGGACTTTCGCGATGTAGACGGGATAAAGCTCCCCTTTAAATTCATTCAGGTACTGACATATCCGATTCTACTTAAGTCTGCGTCCGCCACCGTCGTGGGGGTTATTCGCGAGTATCGTCATAACCAAACGATTGATCCAAAGATGTTTCAATAACACCCCGTCGGCGTTCAGAGCCTCTCTTAATGACAAAAAGGGGAAGCCCGAAGGCTTCCCCGTAAAGAGCTTCTGTAGATCAGGCTCTACTATCAGAAGATGAACTTGACCGCGAGTTGTACGTTGCGACGCCCGTCCTTGAATCCGGCAATAAATCCGTTCTCGACGTCGGCTGCCCCACCATTCACGAACATGTTCGCATGGTTGAAAGCATTGTAGAACTCTCCGCGTATTTGCAGCCGCATGTTCTCGCGGATTGGAATGTTCTTGTAAAGGCCGAGGTCGACATTCCAGAAGCCCGGACCGCGGAACCCATCCTTCTTCGTCATGTTTGCCGGGAACGGCCCGAATTCGCCGGTGCCGGTGATCGGATCGAAGTAATTGCCGGGTGACTGAGTACTCAAATCAATGAGATTGAACTCATTGGCATTGCCGGTACCCGGTGGATGGTTATTGACGATGAACGAAAGCGGAGCAGACGGCACCAGACGCGGACAGACTTCGAAGAACGCGTTTGAGCAATCGAAGACCGTGAACGGTTGACCGGATCGGATGTTAACGATTCCAGTCAAGGCCCAGCCACCAATCGCATACTTCACAAACTTATTTGAGTCGTTCTTCCAGTATGGAACTTCCCAGTTAAAGCTGCCCACAAAGCGATGCCGCGTATCGAAATCCGCGAAGCCGTAATCGAGTTTCGGGTTAAATGGATCGAGCAAGCCCAGATTGAAGTTGTTGCTCGAATCACTGAAGGTTGAACTCAGATTGTCCCGGCTCTTGGAGTATGTGTAACGCCCCGTAAACTGCAGGCCGAGTTTGTGGAAATTGCTGCTTTCGATCGACGCGATTATCGCGTGGTAATTCGAAAAGCCCTTGTTGCCGCGCGTATTCAACGGATAGAAGTTCGTGTTGAGTAGTTCGAGCGGATTGGGAGGGCTGAAGAGGCATGGAGTCCTGCCCAGAAAGCACCCCAGGCCGGCGCGATTATCGTTGGTCAGGTCATAAAGTTTCCGACCGGCAGACCCTGAATACTCGACCGAGACGAGAGTGCGCGGCCACATCTCATGCTCAAACGAAGCGCTCCAGAAATGCGCATACGCGTTTACGATGTTCTCGTTGACGTGCCGGATATTCACTCTACCCACTATCGTGGCCGTGCCGCTCGATCCTCCCAGCGGACCAAAGTTGTTGGTCGGGACAGGGATAGTCGGGAAGCCAGGATCTCCGGGGTTGAGCACAAACACCAGGTATGCGGGCGGATTCTGAATTACGTTGAACGTAACGTTACCAAAGTTACGCTCGTAAGCGAGTCCGTAACCACCACGGATCGCCGTCTTGCCGTCGCCCTTGACGTCCCAGGCGAACCCGATACGCGGAGCGAAGTTGTTCTTGTCCGGCTTCCACAGACCACCACCTGCGCAGTTGGTATTGACGCAAACGTTACCGTTGGCGATTTGATCGAAGATCGTGCTGCCCGCGCCATAGTTAAAGTTAGAGTCGAGGCTTCGGTTCCGATTGTGCTGTACACCGTAGTACTCGTAACGAACACCAAGGTTAAGCGTCAACCGCGACTTCACCCGCCACGAATCGTTGAAGTATGCAGCCCACTCGTTATAGATGTTACTCCGAGTGAACTGGGGCGACGAGACAGGCAGCGTAATAGTTTGCCCGGGCGTCGTTCTTCCCTGCGGGTTAATAGCCACCTGGAAACGCCGCAGATTACCGTTCACAAAATTATTGAAGCCCGTTGTATACGAAGTTGTTCCGTAAGCGGCGACGGCGTTCTGGTAAGCACCGAATGCCCGGTTGTCCTGAATGTAAACGTATTGACCACCGAAGCGAAGCGTGTGGTTACCCCGCGTGTTATTGAAATCCTGAAGGACCTCGCCCTCATTCTGCGGACCGCCGAACGGAATCGCACTGCCGGGGCTGAACGGCAGATATCCCGGAAGCGCAATGAACTCGCCGAACGCTTCAGAAGTGGTGTTATTTCGGAAGTAGTAAGTTGGCTGAACGGCTTTGGCGCCCAACGGCTGACTATTATTCAGACGGTTGAAAACCAGCTTGGTCTGGGAAACAAACGTCGGCGAGAACGTATGTGTGCCGTTAAGAATTAAGTTCTGGTTATGGTCGCTTGAACCAGTGTCGAAGCCGGCCCATGGACTATTTCCGTTTGACCCATTCGCGCGGCTCAGATTCTCAATCGCGTACCGACCGTAGATCTGCGTCTTGTTGCTAAAATTCCAATCAATACGAGTCGAAGTCGAATACGTGTTTTGCGGCGTCCCCCCGCCGGCATCCACCGGAACGGTTCGGCGAATTTCCATCAACGCCGGCGTGGCTCCAGGTAAACCGCAGAACGCGCCACCACCCAGGCCCAGTCCTCCATTTGTGGGCGCGCAAACCTGAGCAACGCTAAAAGTAACTCCGGTCGGAGAGCCCAATAACGACTGGCCGGTAAAGATTGCCTGCGTTCTGGCATTCGATGCCGCGATCAACTGAGGTGTCGGAACCAGGTACACGTTGCTTTCCGAACTGCGGACCCGCGTCCACTCAGTACTGTTAAAGAAGAAAAGCTTCTCCTTTATGATGCGTCCGCCGATCGAATATCCAAACTGGTTGCGGGTAAAGTGCGCTCGTGGATTTCCCCGCGCGTTGTTATCAAAGCCGTTGGAAGCAAACTTCGAAACGCGGTTGAACTCGTAGAGCGAACCGTGAAAGTCGTTCGTACCTGGTTTGGTCGAGACGTTCACGATGCCTCCTGAGGCACGACCATATTCTGCCGAAAAGTTACTGGTGATTACGCGGAACTCGCCTACTGCATCGAGTGGAATACCCTGACCGATGCCGGCGACAAAGTTGTCCACGTTTTCGCCACCGTCAAGCAGGATGTTCGTACTGGCCGAACGCTGGCCGTTTATCGAAAAGCCGGTACCACGACCGGACGCGTTGTCCTCGTTCACGTTGCCTGAAATTTGCACGAGCGCATAAGGATTTCGCGTCAGCGTCGGGAGTTCGCGAAGTTGCACATCGCTTACTACATTGGATAGCTCCTGGCTGGTGGTATTGACGGCGACCCCCGCTTCACCTACGACCGTAACCTGAGCCTGTTGGGCTTGAAGCCCCAACTTCGACTCGACCGTTATTCTGCCGCCAGGCGTAATCTGAACGCGTTGTGTCGCGGCAGCAAAGCTACCTCCCTGGGCCGTGACATCGTAGAGTCCCGGGTTCAGGTTGGTAACGGTATAGACACCGTTGTCGTCAGCGGTTACGGTGCGCTCTGCGCCCGTGGCAACTGACTTTACCGTGACCGTAGCGCCCGGAACTATGGCGCCGTTCGGATCGGTTACCTTGCCATTAATCTGACCGGTGTCCGCCTGGCCAAAAGCAGCACTCCAGGCGATGAGCCCAACAGAGAGGGCTAAGACTAGAGTAAAGAGTTTTCTCATTTTTCCATCCCTTCTAGAATTCGAGTGAGAACGAAGTTGATTCAAGAAATTAACCAACGACAAGTCGTCGCCCAGGTTCATGATTTCTATCCTGAGGCGTGCCATTCCATGAGTAAGACATTAGATTCGGTTAATAGCTGCCTCTGGTTTCAAAATTCGTCCCGGACTAGTAGGCAACGGCGATGCCAGATGGGAATCATCGCGATTGAGCGCCAATAAACACCATGTTGGCAAATCCGCGAAATCCAAGTTATCCAAATTTTCGTTCTTATTCCGAAAATCGGGAAACAGAGCCAAGCAGGACCTTCTCAAAGTTAGGTTTGATTACTTGATGACTTCGAACTCAAAATGCAGTTCTTTCCCGCGAATCACATTGCACAAGTAAAACTCCCAAAACTTTCGCGTGAACCGGAAGGCGGGCCAGCGTTTATCGATATTCACCAGCGCCTCGATACCCAGGACCCGCCAGAGGTTCGCGAGCGACACATAGATGCGGATCGGTTTCAGTTTTACTTCCGTATAAAAAGGAAATAGCTGGCGCTCTTCGATGAAGCAGTTAAAAGAATAACTGTTGAGGTGATTTCGATGAGTGGGGTCAGTCGCGAAATCTGGGTTCGAATAGTGAGGCGCCACGAACTTGATGCGGCCACCCGGCTTAGCGATGCGATAGAGTTCGGTAACCAGCGCTAAGACGTCGGGCACGTGCTCGATCACATGACGGCAAATGATTTCATCGAACTCGTCGTCGGGTAGCGGATAAGGCACGATCCCGAGCTCGTGAATGATGTCGGCGTGAGCTTTCGGATTCGAGTCTATTCCAACGGCGCCGGGCGTCTTGTTCCAACCACACCCGACGTCGAGAATTTTTTTCTTTGTCGCTGCTTCCGGACTTGAACTGGTCATCGCGCGGTTCATCCGAGCCGAACAAAATTGATCGAAGATGACGATCAGGCAGCCTGAGTAATTTGAGTGTCTGGCGCCTGAGCTGCTGGTTGCATTTCCCCCGCGAGAATCATGCGCGCAAAGTCTGGAAAATCAAGCGCGTAAATCGGCAGAGTGAATTGTTGCTGCAACTCCTCGAGCTTCATGCCATCCAGCATGATGGGTTCATCGCTCTTGAGGGTCACGCGCGGAATGATTACGAACCGGCCGCGCGCTCGATCGCGTGCCGCGAGGAAGTCCTGTCCGGTCAATAACCCCGCCACGCTGGTATCGCCGCCGAAATATTCATTGTGCACGCCTTCGACCTGAAGCCGCATCCCAAATTTTTCATTCAAGCGCGCAATCTTTTTTTCCAGCACGGGCGCGAAAAGGGTTCCTGTCAGGATTGTTCCGAAAAGCCTCGACGCAACCCGCCCTGACCGTCCCACCCCAGCAAGACTGGGCGACCGGGGACCCCGCGGTCGAGCTATGGCCCCACGCCGGCGATCGACTCTTCGCATTAACGTTTCAAATTCATTCGAAAAACTACGCACCATCCCGACGCCGTCTTCGATTTGCGGCAAATCGCCATAATGTTTTCGGGCGGGAACCGAGCGGCCTGCGCGCAAGTAGATCTCATCGCCCAGAAAGGCGAAGTTTGTTCCCATTTGCTCTTTTAGCTCGCGCTGGATCAAATTAACTTCGCGAATTGTCTGGCGACAAAACTCCGATGTCACCGCAGTCAAACGTGGGTCGTTCAAATAACGCGTCAATCCCAGCGGCACGATCGCCACGCTGCGCACTCTCGGATACAACTTCGCGAGATCGTAGATCGTGCGCCGCAGCACTTCGCCGTCGTTGATCTCCGGACACAGGACAACCTGCGCATGAATCTGGATGCCGGCGTCCAGCAGTCGCTGAAGTTTCGCCGAGATGTCCGCGCGCTTCTTATCGACACCCAGCAGGTAAGCGCGCACGTCGAGATCGGTCGCGTGCACCGAAACATATTGCGGCGACAGGCGCTGCTCGATCACGCGGCGCATTTCATCGTCGGTGATTGAAGTCAGGGTTGTGTAATTGCCGTAGAGAAATGAAAGCCGCACGTCTTCATCGCGTATGAAAAGCGACGGCCGCGCAGTCTCGGGATTGCCTTTGCAGAAACAGAAAATGCATTCGTTGGCGCATTGTCGCGGGACGATTTGTTCAAAGTTAATTCCAAAATCCTCGTCTTCGTCGCGATTTACGTTCAGTTCCCAGTTTTCGCCACTGCACTTGCGGACGTCGATTACCAGTTCGGTTTCGCCGGCGGTCTGAAAGCGAAAGTCGAGATAGTCGCGGACCGCACGTCCGTTGATCCTGAGTATCCGGTCGCCGGGTTCGAGCTCCAGCTCGGCGCCGAGACCCTTCGTCTCAACGCCGGCGATCTCGACGCCGCGGCGGCGAAGTTGTGTTACGGCCGGTGTTACTGCAAATTCGTACATTGCAAACTGATTAATCCATTTCTGTCTCGCGATTGCCCAATGAGGAATCGCAGGCGACGCGAAAACCAAAAGTATAACAGAAGGACCGGGCGCTTGTTGAAGCCGAATAGAACCAGCCGGTTAATCGACTAAGAGAACCGTTGTTGACAACAAACCATCGGAGTCTTAACCTGCGAATGACGCGATTGTGGCCGGATTATCGACAGCCGCGGCCGCTTTGAGCGCCTCAAATTGAATTTCATAGAGCACGATTTGGAACCAGATCAAAAGCTAACCGATCAAACCCTCTTAGTCGCCGGCTCGACAAGCGAATCCGCCAGCAAAGCCGTTTCGGCCGGGCCTCGATGTATCTTGCTTGCCGAGGACGATCGTTCGGTAAGGCGCTACCTTGAAGTAATTTTGGAGCGTGCGGGTTACAAAGTTATTAGCGCCGCCGATGGGTTGGAAGCGATGAAGCTCGCACTCTCTTCGCCGATAGATGCCTTGATCGCGGATTCGATCATGCCGCATCTCAGCGGTCAGGAGCTTTGCCGGTTGTTGCGCAGCAATCCGAAAGTCTCACGCCTGCCGATGGTTCTGCTAACGGCGCTGGAAAATAAAGCTAACGTGACGGCGCTGGACGTCCAACTTGATGCTTACCTGTATAAACCGGTGAGCGCCGGCGAGCTGACCGGATGTCTCGCGCGCCTGTTTGACGAAAATCAATGAGGCAAAGCGCGCGAAGATCGCGGCGTTACTAAGCTCCAATCAACTTATCCAGGGCGGCGTACTCGCGGTTTTGCGACGTGGCCACGGCCTCGTAAGTGAGTTTGCCATCGTAAGTGTTGACTCCATTCTTCAATCCAGAGTCTTTCAGGATCGCCTCTCTAAAACCGTGGTTAGCAAGTTTCAAAGCGTAAGGCAGCGTGGCGTTCGTCAGAGCAAACGTCGACGTGCGCGGAACTGCGCCCGGCATATTGGCGACGCAATAGTGCAGCACTCCTTCAACGTAATAAGTTGGGTTTGAGTGAGTTGTCGGATGCGTGGTTTCCACGCAGCCGCCCTGGTCGACGGCGACGTCCACAATCACGGCGCCGTTGGGCACGTCCTTAAGCATGTTGCGGGTGACCAGTCTCGGCGCGGCGGCGCCGGGAACTAAAACCGCGCCGATGATCAAGTCAGCCTGTGACACGGCATCGTGAATCATGTAAGCGCTCGACGCGAGCGTCGAAATCTTTGAAAGAAAAATATCGTCGAGCTCGCGCAAGCGATCGAGATTGCTGTCGATCATCGTCACGTGCGCTCCCATGCCGACGGCGATCTTGGCGGCATTGGTTCCGACCACTCCGCCGCCGATGATCACCACCCGCGCGGCTGGAACGCCGGGCACGCCTCCCAACAGAATGCCGCGTCCGCCGGCCATTTTTTCGAGATAATGCGCGCCGACCTGAATCGCCATGCGTCCGGCAACTTCGGACATCGGCGTCAGCAGCGGCAACGTGCCGCGGCGATCAGTAATCGTTTCGTAGGCGATGCCGGTGACTTTGCGGTTGAGCAATTGCTCTGTCAGTTTTGTGTCCGGCGCGAGGTGAAGGTAAGTAAAAAGTAGTTGACCTTCGCGCATTCGCGGATACTCAGGCGCAATCGGCTCTTTTACTTTGACGATCATTTCGGCTTCGGCCCAAACTTCATCGGCTGAGCGGATAATCGTGGCGCCGGCGCGCTGATACAGTTTGTCTTCGAAACCGGATCCTTCGCCGGCGTTCTCTTCTACCAATACGCGATGGTTGGCATCAGTCAACGCGCGCACTCCGGCGGGCGTGAGGCCGACGCGATATTCGTTGTCCTTGATTTCCTTGGGCAGGCCTACGATCACTCTTGGTCGCTCTCCATCAGGGGATTTGAAAACTGAACGGCGAAAATTCAGATTTCCACTTCGTCGATCTGCGCCCGCTGCAGCTTGCCACTGTAATCGACATAGACCGACTTCCACTCGGAAAAAATATCGAGCACCTGTGTGCCGGCCTCGCGATGACCGTTGCCGGTGCCCTTCGTGCCGCCGAAAGGCAGATGCACTTCGGCGCCGATCGTCGAAGCATTGACGTAAAAGATGCCGGTGTACATTTCGTTCATGGCCTGAAAGGCGCTGTTGATATCCTGTGTGTAAATCGCCGCCGACAGACCATAACGCACACCGTTCGCAATGTCGATCGCTTCTTCCAGCGAGCTGGCCGGAATTACCGAGGTGACCGGTCCGAAAATTTCTTCCTGCGCGATGCTCATCTCCGGCGCGACCTCCGTGAACACTGCCGGCTCGATATAAAAGCCGTGCGCGTATTCGCCTTTCGTCAAGCGGTGGCCGCCACAGGCGAGTTCGGCGCCGTCTTCGTGTTGTCCGATGTCGATATAGCCAAGGATCTTCTGCACTGCATCTTCATTGATCACCGGGCCCACATCAGTTTTCGGATCGGCCCCGTCGCCGACGCGCAGGCCCTTCGCCTGCTCGATTAGTTTCTTCGTAAACTGCCGGTAGACTTTTTTATGAACGATGACCCGCGAAGATGCTGTGCATCGTTGACCGGAAGTTCCAAATGCGCCCCATATCGTTCCTTCGATCGCGTTATCAACGTCCGCGTCATCCATAACAATAATCGCGTTCTTGCCGCCCATCTCGAGCGAGCAGATCGCATTCCGCTCGGCGCACGCGGAGGCCACCAAACGACCGGTGTCGGTTGAGCCGGTAAACGAAATCAGACGCAGCGAAGGATGACTCGTCATGCCGACGCCGACGGTCTCACCGCGGCCGGTGACCAGATTTACAACTCCCGGTGGCACGCCCGCTTCTTCGCAGGCTTTCACCAGATTGTAGGTTGAGAGCGGCGTATCTTCGGCGGGCTTGATAACGACCGTGTTGCCGCACACCAGCGCGGGAATTAATTTCCAGGAGGGAATCGCCATCGGAAAATTCCACGGGGTGATCAATCCGCACAGTCCTACTGGTTGCCGCACGCACATCGCGAACTTATCAGGCATTTCTGCGGGCGTGGTAAACCCGTGCAGTCTGCGTCCTTCACCCGCGGTGTAGTAAGTGCAATCGATCGCTTCCTGAACGTCGCCACCGGTCTCTTTCAGGACCTTGCCCATTTCGCGCGTCATATCGGCGGCGAAAGTTTCTTTGTTGCGAATTAAGATCTCGCCCAGGCGGAATAGAATCTCGGCACGGCGAGGCGCCGGGGTGCGCCGCCAACGATTAAATGCTTCCCCGGCAGCCGCGACTGCGGCCTCGACGTCTTTTTTATTCGAAAGCGGAAAACGGCCGATGACGTCGCGAGTGTCGGCGGGATTGATATTTTCGAACCATTCGCCGCCGGCGCTCGGCACCCAACGGCCGCCGATGAAGTTGTGATAGGTCTGAACTGTTGCGCGAGTCGTGCGCTTGTGCGCGCGCCTCCTGGTTGTTTTCGCGAGAGCTTTTTTTGCTTGAGCCATGATCACGGGGGTCAGGGATCAGGAGTCAGGGGTCAGCAGGTCATTCTTTTCTCCGACCCCTGACCCCCGACCCCTGGCCCCTGTTATTACTGGTATGTGAACTGCACAATCTTTTGCGCGATGCGATCAGGAGACGACTGATGTTTTGAAAGATTGAGCACCACCGCATCGCCCGGTTTCAGCGAACTTACAACGCGCTCGAAATCGGCGAGCGTATTTACCGGAATACGATTGATGCGGGTAATCACGTCACCTTCGTCCACGGTCGTAGGCCGAGCTTCGGCGGTGACGCCGTTGGGATCGACTTCTTTCACGTACAAGCCCTTGACGCCCGCCAGATGTCGATCGGCGATCATCTGAGGAGTGAGCTCTGAGAGCGTCAGCCCGAGACGCGCGCCGTTTGTTTTCACCGTCGGCACCTTCGGCTTAGCCGGTGAAGTTTCCGCGTCGCGGCCCGTAGCCGGCGGCCGTTCTGCCAGCGTAACGCTCACCGTGCGACGATCGAGTTTGCCATCGACTTCGCGCAAAATTCCGAGCGCGACCGTCTCTCCGACGGGTGTGGCCGCAACTTTCATGATCAAATCCTGCGCGTCCTGAACGGGCTTGCCGTTGAAGTCCACCACCACGTCATTAACTTGTAACCCCGCCCTGGCCGCCGGTGTTTGCTGGCCGCCGCTTTCGGCCTGGACATCGGCGATGATGGCGCCTTTTGCTTCGGACAGACCATAAACTTTCGCGAATTCAGTGCGCACTGATTCCAGCAACACTCCCAGGAAACCGCGTCTCACTTTTCCTTTGGAGACAATCTGCTCGTAAACGAATTTCGCTTCGTTCGACGGCAGCGCGAAACCAATGCCGCTATAATCGCCGGTCAAAGTTGCAATCTGTGAATTCACGCCGATGGCTTCGCCATGCATATTCACCAGCGGCCCGCCGCTGTTGCCACGGTTGATGGCCGCATCGGTTTGCAGAAATCGCTGGAAAGTACTGAATTGCGAGTCGCGTTCTTTTTTCGAAATAATTCCGGCCGTCACGGTCTGTTCCAATCCAAACGGCGAGCCAATCGCCAGCACCCAGTCGCCGACCTGAGCTACGTTCGAATCGCCAAACTTCATCGTGGGCAGATCGTGACCGGCGTCAATCTTGATCACGGCCAGATCGGTCTCAGTATCGACCCCGATGACCTTACCGCGAAATCTCTCGCCGTTCGCGAGACCGACCGTGATGCGCGTCGCTCCCTCAATGACGTGCTGATTGGTCAAAATGTAGCCATTCGGATCAATCACAAAGCCGCTGCCCACTCCCTTTGCGGGGCGTAGCGCGCGCCGGCGCATCATGTCGAGCAAAGGATTGTTCGACGACTGATCGTCCTTATCATTGTTGTCACTCTCGGCAATCTCGGGCGCGCTCAGCGTGTCGATATTAACGACCGCCGGCTCGACCCGCTTGGCAATCTCGACGAAGGATGCCGAGAGCGCCTCCGGAGCTCGAGCTGAATCCTGTGCGACCGCGGGACGGCCGGCCAGCAGGGCCCCGATTCCCATGCCCGTTAGCGCGCAGACTAAAGCCAGCGCCACGATCCACACGCGCAGCTTGCGCAAAATTTTCGTTTCGGCATCACCAGTTTGATTGAAAGACTCGAACATAACTCACCACCTTTTGAGAAAGCCCTTGATGACAGAGCGCTCGTGCTGGAAAGTTCATGACGCGGGGGAAACTCAACCGGCCGAGCGCGATTTGGGAGTTCAAGTATAAACGATACAGGGAACGAAACACTAGAACATGGGCGAAAGATTCGAGCCTCAGGGGCGGAGCAGAACTTTCAGCACACCTTTCTCCGTCGCGCGCTCCATCGCGCGCACGCCGTCGGCCAACGCAAACCGTTCGCTAATCAAACTTTCCACGTCGATCGCGTTGGATTGGAGCAATTCGAGCGCCGGTGCAAATCGCCCGCAGCGCGAGCCGACGACGCTGATTTCGTCGACGACGACGCGGGCGGCGTCGATCTCAGTCACGCCGTGAAAGGTTGATTTCAGGACCAGCGTTCCGCGTGGACGCAGCAAGCCGAGCGCCAGATTGAATCCTGATGATGAACCCGATGCCTCGACAACGATGTCGAACCTGCGCGGTCGGGCGTTTGCGGTGTCAACATTAATCGTTTCAATTCCGCGCCGCGCGGCGATTTGAAGTTTGTTTTGATGTTTGCCGAAGAGCGTCACCGGCGCCCGCGTAGTCGCCAGCACTTGCGCGCACAACAGGCCGAGTTTTCCGTCTCCGACGACCGCGACGCGCGAGTTTTTGGTTATCGCCACACGCTCGAGAATTCCGCACGCGGCCGCAAGCGGTTCGGTGAAGACTGCACGCTCGTCAGAAATTTCATCCGGGACCGCGATCAAGTTCCTAACCGGAAGTTTCAGAAACTCGGCGTGCGCGCCATCGCGCCCGACGATGCCGAGGACGGTTCGCTTCGCACAGTGGCGCGGATCGCCCGTCTGACAAAGATCGCAAACGCCGCAGCCGGCATTGATCTCGCCGACGACTCGTTGCCCGGGCACTAGCCCGCGCGTAAGCAAGGGCTCACTGCTTTGAGCCCTCCATGACCACCCTACCCCAGCCGGGCTGCCCGGCTGGGGACCCCGGGGTCGGGCTAATGCCCCGGAATCCGGCACACTCTCAATCACGCCGACAAACTCGTGCCCGATGGTCCCTTCAAATCCGGCGTAGCCCCGAACTATTTCCAAATCGGTGTTGCAGATTCCAGAAAGAGTAACTCTTACGACAGATTCACCGTTTGCCGATGGCTTGGCGGCTTCAACAACAGCGAGTTTCCGGTTTTCGTAACGCAGAGCTTTCATGAATCACAAGTCAGAAGTCAGATCGAGGTCTCTAATTTGAAATCTGACCTCTGACATCGGGTCTCTGGCTTCTATCCCTCTAGAATTTCTTTGTTCGCTCGTATGCATTATCGGCCGTCAATTCGATTGTTTGTTTGCTCGCGGCGACGTTGATCGGCAGGCGCCACTCCATCGATTCGTTGTCCGGCGACATCAGCGAAGCGTGAAGCCACCACTTGCCTTGCGCCAGCTTGATCGTCGCGCGACCCGTCGTATCCAGTTGTGCTCGCACCGGCGTCTTTTCCTTCATTCTCCTGGCGAGGAAATCTTCGAATTTTCTGCCGGCGTGAGGTTCACGAAGAAAATCGCGGCGCAGCGCTTCAAAATCTATCGGGAACAATTCAATCACGACGTCGTTTCCTTTGCCGTTGAGCTCGGGCGCGTCGTACTTAATTATGGTGACTTCAGTTTGCCCCTGCTCGCGAGTGTTCCCGGCGCCGGCGTCCGGGTCGTTAGGCAATCGTCGATAGACATTCCAGCCGGCGATAAAAAGCGCCGTGACCAGCGCGATGCCAAGAATGACTCTTATGATCATTTCGCCCGAATTGCTCAGCGCTTGAAGTGTCTAACATACGTGACCAGCGCATCGATCTGCTGTTCCGAAAGTTTCTTTTTGAAATCCGGCATCTTGCCGCGGCCGTTGCTGATGGAATTGAACAACCGCTCGTCGGAAACATTGTTCTGCCACCCGGCATCGGTAAAATCTCGCGCGTGATCGAGTTTGCCGCGAAGAGTTCGCCCGCGCCCGTTCGAGCCATGACATTTCGCGCACTTGGCATCGTAAATTCCTTTCGCGCTATCCGGTGAAACTTCATTGGCGCGCGCGCGCGGCTCAGAAATACGCGCGAACGCAAATATTGAAAATAAAACGATGAACATTGAGAGCACGAGCCCTAACTTAAATTTTTTCTTCATCGATTCGGTCTCCGTTCAGAGTGATCACACATTCAGAGTTCGTTGGTTAGTAGATACTCGGAGAGCACAAGTTGCCGTTGTCCGAAAGAAGCAAAGCATACTTATAACCCCAAGTCGCAATCTTTGTCTTGCCTTTTCCGCGCAGTAGTAGTTGAAAGCAACCTTAATGCGCGATAATCTCATTCGGTGATCAATTTGTTTGACGACAAACTGCGCGAAGAGTGCGGCGTCTTTGGCATCTACGGCCACGTTGAAGCAGCGCGCCTGACTTACCTCGGCCTCTACGCGTTGCAGCATCGCGGCCAGGAGTCGTGCGGCATTGTGGCCTCGAATGGCAAAGAACTGCGTTTGGAACGCGCCATGGGCCAGGTCAATGACGCTTTCGATCAAGTGAGGCTCGATCGGCTGCCGGGCCAAAACGCGATCGGCCACGTTCGTTATTCAACCGCCGGCGACGTTTCCATTCACGAATGCCAGCCGTTTCTGGTGACCTGCCAGCACGGACAGATCGCCGTCTGTCATAACGGGAACTTGCCGTTCGCGCGCGAAGAGAAACGTAAGCTCGAACGCGAAGGCGCGATTTTTTCGTCCACCTCCGACACCGAAGTCGTGTTGCACGGCGTCGCGCGCTCGCGCGCGGCAAACGTCGGCGAAGCAATCCCGCAGGTTCTGCGCGATACCGAAGGCGCATTCTCGATGCTTTTCCTGACGCCTTCGCAGTTGATTGCGATTCGCGACCCGCGCGGCTTTCGTCCGCTGGCGCTGGGCCGTTTGGATGACGCCTGGGTGATGGCCTCGGAAACTTGCGCTTTCGATCTGATCGATGCGCGCTATGTTCGCGACGTCGAGCCGGGCGAGATGATCGTTATCGATGACGACGGTTTGCGTTCTTCGCATCCGCTCTCGCCGCAGAAACATTCCATGTGCATTTTCGAGCACGTCTATTTTTCGCGCCCCGATTCGATTATCTTCGGCCAGTCGGTAAACAGATCGCGGCACAAGATGGGCCAGCGACTCGCGGTGGAACAACCGGCGGACGCAGACATTGTCGTGCCGGTTCCCGATTCCGGCGTGCCGGCGGCGATCGGTTACTCGGCAGAAAGCGGCCTGCCGTTTCGCTTTGGCCTGGTGCGCAATCACTACATTGGCCGCACGTTTATCGAGCCCAAGCAATCGATTCGCAGTTTTGGCGTGCGCATAAAACTGAATCCGGTGCGGAACCTGATCGAGGGCAAGCGAATTATTTTGATCGACGACTCGATTGTGCGCGGCACGACTTCGAAAAAGATCGTGCGCATGATTCGCGAAGCGGGCGCGAAGGAAATTCACATGCGCATCAGTTGCCCGCCGACCATCAGTCCGTGTTATTACGGCGTGGACACTCCTGACAAAGCAGAATTGATTGCCGCGAACATGTCGGTTGATGAGATTTGCAAATTCATCGAGGCCGACTCGCTTGGTTATCTTTCGCTCGAAGGCATGTTACAGGCGACCGGGATTGATCCGAATGAAGCCTGCGTCGCTTGCTGGAATGAACAATACCCAACGCGCATCACGAGCCACGCTGAGACGATGCATGAGCGTGAGCAAGCCGCGGCTCCGATGCATTCACCCGTCGAGGTGTGACCGCACAAGCGTCATGAATCGAGCCCAGCCAACCGTCGCTCGCCTCATGTTATTGGTCTTGCTGATCTTTATGTTTTGGCAGGCGAGTCTGACGGCGCGCGATCGTTTGCAGTCGCCTGAACGGTCAGCGATCGATCTGTTTTTCTTTGACGTCGCCGAACTGCCCGTGCGGATCGACGAGCCCAAACTGGAAGCGGACGGGAAGCGAATCAACATAACGTGTGCCGTCGCCAACCGTCAGAGCGAAGAGTTGCTGGGGTTTCGTTTTCTTTTGCTGGTGTTCGACGTATCAGGAAAGCTGCGAACTCGAGTGAGCTGGACTGAGCGCTCGGTGCTGAGTGGTTTTTCGATTAAAAGGACGCGGCTGCAACCAACCGGAATCGGAAATTTGCGTGCCGGCGACCGTCTAATGCTGGGCATTGACGAAGTGATCGGTCGCGAAACAATTTGGCACGCCACCGGAGAAGAAAAAGCGCTGCGAGCTTACGTCCGCGGAAATCACGATGTTGTTCCGGAGGTCCAGACTGCTCCGAACAAATACGATTCGCCGCCCGCGCAATTACCGTTGATTCGGGTAAGGCCTCAAAACTAATCGGATGAGCCGAATCAAACGCGGATGCGGATGTGCGATTGTGGTGTTCGCGCTGCTGGCCGGCGCGGCCGGAATTGGCGCCTGGAAATTTGGTCTGATTTCCTGGTTGCGCGCGCGCGCGCCGCGGCCTTCAGGCGGCGAGTTGCAGGTGCACGTGCTCGACGTCGGCCCCGTTGAAGGCGATTCGATTCTGATCATTTCGCCCGCGGGGAAGAGTGTTTTGATCGATGCCGGCGACGCGGGCAAGGGCAAAGTCGTGCTCGACGCTTTGAAGCGTTATCACGTCGAGCATCTGGATTATTTCATTGCCACGCATCCGCATCCCGATCACATCGGCGGCGCCGCCGAAGTGCTGAAGGCGACGAAGACTGACGTCGTGATCGACAACGGCGTCGATCTCTCAACGCCCGCGCCTGCTCCGGCTAACAAAGGCAGTAAGACAGCAAAGGCGTCCCCTCCAACAGTCGTTAGCAAGAAAGGCAAATCGCCTGTGAGTTTCTTCGACGAATACAAGGACGCCCTGAAACAAAACGGCGCGAAATCCGAAAAGGCCCAGGTGGGAAAGAAATATGATCTCGGCGGCGGCGCGATCCTGACCGTGCTGGCGCCCAGCGAACCTTTCTTCAATAAAGATCAAATGAAGGCCGGCGGAAACGATACAAACGCAAACTCGATCGTGCTGCGGCTGGATTACGGCGACTTTTCAATGCTGCTTATGGGCGATGCGGAAGCGCAGACCGAACAGCGGCTGCTGAGCAAAGATGTCGATTTGAAAGTTACTGTCGTTAAGGTTGCGCATCATGGATCCAAGTATGCGACTTCGGCAGATTTTTTGAAACGCGCGCAGCCGGAAGCGGCGATAATTTCCGACGGCGCGTGGAACCGTTACGGTCACCCGGCGCAAGCCGTGCTCGATCGCTTGAAAGCAATCGACGCGAAAGTTTATCGCACGGATTTGCACGGCGAGATCACAATCAAGACCAAAGGGAAACTGGACGCAGCCGGCCATTCGTACGAAGTCAAGACCGCCAAAGAGACCACGGAAGACGTCTGGTCAGGCCGCGAAGCGCAAAAAGACGATTCGTCACGGTCGGGATTTATTGCCTACGGAGATTTTGGACCGCCGCCGAAAGCGAAAACTCAGAAGAGTTCGAAACCGTAGTTGCGGCTTTGCCGCCCGATGTGCGGTAAGGCTGTGCCTTACCGTGCCGTTCAAAGTATTTATGAGGCTCCGCCTCGTTGGTGCTAAGGCGCAGCCTTAGCACGATCCTTCAAAGGAGATCACACCGGAAAGGCAGAGCCTTTCCGCATATCAAGCGGCGGAGCCGTTGAGCAAGAACTTAATGACTAAACCTGCCACCTATCGCGAGGCCGGCGTCGACATCGACGCCGCAAATCGCGCGACCGAAAAAATCAAAGAGCTGGCGCGCGCGACTTTTAATGCGCGCACCTTGTCTGAAATCGGCAGCTTCGGTGGCATGTTCGACGGCGCGTTTCCGGAGATGCGCTCTCCGGTGCTGGTTGCCTCAGCGGACGGAGTCGGGACCAAACTCAAAATTGCGTTTGCCACAAACATTCACAACACTATCGGCCGCGATCTGGTCAACCATTGTGTAAACGATATTCTGGTGCAGGGCGCGCGGCCGCTTTTCTTTCTGGACTATATCGCGACGGGAAAGTTGGCGCCGGAAACCGTCGCGAGCATCGTCGAAGGCCTTGCCGTCGGTTGTCGTGAAAACGGCTGCGCGTTGCTTGGCGGCGAGACCGCCGAGATGCCCGGCTTTTATTCTGCAGGTGAATACGACGTCGCGGGATTTATCGTCGGCGTCGTCGATCGCGAAAAGATCATCGATGGTCATTCGATCGCCCCCGGCGACGTCGTGCTTGGTCTGCCTTCCGTTGGTTTGCATACGAACGGGTATTCGCTGGCGCGAAAACTTTTATTCGAAGACGCCGCGTACGCGCCCGACACTCATCTGGATGAACTTGGAGAAACCGTCAGCGCGGCGCTGTTGAAATCGCACGTCAGTTATCTCCACACTTTGGATAGTTTGCTTGATAGTGGATTAATAAAAGGGCTGGCGCATATCACCGGTGGTGGTTTGCTGGAAAATATTCCGCGCATTCTGCCGGAAGGAACCGGCGTCGAAATCAAACGCGGCTCATGGCCGGTGCTGCCGGTTTTCAAACTGGTGCAGCAGCTTGGAAATATCGAAGACGCGGAAATGTTTCGCACTTTCAATATGGGTGTGGGGATGATCGTCGTGTGCGATCAGTCGCAAGCTTCGCAGATCAAGTCGCACCTCGTATCGCGCGGCGAAGTTTATGAAATCGGGCGAGTCGTGGCCGGCGACAGGCGCGTCAAGATTGTTGATTAGGATTGGAGAGTTCGTGATGGATCAATGGCTCGAGGATTTCAAGCAAACGATTGAATGGGCAACGCCTCGACTGCTGCAAATCGGCGAAGTTCAAAGCGAGCAGCCGCGCGCCGAAGAGCATTGGTCGTCGAAGGAAATCATCGGTCATCTGATTGATTCCGCCGCGAACAATCATGCGCGCTTCGTGCTGGCGCAACTCAAAGACGATTTGATTTTTCCCGGCTACGAACAGGATGGTTGGGTACGCGTCCAGCAATATCAAACAGAATCGTGGTCTCAGTTGGTGGAATTGTGGCGAGCATATAACCTGCACCTGCTGCATGTTATGTCGCACGCGCCCAAAGAAGCATTGGACCGCCGCTGCACCCAACATAGCCTGCAAACGATTGCCTTCAAGACGATCCCTCACTCTGAACCGGTGACACTCGAGTATCTGATGAAGGACTACGTTGTGCATTTAAAGCACCACCTGGAGCAGATTTTGGGTGAGACGCAAATCTAGATGAGCGAGCCTCTGGCAGGAACGCGGCGGGTCGGTATCCTGATTTCCGGGCGTGGATCAAACATGATCGCGCTCGCGGACGCCGCCACCGACGGCCGAATTCCCAACGCTGAAATTGCAGTCGTCATCAGCGATCAGCCGAAAGCCGCGGGGCTTGCCAAAGCAAAAGCACGAGGAATCGAGACGCTCGTCATTGAGCGACGCGGACGCGCGCGTGAAGAACACGATGCCGAAGTCGTTGAAGCATTGAGAGCTCGCCAGGTTGATCTGGTTTGTCTGGCGGGTTATATGCGCGTGTTGTCGCGCGAGTTCATCGACGCGTTTCGCGGCAGAATTCTGAATATTCATCCGAGTTTGCTGCCGGCGTTCCCCGGACTTGATGCGCAACGACAGGCTCTGGAAAGCGGCGCAAAAGTCAGTGGCTGCACCGTTCATTTTGTCGATGAAACTCTGGACGGCGGACCGATCATTGCGCAGCGAAGTGTGCCGGTGCTGGAGGACGATACTGTCGAGAGTTTGAGCGCGCGGATTTTGGAACAGGAGCACAAGCTTTATCCCGAAGCCGTGGCTCGGATAATCTGCGGAAACCGTGAGGCATCCCGCAAGGCTCCGTAGCGACCACGGACGCGTAACGGTCACTCAGGCCCTTCTTCTATTTACGATTTACGATTCACCATTTACTATCCATCCGTGAACATCGACGAACAACTGGCATACTTGCGCAAGGGCACGGTAGAGATCATCCGCGAAAATGATTTGCGGGCGAAGCTGGAAGCGTCAACGAAGACGGGCAAGCCTTTGCGCGTGAAGCTCGGCGCCGATCCAACTGCGCCTGACATTCATCTCGGCCACACGGTCGTCATTCGCAAGCTGCGGCAGTTCCAGGAACTTGGGCATGAAGTTATCTTTCTGATCGGCGATTTTACCGGCATGATCGGCGATCCTTCAGGACGCAATACCACGCGTCCGCAACTCACGCGTGAAGAAATCGACGCCAACGCGGAAACTTACAAAGCACAAATCTTCAAGCTGCTCGATCCGGAAAAGACGATCATCGATTTCAATTCACGCTGGATGGACAAGTTTGACGCGGCCCAATTTCTGCGGCTCTCCTCACATGTCACGGTCAAACAGATTCTCGAGCGCGACGATTTCAAAAAACGCCTGGATGAAGAACGCCCGTTAGCTTTGCACGAAGTAATGTATCCGCTAGTGATGGCTTTTGATTCGGTGGCTTTGAAAGCCGACGTCGAACTCGGCGGCACCGATCAGAAATTCAATCTGCTGATGGGCCGCAACCTGCAGCGCGAATATCATCAGGAGCCGCAGGTCGCGGTGGTGATGCCGCTGCTCGAAGGTACTGACGGCGTGCAAAAGATGTCGAAGAGCACGAATAACTACCTTGGCATCAACGAACCGCCGCAGGAAATGTTCGGCAAAGTCATGTCGATCTCCGACGATTTGATGTGGCGTTACTATGAGCTGCTCACAGATATGCGCGTCGAAGAAATTGCAGCCCTGCGGGCGGCCGCTGAGCGCGGCGAACGCAATCCCCGCGACATCAAAGCTGAGCTGGCGAAGCGAATCATCAGCGATTTTCATTCGAAGGCAGCAGCCGACGCAGCCGAGCAGGAGTTCGTGCGCCGGTTTCGCAACAAGCAAGTACCAGACGATGTCGAGGAGCGTATTCTCCCATCCAATTACCCTCAAGGCTGGAACTTACCTCACCTGCTAGTCACCGTTGGATTGGCCAGTTCAAAATCAGAGGCGCGCAGCCTAATAAAGCAGGGTGGCGTGTACGTTGACGGCGAAAGACAATCAATCGTCAATTCCATCACCCTGTGGAAACCTGGAATGTCAGTCTTGCTGAAAGTCGGCCCGCTTAGGTTTGTTCGTGTCCGTTTCGATTGATGCCGAATCGCACTTGACGGTAGTTCAAATGCTGGCTCAAAATCTGCAAGGGACTATGGTTGAACCTATTTTAGTTCGGGCGCTTCCAAACTATCACGTGTATCTGGAGTTCTCGGACGGGCCGAAAGGCGAAGTAGATCTCTCGGACCTTGCCGGGAAAGGCGTCTTTGAAGCTTGGAATGATTACGCCTTCTTCGAAAAGGTCCACATCGGTGATCATCGTGAGATCAAGTGGAATGATGAGATCGAACTCTGCGCTGATTCGCTTTATCTAAAACTTACGGGCAAGACTCCTGAGGAGTTGTTTCCGAAGCTCCGCCGCGAGCAGCCGCATGCCTGAGCTTTGCCGCTTCTACGGAATCATCATCAGAATGTTTTGGCGCGACCATCCGCCTCCTCATTTTCATGCAATCTATGGAAGTCATGAAGCATTGATAGAAATTCTCACCACCGAAATAATTTCAGGGTCATTGCCTCTGGGAGCGCACAGCCTTGTGAGTCAATGGGTTAGTTTACATCGCGAAGAACTCTTGGCTGCCTGGGAACGTGCCCGTGCATTACAACCGGTTGGAAAAATAGAGCCTCTTCCTTAGACGATACCAATGTCCGCGGTCATCGCCACTGACGAAACCCTGATCATCGAAACGCCTGAGCGCGTGCCGTTGCACTTTGCTCTGGCTTCGATCGGAAATCGCTTTATTGCCTGCGCCATCGATCACGCAATTCAGTTTTTCACCCTCGCGGTGATGGTAATCGCGTTTATCTTCATCAGTAATTTCGCTTCGTTTGAAGACAGCGTGCAGAACCTGCCCAAGTGGGTCATCGCGCTGCTGATCGTCATCGTATTCGTCATCATCGACGGATATTTTGTGTTTTTCGAATGGTTGTGGAGTGGTCAGACGCCCGGCAAACGTTGGTTGAGATTGCGCGTGATTCGTGAAGACGGCCGTCCGATCACCTTCTTCGAAGCAATGGTGCGAAACCTTCTGCGCGATTTCGATATCATGCCGTTTCCTTTTTACTCCGCCGGCTTGGTCTCGGTCTTCGCTACCGAAAAGGATCAACGAATCGGAGACCTTGTTGCCGGAACGGTCGTCGTGCGCGAGCGCGAAGCCGAAGCGCCCGCCTTTTCTGAAGTCTTTGCTTCGCCGGTATCCGATCCGGCCTTGCGTCGCTCGTTCAAACCAGCGCAATTCACCGCCAACTTAAGCACCCTTACTGAGAAAGAGATCGAAGTCGTCGAAACTTTCCTGCGGCGGCGTTGGGATTTGAAAGACTATCCGCGTCAATGGATGGCCTGGCGAGTTTCAATGCCGATCCTTTTCAAGCTCAGACCGCAATACGATCTATCAACTTTCACTTACGAAGGCTTTCTCGAAGAACTGCTGCATCGCTATCGCGAGCAGCATCGATTTACTGACTGACCGCAAATTGACTCTCGTTCCCCAACGCCTGTTAGCCTTTTTGTTTCCGCATCCGCGAACAATGGTCGTTACGGACTGGCACAGCTTGCATCGGCGGTGGTCAGGGCATCGCGATGATCTGTGAGCGCGTTTGAAAGAGCTCCGCCTTTAGATTTTCATAGAAAATCCAAAATCTTGTCTGACATTCATTTGCCGAGATCGGTACCGCACCACATAACTATAGAAAAACAGAGTTGTTAGGCCGCCAGCCTGACGCGGCGACGCCGGGGCACAATTCTTGCGGAAATTTGTTGCGTCCCAGCGGTGCATGTCGCCTAGATTAGATAATCCACCTTGGCCGTTAACACACTTTTCATCAACGAAATGGAGTTTTCGCCTTGCGCGTATGCGGGCTCTCGTGATAGAAGCTCACTTCTGCATTTGTTCACTGCCTTACCTTCGGAACAAGCAGTTCTGATTTTCGTGAGAGTTTCGATTGGTTTTGCGCTCAACGACTTGCGCGCAAAATGGTCTCAACGTTTCTAAATCTCTAAAGGAGTTCTCCTGATATGTTCAAATCTCTACGCTTCGTTTTCGTCTCGCTGCTAATCGCCGGCCTGTGCGCGATCAGTGCAATGGCCCAGTCAACCACGACCGGGGCTATCGGCGGCACCGTTACCAACCCGAACAAGGAAGTTGTGCCGGGCGCAGCCATAGCGGTGAAGAACCTCGGCACCAACAAAGAAGATACAGCAGTTACTGACGACCAGGGCCGGTTCCGCGTCGTGAATCTTGAGCCGGGCAACTACAGCGTTGCGATCAATGCGCAAGGATTTGCGCCCTTCAACGTAGAGAAGATTACCGTCGAGGTTGGGCTCGTCTCGAACGTTGATGCCCCATTGACCATTGGACCCGTTCAAGGCGGAAACGTAACCATTACCGCCGACGCTCCAGTCATCAACACCAGCCAGCAGGACTTCTCGAACAACATGAACCAGACTTCGATCAACAACCTGCCGATTAACGGTCAGCGTTGGTCGAATTTTGCGCTGCTGAACCCGGCAACTGTCCCGGACGGAAACTTTGGATTGATCAGCTTCCGCGGCATTTCTGGTTTGCTTAACAACGTTACCATCGATGGTGGCGACAACAACCAGGCGTTCTTTTCGGAAGAAAAAGGCCGCACGCGTCTAAATTACACAACCAGTCCCTCATCGATTCGCGAATTTCAGGTCAACACCTCCAATTACTCGGCTGAATACGGCCGATCCGCCGGTGGCGTAGTGAACGCGGTGACCAAGAGCGGTACCAACCAATTTCATGGCCAGGCCTATTATTATCGGCGCGACAACAAGTGGGGCGCGCGTAATCCACTGGGAACGATTAATGTATTCGATTCCACGACTGGGAAGCTGGTGGCGGTGAATCCTTTCAAGCCGGTTGATGTGCGTAACCGCTGGGGTGCCACGGTAGGCGGCCCGATCAAGAAAAACAAACTGTTCTGGATCTTTACTTACGACGAGCAGCGTCGCAACTTTCCCGGTTTGGGAATCTTCAGCAGCGGGAATCTTATCATTGACCAGCCCAACGGCCAGGTTAATAGAACTCAACTGAACACCAAAGGACTTTCTAACGCGCAAATCAACGCGGTAACTGGATTCCTTAGTAGTTTGACGGGACCCGTGCCCCGGCAGGGCAATCAACGAATCTTCTTCCCGAAAGTCGATTGGAACATCAACCAAAATCATGTGTTCACGTTTAGCTATAATCGTTTGCGTTGGGCGTCGCCGGCGGGAATACAGACGCAGGCTACCAACACCCGCGGCCGAGCCAGCTTTGGCGACGATTTTGTGAACGGTGACACCTATCAGGCGCGCCTGTCGTCGAACTTTGGACCCAACATGGTAAACGAAGCGCGTTTCCAGTATGGTCGCGACAATGAATTTGAATTCAGCCAGCCGCCTTTGCCGGGTGAGCCGCTGACCTCTCCGGCTTTTCCGGGCGTTACTACTGCTGGCACAAGATCTCCGGACGTCTTCATTAGCAACGGCATAGAGTTTGGCACGCCCACCTTCCTGGAGCGCACCTCCTTCCCTGACGAGAAACGTTGGCAGTATGCCGATACAGTCACCATGACCCTGGGCAATCATACGGTCAAGTTTGGCGGTGACTTTAATCACGTCAAGGACCTGCAAAACAATCTGCGCAATTACGCCGGCGCTTATTCCTACAATAACGTGAATGATTTCATCATTGACTACGCAAACTTCCTCAGTGGAAACACTTTGCCGGCGACGGTAACGTGCTCGACCGGAAACCCAAATCCTCCGAGTCCGGCAAAGATCAGGGGCCGCTGCTACACCAGCAACTATGCTCAGGGCTTCGGTCCGACCGCGTTCACCTTTGCCACCGAAGATTACAATTTCTTCGTGCAGGACGACTGGCGTTATACGCCCCGTCTAACTGTGAATATCGGCCTGCGCTATGAATACGAGAGACTGCCCAAGCCTTTCCTAGGTATCGTGGCCGTTCCAAAGACGACGGTTATGCCCGCCGACAAGAACAACTTTGGTCCGCGGATTGGGTTTGCCTGGGACATGTCGGGCAATGGCAAGAACTCGCTTCGGGGCGGTTACGGCCTTTACTTCGGCCGGATTATCAACTCGACCATTCTGAATGCGCTTACTAATACGGGCAATCTTGGTGGCCAATTCCAATCGTCCGTACCGGCTACGATAGTTTCGGGAGGCCTGACGGTTCCCAATCCGGCCTCTCCGATTTTCCCGAACACGCTTGCATCGGCGCCGGCCGGAGCAACACAGATCCAGTTTTTCCAGACAAACTTTCAGGCGCCCGCGATTCATTCAATGGACTTAATTTACGAGCGTGAGGTCGCGCGTAATACTGTTGCCTCAGTCTCGTTGTTAATGAGCTTTGGCCGGCGCTTGCCAATGTTCGTTGACACAAATCTCAACGCCCCGACCTCGACTTTTACCTACAACATAATTGATGGGCCATTTGTCGGCCAGACCTACACTGTTCCGTTATTTGTCGGAGCCCGGCCCAACCCGGCCTTTGCTCAGATGACCGAGATTCGCAGCATTGTGTCGAGTTCGTACTACGGTTTCGTTGGTCAGCTCAATCGGCGTCTAACGAGGGGCCTGCAATTCCAGATGAGTTACACCCGATCGAAATCGCGCGACGTGGGACAGACTTCGTCAACGTTTACCAATAATAACGATCCATTCAACGCCTTCAATCCGCAGGCGGAAACAGGAACGTCGAACTTCGACGTCCCGAATAAGTTCGTTGCCAATGCGGTTTACTATCCGCATTTCAAGGTGAGCGGGGCAGCCAGAGCGATTCTCAACGGATGGGAGCTGGCGCCGATTTTTGTGGCCGCCTCTGGCAATACCTTTACGCCTTCGATTTCCGGTAACCTTCAAGGTATCTCCGGTACTACAACTGGTCAAAACGGTTCGGGCGGCTCCAGCCGGTTTAATTTGGTTCCGCGCAATTCGTTCCGACAACCCAGAATCATCAACGTTGACATGCGCGTTTCGCGCAGGATTCATTTCAATGAATCCACCGCGTTGGAGTTTCTGGTCGAAGGCTTCAATGTCTTTAACCGAACTCAAGTCACCGGTTTGAATACAACTCTATACAAAACTCAGCTTACCTCTGGCGTGGCGCAGTTGTGCTCTACAACCTGCACATCAAGCCCGCTCATCGGTTCTTCTGCCTTCCGCGAAGTAAATGCCGCCGGCGGTACCATCGTGCGCGAACGGCAGGTGCAGATGGCTGTGAGGTTTGAGTTCTAAGCACGAACTAAACGGTTCGCACATTCAACCGGGCGCGTCTTTCCAAAGGCGCGCCCCATTTTCTTTGGTGCGAAACCACTCGCGGCAGCGAGCCGGTAAAAACGAACGTCGAGGCGCGACTCGTTACTCGGACACGTCGGGTCCTGTGGCTTTGCTATACTTATGCGCAATCGAAATGACGGCTGCTATTAAGGATCATCGGCAGGAATCTTGCGGTCTTGACCGCGCTCAGATGTCTGCGCTCATCAAGACTCGCGCGCTGGATTTGGGTTTCGAAAAAGTCGGTATTGTCCGCGTCGATGGTTTATTGTCCGAACAAGCACGCCTCGAGGAATGGCTGCGTCGAGGTTTTCACGGCGAAATGAGCTGGATGGCGCGCGAGCCCGGGCAGCGTGCCGACCCGCGCGGGTTTTTTCCGGACACGCGCTCGATCGTGGTTGTGGCGCTCAACTACTACGCGCCGCATCAACACAAAGTCATTGGTCCTTCAGCCGACGGTCAAACAACCGGCAAAGTTTCGCGTTACGCGTGGGGCGATGATTATCACCAGGTCGTAGGCGACAAACTTCACAGCTTGCTCGCATCGATTAGAGAACAATGGCCGGAAGCGAGCGGCAAGGTCTGCGTAGATATTCAACCAGCAATGGACAAGGCCTGGGCCGCGCGAGGCGGGCTGGGATGGATTGGCAAGCACACGAATCTAATCACGCGGGAATTTGGCTCGTGGGTTTTTCTCGGCGAATTGTTACTGAATCTCGAGCTCGAATACGACCACGAACAGGTTGGCGATCAGTGTGGTTCATGCACGCTCTGCATCGACGCCTGCCCCCACCGGAGCGATTGTTGAGCCTTACGTGCTCGATTCAAATCTATGCATTTCGCACGCGACGATCGAATCGCGCGCATCCGAAATGCGCGAAGACGTGGCCGCAAATTTGGAAGGCTGGTTGTACGGTTGCGACATCTGCCAGGACGTGTGCCCCTGGAATCAAATGACGCCTGAGACACGTGAATCGCGCTTCACGCCACGCGAAGGAAACGCCAACCCGTCTCTGAAAGAGATCCTGGAATTGAGGCCCGAAACTTATGCCAGGCGATTTCGTGGCAGTGCGATGAAACGAGCGAAACTCTCCGGCTTGCAGCGCAACGCGCGAGCTTTGCAAGACCGCGCTTCGGTACAGAACCGCTCGCGGTGACGGCCGTTTGCTGGTTTTCTCCGCGGGCCTCTAAAAACCTCATCGCCCTCTGCGCTAAACGCTTGTTCCTGACACTAACCTGATTTATCGTCATCACCGAGACAACCAACCACTATTTTAACGAGGCGAACTAAATGAAATTGTTCATCTTCCTTCTTGTGGTGTGTGCAACAATCGTCGTCTCCCCCGGCATGACCAGGGCCCAAACCAACGTCACACCCGTAACCCTGCGTCGCCTCGCCGATAATTACTACAACTGGCGAAACCTGAACTACCCGGTCGCGTCGAGCGACGCGGGACTGCACACCTGGGACAGTAAACTCACCGATTATTCTCCGGCGGCGATTGAGGCGCGGCGCGCTCATGTGCGAAGTCTGCTCGCGCAAGTCAACGCGATGCAGACTACGAAGTGGACAAAGGATGACCGCATCGATTGGCTGTTGTTTCGCGCTCAGCTCGAAGGCCCGGCATTTTTCGATCGGGTGATGGATTTTGAGCACGGCGATCCGCAAACCTATGTCAACGAATGCTCGAACGCGATCTTCTCTTTGCTGAAGAAGGAATACGACACGCCGCGCAATCGCGCGCTGTCGGCGACCGCGCGCTTGAAAGCAATGCCGGCAATGATCGAGCAGGGGAAAAGAAATCTTACGCGGCCGGTGAAACTCTACGCCCAGCTCGCCGTTGATTCCGCGCGCTCGATCGACAGTCTTTTCAACGACAGCATGATGTCGGCGCTGGCGAAAGACTTGTCGCCCACGGAAATGAACAACCTGGTGAGCGCGCGCGATGCGGCCATTAAATCGATTCATGCTTACGCCGATTGGCTGGAGAAACGTTCTGCTTCGATGCCGCCGTTCGCGCCCATGGGCGAAGTGAACTACAACTATCTGCTCAAGCACGTTTACCTTTTGCCGCTCGACGCCAAACAGGTCGAGATGCTGGGCCAGGCTGAACTGGCACGTTACCGCGCGCTCGAATCAATGTTGCCCGATCCTTCGCTCGCCGATCCGGATCCGCGGCGCGCCAAAGTCATTCCAAAAAATCAGGACGACTTTTTGAGAGCCTACGAAAGTCGCGAAGCCGAAATGATCGGTTTCTTGAAAGAAAACAAGTTGGCGACGCTCCCCTCTTATCTCGGCCGCTTTGAAATTCGCCAACTGCCCGAAGCATTCAAGCCGACCAGCCCCGGCGGCTTCATGAATGCGCCCGGCGTCTACGATAAAGACGCGACTGGGTTCTATTTCATTCCCACTTACGATCCGCAGAGCAAGAACTTCTACATTCGGGCGGCCATAGAAGACCCGCGGCCAATTCTGGGTCACGAAGGAATCCCCGGCCATTTTCTGCAACTCTCGATCGCGAACCATCTGAAGGACGAGATTCGCCGCCAGCATTCAGACGGCATAATGATCGAAGGTTGGGCATTATATGGCGAAGAGATGTTGATGCGCACCGGGCTCTATCCGTTGAACTCCGCATCGCAGGGACAGGTTCTGCGGCTGGCGCGTTATCGTTCGGCGCGCATCGGCGTCGATGTGAATCTGCACACCGGCCGCTGGACGTTCGAGCAAGCGGTGAAATATTTCATGGAAGCGGGCGGACTGGATCGCGAAGCCGCGGAAGGCGAAGCCGCCGGCGCCGCCGCCAGCCCGACGCAAAAGATTTACTACATTACGGGCAAATGGCAGATTAATCGTCTGCTCGGCAAATATCGCGACAAAGCGGGGAAAGATTTTCGTCTCGGCGAATTTCACGACGACTTAATTCGCAACGGCAGCCTGCCGCTGTCGGTGGTCGAATGGATTTTGCTCGATGATCGATCGTCGCTGGATCAGGCCCTGAAGTAAGGATAAATGGGAAGCCTAACATTCACGGTAGTGGCCTAATTTGAAGTCTGTGTTTATCACTTGTGGCACGCGATTTATTTCAGGCTCAGCTTGTCGTCAATTAGCACGTCCGTTGAAACTCCCGCCAGTCTCGCGTATTTCAATAACACCAATAGCGGCGGCTCACGTTTGCCGCGTTCATACTCTGAAATACTGGACGGATAAAGCGGCTCATCTCTTACTGACAACTTCTGGATCATCTCTGGCTGCGTCAGGCCCAGCCTCGTTCTAATCGCCTTTAACTTGCCGCCCAGCTTCTTAGGCCGGGTGCGATACGAGCGCCCCATCACCTGTTCCCTCCGAATGAGGCGCGCGATGAGGCGCATCCTGACTTGCCAAAATAACTAAATAGGAATACTGTCTGGCTTGCCTTTTGACTTGCCCGAACGCCTTGCGTCCGAGCGATAGGCATTAGCCGGTTGTACCTCTCAGATAACTCATAATGCCGCTAGAGAATACCATGTACGTCGTTGCTCCCGCAGACCCGGTTTACCACTTAGCTTTCAATGAATCCTTTACTCTGTGTCACTCGCTAATCGGCAGCACTCCCGACAAGAGACGGCGCAGAGATGATCGGCGCTTGGTTGCCGAGACCCCCACGGATCGCGTGGGTGTTCTCTGTTCGCAATGCGCCTCACTTGCTGGCGACACTCGCAGCTTCTCGCAGCGTGTGACGTATCCAACTGGACAGTGACTCGTGGCCGTGTGCCTTGGCTGCTTTGGCGAACAGCTTGGCTTCGTCATCCGTCAGACGCATCGGAACGATCTTGCCTTTGACGTGGCCCTTCGGTAACGGTGGCCGTCCGCGTCCGCGCTTCTTAGCTTTCGGCATTGGCTTCTTGCTCCCTGAACATGCCAGCAATCGCCACTTGCACGGCTCTTAGTGGCGTTGTAGCTGGCGGAATATGTAAGACGGTTATGTGTTGCCGGGGATTCTCTGGATCGTTCGTTTCATGTGACCAAGCATAGACGCGAGAAGCATTCGGATGATTCGCAAGATCGAATACTTCTACATCGCCTTCCCAAACCGTTTGCCCTTGAAATGTTTCTTTTACTGGCACGGTCTCAACATGCGTCGCCTCTACGCCGTGTAGTTCGCGGATCACGTCTTTCAGTTCGTCTATGCGGTTCACGATACAGCCTCTATTAGATCGCCGACACTCCAAAAGTCTCTTTCAATTCCCGCGTACATGGCTGGAGTCATGCGGAGCGATCCGTGTCGTCTCACGAAATTGTAATAGGCGAAATGTAACGCTACTGCGGCCTCGAAGTTCTCTAACTTCTTGCTGAAAGCATACGTCAGGCGAGTTAAGCGGCGCATGTGAAGGCGGGTTGTTCCGTTCAATCGTTCAATATGGCTCGTCGAAATCAAGTCCATATCAGGATGCCCCGCTACCGCGCGACGCTCAACGAAAGTAATCTCCGGCGCACTATAGCGGCGCTCTTGATGGTGCTCGCCAGTGTCAGCGCCATAGTTCTTGATGATCATTCCGTAGTCAGCGTCCATTCCGAAAGCATTCTCTACCGCTTCGATATAGGCGCGAAGGCCATCGGTTGAAATCTGCGGACGGCTGCGAAGGCGAGAGGCTATATCGGCCAAGAATGCGTTAGCAGTTTTATGGTCGCGCTTTCCGACTTTGAATGAGGGAACGACTTTGGTTTCGGAGTCAATCGCGCAGAACGTCCAAACATCTCCAAGCGTAGGATCGTCTTGCGGTTGGACGTGCTTTTCCTTCTTGCCGATAAATCCCCAAACCTCGTCAAGCTGGAGATAGTGGCAATCCAGATTGCGCATTTTCTGGTCTAACAGCTTCGCGCAGCCTTGCCCGATGCGAACGCCTAACCGACAGATCGTGTCACGATGTATGCCCGTCATTCGCGTTAAAGCTCTCATGCTTGCGCCCTCAGCTAGTCCGCTGATTACCGCGATCTGCTTGTCTTTGTTTAGGACGTTTGCCATAGGGCGAATATCTCCTTTACTATGGCTTTAAGTGTAATACGAAATATCGAGAATGTCAAGGCATTATTTCGTATTACGCTTAAAATAATATCTGTCAGGATTCAGTCTGCGTGACGGGGGCGGCGGTGGCCCCCATCGGTCTTTGATTATGTGTTTCGCGCCCCAAGCGTCTTCAATAGCCAATGTCAAGAAGATCGGGACTCCTTCTTCGCTGGCTGGCGGATCGGGAAGGGACGTCTCGGTGTCGATTCCCCATCCCGGCAGATCAAAAACGAGAATGCCGTCAATACCAACGCCTTGGGTTATCGTCTTATCTGAACCTAGCAATGTAACAAGCTGCGGCGGTAGTTTGGATTCTTGTTTCATCAGCCACTTAGGTCGCCATGTCTGCGGAGGTGGAATCCATTCTTCTGCCGGATATTGAGCAACGCACTGCTTGCCTTGTGACTCAACTAGCAAACTGAAATTGTGCAAGGTGGTCGGCACGGGGCTCTCGTTCATGATGCGTACTGTAATTGCGTATTTTGATCCAAGAATTTTCCCGCCAAACCCTAGAGGGTTTTGATTGTAAGCCTCGTCGTAAATGTAAGATGTGGATATGTCCTGAAAGAAACCGGTCAATAACGGGCGTCCGAGTCTCGCTTCTGCATCGGCTTGTGCTTTGTGTGCTTTGAGCCAAACTCTGTAAGAAGCAATTACAAAGCAGATCGCGGTTGTGAGCCACAAAAGCGCCTTTAATTTGTCGTTCGTCGGCGGATGGTAGGCAAACCACCAGCCAAGGATGACGGAAGCGATGCCGCTCATGAGAGCCACCCCATCGTGTACGAGCGCATAGAGGTATGACCGAAAGGCCCGCAGATGGTTCTTAGGCGACATTGCCGCAAGCCTACTACGATTTGTCGTGTTACGCAAAACATGATGTAATGTCTAGCCATGTTTCTACTTGTCTTACTCTGCCTCTGGTTCGGACAGAGCCAACAGAGTCCCGCCAAAAGCGAGACTCCCGCTAACGCACAACAACAAGCCGCTCAGAGCGAACCGAGCGCGATACCACAGCAGAATGCCGGGCAAGCCGGGAACAACGGACAAGACAATCAGAGCAATTCCGCACACTGGTCTGATCCACTTGTTATTCTTCAGCTTCTTATTCTTGTCGCCATAGCGATACAGGCTGGCATATACGGCTGGCAATTGCGGGTAATGAAAGCCGGACTCTCGGAAACCCGTCACTTGGTCGAACATAACAAACAAGCGGTAGAAGCTATGCAAGGGCAATTGGTCGCAATGGAACGGCAGGCCGATCACGCGGGAACCCAAGCAGAGGTAATGCGTGAGACTCTTTCCGAAACCCGACGCATCTTTGACCTCACCGAGCGGCCCGTCATCGTGGTTGAATCTGCGAACATCTATAATCTTGGCCCGAACATACCTTTGAGTCCTACTATCGTCATCACAAACAAGGGCCGGACTCCGGCTCAAAATATCAGCGTAACTCTGCAAATTGCCGCACAAGCAGGGTTTGCCTACCCTTTTGGTTTTGGTGATGACAAAAGGTGGGCGCGACCAAATTTCATATCGTTCTTGGCCGTAGGCGACAGAATGCTTCTCCAGGGAGCGCCAGCGGACGCCATTACCATCGATCAAGACTTTTATAACCGAGCGGTAAATGATACGAAGGAATTCTTCATGATTCATGGTAAGGGGACGTATGAGGACTTGGCTGGTCGGGAGTACCCTATCGAATACGTCTTTCGCTACGATCAAACCATAGTCGGCTTTCGTCCTGATTACGGCGTCGCTGAATTGAGAAGAATTAACGAAAAGTGGAAAGAACAGAGCGAGAACGGCGAGACTAAGAAGGACAAAGTAAATTAGGCCACTACCACATTCACCGGTAGGTTACGGAGTCTCAAGTGAATAGATTAAGATAGCTGACCGCCGATCTTACCGATCGTTTTGAATGACTTCGAGATTCAAAGCAGAGTCTGCGCAATCACAAACGGAATCTCAGGAGGAATGATATGAAAAAGTTCGTGCTTGTTTCGATACTCACCGGCGCACTCGCGTTGATGTTTTGCGGCTGTCATTTTGTCGGAGGAGGTGTGCAGGGCTCCGGCGTCCGCAAAACTGAGAAGAGAGATCTCGTGACCTTCAAATCGATCGAATCCGACGGCGCTTTCGAGATCCAAGTGACTTGCCAGAAACCCCTGAGCGTAGAGATCGAAGGCGATGACAACATCCTGCCGCTGATCAAAACCGAAGTCCGAGACGGCGTCTTGCATATCGGCAGCCCTAAAGCCTACAGCGCGCGCCAGCCTGTTTCGGTGCGCATTGCGTTACCGAGCCTCGAGAGCATCGCCAACAATGGCGCGGGTAAGGTTCAAGTTTCGAACCTGAAAAATGACGCCTTCGAAATTCATTCGATGGGCGCCACATCTCTCAACGCCGCCGGTCAGACCAAAAGCGTCAAGATCGAAACCTCGGGCGCCGGAAAGATCGACACCAGCGATTTGCACGCGGAAAAGGCGGAGGTCAGCATCAGCGGCGCCGCCAGCGTCGATGTTTATGCCACAGAGCAATTGGACGTGAATGTTTCGGGAGTGGGCCGCGTGACTTACAGCGGCAACCCAAAGACCGTAAACAAGAATGTCAGCGGCGTCGGTTCGGTGAGCGCCAAAGGCGGCAGCTAATCAGACTTCGATTTCGGAATGGCTCTCGATCACGATTACACCATGGTACGTCTTTCGCCATCCGCCGCAAATTTATGCGCTGATTTGCGACTTTGCCGCCCGATGTGCGGAAAGTCTCCGACTTTCCGCGCGCACTCTACAGTGATTTGGGGCTGCGCCCCTCCTTCTCCCACTAAACTATTCAGCCTTGCACCACACATGATGTTGAAGGATACTTTGCTCTAGCAGGGCGCCTCTCCACAGAGAGAGCGCTAAATACTCAAGACACCCCGAGTTTTAGCCAGCTTATTGGACATCTTCAATTACCATGGGACAAGAAATCACAATATTAGTGTCAGTCATTAGTGGGGCTCTCGGCGTTTCGATTCTTCGTAGCGGGATTAGGCTAGTGCGCAAGTTGCAAGCTGAGAGAAAACCGCTGGCCGAGTACGATTGCGGAGATGAAAATACAGATCCGGGTTGTTTGCGAAAAAGCTGGGGGAAGAGATTCCCTGATGAGAGTGCAAGTAATAATCAAGCATGGGCTTACAGTAACGACAGGATTGAACCGCGACGCGAGCATACAATCTACGGTCCCTACACGAATGATTTTGGAAAGCCTGGCTCTTACAAAGTTACTTTTCGGATTCGTTGTCTGAGTAATTTTGATTTCTCCTCAAAGGGTCCCCCTTTACCACATGACACGGTTATTGTTCTGGATGTAGTCAGAACGCCTTTTGCGAAAGAGCAAAGCATGATCATACTAGGTCAGAGGATAGTGCGGGCGCAGGAATTGAAGGCAACCTACAAGGACTTCAACATAAACTGTCATTACGCGGGAGACGGAATCTATGAGTACCGCTGTAGCGTGATTCGGGATAAACTTCCGAAGTCCGAAAACACTTTTCTTTTCGATAGTATTAAGGTTTACCGGCAACTTCCCGCGTGGGAGATTCTTTGATTTTCACCTTCATTCGAGAAGCATCCCGCTTCCTGTCGTGTCTTCTAAAGCCGCTTAGATAACCAAGAAACGCGCGCAGATGATCGAGAGTATTTTCGTAGGCGTAAAGTGCCGCGAGAAACGCTGTCTCGTGCGCTGCCAATGTCTTCCCTTCTCTGGCAGCATTTGCTATTGCGGTTATCAGCATCGCTCGTGATTGATCTCGTCGCGAGGCAGTTATGCTCGTCACTCTTTGAACTCTGCTCGCCTTGATGTTGTCCATCACTCGCATCATCTGCCTCACGAACGGCTCGATCTTGTATCGGGTAGTCGAGCGCGCGACTAGTAGTCGGATCTCGTCTTGAGGTAGCGCCAGATGGTCAGGATTAGGGCTTCGCAAGCGCTTTGCGGCACCGACTCTTCGCTTCTTCCTGACGTGGTGGGTAGCCATTTTCTATGTATCGAAGCTGCATAGCCACGTAGTGGCGAAATATTTATAGAATCCGATCAACCCACAGACCCAAGCTCCAGCGGAGCGACATCATCTTTCTGTCGCCCATAAATGGGCTCATTGGGTTCGATGGTTCGTAGGTGGCTATAAATATGACGTCCCTCCGGGACGAAATAAAACGAATGCCGCGGACACACCAGCGATGTTTGAATCTTTCGTTTGCGTTTCTTGTTGATGACAGGCAATAGAAACAGAGCGCGTCAGGTTTGTCTACAGACTATGAGTGACAATCTTGAAAAAAGTGAGGTATAAGAAGGCGATAATCATGAAACGCTTGAGATTGAGCTAACCGCTATGTCAGCCTCACTCACGTCAGAACCCGAATCCGATTTTGTTTGCGACTGCGAAGAGTCGATGCGTTCCGCATGTGCTGGAGAACCTTTCTATAAGGAACACGAAGACAAGCGATACTGCGTGCTCCACTTTCCCGGCAACAAATCACAATTCTGGGAAGCGCTCCGGAGAAAGCTAAAGGCCAACCAGTTGGATTTTAGCGGAGTCTGGTTTCCCGGCCCTTGCCAATTTGAACATATTAAGTTCACAACGCATGTTCGCTACGCCCTTTTCGGAACTCTATGACCGGTAGCCCGAATGAATCATCAACCGCAACCCGGAAGGCCACAGGCCTTCCGCACATCAGATGGCATAGCCGCCAACTTCATCGAGCGGTGTAGCCGAAAAAACCCTTTCCAAATTGCGTAGTATAATCCCCGCGTGCCAACCCTTACTGAAACTGAGGTTCGCGTTCTCGCCGCCCTGATCGAAAAACAGATCACGACGCCGGAATATTATCCACTGACATTGAATGCACTTACGCTTGCTTGCAACCAGAAGAACAATCGCAATCCAGTAACGACTTTTGCCGAAGCTGAGGTCGAGCAGGCGCTCGATACTTTGCGGGAAAAGAATCTCGCGTACGTTTTTCATGGCAGCACCAGTCGCGTGCCGAAATTCAAACACGTGATGCCGGAAATTTTTCAGCTTAGTCCGCCAGAATTAGCGGTGATGTGCGTCTTGATGCTCAGCGGCGCGCAGACCGTCGGCGAAATTCGCACGCGCGGTTCGCGACTGTACGAATTTTCCGGACTGGAGGAAGTTGAACAGACTCTTCATTCATTGAGCACGAAAGAGGCTGAACCGCTGGTGGCAAAATTGCCGCGACAGGCAGGTCAGAAAGAGGCCCGGTTCGCGCATCTGCTTGGCGGCGAAGTCAGGATTGAGCAACTTGCGGAAGATCAACCAGCACGCAAGACGACACACCGAGCGAGTGATTCCAAAACGGTCGCAAAACTTGAAGAGCGAGTTGAAAAACTCTCCGTCGAGGTCGAGCAACTGCGTGAACAGTTTGAGCATTTTCGGAAAGAATTTGAGTGATCGAATTCATTTTCACCTCAGAGGACACAGAGAAAAAGAGAACACACATCGGGCCGCGGCTGAATCATGTGCCTCATTCATCATATCGGCGGCGCGTTCACCCACAAACCCGCAGAACTGAAAGCGAACATCAGCACTAAATCTGCGGATCTAATCAAACGTGCATTCGACGACATGGATCCCGCCAAGCTGGTTGACTATCACACTCACATCGCGGGAGTTGGCAGTGGCGGCACCGGCGCGTTCGTCAATCCGAAGATGCTCACTTGGCGTCATCCGTTTCATCGCATCAAATTCAAAGTTTATATGAGCGCCGGCGCGGTCACGGATGTCGAGCACGCCGACGAAGAAGTTGTCGAGCGTCTCGTACGTCTGGTCACAAACATCGAAGGCCACGGCAAGTATCGTCTGTTGGCGTTCGACAAGAATTACCATCGCGATGGCACTCCGAACCTGGCCAAGACCGAGTTCTACGTGCCGAATGATTACGTGTTCGCAATCGCCGAACAGTATCCCGATCTTTTCGAGCCGGTAATTTCCGTCAATCCATATCGTTCCGACGCTCTCGAAGAATTAGAACGTGGCACACAGAGCGGCGCGCGCATGGTCAAGTGGTTACCTAACGCGATGGGGATCGATCCTTCTGACGAGCTTTGCGATCCGTTCTATCAGAAGATGAAAGAACTCGATCTTGTCTTGTTGAGTCACGGCGGTGAAGAAAAAGCCGTCGAAGCGGAAGAAGATCAGAAGCTGGGCAGTCCGCTGTTGCTGCGGCGCGCATTGGGCCGGGGCGTGAAAGTGATCGTGGCGCACTGCGCCGGGCTGGGCGACAATGAAGATCTCGACGATCCGCATCGGCAGACCGTTGACGACGATCCTGGAGCGCGAAGATCTGCATGAACGCCTGGTAAACGGCAGCGACTATCCGTTGCCGGCAATCAATATTTTGATCAGGACTGGTGCTCTGATGAAGCGCGGCTATATCACGAGCGACGAGCGCGCTTGTCTGAATGAAATTTACGATTACAATCCTCTGTTGTTCGATTTCGTTCTGAAACGCACGATAAAAATACCGGGCACGCAAAAGCGTCTGCCATCGTCCGCGTTCATGTCGAATGCGGCGCTCGGCTATTGATCGCAATGGGAAGGGGCGGCATGAAGAATCTCAACGCAATAGTCGCCGTTATCGTTTTTCTCCTGGTTAGCACATCAAGCAGATGTCAGGCGCAACAGAAAAATTTAGTTCCAATTTGCAGCTCGCCAGCCTTCGCCGCATTCAAACCGCCGCCGAAGCTTGAATATGACTGCCCCGAACAATTGAACGATTCTGACGACAAAATTCTGAAACTGCCGGCAAGAATCGCGGCGCTCGAGAGCGTCGCAAATGATCTCAGGGCGTTTTCTGAGGCCGCGTGGTGGCAAGCCAATGTTGACGACTTGAACGCGTGCCAGGTTCATGGTGGCGCGGGCGTGCTCAGTGATGAAGAAAAGGAAAAGTGGAGACAGGGTGATTATCAGTTTTCACTCGTAGGAAATCGCGAAATGCGCCTCGTGCTGCTTTCCGACCCTTGTTATCAAACGGGCTTCAACGGCGCTAATGCGTTTCTGCTCTATCGCAAAGGCGCGCGGGTGTTCGTGACGCAACTGCTGAATGGTTACTATTCCCGGGTTGCCAATTCCGTCGGCATCGATTCTGCGATGTTGAACGGCCGGCAGATCATTGAACTCTCAACCGCCAACAGTTTCCCTCCGTCATTAGTCTCGTATTATTTCGAGATTGATCCACGAACCAACAAGGCGGCGCCAAAGAAGCTTTTCAAAGACGGCGCCAAGCTTACAAACGAAGTTTATTCAGACATGCTAATGGCTGACCCGAAAGATTCAGGTTTGCCCAAGAGCGCGGCCGAGTTGAGGGTAATCGTCGGAAAGCGACTCAGCCCAAGCTTCAGCGCATACGAACAGAGCGAGCGGGGACGAATCGACGCTGGCGGCCGCAAATTGCGCCGAGTTGTGTATCGCTGGAACGGACGGTTTTATTTGCGAGCGAAGTAACTCCCGCTTTACCCGGTCGCCGAATTCCGAGTAACTTATCAATTTCAAATCCTGAATTTTTAAGGAGCAGGGATGAAGCATTCTTCAAGAAGATTCCTTTGGCTTGCAGTCTTTGTCGCCTTACAACTTTGGTTACCGACAACTCTTCTGGTCCCGCGCGCGAACGCAGGGCGTGTATTTCCAGCGCAAGGGTCCGGACTGGCGCCAATCACGATCGCCGTCGATGCTACTGACGGGCCGCGAAAAATTCTGCATGCCCAACTGGAAATTCCGGTTAAGCCGGGGCCACTGACTCTGTTCTATCCAAAGTGGATTCCCGGAGAGCATGGGCCAACCGGGCCGATCACGGATCTCGCCGGATTGAAATTCACCGCTGCGGGAAATGCAGTCGCGTGGCAGCGTGATGATGTGGACATGTATGCCTTTCATCTTGAAGTGCCTTCAGGCGCCAGCAAACTGGATGTCAGGCTCGATTTTTTGTTGCCGGCATCGGTTGAAGGTTTTTCGTCGGCCGCATCTACGACGGCGAATCTCGCGGTCATCAGTTGGAACCAGGTGTTGCTTTATCCGGAAGGTTACGGATCAGACGACTTAACCTACACTGCAAGTTTGCGTCTGCCGGCAAGCTGGCACTACGGAACAGCGCTGCCGCTCGGTCCCACGGTGAACAAACCGGCTGGAGTTAACGAAATATTCTTCAAACCGGTCTCGTTGACCACACTGGTGGATTCACCGGTTATCGCGGGCTCGCATTTTCGCGTGCTCACGCTAACAGATGCCGATGTGCGCGCAAGGATGTCAGCGATGCCCGGCGGTGAGCCAGTGCCGTCGTTCGAGATCGACATGGCCAGCGACAGCGACGCCGCCTTGCAAATGAGTCCCGAACAGATCGCCGAATACAAACAACTGGTGCTGGAAGCAAACGCGTTGTTTGGCGCGCATCATTATCAGCACTACCACTTTCTTTACACGCTCAGTGACAACGTTGCTCATTTCGGATTGGAGCATCACGAATCGAGCGACGATCGCGTAGACGAGCGTACGCTGCTCGATGACCCCTTGAAAAAAGCGCATGCCGATCTTTTGCCGCATGAGTTCGTGCACTCATGGAATGGGAAGTATCGCCGCCCGGCGGGTCTGGCGACTCCGGATTATCAGCAACCGATGAAAGGCGAGCTGCTCTGGGTCTACGAAGGATTGACGGAATACCTGGGCAGCATTCTCGCGGCCCGCACGGGCCTGCGCACGCCCGAGGACCAGCGCGAGCATCTGGCGGGTATCGCTGCTTATCTCGACCGTTATCCGGGACGGACGTGGCGGCCGTTGATCGATACGACCGTGGCGGCGCAGTTGCTCTACAACGCAGCAAATTCGTGGGCGGCGTGGCGTCGCGGTGTGGACTTCTATGACGAAGGCGAATTGATCTGGCTCGAGGCTGACACGATCATTCGCCAGCAGACAAAAGGCACGCGTTCGCTGGATGATTTCTGCAAACGATTTCACGGCGCGCCGAGCGGGCCGCCGATGGTCAAGCCTTACACGTTCGACGATGTAGTCAACACCATGAACGAAGTCGCGCCTTACGACTGGCGCACCTTCTTTACGACGCGGGTGAACTCAATCAATCCGCACGCTCCGCTCGACGGCATCGCGAATGGCGGTTGGCGTTTGGTATTCAGCGATGTCGAGAGCGACTATCAAAAAGCGATCGAAGAAGCGTACAAGAGGGCGGACTTCAGTTATTCCCTCGGCTTAACGATTGGAGAGGAAGGCGCCGTTACTGATGTTGTTCCCGGCACGCCGGCTTACACGGCCGATATTGGGCCGGGCATGAAGATCATCGCCGTCAACGGCCGCGCCTATTCGAACGAGGCTTTGCATGAAGCGACCAGGGCCGCGAAGGGTTCAACTAAACCAATCGAGTTAACACTGCGCAACGGCGCCTCCGTGAAAGCATTCGAGATCAACTATCATGGCGGCGAACGTTATCCGCATCTTGAGCGCGATTCTTCGCGGCCGGATTTGCTGGCGCAGATCATCAAGCCGGTAGTAGCGCGACGATGAAATTGAAGTAATGGAAATCGATAAGGCTCAGATCATTAGTGAGATACGCCGCATTGCGAGTGAGCATGGAGGTAAGCCCCCTGGCCGTTTGGTCTTTGAACGCAAAACCGGGATCAAGTATTCGGATTGGTATCCTTATATTTGGTTGCGCTGGAATGAAGCTCTAGAGGAGGCGGTTATTCTCCAAATCAACTATCCAGTCGGATCGAAGACGAGATAATAATAGAGAGATACATCAGTCTAGTTAGAGAATTGCGTAGATTTCCGGTTTCAGGAGAAATCCGACGCAAGGCCAGGAGCGATAGTTCTTTTCCAAGCGCCAAGTTGTTTGACCGCTTTGGTGGTAAAGAGAAGTTAATCGAGAAGGTCGTTGCTCATTGCGAGAGCAATCCCGGCTTTGAGGATGTCCTGGCGCTACACGCCCAAAGACCGAGAGTATTGAAAAAAGTTACTGAAACGGACAGAAGTGGCGAACGAAAGATTAGCACCGGCTTTGTGTATCTAATGAAATCCGGGCGTCATTACAAAATTGGCCGAACGAATTCTCTTGGACGCCGAGGAGGCGAACTGGCAATTAAGATTCCCGTCTCACCAAAGACGATTCATAGCATTGAGACAGACGATCCCGTCGGCGTCGAAGCCTATTGCATAGACGCTTCAATGACAAGCGCGGCGAAGGTGAATGGTTTGAACTAACACCCGATGACATAAGAGCATTCAAGCGTTGGAAGCGCATTATCTGACACTAACCCTCGCCCTTGACCTGTTCACGATTTCAACGCTACCTTAAATCCATGAAAGAAATCTCGATCAAAATTGACGACGAGCTTTATCGTCGCGCTTCGCTAAAGGTTACCGATTTGGAAACGGATGTCAATCAACGTGTGACCGAATATCTTGAAGCCATTAATGGTGACGATGATGCGATTCTTGATGCACGAACTCGCATGGCAGACTTGTTCGGTGCGACTAGGAACTTTGGCGTGGGAGTAAGGCCTACGCGCGAAGAGATGCATGAACGCGGAAGCATTGGCTAAGGCAGGTAATAACTATGAGCACTACCATCACAATTCCCGACGAATTAGAAAAGAAGATTGCCGGGCGCGCTGGGGCGCAGGGTAAGGATGTGGAACAATTTGCGCTTGAAGCCTTAAAGCGAGCCGCGGAGACCCCGTCGCTGCGAGAATTGTTCGCGGACGCGCGCGAAGAGATACGCGCCAGGGGTGTGTCGGAAGAAGAACTGGATATCAGAATCGAATCCGCAGTAAAGGAAGTCAGAAAGCAGCGCCGTGCCTGAGCCCCTCGCTGTTTTCGATTGCGTCGTCTTTCTCCAAGGCCTCATCAAACAATCTGGTCCCGCAGCCACTTGTCTTGAACATTTTGAAGAAGGCCGCTTCCTGCTCGCCGTCAGTCCTGAGATTTTGGCCGAGTTGCGTGATGTTTTATCCCGCTCGAGTTTGCGACAGAGTTTCCCTTCTCTCTAACAGAAGAGAAAGCAGACCGGTTGATCGAGTTGCTGCTGTTGAAAGGCAAACTGTTTCGGAACGTACCGAAGCGATTCGAACTTCCACGTGACCCTGGCGACGAGCCTTATCTTAACCTTGCGATTGAAACCGGAGCTCGGTTTCTGGTTACCCGCGACCGCGATCTGCTCGACCTGATGAGATGGGATACGGAAGAAGGTCGCAACTTTCAATCTCGATTCCCAGATTTGAGGATCCTTGATCCGGTAGCTTTCTTAAGGGAAGCTGAACCGAAGTCGTAACGCATCAGGGTGCTGTGAGGTTGGAACGCGCTTGAAGCCGGCGTAAAATGCATGTCGAAACGTCAATCATGTCTCTAACTCTCAAAGACTCTTACCACCGCCCGATCCGCGACCTGAGGGTGTCGTTGACTGACCGGTGTAATTTTCGCTGCTTCTATTGTCTGCCGCATGGCGAGCCGCCGATTGCCCCGAAAGAGCAGATGCTCTCGTACGAAGAGATCGAGTACGTCTGCGAAATTCTCGTCGAGCTGGGCATTGAAAAGATCCGTCTAACCGGCGGCGAGCCGATGATGCGCAAGGACATCGAAGTAATCATCGCCAAGCTGGCGGCGCTAAAGGCAAAAGGTTTGCGAGATTTGGCGCTGACGACGAACGGTTATTTTCTTCCTGACCGCGCGCAGGGCTTGAAGCACGCGGGCCTCGATCGGATCACGATCAGCCTGGACAGTTTGAAGCGCGACGTGTTCAAGCAAATGACTGGGGTCGATGTGCTGGATCGAGTGCTCAAGGGAATTGAAGCAGCTAAGACCGCAGGTTTGCAGCCGATCAAGATCAACGCCGTCGTCGTGCGCGGTCACAACGAAGACGAGGTGGCTGACTTTGCCGAGTTCGCGCGTGAGCACGACGTAAAGATGCGCTTCATTGAATTCATGCCGCTGGATTCGGGCCACGAATGGTCGCGCGATGATGTTGTCTCTGGCCGCGAGATTCGAGAACGGATCAGTAAACGTTTTCCGCTCGAGCCACTCGCTGTTTATCGCGGATCGGAAACGGCCTCACGTTTTCGTTTTGCCGATGGCGCTCCGGGAGAGATCGGTATCATCGCACCGGTCACGGAAGCGTTCTGCGGCGCGTGTTCGCGCATCCGGCTTACCGCCGACGGCCAAATCCGCACTTGTCTTTTCTCAACCGTCGAACATTCTTTGCGCGACGTGGTTCGCGATGGCGCATCGCGCGCGGAGATCGTCGACTTCATCGAAGGCGTGGTGATGAAGAAAGAGCCGCGGCACTTCATCAACGATCCCGGCTTTGTCGCGCCATCACGCTCGATGAGCTTCATCGGCGGTTGAGTCCTGCTCTGGTGAACGCAACTTCCCTGAAAACATCCGGAAAATGAAACCGCGAAGATTATTGGTAACACTCCTGGTCTGCGCTTTATTCGCGATCAATGCGTCAGCGCAGCGCCAGCCGGTACAGTCAATCCAATTTCAAAGTGGTTTGCTTGGCAGGACGCTTCCTTACAACGTCATTCTGCCGCGCGATTATGAGACCTCGCCCGCGACGCGCTATCCGGTGTTGTACCTTTTGCATGGCTTGTTCGGTCATTATTCCGATTGGATCACCAAGACGAACGTCGCTGACTATGCAGCGCAGTATCGAATGATTGTAGTTATGCCTGAGGGCAACAATGGCTGGTACACCGACAGCGCGACCGCACCCGCCGATAAGTATGAAAGCTACATCCTCAAAGAATTAATTCCGGACGTGCAAAAACGCTATCGCACGATCGAAACGCGTTACGGACGCGGCATTGCCGGGCTCTCCATGGGTGGTTACGGGGCGTTGAAATTTGGTTTGAAATCACCTGACACGTTTGCGTTCGCGGGCTCCCTGAGTGGAGCGCTGGCGGCGCCGACCTGGACCGAAGACGATTTGAAGATCGTACCGGCGATTCGAGACTCCTTGCTGAGCGTATATGGCCCAGCCGGATCGGCAACACGCAAAGCAAACGATATCTATGAAATCGCGCGCGGCCTCCCCCCGGAAAGTATCGCCGGGTTACCATATTTTTATCTTGACTGCGGCACTGAAGATCTGCTCATAAATTTCAATCAACAATTCGCGACGCTGCTGCGCGAGAAAAAGATTTCACACGAGTATCGCGAACTTCCCGGCGATCACAATTGGGCTTATTGGGATCAACAAGTACAGGAAATTTTGAGGATCGCCGCCCAAAAGCTTCGCGTTTCGCCAAGTTCGTCGCCCCCGAAAAGATCGCCGCGGCGGCCATTAAAGACAACCAAACTCGCAGCCGATCCGGGATTGCGCTATCCTCATTTGGTTCTACCAACTCACTTGCCGCAACCCTTCGAGATAACACTTGCTCAATTTCGCCATTCAAACCGCGCGTGAAGCAGGACACCTGGTGGCCGAACGCTTAGGCCGCATTTCGAAAATACATAACAAGGGCGAAATCGAATTGCTTACCGAATCAGATCTGGCTTCGGAAAAACTCATTATCGATCGCATCAGAACATTTTATCCGCGGCATACAATCCTGGCGGAGGAATCAGGCGAAACAATGTCCGCCAATTCGGCTGATCAGAAAAGCGAATGGAAATGGATCATCGATCCACTCGACGGCACCACAAACTATGCGCACGGATATCCGTGCTTTTGTGTTTCGATGGCGCTGGAACGCAACGGCAAGCTTGAACTCGGCGTAATTTACGATCCGATGCGCGATGAAATGTTCACGGCCGAGCGCGATCAGGGCGCGGCGCTTAATGGCAAACGGATTCGAGTCTCGCAAATCGACAATCTTAATCGGGCGCTGCTTTGCACCGGCTTTCCCTATGACGTGCGCGAGCGCAACGAATTCGCGCGCCACTTCGCCAACTTCATCATGAACGCTCAGGCGGTCCGGCGCGACGGAGCCGCGGCGCTCGATCTCGCTTATGTGGCTTGCGGCCGCTTCGACGGTTTTTGGGAAGAAGGCTTGAAAGCCTGGGACGTGGCGGCCGGGGTATTGATGATCGAAGAAGCCGGCGGCCGCGTTTCAAATTACGATGGCTCGCCGTTCAGCATTTACCATCCGCCGATTCTCGCGAGCAACCAGCTGGTGCATGAACAGATGATGCGAGTCCTGGCGATCTAGAAGACGATGGACGATTGACCACGGACCATCGACGTTGGAAGAGATCTATCGTCCATCGTCTATTGCCGGCACCGAGAGACCTGCCTGAACAATATCCGCCAGCCGCGCGGTTTCACGACGCGCGCACTCTCGCGTCTCTTCTTCTTCGCATTGCTCGATCAGAAAGGGAGCGTGATAAACGATTTCGATTGGCTCCAGGCGCGGGAATCTATAGTTTGACGGCCACACTCGGTTGCCGCCGCGAATGGTCACCGGAAGAATCGGTGCTCCGGTCTCGAGGGCCATGCGCACAGCACCCGGCTTAAATCTCTTCATCGAACCGTCGGTGTGGCCGCGACCACCCTCAGGAAAGATCACCACCGCACCGCCTTCACGCAACCACTGCATCGAGCGCCGAATCGGCGCCGGATCGGTGCCCTCGAGTTGCAGCGGCCAGGCGCCCAGCAGGCGCATGAGGGTTCCCACCAACGGCCAATTGAAAGCTGCGTCCCAGGCGAGATATCGAACCGGCCGTTTGATCGGACAGGAAATCCAGAAAGGATCGATGTAGGTCTGGTGATTCGCAGCCACGATCAGGCTGCCATTGACGGGAATATTTTCAGTACCGATCCATCGAGCCCGCCAGAGCAGTTTGCAAAGAAGGCGGATGACTGGACGGAACATGTCGAGCAGCCACTGAGGAAACATTCGCGGATAAGGCCGCCCGCCATTGCGTTTCCCTGTGCGCTCGATAGTGGTGCTGGTCTCTTTCAAGTTCGACGGCCTTAGACGCAATCGTTCGAGAGTTCAGTCAGGGCACATTCTAAACTACGGACGCCGAGCGCGGAGAGCACGTTTATGAAAACTAGTTGATTGGAGGCATGATCTCGTCCCACCAATCCGGCATGTCTGCATAATGCAGACCGTCGTCGTTCCAACGCTCACATTGAATGCATTCAAAACCACGGTACTCAATAGCTTTCGGTTTCGTCAAACCAATCCTATTTCTGGCGCCACAATCCGGGAACTCGCAGTGTCGCTCGATTTCAATCAACAGAACCTGGCGAGGAAACTTAAACACTCTTTAGCCGCTCCTTTTTCGAATCAACAAACATAGGCCAGGGCTCACTCGATTCCTTCCAGCGGCCATTCGGCGCCCACAAACTCCAGATGCAAACGCCGGATTCCGTCCGGACCGCGACGATTTGAGCGAACTGAAGCGACGAGAGAGTGATTATGGTCTTCGCTGGTCACTCTCACAAAGCGACCGGCGGTAATCTCAAGCGAAGTAAAAACCGCCGCTCCATTGCGGCTAATATTTTCCGTAACGGTTTTTTCGCGGACCGGAGAATCACCTTCGCCGCCGAAAACTTCGATCGTGACTTCGATGGGAATGGTATGGCGAGTCGCGCGACGTTTATCCGTTTCGGAAAATTCCGTGATTACCTGATCAGCATTTTCATGGACAGCCCATAATCCGGATTTGGTTTGAGCGCGCGCAATCTCGTATCGCTGGCTTGGATCGGCCAGAAAGCTGGCGGGCGGATACTTGCCTACGAATGCCACGCCTGCTTCCATCAGCGCTTTCGATTTATCGGATGGCGTCAACAATTTCACATTACGCACCAGAGACCAAACCCGATACTGATCTTCGACATGATCAAAACAGCGCATCGTTCTTGGCATGGCCAGGGTTACGTGCAGCAAACGTCCTACTTCAGTCGGCCGCGAGAGCCGGAGTCGCGCGCCAAACGGCGTTACGTCGACCAGGCGCGACATCTCTGTCCACTCAGTCTCACGGCCGTCACGCCCGCGAACTCGCACCGGAATCGTCAGCCCGATCCGTTCGCGAATGCGACGCGATTTTTCATCGCCCTTCATATCATCCTGAAGAGGAAACAAAGGCCGGGCAAACAGGATCTCTGACGCCTCAATTCCGCTTGAGTTTCAGCCTCGGCCTCGCCTTGTAATACTCTGATTTTACTGGGCTTTATGGTCGTCACCAGGCTTGCGAAAAGAGCTATTTTCAAGTTAAAATAAGCTTCGAAATTGACCGCATGAAAAGGCCGCTCAGGGAAGTCGGAAATCCTCAAAGAGGCAGTTTAAAATTTGTGTCAGATAAAAACGGTGATGATGCCGAACAATGCTTCGGAATATGCAAAAAGTGCGCGGCGTGGATTGTAATGGAAAGGTTTGATTAATGGAAACACTTGAGCGAAATCATATCAATATTGAAGACGAGATGCGGCGGTCCTATCTGGACTATGCCATGTCGGTGATCATCGGCCGCGCGCTGCCTGACGTGCGCGATGGATTGAAGCCCGTGCATCGTCGCGTGCTTTGGGCCATGCACGAGCTCGGCAATGTCTACAACAAAGCATACAAGAAAAGCGCGCGCGTCGTCGGCGATGTGATCGGTAAATATCATCCCCACGGCGATACGGCCGTTTACGATACGATCGTGCGTATGGCGCAGGATTTTTCCATGCGCTATCCGCTGATTGATGGCCAGGGTAACTTTGGTTCAGTCGATGGCGACGCGCCTGCGGCAATGCGTTACACCGAAGTGCGCATGGCGCGGCTCGCCAACGAGGTGCTCGCCGACATTGAAAGAGAAACTGTTAATACTCAGCCGAACTACGACGAATCTCTCAGCGAGCCGGTGGTCCTGCCGACCCGGATTCCTAATCTTCTGGTTAACGGATCGGACGGAATCGCAGTGGGCATGGCTACCAAGATCGCGCCTCATAACTTGACTGAGGTTGTCGACGCGACCATAGCGTTGTTGCGCGAACCGGACATCAAAATTGAGAAACTCCTCAAGATCGTTACCGGCCCGGATTTTCCAACCGGCGGATTTATCTGTGGGCGCGAAGAAATTCGCAACTCTTATCTCTATGGCCGGGGAATTTTGCAAATGCGCGCGAAGGCGTCCATCGATCGCATCGGTCGCGGCACGCACGAGCGCGATGCCGTCATCATCACCGAAATTCCTTATCAGGTAAACAAAGCCAAACTCATTGAGCGCATAGCAGAGCTCGCGAATGAAAAGAAGCTCGAAGGCATCGCTGAAGTTCGCGATGAATCCGATCGGCAGGGCATGCGCATCGTCGTCGAGTTGAAACGCGACGCGGTGCCGCAGGTGGTGCTGAACAAGCTTTTCAAACTTACGCCGATGCAATCGTCGTTCGGCGTCATCAATCTGGCCATCGTTAACGGTCAGCCGCGCGTTCTCAATCTCAAACAGATGCTCGAGGCTTTTGTCGACTTTCGCCGCGAAGTCGTGCGCCGCCGGACTGAATATGATCTGCGCAAAGCCCGGGCGCGGGCCCACATTCTGGAAGGCCTGACTAAAGCAATCGATGCCCTGGATTACATCGTCACGCTGATTCGCAACTCGCGTTCAGTCGATGAAGCGCGCCAATGGCTGACCGGCGATCTGAAGACGACCAGCGAAGTGAAGTCGTGGAAAGGCGTTCCGTCGGGCGAGGCGCTAAACAAGTATTTGCCAAAGCTGAAGAAGGCGATGGAGCGGCTCGCATTTTCCGAAATCCAGGCACAGGCGATTCTCGATTTGCAACTGCGCCGGCTGTCCGCGCTGGAGCGGCAGAAGATCGTTGAAGAATACGAATCGATTATCAAGCTGATCGCGGAGCTCGAGGAAATTCTCGCGAACGAACAATCGCTCCGCCGCGTGATCATCAACGAGCTTGAAGAAGTGAAAAAGGAATTCGGCGACGCCCGCCGAACTGAGATCGTCAACGAAGGCACTGAATATTCAATCGAGGATTTAATCGCCGATGAAGACGTCGCCATTACTGTCACTAAGAACGGCTACATCAAGCGCACGCCGATTACCACCTATTCTCGCCAGGGGCGCGGTGGCAAGGGGCGGTTTGGGGCCGTGGCCAAGAATGACGATTTTGTCGAGCATCTTTTCATCGCTTCAACCCATGCTTACCTGATGATCTTCACCGACGATGGTTTGGTTTACAAGATGAAGGTGCACGAGGTCCCGGACGCGGCCGCGGCGTCGCGCGGCAAAGCCATCGTGAATCTGATTCAGATTCCTTCAGATCGAAAACTGGCCGGCGTGGTACCGGTGAAAGAATTCTCTGAAGGACGCTATGTGGTGATGGTCACGCGCAAAGGCGTGATCAAGAAAACCGCGCTTTCCGATTTTCAGAACATCCGCTCGAATGGGATCATTGCCATCAACATCGACGAAGGCGACGAATTGCTTGACGTGGTGTTGACCGACGGCACGAAACGAATCTTCATCGCCACGCACAACGGCTTCGCGATTCGGTTCGACGAAAAGAACGCGCGGCCCATGGGACGCGCCACCCGCGGGACCCGCGGCATCGATTTGCGCAAGGATGATTTCGTAGTTTCGCTCTGCGCCGTTTCGGCTGACGATTCGGAAAAAATGCTTTCCGTTTCCGAACGAGGCTATGGCAAGCAGACGCCAATCTCGACCTATCGTTTGCAGTCGCGCGGCGGCAAGGGCGTCATCAACATGAAGACCACGGACAAGACGGGCAAAGTCGTGGCTGTCTTTCCGGTGGAAGAAGAGTCCGAAATCATGATTATTACGCAGCAAGCAAAGCTGATTCGCATCGACGCCGGCAACATCCGCAAGACCGGCCGCAGCGCGCAGGGCGTGCGCCTGATCAAGACCGACGAAGGCGACATGGTGACCAGCGCGTCGTTGGTTGAGCCGAGTTCCGAAGAGGAGACTGAAGAGACGCCGGCTTAGAAGTCAGAACCGCCTGCGGTAGCGGGCGGGCACTGAGATACGTGACCTGCACCTTGGATTAAGAGACTGGCCCACCTGCTACCGCAGGTGGTTCTGACTCCACCCAAACCTCGCCGTCTTCGAAAACTTCTTTCTTCCAAATCGGCACGGTGCGTTTCAGTTCGCGTATGGCCCACTCGCACGCTTCAAAGGCGGCGCGGCGATGCGGGGCGCTGACGGCGATGGCCACACTGGTCTCGCCAATCTCTAAACGGCCGGTGCGATGAACGATGCCGATGTGAGCGATCCCGAACTTCTCGTGCGCCTCTCGTCCCAGCCGTTCCATTTCACGCAGGGCCATCGGCTTGTAAGCTTCGTAAATCAAATAGAGCGTGCGCCGACCGCGGGTCCATTCCCGCGCATAACCGTCAAGAGTCACAGTCGCGCCGCATTCAGGCAGCAGCACCCGCCGGGCCACTTTGCCGACATCGATCAGCGCTGTCGTTAATTCGAAGAAATCGTTTGGTGACGTTGAGTCAGACTGGGTGTCTGCGCTCCCAACTTGCGCACCGCCACTGACGGGCGGAAAAATTGCAAGCTCGTCACCATCGTGGATTTCTCGATCCGGTTGGGCGTACTCCTGGTTTACGGCGAGCAACAGAGAATTTCCGAATCGTCGCAAGGCCGGGTAAGCGGCGAGTAATTGTTCACGTGAGTTGGCAGCATTAGAGGTTGAGTTGAGTTTGAGATCGATCTCCTCGTGTCCAATCGCATCTCGCGCAGCGCCGAAGAAGAGGACACGCACGGTGATAGTTGGATCTTGGTTAGCGGGCACCATTAGGACTAAAGAATTAACCCGCCTGCTACCGCAGACGGTTCTGTACCTTATTCGATCTCGATTTTCTTACCGCCGTGACCGTTGCCTTTCGCGAGTGTGTGAAGACGCGCGCGCTCTTCGTAATTCGAGATCACGCGCTTGAGCATACCCCGCAGGCGACGCAGACGCTCCTGCGTCGAGCGCAGCTCCAGCAGCTCTTGCTTTGTCTCTGATTCAATCTCCATTGCCGCCGCCACTAAGAACGAGAGTTTTTGCGGCTCGGTATCGCTGATGTCGGGCAGGTTGC